>Ga0073936_10012552_pt1 | contig 10081 bp, 9 predicted proteins | sample AliMusrvi5mmetaG_FD_87041 | JGI IMG/M metagenome (GOLD analysis project Ga0073936, IMG submission 87041) | Freshwater lake bacterial and archeal communities from Alinen Mustajarvi, Finland, to study Microbial Dark Matter (Phase II) - Alinen... | ecosystem: Environmental > Aquatic > Freshwater >... | reverse complement strand
TGTTTTTCCCAGGCCCAATCCGGGCTCCAGGATCAAAAAACCGGTGCCGAAACCCGAACTTTGGAGGAATTGAACTTGCTCACCTCTTCGGCAAAAACGAGGTCGTTAACTGAGGTCTGATCATCGCATTTCTTCTATATTCCTGCTGAACACAAACCAACTTACACCATGATAGCCTTCCTCAAGAATCTCTTTCAACCGGCACCCCAACCCGCTCCGGTTCAATCCTTTGCACCTGTATTCGCGCCCGTCGAGAGCGAAATTCCAAAGATTCATGCAGTCACCGACGACCGAGGGGTGGAGAAACGCTTGGCAGGAATGCTCGCCCGAGGGGGGGAAGGCACCATTCATCGGCTTGCCGACCGCAACGATGTTCTGGTGAAGATCTATCATCCGGAAATCCTTGCTGACCACGGACGAAGGCAACGACTCCAGGGAAAGATTGCCGACATGACTGCTAGCAGCGCCTTGAGGTGCCACGACCGGATTGCGTGGCCGCTGGTCTCGCTGTTCTCCCGTCATGACGGCGAATGGTGTGGCTATGCCATGATGACACGCTCTGGTGTAAGTCTGCGCGAACTCTGTGGCAATCCCATGAACTTTGGTAAGACGGCACCCGGCTGGCACCGCCAGCATTTGGTTCGCTTATGCGTCGATTTTCTCGACTCGATCGAGTCCCTTGGGAAGGGGCGCGCTCTTCCGGTGGACTTCAATCCCAGCAACTTTCTCATTGACTTGAAAGCGGTTCGCATGAATTTCATCGATTGCGATGGATACCAGTTTCTGGGCTCGTCTGGAATGCATCTTTGTGAGGCAATCCTGCCTGAAATGACCGCCCCTGAAGTATTGCGCCGCAACGGTTGGAGGGAGTCCCCCGTGGCACCAGCGAGCCTGCGCTTCTCCGTTGGAATGACACTGTTTTACATTCTGAATCTGGGCAACTCCCCCTACAGGCACCGCAACGGCCACGATCCAGTGCAGAATCTCATCGCGGGTACTTGCGGATTGGGCAAGGGAGCCGATTGCGAGCTGCCGCGTGGATCGTGCTACCGGATCTGGAGCCACCTGACCTTCAGACTCAAGGATTTGTTTATCCGTTGCTTTCGCGAAGGCCATGGCAATCCATCGGCCAGACCATCAATCGCAGATTGGCGGGAGGCCCTTTTGCACTATAACCATTGCATTCTAAAAGGGTACGCTGACGCGTCCCTGATTCCCGATCGATCGAAATCCTCCGGCTACCAAGGCAACTCTGAATCCTGACACCCATCTATCCATTGAACCAACCAACACCACTAACCAAGACCACCAACCAAGACACGCCATGAATACCCCAATTGAAATCGAAGCCACCATTGTCAGCCGGCCAATCAACTCTTTAGCCCTGACCTTTGCCGACAATCCTCAACCGCGCTGCCCGGTCGTGTTGCTGCTAGATTGCTCTTCCAGCATGCAGGGATCCCCGATCACCGAACTGGAAGCCGGGGTCGGACAGTTCTACCGCGAAATGGCGTCCGACCCCATCGCTTCGATGTCAATTGAGATCGATGTCATCACCTTCGGTGATAGTGTTAGAAAAATTCGAAGCTTCGAGACCGTCGCTGATACTTTGGCAAAGCCGCTTCCGCATCTGCTTGCCTCGGGCATGACGCCGATGGGCGCGGCGATTCGGCTTGGACTGGACGACGTTCGGCAGCGCCGCGACTACTACAAGCGCCAAGGAGTTTCTGCCTACAAACCCTGGATCGTGTTACTGACCGATGGACAGCCCAACGATGAGTGGCAGACTCCGGCGGCGACAGCCCGCGGCATGGCGAACCGGGGAGAACTCACGTTCATCGGTGTGGGTATTGGCTCCACTGTGGATATGACAACGCTGGGCCAGATCGTTCCACCAGATCCGGGTGCCCATCGCCTCGCCGGTCTCCAGTTCCAGAACTTCTTCCGCTGGCTCAGCGACAGCCTGCGGGTGGTCTCCACCGGTTCCACAGTCCAGCAGCGTGCCATGCCAAACCCCGCCGAATATGAATGGAAACTCTGAAGCTGATTCCGCCCGGAGACGCTGGGCCGGGGCCTCTTGCCACGTTCCCGGAAGTGGTCATTTGGAAAGATCGATCCCGTGCCAGGATCGCGCAGGTGCCTGGGTCTCGCCTCGCCCCTGTCTGATGATCCTGGACGGCCGGGGCAGTGCCCGCCTCAGTCATCTCGGAGCAGCGGCGGCGCTTTGCGCCTTGCGGGCCGCCATCCGCAGATGGGAGGGGGAATTGGCGGCGCTGTTGGATACGCCAAACCATCACCTCGCGGCCATCGGCTGGCAAGGACTCGCGCAACTGCTCTACTATGTTGCGGCCTCGGAGCAATTGAAACTGGGTGCATGGCACGAAACTCAGACGGAAAACTTTGAATTCACCCTCACTCTCGCTATTGTTGGGAGAGCGAGCATTGGCTGGTTGTCAGTGGGTGACAGCCCGCTTGTGGTCTCGCGTCACGGGATCATGGGGTTGGCCGCCCCGCTTGAAGAGGCATCCTTTGCCAATCAGACCACATTTGTCGCCGCCAGTCCCCAGGTTCGCCTGGGACTGCGGGGCGGGGTGCTCCCCTCCGCGGGAGTTGATGCCGTGCTGGCAATGAGCGACGGCACCGCATCCAGGCTATTGCACCTCAAGCAGCAGATACCAGCGGATGCTGTGGCGGACATCGCCAAAGGGCTGGCCTCTGATGCATGGACCGAAGCGTGGCTTCGTGAAATGCTCAAGGAACCCGGCTGGGACAGTGTGACCCGTGATGACAGATCAATCGCGCTGCTGGCCTTGCACTCAGGCACCTCAATGGTGGCAGAGCGTCCGGGAAGCGAACACGTCATCCAAGCAACAATCGCTGACCGGCAACCCCCACCCGAGTCACGAATCATTAAGAGTCGTCTCTTCAAAGCTGCAATTGCCGCCTGCCTACTCATTGGAGCATTGATGGTGATTTCCATGACCGGACAATGGCCAACTGCCAGTCTTGGTGGCGGGATGATGTCCGAAGGAGTGAAGCTCATTCCAGCACAAGCAACCAGACACGAACCGAGCATCCATGCAGACCCGATCAACCTGGATCCTGACTCAGAATCTCCCAGCCCACCTCATCCCCTGACTTACGATTTCCAAAGCCCGATGCCCGTCGACCCGCCATGCTCGACACCTCCATTGTCATCGTCTCCAGAGGGGCCTGACTCGCCGCCTCCCCCTCAATCCAACTTACCCTGCGAGCCAAAGGCTGCACAGGATCCAATGCAGTCGGGATCCGACCATACAACCCATTTTGCAACTGTCCCGCTACCATCCGAGATCCCCGGACATCCAATCATTTGATGCCCACCTAATCTAATACCATATTTCCATTATGAAAACCACCCGCACATCCATCGCAATCATAGGCTGTCTCTTCATCGGCGCAGTTGCCATATCCATCGCTTTCAAACGGCAGACGTCATCTCATTCGACAACCGACACGTCGACGACCGCCACATCAATAATCGACACGGCAACCGCTGATACGGCAACAGCGGTCGCCCGGGCCCGGATCGCCGAGGCATCCTCCCTTTACGCTGCTGCCGAGGCTGACGACATCGCCGCCACTCGCAAAACGATCAACGACATTCTGGCCGCCGCGCGCAAGGAAGTTTCCGGAAAGACGGACGCCGCGACCCAGCCGTTTCGTGGCTTCGGCAATGCCACAAGCTGTGCCGCCATGGGAGCCAAGGACAAACTTTGCGGAGGGCATGAATTGCAGGACCATATTCGCCGTTCACTGGAGCCCGCCACCGGCCTGCTGACTTCGACCCGCGAGAAAATTCTCGTTCAGATTGCGAGTGCCCGGCAGAATTCTATGGCCCGTGTAAACGACTATCGCAAGGAAACGCTCCAATTCGCCCGTGACGCAGGAATGAGTCCAAACGAGCTAGACACTGGACTTCCGGCCATCGGGGAAATGGCAAAGACATTGGATCACTCAGTCGATCAGACGATTTCAGCAGGGATTGGTGTATCCCTCGAGGTGATTTTCATCAGGTCCACCATCACGATTTTGGTGAGTGTCTTGGAACCTGCCATCGCAACCGCGGCCGGTACCGCCGGTGCCGCAGGGACGGCTTGCGTGGCGGACGGGCCATTTCCTATCGGCAAGATCATTGGCGCCACCATTGCCGTGGGTGGCACGGCGTGGACTGCCAAAGAGATCTGGCAAGCCATTGATGAGATCAATCGTCTTCCGGGAAAGATCGAGGGCTTGCTCAACGAGCAAATCGACAGTCTCGACAAAGCCGCCACCGGTGCCATCGACCAACTGGAGGAAGGCTATCGGCCGTTGTTTGCGCCAGTGCTCTGAATGAATGCCCACATACTCTACAAATCCTACTGAACTCTGTCATGAAAACTCATCCGATACTTTTCACGGCTGCGACCGTCATGTTGCTACTAATCCAACAAAGCGCCGATGCGTCGGTCGCGAAACCGGTCGCGGAAGCAATTGAGCAACTCGCAAAACTCGCCGGCCGAGTCCCCGCACAGGGAGCGGCCGAAGCCTTGGAGGTCGCGTGGCGCACCAGCGGCAAGGCCGCCCTCGAAGCCGCCGAGCGCGGTGGACTTGGCTTGACCGAGGCTGCCGCCCGGCACGGCGACGATGTCATCAGGATGGCCGTGCGCGTGCCTGAGGCAGCACCGGTCTTGGCTGCGCGGGCCGGCGAAGTGCTGCCACTGGTCCGCAAGTATGGGGACGACATACTGCGCATTGAGGCAAGAGCACCCGGCTTGGCAGACGATGCGGCAAGAATTTTTCCGGCCACCGGGGACCTGCGCCGACTTGCCGCTTTGCCAGAGAACGATCTGCAGGGAGTCCTCAGCTATGCGTCGCACGCCTCGGACCCGACCGCCGCACGTGCGCTACTTGGGGCAGCGGAGAAGCAGGGTGGCTCCATCCTGACCAAGCTCAATCCCAAACAGATTCTCGCCGGCGGACTCTCAACGGCAATGGTGATCGCCGCCTCTGGAGGGGCGGTTGCGGTCGCTTCATCTCCATCGATCTTGCCACAAATGACCAACGCGGTGCTTGCGAAAGTCGGCACTCCGATAGGCATTGCATCGGGTCTCCTCATTCTGGTGGTCGCTATGCCGCTCGCCCTGCATCTCGCACGTTTCTTCTGGAAATTCTGCCGCCGCCAACGAGCCGAACTCAATCATCCCATCCAATAACCGCCAATCCATCCCTTTATGCCGACGATCTACGTTCGCGATCCAGACACCACCCTTGCCACCGATTCCAGCCATTTCACCCTCCGCAGCAAGGGGCGGAAGATCGGGAGAATTCCACCGACGATGATCGAGCGCTTGATCCTTGAGCCCGGTGTGGAAGTCACCCGCAATGCTCTCGACCGCTTGGGAGCGTTGGGAATTCCTGTTACCTTTCTCGGTCCTGAGGGCAATGTTCGGGCACGCCTCGTTCCACCCTGGCGTGCCGACCCGAAACCCAGGCTCGGCCAGTCCCGTGCATTCTTCGATCCTGCTTTGTCATTGGTTCTCGCAAAGCGTTGGGTCGATGCCAAGCTGGCAAACTCGGTGACGGTAATCCGCCGCTACCTCGCCAATCACTCATCGTCCACTCTCTCCGCCGCATGGAAGGAAATCCAGCACATGCGTGCAAAAGCAGCGGTGGCTCCGGAATTGGCGTCACTGCTCGGCCACGAGGGTGCCGCCGCACGGGTTTACTTTTCCTGCTTCGGTGAAATGCTGCGTGCCCCGTGGGCGACGTTTTCCGGGCGCAACCGCCGGCCACCCAAGGATCCGGTCAACGCGGTGCTTTCCTATTCCTATGGTCTCATCAGCCACCAACTTCATGCTTGTTCGGAAGTTGTTGGACTCGACCCCTACGTCGGCTTCCTGCACGGCGGGGACTATAACCGCCCGGCACTGGCGTTGGACTTGATGGAACCCTTTCGTCCGGTTCTGGGCGATCGCCTCGCGCTGCGCCTCATCAATCTCGGCACCTTGCGCGAGGAACACTTTCACTCCCCGGATGGTCTGCATAACGGAATCCGCATCACCCGCGACGCCCGCCACGCGGTGATCGAATCCTTCGAGCGCTGGGTCCAGGAATGCGACCCGGATATAAATCCAGGGTGGCCTTCGCCGGGTGGTCTGCTTCTTTCCGAGGTCGAGCGCTTCAGCCAGTTGGCCGCCAAGGAACTACTTTGCGATTTCATCCCCTTCTACCTGGATCAGTCCGAAGTGCGGAATTGAACCCATGCCCCGCCCCGGAAATATGCTCCACTTGGTCTCCTATGACATCCCTTCGGATCCGGCCGGTGATCGTCGCCGCGCCCGCCTCGCCCGCAGACTCGAAGGCCTGGGCTTGCGGGTACAACACTCAGTCTTCGAACTCGACATCGATCCGCTCAAGCTGCCTGGGATCTGCCGGACGCTTTGTGAATGCATCGATCCCGAGGTGGACAGTGTCCGCATCTATCCCATCTGCGGTACTTGCAACGCCAAAATCACCATGCTGGGAATCTCCGCTGTCTTGGAACGCGATACCTTGTTTGTCTGGTAAAACCAGTGCTGCAATTGATCCACGGTTACGAATCCCGCAAAGCATTGGAACCCAACCGGTTATAGCTGCCATGCCAGAGCCCTCCCTGCTTCCACCGAAAATGAGCTTGCAACCCGGCACAGGTTACGAAATTCTCTTTCCGTTGTGTTTGATTCTTAGGCACTTGTGAAGCCTACGGTATCTCAACCCATCCCGCCGAAAGGCATTGGTGACCCGCCCGCGCGGTAGCCGAGGCGGGGTGGAGGGGGGTGTATCTCAACCCATCCCGCCGAAAGGCATTGGTGACCGCGGTAGCCGAGGCGGGGTGGAGGGGGGTGTTCGGTATCTCAACCCATCCCGCCGAAAGGCATTGGTGACGGACCGTAGTCCTGGTGTCCCAGTCCATCAGAATCGTATCTCAACCCATCCCGCCGAAAGGCATTGGTGACCGCCGGACACGGCACGCGCTGAATCCATATTGAGCCCGTATCTCAACCCATCCCGCCGAAAGGCATTGGTGACGCCAATACTATCACCGGCCACGTCGCTATCCTCAGTATCTCAACCCATCCCGCCGAAAGGCATTGGTGACCGGCCCGCCAGAGCCGCTGCCAGTTTGTTTTTGCGTATCTCAACCCATCCCGCCGAAAGGCATTGGTGACGCCACCCCTTCGGTTGTTTGTTGTGTTGTTGCCGTAGTATCTCAACCCATCCCGCCGAAAGGCATTGGTGACCCTTGCGAACGCGCCCGTTGGCGTCGGTGGTGGGTATCTCAACCCATCCCGCCGAAAGGCATTGGTGACCTCCAAACCGGGACCGATGCGATGCCGGCGAGGTGTATCTCAACCCATCCCGCCGAAAGGCATTGGTGACACGCGTCCCCGAACGTAACTGTGGCTCGCGCCGCAGGTATCTCAACCCATCCCGCCGAAAGGCATTGGTGACGACCGGGCACCGTGAGCCATCACGGGTTGTAGGGGAGGTATCTCAACCCATCCCGCCGAAAGGCATTGGTGACAACGGAAGCCGCGCGGGAGAAATTGAAAATGTGTATCTCAACCCATCCCGCCGAAAGGCATTGGTGACTCGTGGATGACGTTGAGGTCCTGGTCGACGAAGAGTATCTCAACCCATCCCGCCGAAAGGCATTGGTGACCTCACGCCGGACTTGCGCGCCGCTCGCATGGCGGAGAGTATCTCAACCCATCCCGCCGAAAGGCATTGGTGACCATAAGAAACATGACTCTCTACGATTCCCATTGGGAGTATCTCAACCCATCCCGCCGAAAGGCATTGGTGACCCCCTGTTCGGCCACGACGGCACTGGCCAGCTTGCGTATCTCAACCCATCCCGCCGAAAGGCATTGGTGACGGATCCGATCGAGGGTTTGTCGACCCATGCACTGAGTATCTCAACCCATCCCGCCGAAAGGCATTGGTGACGGGGTGATGAATCCAACGTCGTGCATCGTGACGCCGGTATCTCAACCCATCCCGCCGAAAGGCATTGGTGACGTTGAATCAATCGTTGGGGTATCAATCATTGGTTGGGTATCTCAACCCATCCCGCCGAAAGGCATTGGTGACCCAAAAGTGCCCCGTCCCTTGCGGGGGCGGGGCGTTGTATCTCAACCCATCCCGCCGAAAGGCATTGGTGACCCGGTCCTCGACCATAGTCCGGAGCTCCCGGCTCAGTATCTCAACCCATCCCGCCGAAAGGCATTGGTGACCCTCGGTGGTAGTTTCAGTTGGTTCGTTATTCATGGGTATCTCAACCCATCCCGCCGAAAGGCATTGGTGACCCTGCCGTCAAGTCCTCTGGCCAGATCTCGTCCAGCAGTATCTCAACCCATCCCGCCGAAAGGCATTGGTGACCTGTCGACATGTTGGTTTCCTCCATGTCGAGGGCCAGTATCTCAACCCATCCCGCCGAAAGGCATTGGTGACTAATAGTTGTTGGTGTTGGTTGAAGTCGTACCCAAGTATCTCAACCCATCCCGCCGAAAGGCATTGGTGACAAGGAGCGCGCGGCTCTCGATGCGCGTGCAAAGCGTATCTCAACCCATCCCGCCGAAAGGCATTGGTGACGAATATCAGACCGTGAGCCATCACGGTTTGTAACGTATCTCAACCCATCCCGCCGAAAGGCATTGGTGACCACGGGATCACGATCACCACATAGCCCCCGCCCAGTATCTCAACCCATCCCGCCGAAAGGCATTGGTGACTCGTTTATGCCTTCTTTGTAGAAGTAGGCCGGTACGTATCTCAACCCATCCCGCCGAAAGGCATTGGTGACCACACATATCCGGTTTTTTAGATACAATATGACGTATCTCAACCCATCCCGCCGAAAGGCATTGGTGACGCCCAGTGTACCGGTACCCACACCGGCACCGGGGTATCTCAACCCATCCCGCCGAAAGGCATTGGTGACTTCGGGGGCGCAGTCTGCCCCAATATACTCCGCCAGTATCTCAACCCATCCCGCCGAAAGGCATTGGTGACTTTCAGTTGCTCAGCCACCTTATTGGCGGCGGCTTGTATCTCAACCCATCCCGCCGAAAGGCATTGGTGACGTCGGGATTGTAGCCCCACTCTTCAGTGGAATTGGGGTATCTCAACCCATCCCGCCGAAAGGCATTGGTGACGGGTCCTCGAGGCACTTCCTCTGGTATTCATTCCTGTATCTCAACCCATCCCGCCGAAAGGCATTGGTGACGACAGGGTGATGTAATCAAACGCCCTCCAGCAGGCGGTATCTCAACCCATCCCGCCGAAAGGCATTGGTGACCAGATGATTGTGTGCGGTGTCAGTCTCTGGATCGAAGTATCTCAACCCATCCCGCCGAAAGGCATTGGTGACGCATTCCGTGCAGCGCTCCAGATGGTACCATGCGCGTATCTCAACCCATCCCGCCGAAAGGCATTGGTGACTAACCTCGGCCTTGGTGGCTTTCAGTTGCTCAGCCAGTATCTCAACCCATCCCGCCGAAAGGCATTGGTGACTTCCTCGCGCGGCATCCATTCCGGTCTATCTGACATGTATCTCAACCCATCCCGCCGAAAGGCATTGGTGACCGCTTCGTGCAGGAACATGGCACCCATGCGGGGGAGTATCTCAACCCATCCCGCCGAAAGGCATTGGTGACAAGCACACGGCACGGTATTAGCATGAAAACGATTGGTATCTCAACCCATCCCGCCGAAAGGCATTGGTGACAGGACCTTCTCCGAGGTCCGTTCCATCACGGAGGTATCTCAACCCATCCCGCCGAAAGGCATTGGTGACAGCGGGGCGGGCGCGATGGCCGCCCAGACCCGCCTGTATCTCAACCCATCCCGCCGAAAGGCATTGGTGACCATCGAGGCGGCCTCTTCCCATACTGCCGGCTTCAGTATCTCAACCCATCCCGCCGAAAGGCATTGGTGACACTGCTCGCCCTCGGGATTTAAGACTAACGTACAGGTATCTCAACCCATCCCGCCGAAAGGCATTGGTGACCTATACGGT
>Ga0073936_10012544_pt1 | contig 10085 bp, 8 predicted proteins | sample AliMusrvi5mmetaG_FD_87041 | JGI IMG/M metagenome (GOLD analysis project Ga0073936, IMG submission 87041) | Freshwater lake bacterial and archeal communities from Alinen Mustajarvi, Finland, to study Microbial Dark Matter (Phase II) - Alinen... | ecosystem: Environmental > Aquatic > Freshwater >... | reverse complement strand
TTCGGCCTGGTGGCCTTCGGTTTCCTCGGCATGGGTCCAGTGACCATCGCGGTGGACTCCTACGGTCCGGTCACCGACAATGCCCAGTCGGTCTATGAATTGAGTCAGATTGAAAGCAGCCCCGGCATCGCCGCGGAACTCAAGAAGGACTTCGGCTTCGATGCCGACTTCGAGAATGCCAAGTATCAACTCGAAAAGGGTGACGGCGCGGGCAATACCTTCAAGGCCACCGCCAAACCGGTGCTCATCGGCACCGCCGTGGTGGGTGCCACCACCATGGTCTTCGGCATCATCATGCTGCTGCAAAACATGTTCGGCGAAGTGGAAAAAAGCCTCTCCATCGTGAAACCCGAGATCATCCTCGGTCTCGTGATGGGTGGTTCGGTGATCTATTGGTTCACCGGCGCGTCCTGCCAGGCGGTGGTTACCGGCGCCTATCGGGCCGTGGTCTATATCAAGGACAACATGAAACTCGATGTCACCACCGCGTCCGACGAGGACAGCAAGGAAGTCGTCGCCATCTGCACCAAATACGCCCAGAAGGGCATGTGGAACATCTTCATCGTGGTGTTCTGCTTCGCTCTCGCGCTGCCGTTCTTCAGCCCTTACTTCTTCATCGGCTATCTGATCGGCATCGCCTTCTTCGGCTTGTTCCAAGCCATCTTCATGGCCAACGCCGGCGGTGCCTGGGACAATGCCAAGAAGATCGTCGAAGTGGACATGCGCGAAAAAGGCACCGAACTGCATGCCGCCACTGTGGTCGGCGACACCGTGGGCGACCCCTTCAAGGACACGTCTTCGGTGGCCATGAACCCGGTCATCAAATTCACCACGCTCTTCGGCCTGCTCGCCGTGGAAATCGCCGTGACCATGAGGGACCAATCGATCAAGAACGCGATCGGCGGCTTCTTCTTCATCGTCGCGCTGATTTTCGTCTATCGCTCGTTCTACTGCATGCGCATCCCGGAAGAAGGTTGATCCGCTGTTGTTAGCTCAACTCCCCGACAGGCCCCGGTGAAATACCCGGGGCCTGTTTTGTTTGGAGTGCGTTCAGGTGGCGGCGGTTTCCAACCGCCACGCCTATCATCCCAAGAACCGGAATGGATCACGATCCGGGCGGGCGACCCGTGAAAGCGTTGTCGAGGCACCCTGTGAGCGCCGGTAGAATGGGCATCCGGCGCTGAGGACCGGATTGTGGGGAATCCGGGTCACCCGGCAAAAAGCGGCGATGGCTCACCGCACTCCAAAGCTTCGCATGCCCGGGCCATGATTTCTGCGCCGGTCAGTCAGGCGCGAGCCTCAGGACGCGGATTTTTTGATAGAGAAGCTTCTGCCGTGGCCGGTTTCCCAGGCGGTGCGCACGCTGTTGAAGAGGCCGGAGAGTTCCTCGGCGGAGAGCAGGCGGTATTCGATGCAGTGGGCGTGGGTGGTTTCCGGGAATTTTTTGACGACCATGTTATGGACATCGGTTCCGGCGTCGTTGGCTTTGTTTTCGATGATTTCGCGGCCGCGATCGACGATGCGCGATGCGGTGTTGCCGAGGCCGTTGCCGGTGAGTTTGTCGGAGATGGGGGAGAGAAAGTAGAAACGGGCGAGCGATTGGCCGGTGGTGTCCACGGTGACCTCATCGACGACGATGGCACCATCGAGCAGGTATTTGTGGCGGCTGACGGCCGTGATGGTGCCGAGGGCCACCATGTATTGGCCGCCGCCGACATTGGCTTGCCAGAAGCGGTTGGGCACCTCGGTGTCGTTGATTTTGTTGTTGTTTGCGGCGGCGGCAGCGGTCGGGGCGGCCGGGGCGGCGTTTTGGGCGTGGAGTTGCAGCGGGCTTGTCAGCAGAGCCGCCGTCAGGACGAAGTAGGATTTCTTGCACATGGATGGATCATGACAGGTTCCTGGACGTTTGACCAGCACGAGTCACAAAGATTCGGAAAAGTTAAGTATTGTCAGCCGGGGCTGGCCGTGGTATGTGTGGGCCATGGTTCGCTATCGTCCGAACGTGGCCGCATTGGTGCTGAATCCGGCAGGTTGTCTGCTGATTTGCGAACGTGCGACCATTCCGGGTGCCTGGCAATTTCCGCAAGGCGGGGTGGATCCCGGGGAAACGCGCGAGCAGGCGTTGTTCCGGGAGGTGCGCGAGGAGGTTGGGCTGGAGCCGCGGCACTACGAGGTGGTCGGTCAGTGCGAGGGTTACCGCTATCTTTATCCGCAGGAGGTGCGAGGGAAAAAACTGCGCAAACATGGCAACCATGGCCAGGAGCAGACGTATTTCCTCTGCCACTTGAAACCGGGCGCGCCGCAGGTGAACGTGGACCAGAAACCGCAGGAGTTCCGGGCCTACCGGTGGATCCTGCCCGAGGAGTTCGATCTCGATTGGCTGCCGTCCTTCAAACGCGACGTTTACCGGGAAGTCATGCGGGATTTTTTCCGGCTCAGGCTGTGATTTCCGAACTGTGAAACCACCCCTCCGCGTCTTCTTCCCGCGCCGGTGCCGCCCGACCTTGGGTTGCGCCGGCACTTCCAAGGTCCCATGTGCGGCGCACCCTTTTTCGATGGGCCAATTTTCAGCGGACCCCGCTCGAAGAGATCCAGCCGCATGAGATGAGGATGGCGGGCAGGATAGAACGCCTACTTGATCTTGACGGTGACTTCCTTCTGGGTTTCCAGCTTGGCACCGTCGAGACCTTTGAATGCCTGCATGGCGGCGGCCGGGTTATTTTTGTCCAACTTGCCGAATTTCTTCAGGGCGGAGGGTTTTTCGAGGATTTTGCCCATATCCATTTCCATGAGGGTGACGGTATTGGCGGTTTTGTAGGTGGCGTTGGATTCGGCGATGCCGGGTTCGGCGACCAGTTTGAGGCTGAGTTTCATGTCGCCGAGCATTTGTTTGACCATGGCTTCGGAATCGGGATTGTCCATGTCGGGCATGTTGGGGTTATCGCCGATCGGGGCGGCCGGGCCATCGGCTTTCGGGGGTTCGGGCATGCGGATGGTGAGGTTGCCGCCGGTGTAGGAAAATGCGATGGTCGCGTTATTCTTCAGGGCGTCGGCTTTGGCCTCGGCCATGGGCGACATGTTTTTCATGCTGTCGCCGGGAGTGATTTTCAGGGTATTGATGTCCTTGAAGTGATAGGTCACGCGGGCGCCTTTGGAACCGTTGGCATTGATGGCTTCGGTTTTGTCATAGGTGACACCATCGCCGAGTTCGGTGGCGCGGGCCTTGGCCTTGTCCTCGGAGAACATCTTGGCCACCGGATCCTCTTTGGCGGCATCGGGGCCGCCGAGGGCCGCCATCTGGTCAAACATGGCCAGCATTTGCGGGCCAAGACGGGTTTCTTCAACCAAGGTTCCGCTGCCATCCTTGTTCAGGTGGATGGTCGTTTCATTCTGCAAACATCCGGGAAGGACGAGGGTGGCGCAAACCGAAGCACAGGCGAGGAGTAACTTTTTCATGAGTGTGAGTGTGGAACGCATTCTAAGCGTGGCCCACACCATGGAACCGAATCCGCCGGGTGGCAAGCAGGAAATATGGGAAATCGCGCGATCGCAGCAACCATCGCTTTTCAAGGGTTCTAACCGATCCCGTCCTTCCGGCAGATGGACGAACAGCGGTTGCACTGGATGCAACGATAGGAAGATATATGATATTCGCCGGTGCCGGGGGCGCGGGCGATGGCTTGGACCGGGCATTGTTTCTCGCAGCGGCCACATTTCACGCATTGGCTTTGTTCGATGTGCCGGCGTTGCACGGCCACCAACGAGAACAACCCCAACAGCACGCCATAGGGACAGACGAAACGGCAGAATGGCCGGTAAACCCACGCCCCCAGCGCCACTGAGGCTAACAGGATTGCCCATGCCATGAGGTCGCCAACCCGCAGGATGCCGGGTTCCGCCAATCCGCCATGCGTGAGATGGATGATGCGTTGCATCCAGCCATAACTCCAGAAGAAGGCGGTCTTGTAGGGATCCAACAAGCATACGAAAAAACATGCGCCGCGGAGGGCGAGCCAAACGGTAACCGCCAGCACGACCCATGGCAGACCGCTGAGAATGGCATGCGCAAGTGCCGGAATCCGCCGCGTGCGTCCGCCACCCAGCAGGTCCTGAAACGCGCCGAGCGGACAACCGGCCACGCAAAACACCCGCCCCATCACAAAGGCCGCCACCAGCGGCAACAGAAACATCACGCCGGTGCTCACCCCGATCATCTCCGGATGCCGCAAACCGATCGTCATGTTCGCCACCGATCCGACCGGACAAATGCACCCGCCGCGGATGATGCCAAAATAGGCCAAGGTGACCGCCGAGAGCAACCAGAACCGTTTGAAACCCGCATGCCGCCAGACCATCAGCCCGCCAGCTAACAGGATTGCCGTGAGCGCCGCGATGTCCGCTACGATCCAATTCCCGGACTCGGGAAAATACTGTTGCGGCCGCCATTGTTCCCGATAGCGGGTGATGCCTTCGTTGGAACCGATATCCTCCTGGCTCGGGATTTTGAAACATGGCGGCGCGGCGGCGGTCTCCGCGGCGGGCAGCCACTGCAGGCATGCCAGCCACAGAAAAACCGCCATCAGCATCATCCGTCTAATGCCGGATACCGGAATCCGATCCCCATTTCCAGTTAGATTAACCACGGATTTCACGGATTGAACGGATTCATTTGAAACCATATCAGAACTTCTCATAACCCGCGAATCGTGAGGAAATCCAAAAATCCGTGAAATCCGCGCAATCCGTGGTTGGCATCTCCGTATCTGGATTTCGACTTCATGACGACGCCCCCGTTTCCATGCGGCCATCCGCGGCATGGCCTTCCAATTCGTAGAATCCGCGGAAATCATCCTCGGGATAGGAATGGGCCCACTCGACGGCTTTCTCCGGGCAAACGACGGCGATGGCGCAGCGGTTGCAGCCGAGGCAGAGGTCCGGCCGCAGGATCAGGAACATCGACTTGGTGCCCAGCGTGTTGCAGCGTTTGGCGCATTTGCCGCAGGCGGTGCACCTGGCATCGTCGATGGCATATAAATGATAGCCGTTTTCGCCGCCGGAATGTTGTTTGCGGATCACCGCATCATAGGGACAGACCCGCACGCCTTTGCTTTGAATCATTTCCGATGACACATGCAGATCCGCGAGGTGACCGTAACAGGCGACACAATACGAACATTTCTTCTGGTCATTGACCGCCTTGACCGCGGACGGTTTCCGCACACAGGCCGTTTCGCATAACCCGCAAAACGTGCATTTGTCCGGGTTGATGCGCCAGACGTAGGGCCCCCGCGGTTGGGAGAACTCCGCCGCGGGATCACTGCCGGCGAAAACCCGCCAAGCCGCGCCACCCAGCGCCGCCGCGCCGATCAACTGCCCGCCGAAACGGATGAATTTGCGCCGGTCGGAGTTCATTGCCTGAGCGGCCTCCAGGATGCCGGCAGCACGAAGCCCTTGCCGGTCAGATCCTTCGGAACCTTGTCACCGGAGAGATCCAACAGCGCGCGTTGCAGCCGCGCGGCGTCAATGAGGGAAACCTTGCGCATATCTAACAAAAATGAGGTCAGGGGCATTTTGGCGGTTTCCGCGAGGGTGCGGAATTGTTCGGGTTTGGCGAAGTCCACCGCGCAACTGGCGGTGAGCGCATAACTCGAAACCACCGCCACATCGACCTTGCCATCGAGCAGGGCGCTGATGTTCTCACCGCAGCTCGAATAGGTCAATTGCGCGGCGGGTTTGATTCCCTTCGCCGCCAGCATGGCCAGCGGTGCCTGGTTTTTTTCATAAGCGTCCGGTTGGCCGAGCGCGATGCGTTTCCCATGCACGTCTGCCAGCGAATGGAGCGGCGAACCGGCGAGCGTGAGAAACACCCCGCTCATGAGCGGTTGGTCCTGCGGGTCGCTCAGGTCGGCCACGCGTTTGAAGTCCGTGGCCTTGTTGTTAGCCAGGTGCACCACCGACCACGGCTTGCACACGAACCCGTCATAGGTTTTTCCCGCGACCGCGTTTTGCAGGTCGAAGATTTCCATGAAATAGGTGAACTCGAGCGTGATTTGGTGCTTGTCCTTCAACTCCGCCAGCAGATTGTCATAACTCCGGGTGGCGATTTTGCTGATGCACGAGCAGGCGGTCTTGCCGCAATAGATGTCATTGACCGCGATTTTGAGCACCAGGTTTTTTTGCGGCATGGACTTATCCGCGGCGGGCACGGGGGGCAGCGCGGTTTCCGGGGCGGTGGCAGCGCGATCCGTTCCGAACCCGGGTGCCGCTAACAAACAGAATACGGCCAGCGCCGTGATATGTGATTTCATGATTCAACGCGTGGCGGTGGCCGGCACGCATTTGACGATGCAGTTTTTCTCGGAGGATGCCAGGTAGAGCGCGCCCTTGCTGTCCACAGCGATCGGGATCTTCAGGCATCCCGAGACCAACTCGTCCAGGCCGGTCACCACTTTCTCGGTCTTGCCCGTCTTGTCATAGATCTTCACCCGGGTCGGCGATTTTTCCACGGTGATGATCGAGCCATCGGCGAGGCAGGAGACATTGACCGGGTTACAGCAACCGCAGAACTCCACTTCCTTTTCGCCGCGGGCACCGAACTCGGTGGTCTTCTTGCCGTCCACATAAGTTTGCACCTTGAAGGCACCGAGGTTGGCGACAACCATCGAATGGGCATCGGGACCGGGGCAGAAATCGAAGATGCCGCAGCACAGGCGGAACACCTTGTCGATCTTGCGGGTCACTTTCCCTTCGTTGCCGGTCAATTGATAAAAGAGGATCTGACTCTTGCCGAAATCGCCGATGACCAATTCCTTGCCGATGAAATGCGCATCGGTGGCGGACATCGCTTCCGGCAGTTTGAGGTCGGCTTGCTTGGTGCCGGCCGGGTCATAAACCGCACACTTGATTCCGGAGGGTTCCATGAGCTTGATCTTCTTGCCTTGGATCTCGCGGGTTTGCTCGGTCTGCACGGTGCTGAACAGATAGATCCTGCCGTCCGCCACCGCCATGGTTTCCGGCACGGGCTTGATGTCGGGCTTGAAACCGCCGGCGATCTTTCCGTCGGCATCGAAGGTCGCCACGGTGCCGTCGCGCAGCAACACATACAGGTGGTCGGCGGCATCCATCGAGACGCAGACCGGCGGCGCTTTGAAGTCCCCCTTGCCGAAGGACTTCTCCATCTTGTAGGCGGGAACTTCCGCCAGCAGACTGGATGACAGTGACAACATGGCGATCAGGCCGCCGCAAAGAATGGTGGGTGATGGGGATTTCATGGCGTTCAAATTGGTTTCAACGGAAGTGTTCTATTCCCGGAAAGCGAGCCAAACAAGCGATTTTCCCGAAATCCTTGGTTTGGATCAGCCGGGGTTGCAGACCGGGGCGATCGTGGCGCCCTCGATGCATTCGGAGTGGAGGATCGTGGGTCGGGCGATTCCATTGCCGTCCTCGAACCATTGACCGATGATCGGGGAGCGAAGCGTCAACCTAACGTGAATACGCAGTTTTGAATGCAATTCTTCAGGGCCGAAGGCCCGGCCATATGACAGCCTAGGCCAACGGCCTAGGTTCCCCCGCGCCCAAGGAATTCCAAGGGCTGAAAGCCCGTAATAGAGGACGTTTGACGGATAAACCAACGTCAGATATTTCGGGCGTTCAGCCCTCAAGGTTCATGGTGATGCCGTTACCCAGGGCGTTGCCCTGGGCTACCTTGGAGTAGGCCTGCGGCCTACAAGATTTGCGATCATTGACGTTTTGCTGGATGAGTAAAATTCCCCAACCTCGTCAAGTAGGTGCCAATCCCCCACCGTGGCGATGTCAGGATCTCGGTTTTCTCCTGTTCAAATTCATTCCGATTTCTAAAATAGGCGCAGCAAAACCGGAACCGGTTGCCGGTCTCATCCTCGCATCTAACGCCACATCACCACAAGTCAGCTTCGCCATGCTTCACGACCCCAGCCACCGTCCGCAGCCGATCATCGCCGATGAGATCAAGCTCCAACCGGACGAGAAGGACGTCCTGCGGCGGTTGGTGGCCGAATTGGCGCGGATTGCCGCATTGCCCACGCACCGTGAAAAGGCCGAACTCTGGAGGCGGCTCAATGACCTTGAATCGGTCCGTCCGCTGGTTTGGATCAACGAGATTCCATGGCACGAAATGAACGTCGATGACGAGTTGACGCCGCGCACCCGGCACCCGTGGGCACGCGAGTGGGAGACGACTTTGCGCCAGACAATCTATCAATGGCGGCATCTGCCCGCCGACATGATCGTCAGTGATTTCATGGAATGCCCGCTGGCCATTCACAGCACCGACTTCGGCATCATCGAGGATGTGGATATCGCCAAGACCGATGATGCCAATCCCATCGTCTCGCGGCATTACAACATCCAGATCCGCGATTGGCCGGATCTGGAGAAAATCCGGATGCCCAGGATCACCCATGTGGCTGAGGCCACGGAAAACCGCTACCAGGTGATGGCGGAAATCTGCGCGGGCCTGATGCCGGTGCGCAAGGTCGGCCAAACGCACATTTGGTACACGCCGTGGGACTACCTGATCCGCTGGTGGGGCGTGCAGGAGGCGCTGGAGGATCTGATAGACCGGCCGGATTTGGTGCATGCGGCGGTGGACCGGATGGTCGCCGCGTGGAGCGCCGAACTGGACCAGTTTGCCGCCCAGAATTTGCTGACCTCGGATGCCGCCAACACGCGCATCGGCTCTGGTGGTTATGGTTATACCAAATCCCTGGCGGATCCATCCGGCACGTCGCTGTTAGGTGCCAGTCCGGGGCAGATGTGGGGTTGTTCCAACGCGCAGATATTCTCCGGGGTTTCGCCGGACATGCATTGGGAGTTCGCGCTCAAGCACGACATCCCGTGGCTCTCGCGCTGGGGGTTGACCTATTACGGGTGTTGCGAACCGCTGGACTTCAAGCTCGACCTGCTGCACCGCATCCCCAACCTGCGGAAAATCTCGATGAACTACCGCATCCACCTGGACCGCGCGGTCCGCAACGTGGCCGACCAATACGTTTTCAGCTACAAACCCAACCCCGCCGTTTTCGCCGGCGACACCTGGCGTCCGGACGAGGCACGCAAGGAATTGCGCGATCTCTTGGAGCAGGCCCGCGGCAGTCATGTCGAAATCATCATGAAAGACATCTCCACCGTCCGCTATCAGGCCAAGCGGCTGTGGGAATGGTCGCGCATCGCGATGGAAACAGCGGAGGAGTTTTCCGCGCGATAACCCTCGCGGGGCGAACCGCCTCAAGGAGCGCGGGGGCTCGCCCGATCCTGGCCATTTTGCGCCCTTTGGCAGGAGAACAGGCGTCCCGCCCAATACTGTTCAATTAGCACATGTTTTGGAGTTAGAGGTTCCGGGCAGAATGCCCGGAACAACTGTGGCGCGGGCATTCTGCCCGCCGCCTTCTTCCTGCCCAGTTCCTGCACCGCCTAATTGAACAGTATTGGGCGTCCCGCCTGTGAGGGAAGACAGCGCGTCCCGCCTGTCCGCCGCTGAAACGACAGGCTGGAAGCCCGTCGGCCAAGACAGCTAGGACACCTGTCCTCCTGCTAAATGGACCGTATTGGGCGTCCTGCCCGCATCAGCCATGGGAAGTGAAAACAGGGGCGTTTCACTCGTTTCTTTCACTCCCCATGGCCTTGGTGGGCGGGACGCCCACTCTCCTTGAGCGCGGGCGACGGCTTCCGGCCCGGGTTTCCCCTGCCGGCGACTCATTTTCCCGCCATGTCCCACCCGGTGCTAGGGTGCTAGGCAGCCTCCCAAATTCAATTTGACAAGCTCACGACTGGATGTTTCTTCCGACGAGGAGATAGTTATCCGGATTTCCACAATACGCAAATCAGTCACACAAACCACATGAATTCACAATCAGCCCTGTATTTTTTCCGTTTTTTCCGTGAGATTTCAATCGTTGCCGTTCTCGGGGCGATGGCGGTGTTATCGACGGTCGATGGTCAGACGGCCGGCAGTGCGACGCTGACGGCGACGCTCAATGATTTGGGGGCCGGAAGCCGTCGCCCGCGCTCAAGGAGAGTGGGCGTCCCGCCCACCAAGGCCATGGGGA
>Ga0073936_10012540_pt1 | contig 10087 bp, 11 predicted proteins | sample AliMusrvi5mmetaG_FD_87041 | JGI IMG/M metagenome (GOLD analysis project Ga0073936, IMG submission 87041) | Freshwater lake bacterial and archeal communities from Alinen Mustajarvi, Finland, to study Microbial Dark Matter (Phase II) - Alinen... | ecosystem: Environmental > Aquatic > Freshwater >... | reverse complement strand
CCAATGACCTTCTCCTCCCCTCGTGGGAGGGGTAAGGGGAGGGGGCTGCTTGCGCGATTCTTGCCCCCCTCCCTTGCCCTCCCCACCTGGGGGAGGGTATTCAAAACACAACCTCATCAAGGCTCAAACGCTTTTCTCTTTGACACGGGTAAGGATCTGATCCTGTTTGCGGTGCATTTTCTTGAAAGCCGTGCGGTTCTTGTCCTCATAGCCCATGAGATGCAGGATCCCGTGGCAAAGACAGTAGTGAAGCTCTTCTTCAAAGGTGTGCCCGTACTCCGCGGCCTGGGTACGGATCGTGGGAAGCCCGAGCGCGATATCCCCGAGAAAATCAATATCCTTGCGGGCAAGAACCCGCGCGGGGACTGTCTCCTTGAGATGTCCGGGGGCTTTTTCTTCGCTGAAGGCAAGAACGTCCGTGGACCAGGCATGCTTGAGGTAACGGCGGTTGAGCTTGCGCATCTCGGGCCCGTCCAGAAGCACGATATTCAGGACGGCTTTCTTGAAACCGAGGTCCTTTAAGATATTCGTCGCGATCTTCCGGAGCGTTGTCTCCGAAACTTTGATGCGCGGACAATCCTGCTTCAGATAGATCTCATACGCCATGGAAGCACCTCGCAAAACGCCGGAGAGTGTTCACCTTAGCCTTCAGCCTTGGCCGTTTTGCGTTCATGCTTATCATAGGCCTTGATGATCTCCTGCACCAGCGGGTGGCGCACGACGTCCGTCTCGTTCAGGTAGATGAACTGGATGTCCGGAATATCGGCCAGGATGTTGCGAATCTCAACCAGCCCGGATTTTTTGGCAACGGGAAGATCGATCTGGGTAATATCCCCCGTGATCACGACCTTGGAAGTCTGCCCGAGCCGCGTGAGGAACATCTTCATTTGGCTGTGCGTGCAGTTCTGCGCCTCATCCAGGATCACGAAGGAATCATTGAGGGTCCGGCCGCGCATGTAAGCGATCGGCGCGATCTCGATCGCTCCCCGCTCGGTGTAACGTGCCACCTCGTCGAATTCCAGCATGTCATAGAGCGCGTCATAAAGCGGCCGGAGATAAGGATTTACTTTGGCCGCGAGATCGCCCGGAAGAAAACCGAGGTTTTCCCCGGCTTCGACGGCGGGACGGGTCAGAATAATACGCGCCACATATTTTTTCTTGAGCGCTTCGATCGCGGCCGCCATGGCGAGATACGTTTTCCCCGTTCCGGCAGGACCGATCGAGATCACGATATCGTGCGTCGCGATGGCCTTGAGATACGCCAGCTGGTTCTCGCTCCGCGCCTGGATCACCTTCCCGCGATGGAAGAAATGGATCCCCCCGCCCTGCGGGGGCGTGACCTTGGCCTCAACCTTGCTGCCGGATTCCTCCTTTTCAGGAAGACGGCCGCCTTTGCGGTGCATTTCAAGGAGCTTCACAAAGAAGCGGTGAGCGTCTTCCACGTTCTTCTTGTCGCCCATGATCTTCATCCGGTCATTGCGCGCCACGATCTTGACGCGGTGATCCTTCTCCGCCTGCCGGACATTCTGGTCCAGATTGCCGTAAAGAGCTTTCGCTTCGTCGTTGGAATTCAGCTTGATCAGTTTTTGCAAGATGGGTCCCCTTTTTATGCTTTAGGACGCTCGAGCCACATGCGCTTGGCGTCGATATTGAGTTCCTTGAGCTGCTTTTCGGTCGCCGGTGACGGCGCGTCGGTCATAAGACAGGTGCCCTTCTGCGTTTTCGGAAATGCGATCACTTCCCGTATCGATTCCAACCCCAAAAGCAATGTGACGAACCGGTCCAACCCGATCGCGAGACCTCCGTGCGGCGGCGCTCCGAAAGAAAGCGCCTTCAGAAGGAACCCGAATTGCAGTTCCGCCTGCTCGGTGCTCAGGTTCAGAAGCTCGAAGATCTTGGACTGCACGGCCCGGTCATGAATACGGATGCTGCCGCCGCCCATTTCGGTGCCGTTGCAAACCAGGTCATAGGCGCGAGCACGAACCTTAAGAGGTTCCGTCGAAAGAAACGGCACATCTTCCGGCTTCGGCGACGTGAAAGGATGGTGACAGGCGTCGCAGCGTTTTTCCTCTTCATTCCATTCAAAGAGCGGGAAATCCACGACCCATAAAAGCTCGAACTTCCCTTCCGGGATCATTTTATATTTATCGGCAAGGTAGCAGCGCAGCGCCCCAAGGGACACAGCCGCGACCTTGAACTTATCGGCCACCGCGAAAATGATATCGCCGAGCTTGGCGCCGACAGTCTCGATCATTTTCCCGGTACGCTCCGCGTCAAAAAATTTCTGGATCGGCGATTCCGTCTGGTCAGGCCCCGTCACTTTGAACCACGCCAGGCCTTTCGGCCCGTAGGTCTTGATCCACTGGGTCAGATCGTCGAAATCCTTGCGTGAGAATTCCACGCCCGCCGGCGGGGTGAACGCAAGCCCGCGAATCTGGCCGCCGTTTGCGATCGTCTCATCGAAAATCTTGAAGCCGCTTTTTTCAAAGACCGGCGTCAGATCGTGGATTTCCATCCCGTAGCGAAGATCGGGCTTGTCAGAGCCGTACCGTCCCATGGCTTCCTTGTAGCACATACGCCGTATAGGAAGCTTGATGTCGATCTGTTTGGTGTGCTTGAACACATGCGCCACCATACCTTCCACGACCCCCATAATGTCTTCCTCGTCGATAAAAGACATCTCCAGATCGATCTGGGTGTGTTCGGGCTGACGGTCCTTGCGGAGATCTTCGTCGCGGAAACAGCGCGCGAGCTGGTAGTAGCGGTCGTAATTGGAGACCATGAGAAGCTGTTTGAAAAGCTGCGGCGACTGGGGAAGCGCGTAAAAAGTCCCGGGCGTGAGCCTTGACGGAACAAGAAAATCGCGCGCGCCTTCCGGAGTGCTTTTGGTCAGATAAGGGGTCTCGACCTCAAGAAAACCCTGCTTGTCGAGATACTCATGCACGAGTTTAGTCACTCGATGGCGAAGCGTAAGATTGTTGATCATTTCCTTGCGCCGCAAGTCCAGGAACCGGTACTGGAGCCGGAGTTCTTCCCCCACGTTCTTTTCCCCGAGCTCAAACGGCATGGGAAGACACGTGTTCAGGATCTCGAGCTCTTCGGCCTGAAGTTCGATCTCTCCCGTCGGGATCTTCGCGTTCACGGTACCGGCCGGCCGAGCGCTGACCTTCCCCTTCACGCGGATCACGAATTCGGAGCGGAGCGACTCCGCCTTCTTATGCATCTCGGGATTCGCCTGAGGATTGAGAACGATCTGGGTGATGCCCCAGCGGTCGCGCAGGTCCACGAAGATCAGATTCCCGTGATCGCGGCGTGTATCCACCCAACCGGTCAGGGCCTCTTCTTTGCCGACAAAACTCTTGTTCAATTCTCCGCAAGTCACCGTTCTCAGCATAAATGAATCATCCTTTTCAAAATTCCAATAACCAAGAAACAAACACCAAACACATTTCAATCGTCAAAATACAAACACCTGAAAACGCTGCCTGACACTTTGGTTGTTGGATCTCGGAATTTGGTTATTATTTGGTTATTGTCTCTTAGTGCTTGGTTATTATTTAAATATCGCTAGCTACCTGCCACCGCCGATTGAAGAAAGGATATTACCGCATCAATCGGCACTTCTGCTTGGTCCCTCTTCTCGAGGTCTTTGACCACCATGACTTTTTTCGCCAACTCGTCGGGCCCCACGATCACCATGAAACGGAGTCCGAGCTGATTGGCCTTCTTCAGATGCTGCGAGAGCGAAAAAACTCCGTGGGCGGTTTCAGGCCGCATCCCCGCTTCGCGCAACGCGAGCGCCTTTTCCCGGCAAAGTTCGAGGATCCCCGGATGGTCTTCAAGCGGCGCGAAATAAACTTTCCTCGATTTGATCGCGTCGAAAACCTTCGGGTCCTGGCTTTCGACCGAGGTCAGAAGCCGCTCCATGCCAATGCTGAACCCCGTGCAAGGCGTCGCGCTTCCGCCGAGCTCCTGATAAAGATTGTTGTAACGCCCGCCGCCCGCCACCGCATTTTGGGAGCCAAGTCCCTCCGCCGTGATCTCAAAAACCACGCCGTTATAATAGTCGAGCCCGCGCACGAGGCGCCGGTTCACGTGATAAGGGATCCCGTGCGCCTCCAGCTTCGCGCCGAGCGCCTTGAAACGTTCACTCAAAGGAAAGAAATCCTCCCAGGGGGCCGCCTCGATCACGGGCTGGCATCCCGGCACCTTGCAATCGAAAACGCGCAGGACATTCTTCTCAAGCCTCCACTGACAGTCCTTGCAAAGCCGGGATTGTTCCTTGGAGAAATACCTGGTGAGCGACTCCCGCACTTTGGCGCGATCGTCCTCTTCTCCCAGGTCATTCAAGTTGAGCCGGATATCCTTCAACCCCGCGTAACGGAGGAACTTGTAAAGAAGCGCGATGATTTCAAAGTCTGCCGCCGAATCCTCGTTGACGATCTCGGCGCCGATCTGGTGGAACTGCCTCTTGCGGCCGGCCTGGGGCCGCTCGGCGCGGAACATCGGTCCCATGTAGTAAAGGCGGAGCGACTTCGACGTTTTGAGAAGACCTTTTTCGACGACCGAGCGCGCGACAGAGGCGGTCATTTCAGGACGAAGGGTCATATCCCTCTCCCCGCGGTCCTTGAAGGAGAACATCTCTTTGTGGACAATGTCGCTCGTCTGGCCGATGGAGCGGACAAAAAGTTCGGTAGGTTCGAGGAGAGGCGTGCGTATCTCTTTGAATCCGGCGGCATCAAAAAAAACGCGGGCTTTTTCTTCGATCCACTGCCATTTTTCTATCTCCCCCGGAAGAATATCTTCCATCCCGGGAAAGCCCTGATATTTTGCTGTCATAGATTGTGGATGATCAATGCCCTTTCATTCCTGCCCCGCGCCCAAGGCTTTGAAGCTTTCTCACGAGAACGCATCATACCAAAAGAAACAGCTCATTTCCACTTCACAGAATGAAACCGAAAGGAACTGTTGAGGGGACAGACCTTAAGCGTCTCCTGTCCCCTCATAAAAAGAAAGGGGCAGTCGCTCTGAGAACAGAGAGACTACCCCCTCCGGATACGAACAGGAAAGCTTCTTGAAGGCAAACCTTAGTACCGCGAGACTATTAGTATTCAGGGTTCGCGGCACCCTACTGTTAACCCTTAAAATTAAAGGGAAAACAGTATTAGAAGCTAAACTTACGAGACTTGGACATGCGGGACTTACGACGCCGCTTCTCGCTGGGCTTTTCGTAATTCTTCCGCGCCTTCAGGATCTTCAAGATCCCTTCGCGTTCCATCTTCTTTTTCAGGCGCTTCAAGGCCCGCTCTAGCGGCTCGTGATTTCCAACGTCGACTTTTAACACTCGTGTTCACCCTCTCTCATGTGTGGATTGAATGAGGCGGTATTATACGGAAAACCCGCCCTGAGGCAAACGAAATAACAAAACTTCCGGCCGTGCGTGCCATTCCCCGCTCTCCACGCGCGTGGAGCCTAAAGCCGGCCCAAGGTTATTTACTTTTCAGCATATCTTTATAATATAATATCATTCTATGCTCTGCCACTACCGGGAAGCCATGATCCGTCTCTTTTATCCAGCCCGTTGCGAGGTGTGCCGCGCGATGCTCGAACTGGAGGAACAGATCCTTTGCGGCTCATGCGCCGCGGACCTGGACGCTCTTGCCTAGCCGAGGGAATCCGCACTGGGGGAGGAACGCTTCGAATCCCTTGATCATGTCTGGACCGTCTACGCCTATGAATCCCCTTTACGGGAATTGCTGCATGGCGTCAAATATTCGCGCAAAGATTATCTCCTCAAGGCCTGCCTAAAACCTGCCTCAGGTCTTGCCCGGTCTGTAACTTCCGAGACCTGGTACGATGCCGTCCTGCCCATTCCAATCGACCGCCTGAAACGCGTCCAAAGGCATTTCAATCAGGCCGAGATTCTCGCATCCCTGCTCCAGTCCAGTCTGACGCCCCCCGTCAAAAAAAACTTTTTACTCAAGCGCCATTCCATTCCCAGCCAAACCTCCCTCAGCCGGGATGAACGCGCGATCAATGTTTACGGCGCTTTCAGGCTGCGGCGTCCGGAAAAAGCTTCGGGCGGAACTTTTCTCCTACTGGACGATGTCCTGACCACCGGAGCCACAGCAAACGAGGCGGCCAGGCTTCTCAAAAAACATGGCGCCCGGCGTGTTGACTTTCTGGCGCTCGCGCGAACGGCATCCCCGGAGGAGAAAAGCAGGATCGCGGGCACCGCCCTCAAAAACAGTTTGAGATTCACCCCGCACACGGATAAGATACTGCCTTCCTGATCCCATACTTAAGGAGAACCCCCTTTGAAAGTCCTGGACCGTTATCTTGTAAGGGAATTGATCTTCCCGATCATCTTCTGTTCGCTGACGCTGATCCTGCTGATCCTGGTGGCGGACCTCTTCGACAACCTCGACGAGCTTCTGAGGAACAAGACCCCCATCTTGATCATGTGCCGTTATTACCTCTCGCTCATTCCGATCTCGTTCACCCAGACCATTTCCTGGGCCATCTGGCTCGGGACCATCTTCCTCCTGGTCCACATGGGCATGCATAACGAGCTCATGGCCATGAAAGCCGCGGGGCTCAAGATCCTGACGATCGTCCGCCCGATGATCTTCCTGGGACTGCTCCTGGGGATCGTCACCTTCCTCATCTCCGACCGTGTAGTCCCCAAAACGTCCCGCGCGGCCAATGACCTTCTTGAGATCTACATCAAAAAGGAAAAAAGTGCCGACGAACGGAAGGTCTTCAAGAACGTCACCTATTATTCGGGAGGCAACACGCTTTACTATTTCCGAAAATTCGCCCCGCGGCCCAAGACCGTCGAGGACGCCATCGTCATCTGGGTCGACCCCATTACCCACAGAACCACGCAAAAGATCTTCGCGCAAAAAGGCGCCTGGACGAACGACCATTGGGTCTTTCAAGGGGTCACGGAATATCAGACGGACCGACTGGGAGATGTGATGGGGAAACCGCTGATCATCCCGAAAAAATCCTATGAGGACGTCACGATTACGCCGCGCGACCTTATCAACACGGCCAGTGACAGCCTGTTCCTCTCCTACCATGAGCTCCAGTACACGATCGAGAAGCTCAAGGAGAACGGCATCTCAGTGTACGCGGAGCAAGTGGACCTGTATGGCCGCTTGGCCGCCCCATGGAAGGGCGTCGTCATGCTGCTTCTCGCCATCCCCTTCCTCGGGACTGTGCGCAACCGTAAGGCGATCGCAATGAGCGTTCTCATCTGTGCGGGATCTGTTTTCGCGTTCCACGTCAGTGACGCGGTCCTGATCGCTTTGGGAAAAGCCGGAAGGCTTTGGCCCTTCTTAAGCGCGTGGGGGGGGAATATTCTTTTTGCGACCTACGCCCTCTTCAAGCTGGAAAAAGCAAACTTCTAGACTTCAGACCGCGGACCAGAGACCTGGGACAACAGACCACAAATCCAAAAATACTGCTTCTAGTAGTCTCTTGCCGCTTATCTCTTGCCGCTTGTCTCGTGCCCTTGCTTCTGAGCGGCCTCAAGCGCCGCCACATCGATCTCCAAGCCCGATTTGTCAAAAGAAGGCAGTGCCAGACTCCCCTCGACACGCGGGAGAGTGGGCATTTTGGCGCCACGGCCGAAAAGAGAAGCCATCGTGGCTTGAGTCTGGGAGGGAGAGGCTTCTTGGCCTGAGTCCTGGGGTGCCCCGTCGGGTCTGGCGAAGGCCGCAGGAACCAGAAAAACCAACAAGACAAAGCCGAAAAAAAAGATGGAGGGACTTCTTCCTGATCGCTTACCGTTCATAAGTCCTGTTGGTGTTGAATGTCCGTTAAAACCAGTTCTGATTCTTTTCTTTCCTTCATCCTTGGAAATTCCCTGTTGAGTTTTGGATATTCAGCTTTTCCGCCAGCATCTCCATTTCAACATCCAATTTCCAACACGGAATAATCAATGTTCCGTTGAGCGGCAGGCGAAGCGTCATTCGCCGTGCTCAGATCTTGGTCCCGGCCGGGATCCGAACACCCTTGGGGATGATCACGATCCCGTCCCGGATATAATAATTTTCCCCGTCCTTTTCATCGACGGCCTTGGCGTTCGTGATGCTGACGCCGTCCCCGATCGACACATTCTTATCGATAATGCAATTCTCGATCACGCAGTTCTTTCCGATCCCGACGCGCTGGTCCTGGGACTGGTCCGGCCAATCGTAATAGTCATTTCCCATCAGGATGCTCTTGCGGATTGCCGTCCCCTGCCCCACGATCGAACGCAGGCCCACGATCGATTGATGGATCTTGGCGCCCGTCAGAACGCAACCTTCCGACATCAGGACATGATCAAGTTCCACCCCGATGATCTTGGAGGGAGGCAGGAATCTCGATCGCGTAAAAATACGTCCCTCCGGGGACATGAAACTGAACGGCGGATTGGCGTTCGTCAGCTCCATGCTCGCCTCATAGAAACTGGCGATGGTCCCGATATCGCGCCAGTAGCCCGTGAACACGTGTCCAAAGACCTTGTAGTCCTTGATCGCCTTGGGAATGATCTCCTTGCCGAAATCCTTTTCATTTCCCGCAAGCACATCGAGCAGCACATCGCGGTTGAACACATAGATCCCCATCGACGCGAGATACATCGGCCCTTTTGCCTTGACGCGATAAAGGTCGCACAGGGGTTTGGGCATGGCGTAGGATTCCACGGGATCGTCTTTCGTCGGTTTCTCGAGAAAGTCCGTGATCTGACCGTCCTTCTGAAGCTTCATGATCCCGAACCCTTTGACAAGCCGCTCCGGCACCGGAACGGTCGCGACGGTCACATCCGCCCGCTGCATCTCGTGGAATCCGAGGATCTCGCGGTAATTCATCCGGTAAAGATGGTCCCCGGAAAGAATGAGGAAAACATCCGTTGAGGACGTGTGGTAATGCGGCAGGCATTTCCGAACGGCGTCGGCGGTCCCCTGGAACCAGTCGGTATTCCCGGTCGTCTGTTCGGCCGCGAGAAGTTCCACGCTCGTTTTCGTGAAAGCCTCGTAAGGATAGGTGCGGTGGATATGCCGGTGAAGCGACGCGGAGTTGAATTGCGTCAGGACAAAGATATTCCCAAGCGAGGAATTGATCGCGTTGGAGATCGGGATATCGACCAGACGGTACTTGCCGCCGATCGGGACCGCGGGTTTGGACCGGTAACTGGTGAGTGGGAACAACCTCTTGCCCTGTCCGCCGCCGAGAATGATTGTCGTTACGCGCCTTGTCATAGTGAATAAGCTCCCAGGTTCTCTTTTCGGGTTTGATTCCACAAAACGTTGCGGAAAGTGTCGTTCTCTTCCATCAGAAGTAAAAGACGTTCATGCATCGCGGCCACGTGCACCGCTCGCGAAGGATGATGTTCATGATTCACAAAAAGATCGATCTTCCGGATATGGGCGTCGATCACCGCCATATTCCTGCGGATCTGACGCTTGATGATGCGCGTCTCTTCCGAGGTAAAAGACGGGACTTCGCAATTGAGCGTCCTCTCCTCTTTCGCAGGCAGTTCATGCCCCATGTGCAGGATCATACCGCGTACCTCGCCATCAGATCCGGCAGTTGCCTGCCGAACTCGGTTTTCATGTAGACTCTGGAACATCCGGCCTTCTCGGCCTCCGGCTTGACCATCGCCTTCGCCTGCGTCACGAAACCCACCGCAGGGACACTCTTTAAATCGGCACTATTGCGCAATTCGTTAAGCGCCCGAAACGCCTCCGCCTCACATTTCTCAAAATCGAGGATCACCAGAAACGGCTTCTCGATCGACGCCTGCGCGACAAGCTTCCCGGCCCTGTCAAAATTCCTGACCCCGATATGGAGTCCGGCCCCGCATTTGACGATCTGCATTGCTACTACCATATCCGCCACCAGCGCAAAAACACTTCGCTTCACCGATATCGCTCCGTCCATGAGAGCGTCGCGTTTCATCGTACTCATCCATCGCTCCTTCGTTATCCTGGAAACCTAACCAAAGAAGTACGTGGTAGGTAGTATGTGGTAGGTGGAAAATGCGGACTGGCGCAGAGCTTCAAGCCGCCGGAACTTACCACCTGCTACCTACTAT
>Ga0073936_10012539_pt1 | contig 10087 bp, 3 predicted proteins | sample AliMusrvi5mmetaG_FD_87041 | JGI IMG/M metagenome (GOLD analysis project Ga0073936, IMG submission 87041) | Freshwater lake bacterial and archeal communities from Alinen Mustajarvi, Finland, to study Microbial Dark Matter (Phase II) - Alinen... | ecosystem: Environmental > Aquatic > Freshwater >... | reverse complement strand
GCCCGCACTCCAGCGCATTGTAAAAACGGGGCAGGTCTTCGGGTGGCACAGTCAGGTCGGCATCCAGAATCATGAGGACATCCCCGCTGGCATGTTCATAACCCAGGCGCACAGCATCCCCTTTGCCTTTGCCTTTTTGTTGGAAAAGGCTGCAGCGCCGTTCGGGATGGGCGCTGATGGTGCGCTGGATCATTTCAAAGGTGTCATCAGTCGAATTGCCTTCAACAAATACCAGTTCGGTTCCGGCCCCCATTTCGGGCGTGCGCGCAAAAATGGCTTCGATATTGCCCGATTCGTTGCGTGCCGGGACGATGACGGAGACGATGGGGGCCTTCTCTGCCGGGGTGGGCACGGCCTGCGGGCGGGCAACGATCAGGTGGGTCAACGCCATCCATTGGAACAAACCCAGTTTCACCATGTAGCGGTTGCACAGGGTGTCGAGCAGGGGAAAGCGCACTGGCAGCAGCACTTCAGCCCAGGCGCGAATGGTTTCAAACCCGGCCAGGCTGAGCAGCTGGCTGATATCATCCACCGTCAACCAGTTCTGGTAAAGAGACTTGTTGGAAAGTCCCAGACTTGCCGCCGCTGCCAGGGGCAGCTCCCACATGCGGCTGTATGTATTGATAATGATGCGTGTATGCGGGCTGCACAGGCGGTTAACGTTTTCAAGCGCAAGCTGCACGTCCCACAGGTCGTTGACCAGGTCCGAAAGGATAATGTAATCAAAATGGGTGTTGAGCTCCAGCGAGTGAATGTCGGCTTCGATAAAAGTCAGCTCAGGGTGCGCCTGGCGCGCTGTGGACAGCATGGTGGGTGAAAAATCAATGCCCACCCCCTCTGCCGGTTTTAATGCTGCCAGCAGGTCGCCCCGTCCGCAGCCAATTTCAAGCACGCGCTGTCCCTGCGGCACCAGGGTGGAAAACACCTCGTTCAGGCGCTGGTGGTAATAACCGCCGCTCCACAGTCGTTGAGATTGGGTATTGGCCAGTCTGTTCCAATGCATGATGCGGGCCTCCTGGTAGGCGCGCGCGGTTGGGTCTTCGTGAATTTGAGTCATGTCCCCTATTGTACCCGAAGGTCTGCTTTTGAGGTGTTTGTTTAAGAGCGTCCCCTGAAATTTGATGAGCCTTTTTATTCCAACTTAAACTGCTCGACCACTTCCTTCAGGTCTTTGGCCATGTCAGCCAGCGATTCGGCTGAGGCGTTGACTTCCTCCACCTGGGCGCTCATTTCTTCGGTGCTGGCGCTTACTTGCTCCACCGCCGCGCTGTTTTCTTCACTCACGCTGGCAATCGATTCTACAGACTCGGTGACTTCGTTGGCGTTGGATGTCATCAGTTCGGTGGCTTTTGCATTTCCTTCCACCACGGTTGAAACCGAATCAATCGCGTTGACCAGCTCGTTGGAAGCCATGCGCACATCTTCAGCGGCTTTGCGCGCTTCCTGAGCCTGTTTATGAACCGCTTCAGACGCATCCAAAATAGTGTTGAGCGCCTGTCCGGCCTCATTGGCGCGGGTCACCCCGTTTTGCACCTCGCGCGCACCCTCGTCCATGGCTTTAACTGCCTCGCGCACCGTGCTCTGGATGCCCTTGATCAGTCCGCCAATTTCTTTTGTGGCGTTGCTGGAACGTTCGGCCAGCTTGCGCACTTCGTCTGCCACCACGGCAAACCCTTTGCCGTGTTCGCCCGCGCGTGCGGCTTCGATGGCGGCATTTAACGCCAGCAGGTTGGTTTGCGTGGCGATATCATCAATGGTTTCAACAATGGCGCCAATTTGTTCGGATCGCCTTCCCATTTCCTGCACTTTTTCGGCTGAAACACCTACCCGTGAGCGAATGTTGGCCATGCCTTCCAGGGTCAGTTCCACTGTCAGGCTGCCTGACCGGGCGGCTTCAGACGCGTTGGCGGCGCGTTCGCTCACCGTGCGTGCGTTGCCCGCCACCTGCTCAATGGCCCGATTGATGCGTTCGGTGATCTCGGAAGCCCTGGTGACAGCCTGTGATTGGTCCTCTGCGCCGCGCGCCACCCCGGCGATGGCCCGGCTCATCTGTTCAGCAGAAGCGGCCGTTTTACCGATGGATTCGGTTTGCTGGTTTATCCCCATGGCCACCTGCTGGATGGTGGTCGAAATCTGTCCGGTGGCCTGCCCTGCCTGCCCGGCTGCCGCTGCCAGCTGCACAGAGGCTGCGCTCAGGTTTTGGGTGCTGGTTGTGATTAAATTAATAATCTGTTTCAGATTATGGGTCATGCGCTGGAAGGACTGCCCCAATTCATCCTGATCGGATTTAGGCTGAATTCCGCAGGAAAAATCATTGTTTGCCATCAACTTCGAACAATTTGCCATCTCTTGCAGATAGCGCTCGGTGGCAAGCAGGGCCTGCCCCGCGCCGCCAATTTCATCCTGCCGTATGGCAATGGCCTCAATTTTTCCCTCCGATTCGTCGCGGTTGAGGTTGCCCACTGAAATTTTTTGTAGAGTCCGGGTAATTATTTTGAGCGGCGTATTGATGCTGAGGGTGATGGCTAGGCCAATCAGGATGGAAAAAATCACTGCCAGCCCCATCACACTGAAAAGGATGAACCTGGATTGATCAAAAAGGGCATCCCCATCCAGATCCAGGCGGGTCGCTTCTTCGACATTGATTGCCACCAGTTTATTAAGTGATACTGTTGTCGCCGTGCGGGTGTTATAAGCTGGGCCGTTGTTGACGTTTTTGATCACCGCATCCATATTGCCGGCATCTGCATCCTTGAGTACCTGTGCAAGCGTGGCCCGGTATTGTTGATAATTTTGTTTAAAATTGGCCAGCTCATCCACTTCTGATTTGAGCAAAGTGGCGTCCTCATATTTTTTGATGGCTTCGTCCAGGTTGGTCTGGTCGCTTTGCATGGCTGTCACCGTCTCGCCGCGCAGCGACTCGATGGCGATATATTTATAAACATCCCCGCGCAGGGTGTAGAGCGCCGTGCTGGCATCCCCCAGGTATTCGATCGGCAAAGTCCGGTCGTCATACATGGAGCTTAATTTATCGCTGATTGCCTGCACGCTGAAAAACCCCACCAGGGTTAATACCACCAGTAACAGGGTGACAATTCCAAACCCGCCCGTAAGTTTCGCAATGGTCTTTAGATTATGGAAAAAATGCATCTTGCCCCTCCAAATAATACCTTTTAAAAATAATTATTGCGTTTTAATGTTTTTAATCAAATGGCGAACGGTCTGAAAAAACTGGTCCACAGAAAACCCCGCTGTCAGCACGGCATCGGCGTTTGTCGGGTTGCCGCCCTGGCTGTTTTGTTTAACCAGTGCCAGGCATTTTGCGCCTTGATAATGCCGCCGCAGTGGTTCGATCTGCTCCAGGGTCATTTTTTCGTCAAGCCAGCAGTCATACAAAATAATGGAAGGGTGAAAATAGGGATCAACTCCCTGGCAGCTGGTGTTATCGCATTCATAAATTTCACCAATATCTGGCATGGAACGCAGTAGTGCCGCCAGGCTCTGCCGCCGGTGCTGAGGATTTGAGATAACGATTGCTTTATGTGGTCCGACCATTTTTCCTCCGCTGCCCCAGTGCTTCTGTCAGCTGCAAAACCTCTGCAGAATGGGCAATGGGGCGGCTGTTATTATCTTAACGCATGTTGGCGCCAGATACATCGCCAGCATGCGTTGATGTGTCTACCACAAAAGAGTGATTTTTAAATGGAAGACCTGCCACTTAAGTGGTAGGTGGAGTCCCGTGTCTCGCATCTGCACTGACCGCAGGCAGAGCCCACACCGCACCCTGAGCTCGTCGAAGCCTGTCGAATCCGTCCCTATTTTCCTTCGAACCCGGTCAGACCCTCGCGCAAGGCATAAAGCGCTGCCTGGGTGCGGTTGGCCAGGTGCAGTTTGGAGAGAATATTGCTGATATGCGTGCGCACCGTCCACTCGCTGAGCGTCAATTTTTCGGCGATATCAATATTTGAAAGTCCCTGGGCCACCAGTTCGAGCACAATCAGCTCGCGGCTGGTCAGCGGCTCGCGCGTGGGCGGCAGATCAGGTGGGCGGTTCAGCTCGCGGATCAATTTATTGGCCACCAACGGGTGCAGGGATGAAACGCCCTGGTGCACATCGTGAATAGCCTGCAGCAGCTGCTGGGGAGTGGAATCTTTCAACAGGTAACCCAACGCCCCTGCTTTAATCGCCGGGAATACCTTGTCGTCGTCAGCAAAGCTGGTCAGAACCAGGATGCGTGCGTCGGGATTTTCTTTGCGAATCAACTGCGTCGCTTCAATCCCGCCCATGCCAGCCATCACCAGGTCCATCAAAATGACATCTGGCTTCAACTGGCGGGCAAGCGTCACCGCCTGTTCCCCGTTTTCCGCCTCGCCAATAATTTCAACACCAGACTGGGTGCTGATAAAAGCGTGCAGGCCTTCCCGCACTACGATATGATCATCAACAATGAGGACTCGAATATTTTCTGCCAATACCAACTCTCCTTTTTTAATGACCTTGTTCTGTATTCATCAGGGGCAGGTGAACCCAAACTGCAGCCCCCTCGCCTGGTTTTGTGATGATTTCCAGCCTGGCGCCTATTTTTTGAGCACGCTGCTGCATATTCTGCAGCCCCATACCGCCGCTCTGGCGCGCTTTTTCCAGATCGTATCCTTTGCCGTTATCTTTGATCATGAATACAATCTGGTCCTCAATTATTTTTAATGATACTTCGATTTGCGTGGCAGATGCATGCTTGAGCGAATTGTTTAATGTTTCCATGGCAATCCAGAAAAGGTGCTCTTCCTGCCGCGCTGTCAGGCTGATCAGGCCCGTCATATCAATGTGTGTCTGGATGTCGGCGCGGCTTTCCACCGATTCAAGCCGTTTCCGCAGGGCAATCACCAGCCCATCCTGTTCCAGCGAAGGCGGGCGCAGTTCATAAACCAGCAGGCGCATCTCTTGCAGTGCCAGGTGGGCAGTTTGAGATAACCGGTCGAGATACTGTTGGGCCTGGGCGAGGTTGTTTTTTTCAACCATGGTGCGGCTGGCCTCGGCATACAGTGTCACGCTGTACAGTGACTGGGTGGCCGAATCGTGCAGGTCGCGCGCCAGCCGTGACCGTTCTTCCGTGACCGCTGTCTGTTCGTAAAGGTGATAAAGTGAGAGGTTGTCGATGATCAGGGCAATATGGTCGGCGATGGACCCGATCAGGGTGATTTCTTCCAGGTTAAATGGCTCGCCGCTTCGTAAAATCAGCAGCACCCCCATCACCTGGCCGCGGGTGCGCATCGGCAGCCCCAGGTACGCATATTGTTCCTGCTGCATGCGCTCCGAAATATGGAAGCGCTCATCGAAATTGATGTTGGAGATTAACAGCGGCTCGCTGTGTTCCACCACCCAGCCTTCAACGCTGTCATTCAGCGGCAGGCTGGCAATCACAACGCGCGAATCTTCCAATCCAAACACGCTCAGCAGGTTAAACTGCTGTTTGCTGGAATCGACGGCCAGAATGGCCCCGTCTTTGGCGTTGATGATATGCAGTGCCTGTTCAAGCACCTGTTTCAAAACCGATTCAATATCCCAGGATCCGCTGGCGGCTGATATCACGTTGTACAGTCCGGTCAGGTCTTTGGCGCGTTCGCCAGCCAGCCGCTCCAGCGAGAGCAGCAGGCGCATCCGCTGCAGGGTGATCCCGGCAATTTCGCCGATGGCAACAGCCAGGTTAAGGCGGTCTTCCGATTCCGCCAGCGGGTGTTTATAACCAGCCAGCAGCAGCCCAATGGGCGCATCGACCACTTTAAAGGGAATCACCAGGCAGGCCTGCATCCCTTTCAAGATGGGCTGCAAACCAACTGGCAGACGGGCGCGTTGAATTTCCCGCAGCGAATGATAGATGATCGGTTTCCCGCTGAACAGCAGCCGCATCAATGGCTCGTCCAAATCTTCCCTGTGTCCGCAAAAAGTCTCCCATTCTCCCTCGGCCAGGCCGAAATACAGTTCCTGGTTTTCAATCAGGCCCAGCAAAACGGTTCCAGCTTTTAATCCCTGGCTTGATTGTTCCACCAGTATTTTCAACACCTCTTTTTCTTCCTGCGCCTGGCGCAGGGAAGCGGAAATCCGGATGATGACTTCCAGTCGTTCGGCCTGGCGGCGGGTCTTGGCCAGCAGGGCCTCCTTTTCCATTTCCATCTGTCGCCGTTCGGTGACATCCTCGAAGACGATATAACTTGGATGGGGAAGGGTTTCATCAACCCGCAAGAGCGGCACAGTGTTGACATCCACCCACCGGTAATCTTTAACGGTCGGGTTATAAATGCCAAATACCTGGTGGTTAAGCGGTTTGCCGCTTTGAATCGTGGGTCGTGCAATCGATTCGCCGGGTTGGAAGGGCGAACCATCCTCGTGAATGCGCTGCCAGTTTGAGTCTTCGGGGGTGCGTCCCAGAATGGCTTCGAGGGGGATCCCCAAAATATGCTGTGCTGCAGGATTGGCCTGGATGATGTGCCCCTCCGGGTCATTGTAAAATACGCCCTGGCTCATCGTCTCAAACAGGGCTCTGAAGCGTTCTTCGGCCTGGCGCAGCACGTTTTCAGCATGTTTGCGCGCAGTCAGGTCGCTCATCGCCACCAGCACGCGTTCCAGGCTTTGAACATACTCAGGGTCCACCACCATGTTGATTTTGATCCAGCGTTCCTCGTCGTTGGGCAGGTTGATTTGAAGTTCCTTTTCAAAGGATGTTATTTCTCCCATGAGTAAGGCAATGATATCGGCAAGGATATTTGCATCCCAGAAAATGGGCGTATAATCCTGCAGCCGGGAGAGAAAATCGGTTTTGTCGCTGGCGTTAAAAAACGCCAGTCCGGTCTGATTAATATCCAGAATGATCAGGTTTTTGCCCATCAGGCTGTCCATTTGGGGATGAGCCAGATAATAGGCTGTCGGGTTTGCCACGCCGCTGATCGCCATCTGTTCTACGGCATACTTTGCCCTGGACAGGTCAATTTCAAGCAGCGGAATGGGAGAATCCTGGAACAGGCTTTCATAACGCTGCTTGCTGGCCAGCAGGGCTTCCTCGTTTTGTTTGCGCTCGCTGCTGTCGCGAATGATGCTCAGCAGCACGGCCTGCCCGTCTACGCTGGCACCCCGTGAACTTACTTCCACCGGGAAAATGGCCCCGTTTTTCCTGCGGTGGCGGGTTTCAAAATGCATGCCTTTGCTGTAACCCATTTCGATCGTTGCCACCAACCCCGTCAGTTCCCCGGGGGCGGTCAGGTCTGAGATGTTCAGTGCCAGCAGCTCGGCAGACAAATACCCATAGGCCTCGTTGGCTGCCTGGTTGGCCTCCACAATACGGCCGTCCTGCTGGCGGATAAAGAGGATGATATCGCTCGAATTTTCTGCCAGCAGGTGGTAGCGCTGCAGTGAATCTTCAATCTTTTTGCGTTCGGTGACATCGGTAAATATGGTGGCAAACCAACCGCTGCGCGGTGAAACGACCGAGATGTCAAAATAACGCTGCAGCGGGGCAAAATAATCCTGGAATAAAAACGGCTCCCCGCTTTCGGCCACCCGCGCATAGATTTGTAAATAGGGAGCCGGATTTACCCCGTAAAGAACACTGGCCAGGGCGCCCCGCGCCGCATCACCCTGGATACCGACCTGTTTTTCAAAAGCCGGGTTAATCTCTTCAATAATATAGTCTACGGCCCTGTGCTCGTCATCATATACCACGCGGTGCAGGGCCATGCCTTCGGTCATTGCGCCGAACAGGGTGCGGTATTTTTGCTCACTGTCCTGCAGTTCCTCTTCCATCTTTTTTTGTTCGCTTGAATCGATGATGAATCCTTCAAAACCAATCACCTTCCCCTCGTGCGTCACCGGCCTGGCGGAAAAGGTGTGGTAACCAATAGATCCGTCCTTGCATTTACGGCTGAATTCTCCAGAAAGATATCGCGGGTCGCCGTTCAGGATGCCGTCTACAAACTTTTTGGCCGCCTCCATGTCGTCCAGCTTTTGAATTTCAACAAAATGGTGCCCTAAGATTTCATTTGCCGAATCATAACCGTACAGCCTTGCCCAGGCCGGGTTAATGTCGCGGATAAAACCTTCAGTGTCGATAAAAAAGTAGCCGGCATTCGAGTTGTTCAGAATCGAATGAAAATGGGCTTCGCTGGCGCGCAGCGCTTCTTCGGCCTGCCTGCGTGTGGTGATGTCCTGCACAATTCCACTCAGCTCTGTGATGGCGCCTGTTTCATCCCTGATCTTTTCGTCAGGCTGCGCCCAAACGGTATGGACCGAACCGTCCGGCCAGACCACGCGGTATTCCATGGCGGCCGGCTTTTGGGCGCTGATCACCGCCTCGTTGGCCTGGTCCACCTTTTCGCGGTCGTCCGGGTGGATGGCCTGTGCGATCACTTTGCTCAGGTCCGCAGGAGCGCAGCCGGGCTGGTAACCAAAAATGCGGTACATTTCATCTGACCAGTTTAACTGGTTGGTTTGGGTATTCCAACGCCAGTGGCCTACATGTGCCACCGCCTGTGATTTTTTGAGCGCTGCTTCACTCATGCGTAGATGATCTTCCGCCTGTTTGCGCTCGGTCACATCGCGAATCAACACCAGGGTATAAAGCTTCTGGTCCAGTTCATAAGTGGAAACGGTGGTTCCCATATCAAAAATTTCACCGTTGCGGCGTTGGCCTTTGGTTTCGTAAAAAGTGGGCGCTGCCTTTCCTGCAGCCCTGAGGCTTATGTATTCGGCAACGGCCGGCCGTGCTTCCGGGGCAATTAAATCCAGCACCGGTGTTCCCTGCAGTTCCTCTTCCCGTTCGTATCCAAACATGGCCGCATAAGCCGGGTTGGTCAGGATATGCACGCCCTGGTATGAAACGCCAATGGCATCGCGTGAATTTTCAAAGATGGCAGACAGCTTGAGCTGGCTTTCGCGCAGCGCTGCCTCGGTTTGTTTACGCTCGCTGATATCAAACCCGGCCGCCGCCATGGTGGTGATTTCGCCATTTTGGCCGTAAACAGCGGTTATTGAAAGGTCCACCCAGAGGGTCTTGCCATCGCGGTTAATAAAACGCAGTTCGCGGCGGGAAGAGGAGCGGGTCCCTTTTTGCATGGCGCTCATATTTTTTAAAGTCAGACCCACCTCGTCGGGATGGAGGATATCCAGGTAGCTCATGTGGTCGATTTCGGCAAGCGAAAAACCAAAGCGGTCAATAAAAGCCTGGTTAACCTGCAGAAAGTGCCCTTCGGGATCGGTCATAGAGAGGATGATGCCTGAGGCATCAAAAATGGCTTTGAGGCGCGCCTCGCTGTTTTGCACGGTCTCTTCAGCCAGCCTGCGCGCGGTAATGTCCGTATCGGCGCCAATGTAACCAATCAGGTGCCCGTCTTCATCGAACCTGGGCGTGGCGCTGGTTTCCAAAATGATAATGTGGCCGTCCTTGCAAACATTGTCGTTGATTAAGTGGCGAATGGGCGCTCCGCGCGCAAAACTGGCCAGCGCGGTTGCTGTGAGTTTCGCACGCACCGATGGACTGAACAGGTCGTAGAAATGTTTTTTCCCAACCAATTCCATAGGGGCGTATCCCAGTACCTTTTCAACCACTGGGCTGACGTAGGTGTAAAGCCCTTCGCGGTCCACCTCCCAGATCCATTCGCCGGCTGTTTCGGCCACGCGTTGGAAGCGTTCCTGGCTCTCGCGCAGGCTGATTTCCATCTGCTTGCGTTCGCTGATGTCACGGGTGATTGAAAGAATGCAAGTCTCTCCGCCAATTTCAATAATTCGGGCGGACATCAGGCAAATCTTGAAGCCCCCATTTTTAATGCGGAAGGATGCTTCGAGGTTGTTTACCTCCCCCCGTTCGCGCAGACCTTTCACCAGCCTGTCGCGGTCTGACGGGGCGCCCCAGATATCAATTTCCCGGGATGTCTTGCCCATCACTTCTTCGCGGCTGTACCCGGTCAGCGCCGTAAAACCTTCATTTATTTCAATATACAGGCCGTCTTCCAGGCGATTGATATTGATTGCATCCGGTGAAGTGTGGAAGGTCTTGGAAAATTTTACTTCCGAAAGGCGCAGGCTTTCTTCCATGTGCTTG
>Ga0073936_10012537_pt1 | contig 10088 bp, 10 predicted proteins | sample AliMusrvi5mmetaG_FD_87041 | JGI IMG/M metagenome (GOLD analysis project Ga0073936, IMG submission 87041) | Freshwater lake bacterial and archeal communities from Alinen Mustajarvi, Finland, to study Microbial Dark Matter (Phase II) - Alinen... | ecosystem: Environmental > Aquatic > Freshwater >... | reverse complement strand
TGGTGTAGACATACCAAATAACAAAAGAGGCGAAATCGCCCTGACTTATATCTTTGGAATTGGCCGCAGCCGCTCGCTCGAAATTCTCGAAAAAGCGGGTGTAGACAAAAATATCAAAGTAAGTGAATGGAATGATGAACAATTTACTTCAATTCGTAAGGTAATTACGGACGGTTTCAAGGTCGAGGGAGAACTTCGTTCTGAAAATCAGATGAGTATCAAGCGGTTGATGGATATTGGTTGTTATCGTGGCATTCGTCATCGTTTAGGCCTGCCGGTTCGCGGACAAAGTACTAAAAACAATGCCCGTACCCGTAAAGGTAAAAAGAAGACAGTTGCAAATAAGAAGAAAGCTACTAAATAAGCATAAGTAGAGATGGCAAAAAAGACTGGAGTTTCTAAAAAAAGGGTGGTTAATGTTGAGGCTGTTGGACAGGCTCACGTTTCTTCCTCTTTTAATAATATTATCATTTCGATGACCAACAACAATGGAGAGGTAATCTCCTGGTCATCAGCTGGAAAGAAAGGCTTCCGCGGCTCAAAGAAGAATACTCCCTATGCAGCCCAAACGGCTTCAGAAGAGTGTGCAAAAACTGCGTTTGACCTTGGCTTACGCAAGGTGAAAGTTTATGTGAAGGGACCGGGGAACGGCCGCGAATCTGCGATTCGTGCTATCGCTAATGTTGGTATCCAGGTGACTGAGATCGTCGATGTTACCCCAATGCCTCATAACGGTTGTCGTCCTCCCAAACGTCGTCGTGTCTAATCCCCAGTAAATTAAATTAAAAAACATGGCAAGATACATAGGTCCTAAATCAAAGATTGCTAGAAAATTTGGAGAGCCAATTTATGGCCCCGATAAAGCATTTGAGCACAAAAATTTCCCTCCCGGAATGCACGGTAACAGCAAACGCCGTAAAAAAGTATCAGAATATGGTACTCAACTGAAAGAGAAACAAAAGGCAAAATACATGTACGGTGTTTTAGAGCGCCAGTTCCGTAATTTGTTTGAGAAAGCTCATTCGCACAAAGGCATTACAGGTACGGTTCTATTGCAGCTTCTTGAAAGCCGCCTGGATAACGTGGTTTTCCGCTTGGGAATTTCTCCCACACGTGCTGGTGCCCGCCAACTGGTATCTCATAAACACATTACCGTTAATGGTGAAGTGGTCAATATCCCTTCCTATACCGTACGTCCCGGTGAAGTAGTTGCCGTTCGTGAAAAATCTAAATCTTTGGTAGCAATCACTGATTCACTTTCTTCACGTCGTCACAGCAGTTTCTCCTGGCTGGAATGGAACAGCGAAGCGAAATCAGGTAAATTCCTGAATGTACCTGAAAGAGAAGAAATTCCTGAAAACATCAAGGAACAGTTAATCGTCGAATTGTATTCGAAATAATTAATATAAGGTTTATGGCAATTTTAGCTTTCCAGAAGCCGGATAAGGTGATCATGATTGAGTCGGATGACAAAATCGGTAAATTCGAATTTCGTCCGCTTGAGCCCGGTTATGGTATTACCATCGGGAATGCATTACGCAGAATTTTATTGTCATCCCTTGAGGGGTACGCAATCACAACCATCAAAATTGAAGGTGTTGAGCATGAATTCTCAACCATTCCCGGTGTGATTGAAGACGTCACGGAGATGATCCTTAACCTGAAACAGATTCGTTTCAAGAAGGTAGTGGAAGATTTTGACAGTGAGAAAGTTACTGTTACAATCTTTGGACAGAACAAATTCAAGGCGGGTGACATCAACAACTTTATCACCGGATTCCGTGTTTTGAATACCGATTTACTGATCTGCAACATGGAAACAGACGTGAAACTTCAAATCGAGATGACCATCGAGAAGGGACGCGGATATGTACCGGGTGTAGAAAACAAACCGGCTGACGAAGAATTCGGCGTAATTCCTATCGATTCAATTTTCACACCCATTAAAAATGTGAAATATTCGGTAGAAAACTATCGCGTTTAACAAAAAACAGACTATGAAAAACTGGTCATCGATATTCATACTGATGGCTCTATTCACCCGAAGGATGCACTGAAGGAAGCAGCTAAAATTCTGATTTACCATTTCATGCTCTTCTCTGACGAGAAAATCACACTTGACTCTGACGAGAAATTTGCCAATGAAGAATTTGATGAGGAAATTCTGCACATGCGCCAACTGTTGAAAAATAAACTGGTCGATCTTGATCTCTCCGTACGTGCACTCAATTGCCTGAAGGCCGCTGATGTGGAAACACTCGGAGAACTGGTTACTTACAACCGGAATGACCTGTTGAAATTCAGAAACTTTGGCAAGAAATCCCTCACAGAATTGGATGATTTATTGGTCAATCTCAATTTGAGTTTCGGGATGGATATCAGTAAGTATAAATTAGACAAGGAATAATTGAAATACCCACGAGGAAATATTCACAACAACAGAAAATGGATATGTGGGTATTCCATCTGACCTTTGAGAAACAATATAAACAGATGAAATGAGACATAGAAAAGGGTTTAATCACTTAGGTAGAACCAGCTCACACCGGAAAGCGATGCTTTCCAATATGGCAAATTCTCTTTTGCTTCACAAACGCATCATTACCACACTTGCGAAAGCAAAGGAATTGAGAAAGTTTGTTGAGCCATTGATCACAAGAGCCAAGGAAGACAGCACCCACAACAGGCGCGAAGTTTTTAGTGATCTGAAAAGCAAACAGGTCGTTACTGAACTGTTCCGCGATATCATCGTTAAAATCGGCGACCGTCCGGGAGGATATACCAGGATTCTGAAAACAGGTAACCGGATGGGCGATAACGCGGAGATGTGCATGATCGAACTGGTCGACTACAACGAAAATATGTTGTCAACACCTAAAGCCGATACGACGAAGAAACGCCGAGCTCGCAAACCAAAAGCAACAGCAGAGACTCCGTCTAAAGTGAAAGAGGCTAAAAAAGAGGTAGTTTCTGCCGAAGTTCCGGCTGAAACACCTGCGGATGAAACCGCTGAATAAGCTATTTCCCGATACTCGGAACTGAAATATATTCAAAAGCCACCCTTTTCGGGATGGCTTTTGTTTTTTAGGAGTTATCGGCAAACCTTTCAGGGTATCTTTACGTAAATAATCTTTGAGTTTTTAAAATATTTACCTTTCCTGGTAGATAAATATATAAATGGATTCATTTTTTATGTATTTTTCACCTGATAATGGAAAAGATTTGCAGAAATGAATTTTCAAGGGATAGGTATGTACGAATTCATGAAATTATATAACTAACATAATAAACTCTTTATGGATTACATTAAACAGAAATTGTTGAGGAAGGGTGAAGAAGAGCGCCTTGTCGTGAAACGTTTGATCAGTGAATTTGGGACTACTGTTCTTGAATCAGTAAATATCGATCAGGTACTTACCGGCATGAAGGGAATCACCGGTTTGCTTACGGTTACATCAAAACTGAATCCCAATACTGGGATAACCTATCGGGGATATACTATACCTGAAATTCAACAGAAACTTCCAAAGGTCAGACCTGAAGGGGAACCTCTTTCAGAAGGACTTTTCTATCTTTTTCTGCTCAACGAAATTCCTACCAAAGAGGAAGTAGACGCACTGAGCAAGGAATGGGTCAGGCGCAGCACGCTGCCTGATCACGTATTCCAGATTCTCGATTCGATGCCGCTGACGAGTAAGCCCATGACGCAGTTCAGTACTGCGATCCTGGCTATGGCAACAGAATCAAAATTCCAGAAGGCACACCGGGAAGGTTTGCACAAAAATGACTACTGGGATACTACTTTTGAAGATGTTATGAACCTGATTGCAGCATTGCCTGTGATCGCAGCCTATATTTACCGTAGGAACTACAAGGATGGGAAATTTATCCCACCTGATCCCAATCTGGACTGGGCTGCCAATTTTGCCCACATGATGGGATACGACAGCGACGAAGTGTACAGGCTTTTCAGAATGTACATGATGGTACACGCAGATCACGAAGGTGGCAATGTATCGGCCCATGCGACACATTTGGTAGGTTCCGCGCTCAGTAACCCCTATTATTCCTATGCGGCGGGAATGCTCGGCTTGGCCGGTCCCTTACACGGATATGCCAACCAGGAGGTCATTAACTGGATTTTTGAGATGCAGGAAGAGATTGGAACCAGCGAAACAGAGGCGGAAGAAAGAACCAAGATTGAGGCCTATGTGCGTAAAACGATTTCATCCGGACAGGTTGTTCCAGGATACGGACACGCTGTTTTAAGGGTAACTGACCCTCGTTTCGTTGCGCAACAGATATTTGCACAGAAATATGTAGAGAATGACAGTCTCGTCAATACCGTAAACCTGCTTTACGATATCGTTCCGCCGATCCTTCAGTCACTTGGTAAGATCAAGAACCCATGGCCCAATGTGGATGCTTTCTCCGGATCTTTGCTGATGCATTACGGAATTTCCGAACATTTCTTTTATACCGTCATGTTTGGTGTAAGCCGTTCTTTGGGTGTCCTTGCTCAACTGGTTTGGGACAGGATGTACAATTTGCCGTTGGAAAGGCCATCCTCTGAAACATTGGAGTTTTTCAAACAAAAAGCCGGCATTTAGAGCGAAAAAGATATTACACAACTTGTCCCGATATTTCGGGAGAGTTTCACAGAGAAGCACAGAGTTGCACAGAGGTAATAATTTTAGACTCTGTGGAACTCCGTGCTTTTCGTTTTTCATTTGTGTATTAATTATATTTGCAACCTAAGACTATACTATGTCATACAGTGGGTTAAACGATTTTGTCAGGGAACTGGAGCGCAGGGATGAACTGGTTAGAATTGGGCACAAGGTTGATCCAGTCCTTGAAATAACCGAAATCGTTGACCGTATTTCCAAAAGCCCCGGTGGTGGAAAGGCATTGTTGTTTGAGAACAATGGAACAGAATTCCCCATTTTGATCAATGCCTATGGTTCTGCCTCGAGAATTTGCCTGGCTTTGGGTCACGACTCACTTGATCAGATTGGGACGGAAATTGAAGAGCTGTTTAAGCAACTGGCAGGACCATCTGAGAATTTTCTGGATAAATTAAAACTGCTTCCCTTGTTATCCAGAATTGCTTCCTGGATGCCAAAGAAAAAGAAGGGGAGAGGCAGATGCCAGGAAGTCGTCATGGATCAGCCTGACCTGGCCAGATTGCCTGTGCTCACCTGCTGGCCTGCCGATGGAGGCCCATTTATTACACTGCCTTGTGTTGTGACGCGGGATCCGGAAACCGGAGCCAGGAATGTCGGAATGTACCGCATGCAGGTATTTGGTCCTGACCTGACAGGCATGCACTGGCACAAGCACAAAACCGGAGCCCGTCATTATCTGGGCTACCAAAAACTAGGGAAAAGGATGCCGGTAACTGTCGTCCTCGGTGGCGATCCGGCTTATACCTATGCCGCCACGGCGCCTCTGCCTGACCAGATTGACGAATATATGCTGGCAGGATTTCTGAGGAAGAAAAAAGTCGAACTTGTCAGGTGCCTGACCAACGATCTGGAAGTACCTGATGATGCAGATTTTATACTCGAAGGATATATCGATCCGTCAGAAGAGATGATTTGGGAAGGGCCCTTCGGTGATCATACCGGCTTTTACTCGCTTGCAGACTGGTATCCGAAATTTCACGTCACCTGCATTACCCACAGGAAAGAGGCAGTTTATCCGGCCACCATTGTTGGGATTCCACCCCAGGAGGATGCATACATCGGCCTTGCGACGGAGAAAATCTTCCTGGCACCGATGAAAATGACCCTTGTTCCGGAATTGAAGGATCTTTACCTGCCTCCTGAAGGTGTGGCGCATAACCTGACCCTGGCAAGGATTGATAAAAGTTACGCCGGCCAGGCTCTTAAGACCATGAATGCCATGTGGGGAGCCGGGCAGATGATGTTCAACAAGATCATGTTGGTGACGGACCAGGCTAATCCGTGGAGCGACATGTTGTTATTTGCAAGAAACATCAGCAGGCAGATAGATCCGGCAAACGATATCATTTTTTCCTCCGGACCAATGGATGTGCTCGACCACTCTTCCTCGAAATTTGCCTATGGTTCTAAAATGGGTATCGATGCAACCACTAAATATCCGGAAGAACTTTCAGATTATGAATACAATAACAGTCTTCCCCGCACGGATGAAATCAATATAATCTTAAGCGGAATTTCCGATATCAAATCTTTCAACGTGTCATTGCTTGCAAAGGGAATTTCAATGTTGATTTTAGGAATCGACAAGGAGTTAGGATTCAGCCTGCAGGGTTTGACAAATCAGTTGATGCATACAGAAGCACTGTGCGGAATTAAATTCCTGGTATTGGTTGATTCCGGTCTGCCTGTCGACAACCTCTATTCTGTTGTCTGGTATGTTACAGGAAATATTGATCCGAAGCGTGACTGTAAAGTATATGATGCTTTCGGTGCTGGCGAAGGCTCCCGCATGGTGATGGATGGTACCCGCAAAACAGCAGTGGCGGATGGTTTCAGGCGTGACTGGCCCAACCCTGTAGTCTCTTCTCCCGAAACCATAGAAAAAGTGGACAAGATGTGGAAGGATCTTGGTCTTGGGCAACATTTGGCTTCTCCTTCCCTGATTTATTACCCTTTGAAACGCGGAGAAGGTGCAATTTCGGATTAGCTACCTTATCTTTTTTTGAGGAATCCGATTTTTTAATCTAACTTTAGCATAATTCAGTCGAAAAACTGGTGTAAAAATATTGTATAACCAAAATTGATTTCCATCATGAGTTCAATAAAAGGTTCAAAGACAGAGCAAAATCTGTTGAAAGCATTTGCAGGAGAATCACAGGCCAGGATGCGCTATGATTATTTTGCCAAACAGGCCAGGAAAGAGGGTCTGGAACAAATTGCCGATTTATTTGATGAGACTTCCTTCAATGAGCGTTCTCATGCCAAGCAATTCTTTAAATTTCTCGAAGGAGGGATGGTTGAAATTACAGCATCCTATCCGGCTGGTGTGGTTGGTACTACCCTCGAAAATTTAAAGGCTGCAGCTGATGGTGAGTATGAAGAATGGTCAGATCTGTATCCTGAGTTTGCCCGCATCGCGGAAGAGGAGGGGTTCAAGTCAGTGGCTGCTATTTTCAAAATGATTGCGAAGGTTGAAAAAGCGCATGAAGAACGGTACAGAACCCTATACAACAACCTGGAATCCGGTTTAGTATTCAAACGGGGTGACAAAGTTATCTGGAAATGTGCAGTTTGCGGGTATTTGCATGAGGCGCAAAGCGCTCCTCAGGCATGTCCGATCTGCGGACATCCGCAGGCATACTTCGAACTACAGGCAAAAAATTATTAAAATACATGACTGAATTGCACAAGTTTATTCGTTCCCTTCCAAAAGCCGAGCTTCATTTGCATATAGAAGGAACCCTTGAGCCGGAACTGATGTTTCAGCTTGCCATACGCAATGGAATTGAGTTAAATTATTCCTCTGAATTGGCTGTGGAGGAGGCATACCAGTTTGACAAGCTTCAGGATTTTCTGGATATCTATTATGCCGGGGCAACAGTTTTGCTGCAGGAGCAGGATTTTTATGACCTTACCTGGGCATATTTGCTGAAGGCTGCAGAGAACAACATCGTGCACACCGAAATAATGTTCGATCCGCAAGCCCATACTGAACGTGGTGTTCCGTTCAGCGCTGTGATAGGTGGTATTTACCGGGCACTGACGGATGGTTACGAAAAACTTGGCATCTCTTTCCGGTTGATACTTTCTTTCCTTCGGCACATGAGCGTGGAAAGTGCGTTCAAGACCCTGAAGGAAGCAGTTCCTTTCCAGGGATGGATCACTGCTGTTGGGTTGGATTCTTCTGAAAAAAACTTCCCGCCGGATATTTTTTCCGACGTTTTTGAGAAGGCCAGGGACATGGGCTTCCTGACTGTCGTACATGCAGGGGAAGAGGGTCCTCCTGAATACATCTGGGCTGCTCTTGATCTGTTGCAAGCCTCCAGGATTGATCACGGAAACAGCGCCATTGAAGATCCGGATCTGATTGATGTACTTGGCATTTATGAGATTCCGCTCACTTCATGCCCATTGTCCAATCTTAAACTGAAGGTGATCAAAAGGATGGAGGATCATCCTTTGAAGGAGATGATGGAACGTGGCGTCAAGGTGACTGTCAATTCAGACGATCCGGCTTATTTCGGTGGCTATCTCAACGACAACCTTATCGCGGTAGCGGATGCGTTGCAACTTTCTAAAGAGGAGATTGTACAGCTCGTGAAAAACTCTTTTGAGGCATCGTTTATCACGGACGCCGAGAAACGGGATTTTCTGAAGCGCGTGGAAGAAGTTGAAGGAGAATAAATCGGATTCTACGCAAAGAACAATATTACACAACTTGTCCCGATATTTCGGGAGAGTTACACAGAGAAGCCACAGAGTTTCACAGAGCAAAAGAAATACATTTCTCTGTGAAACCATGTGGCTTTTTCATTTACATCTTTGTGACCTTTGTGCTTTGCCTTCGGGTCCTTTGTGGTTAAAAAGATGGAGCATTCAAATAGTAAGGGGCACCTCAACCGATGCCCCTAACTTTTTCCTTTATCCTTTATCCTTTCTCCTTTTTCCTTTGGTCTCCTTACGGTTTCGGATATCCGTCCATCTGATGCAGGTTATCACTGATTTCCTTTTCGGACATTTCGTAGTCGGATAATTGGCCTCGCATGTATTTGTCGTAACCGAGAAGGTCCATCATCCCGTGACCGGAAAGGTTGAAGATGATGACTTTTTCTTTTCCTTCCTCTTTGGCTTTTTTCGCTTCACGGATAGTGGCGGCGATGGCATGGGTTGTTTCCGGCGCCGGAACGATTCCTTCTGTTTTTGCAAAAAGCATCCCCGCCTCAAAACATTCAGACTGGTTGATGGCAATAGGCCTAACATAACCTGCTCTCACGGCGGCACTTACCAAAGGCGACATTCCATGGTAGCGCAAACCTCCTGCATGGATCGGAGCAGGAATGAAATTGTGCCCCAGGCTGTACATGGGCAACAGAGGAGTCATTCTGGCAATGTCGCCATGGTCGTACATGAAGGTTCCTTTTGTCAGGGTAGGACAGGAGGAAGGCTCCGCACCGATGATTTCAATTTCGTCGCCGTTGATTTTATCCTGGATGAAAGGGAAGGCGAGCCCTGCAAAATTACTTCCGCCGCCGCAGCAACCGATTACGATATCCGGTTTCTTGATGCCGACTTTTGCCAGTTGCTTTTTGGCTTCCAGTCCAATAATCGTCTGGTGGAGCATGACATGGTTAAGCACGGAGCCCAGTCCATACCTTGTTTGGCCTGTCGGATCTGTGACTGCGGCCTCAATCGCCTCCGAAATGGCGATGCCAAGGCTTCCGGGAGTATCCGGAAACTCAGCCAGAACGGCGCGCCCTGCGGCTGTTTCCATGCTTGGGCTGGCCACACAGGTACCACCCCAGGTATTCATCAGGATCTGGCGAAATGGTTTTTGCTCGTAGCTGATCCGCACCATGTATACCTTGCACTCGATACCGCCGATCAGCGCGCAGGCAAAGGAAAGGGCGCTGCCCCACTGGCCTGCACCTGTCTCGGTCGTGATTCGTTTGATGCCAAATTGTTTGTTGTACCATGCCTGCGGAACGGCAGTGTTGGGTTTGTGGCTTCCGGCAGGCGAAACACTCTCGTTTTTGTAGAAGATTTTGGCAGGTGTACCCAATGTTTTCTCCAGTTCGAAGGCGCGGATAAGCGGACTCGGTCTCCAGATCTTCAGCATATCCTGCACTTCATCAGGAATTCCTATCCATCGTTCGGTGCTTACTTCTTGTTCGATCAGGTTCATGGGGAAGACAGGCGCCAGCATTTCGGGAGAGATGGGTTTGCCATCTGGACCGAGCGGTGGCAGCATGGGCAGATCGGCAGCCAGGTTGTACCATTGTTTTGGCATTTCCGATTCGTCGAGATAAATTTTCTTTTGCATTGTTTCTGGTTTTAGTGTGTTGAAAATATTTTAAAAAAGGAAAGGGGAGATGCCGCGTAAACAGACATATCCCCTTTTAT
>Ga0073936_10012533_pt1 | contig 10092 bp, 7 predicted proteins | sample AliMusrvi5mmetaG_FD_87041 | JGI IMG/M metagenome (GOLD analysis project Ga0073936, IMG submission 87041) | Freshwater lake bacterial and archeal communities from Alinen Mustajarvi, Finland, to study Microbial Dark Matter (Phase II) - Alinen... | ecosystem: Environmental > Aquatic > Freshwater >... | reverse complement strand
GGATAGGGGATTTCACCGGCGCGGCCAGCGTGCCGGTGCGGGCGGGTTGCGGGGCGGTGGACACCTGCGCCGTGGCGGGGTTGATCGCGGCTAGGACTGCGGAGACGGCGAGCGCGATCTGGAGTGCGATGTTGCGTGTTTTCGTATTTGTTCTTCTTGGGATTACCCCCCTTTCAGGCCAGGGTAAACATTTAAGTTATAGGCCTGATCCCGAGCGTTTTTTTCGATACGGCAACGAGGCGTGAGTTTATTGTCATGAACTTCAGTGTTTATGCTGGCCGTCCTGTTGCGCCATGAAGCCCCAGCCATCCTTCGTTAGAACTCCGTCAGCTAAAAGTATGTCCACCCCGTTTTGGGGCGAAAAAATAAAAGGGATAATTCCGGGAACTCCATCAGGATAAACTGGCTTTTCTTCAATATGCAGATTCATGCTGATTGCACCCGAGTTCGCCAGGCGGTAAACTTCACCGGAAAAATCGCCGCTAACCTTGCCGCTTTCCACCTTGAATGTGATCGTGCCGATCTTTATGTCCTTGGAAGTTCCTGTGAGATGGCACTTGGTTATCGTCCACTTGAGTGGCACTTTCATTCCCTGAAAAGAAGAGTAATCCGACCAGGAGTTTCCAACTTTGAGTGCATTTCGGATAGGTCCCATGATGGCTTCCTCCTTCGCTTGAAGTTGTGCAGCAATGGCGGCTCTATTCGCTTGTATAGCACCCCTAATATCCTCGATAAACTTTCGCAGGGCTTTTTCACGGGCGTCCCCGGACTTCCGAACCGCATCATCGATCTCCTTGATTTTTGGGTCGCCTTCCATCAGGGAGTTTGCGGGGAATTCCGTGCGGGATGTCCCTTCGATCTGCGACCGCTCTAGATCGAATGAGGATATTTTCCATTCTTTGAATTCCTTCATCGCGTCCGCCTTGGCGGAAAGTGGGAAGGTGGCACCGAGTTTCTGGGTAGTCTTGATCACGGGCGTTTCAGTCTCCCGAACCGCAGCAGTAAAAGCTTCCTCGGCCTTCTGGTAAGCGGGCTTTGAATCCTTGGGCAACACGACATTCTCGCGTTGAGCATCCTGAATCGCCTCCAAGAGATCGAGCGGGCGCTCCTCATCTGGCAAAGGAATCGGCTGCGGCACTCGCACGAACAGATCCTCTGTGAGCCTAAGCTGGGCCTTGATCCGGACCACCCCCGCCTCCTGGCCTGTGGGGACGAATTCGGATTCCAATGACTTGACCTCCAGCGACGGCTTCAACTGTGCCTGCAGTGCGTTTTTGATTTCCTCGCGCGATGGCCCCCTTGGTGCGCAGCCTGTTGACGCGAGAATAATAAGGCTCGCCACGGCTGCCATTTGGGAGCGAATGCCCAAGGCACTCAGAGGCAGTTGAACATACTTTTTTATGTTGGAAGTGATCATTTCAAAGAGACACGCGCGGAGACGGGACGAAAACGGACATGCGGGAGGAAATAATTGAATGTTTTTTCTCGCGACCTGGGCGAGCGCCATTTCGATGGCGTGGTTGCATATGCTGCCTGAGGAGTTGGAGGGAGTGGTGGAGTGGTCATTGTTGACAGAAGCCTACTTCTTTGAGGTCAGAATATCGAGAAGGTCGGTCGTATTAGCCTTCTGTGCGATCTCCAAAGCGGTTTCTCTCCCTTCCATTAAAGGACGATGAGTGGGGTCGGCCCCATATTTTAGCATCAGGAGGATTTTTGCTTTCACCTCCTCTTTGTTCTCCTTGCCTTGAAGATAGGCCTTTGCCAGCCGGCATATCGGCGGATCTCCAGGAACGCAAACCGGGAAATTCGGGTCCGCTCCATTTTTTAAAAGCATTTCGAGTTCTCCGAGTTGCAATTCCTCGGGATAGCTCACCAGGTTCCAACGAGTGCTGTCGACTTTCATGTCTCGATTCCACTCGATTTTGGGATCAACCCCTTTTGAAATCAGGATTTTTGCTGCTTCGATCCTTTTGTTGTCGGCGGGAGCCGAATCGAGCAAAAACACCAGGCCGTTCACTTCGCCTGCAATTTTCTCATGCTTCCAGATATAGGCCGCCATAGAAGGGTTTTTGGTAAGAATCGCATCCAGTGCGACGGTGTCCGCCGCTGTCAGCGCGGCGATATAGGCTGCTATTGCCTCCTCAGGTATTTTTATTGGCGGTGGTGCTGCAACTTTGGGGGTCGCATCCTTTTGCGCTCCCGTGGCTTTTTCCAGTGGCGTCATCGCCTCGGCAGGATTTATTTCGACGCCGATTCCTTTGGAGGAGCAAAGGCCGAGGGCATACTGCGCGTCGGCGCTGTTCTGCTTTGCGGCCAGCCGATACCATTTCAGGGCTTCCTCGGGATTCTTTTCGACCCCGGTACCCGACAAAAGCATCGTGCCGAGTTCGTATTGGGCCTGGGCATTTTTCGCCTCGGCCGCCGCCCGGATCATTTCAACCGTCGCTTGGTCAGGATGTATCGCAACGGACTTGGCGGAGGGATGCTCCGCCTCAAACTTGGCGGGCAGGTAACCCAGTTCGGCGGCTTCCTGGATCAGTTGGGCGGATTGCGCTGCGTCCGCAGTTACACCTTTCCCGGATGCGTAGAGCCGTCCAAGCTGATAGCGGGCGACACTGTCGTTTTTGTTGTCGCGTCTCGCATCTGTATAAACCTTTGCCGCTTTGGCGTAGAGCGCGTTGGCTTTTTCAGGGTCGGATTCTGCTTCGGCCTGACTTCTGTAGATATCTCCAAAGATCGTTTCCTGGGCATTATCCGACTTCTCCGAATAGTATATCGCTTTCGCCAGATTTTTTGGGACGCCTCGGCCCTCGGCATACATTTTGGCCAGCTTCGTCTGAACATTTGCCTGTGTTCCGGGGCAGCCGACGCCACGATCCGCGCCGATCCGGTAATACTCCGCCGCTTTGGCGAAGTTTTTTTCAACGCCGTCGCCCGACTCATACATTTCGGCCAAGGTTTCCAATGCCGCCATGTCGTTTTCTGCGGCGGCTTTCCGGTAGTATTCGATTGCCTTCGGAAGATTTATTTCTACGCCCAGCTTACCGTCTTTATAAATCTCTGCCAACCGGTAGTAGGCGAGCCCGTTACCGTTGGCTCCGGCTTTCTCAAAGTGCCCGATGGCTTCGGGTTTGTCTTGCGAGCGGAGGAGTTCCCCCATTTCCAACTGGGATTTTGCCGCGCGATTTTTTTCTTCGGTTGCCATTACGGTGGCGAAAACCGAGTCGGCTTTTTTCTCGGCAGGCTCTTGAGTATCTGCCGGAGTTTCAGGGATGTGCGCCTCCGGACCGGTGAGGAATTGGGTTGTGCTTTTGACGACGTGCTGCCTGCCGTTCGTGTCGGCGATTGTGGTGCTCTGCTGGGCCTCGGCGATCCGGCGGCTTGGTCCTTCGCAGGCAGCGTTGGCAGGTGCCGCCAAGGCCGCAAAAGCACAGGCGAAGCCCAGCGAACAAACGCTGTGTGGATAGGTCGGTCTGATGGTCATTTCAAAGAGACACGCGCGGAGACGGGACGAAAACGGACATGCGAAGTGCAAAAATAACGAGATTTCTTGTGTGGCCGGAAAATCTGCGGATTTGCAGATGGGGAATTGGCGGTTGCCCGCCCCGTGCATGTCGTGCCCGTCTGACGCCGATCTACTGGGCAGGGTGGTTGCCGGATCATCTCCAAGTTTCGATCACCTAGTTCGATCCGAACCACCCCGAGCCTTTGGACGGGGTCCAACGGCTCGGTGGCGGTGTCGGTCTAGGCGGCACCGGTGTCGGTGTCGGTGTCGGCGTCGGCGTCGGGGTTGGCTTTGGTGTCGGAGTTGGCGTGGGTGTCGGAGTTGGCGTGGGTGTCGGCGTCGGGGTTGGCGTGGGGAGTGGTCCTGGCGTTGGCGGCAGCGATGCCATTATGCCTGCTTTCGGTGACCCAAGCCCCGTGGCGAGATCGTAGCCGGTTACAGCGGGATATCCGTTGCTTCCAGAAACGATGTCGCGGAGAAGGGCGGCGTAGTTTGTCTTCGCCATCGGATAAAGGACGCTGCAAAACGAACTGGCGCCTTGGTGGCCGAGGCTGGCGCGGCGAGCGAGTAGCGCGGCCCATTGAGGCGCGCCGGCGCTTGTTCCGCCAAACACATACCATCCTCCCGTCGGGAATGTCGGCTTTGTGAAATACACGGAAACTCCGGTGTATGGGTCGCCGACGTAGCTGACGTCCGGGGTGCCGCGACCCGAGTTGACGTTCCAGCCCAGCTGAAACGCCGGAATGGTTTCCTGCGTGCTCGCGCCGCCGCCGCCTGCGGACCAGGCCGTTTCCGATGTCACCACGCCTGTCGTTGTATTGTAGAGAAGCGTGGTTCCGCCGACGCCCACTACGTATGGCGAGGAAGCTGGCCAGTTCACGACACCGCCGACATCCCCTGATGATGCCACGAAGCTAACAACGGGCACGTTGAAATGGGAGTCGTAGCTCGTTTCTCCCTGGTATTCCGATGAGCCCCAACTCATAGAAACAACAGATGCCTGCAATGTGCTAACCGCATAGTCGATGGCGGTGAGGAGGGTGGTGCCGGACGGGTCGGGAGTGACGACTTCGACGATTGTCGCGCCGGGAGCCATGGCGTGCGCCCATTCGATATCCAGCGTTGCTTCACTCGCCCATCCGACATCTGTTGCCGTTGGTCTTCCGAGCGGGTAGACCACCGACACGGTTGCTATCGGAAGGTTATACTGGGCGCAGAAGGTGTTCAGGTCGTTCTGGATATTCGGGCTGCCATAAGCGACGACCACGGCGATGGTCGTCCCGCGTCCGTCGCCCGCCTGCGCAATCTGGTCGAAGCCATACGCGTGGTTCAGGTGGGCCGGCGTGTAGCCCGTGCTCAAATAGGGGCTGGCGTTCGGAACCGTGTCGCCGTTCCGAGCTTTTCCTATTGTGTTGGCTTTCTTGCCATCGCTCCATCCGTATTTCCATGCGACATGGGGGGTTACGATCTGTTGTGCGCAAAGGTTCAGCGTGGTGAGGAGGAGCAGGCTGGCGTAGAGCAGGCCGCTCTGTTTTGTGGATGGGTTTGTGTTCATTTTCTCTAGGAGTTGGATTGGTTGGCTTGAGAGCGTCTGCTTTTCCAGGCGTTTTCGGAGTGCTTTTTCTCAAGAGAATCCGTCATTTCAAAGAGACACGCGCGAAGACGGGACGAAAACGGACATCGCATGCGAAAAAAATCCAAAAATTTCCCCTCCCGCCCAAAGGCCGGTTCTGGATAGAGTCTTTTCCGATGAAAAAATCACTTCTCGTGCCCCTCGCTCTCGGCCTTGCGATCCTGTCTTTGGCTGCGGTTCCTGGTCGGGCTGAAGAGATTTCCGGGGTGACGAGCGAATATGTCCTGGCTGTCTCAAAGAACGCAGAACTCAAGCTCGATTTTAGTTGGCCCGAGCGATTTGGCCGCCAGATTTCGACGGTGGCACTAAATGCCCTCGACCTGCGCAAGGCCGAGGTGAAACCAGTTGATGGTGGCGCAATGAATGGGTATTGGATCGTCACCATCCCGACGCGCGGCAACGCCAAGGCCGTGAAGGTGGAAGCATGGGGCAAAAGGGCCGATGAGGTTTTTCCAAAAAATCCGGACCGCACCTTTCAGTGCGCTGAGCTTTTCTTCCATTGCCCATCGAAAGCCGATGCCCGGAAAGTTCTGTCAGACCTACAAAAGACCGGGCAATAAGGCTTCGGGGCATGTGCTTTTGTCAGGAAATTATCCAATCTTGCCGGGAAGGAGCATAGGATGAAATTCTTGAATTGACGGCGCGGCGAGCACGATAGAGGATTCTATCATGCCAACTGCAATGATTGCCGATCTCCGGAACAACTTCCGTCGGGTTTCCGCTTGGATAGATGACGGGCAACCGGTCGAGATCACGCGCCATGGGAAACCGTTTGCGCGGCTTGTGCCCGATACTGGCCCAATAAAAAAAAGGTGGTCTGGCCCGATTTTGCGGCGAGGCGCAGAGAAATCTGGGGCGACCGGGTTTTCAGCCCGAAGGAGGTGGCTGAAATGGAGGCCTACGAGCTGGAAGGCCAGGAAGGGTGAGGGCATTCGCCGACACATCGCTTCTCTTTCTCACTTTCGACGAAAACCAAGCGGGCCTGGCGAGAGCCGAGGGATTGAAAGCCAGGCCCTGATGCAGTCGAAATTGTCCAATCTTGCCGAGGTGGAACAAAGTTCGGACGATCTCGTCAAGCAGATCTACGTCGAGCTGAAGCGGATGGCGCGCGGGCGGCTTGCGATGGAGCGGCACGGGCTCACACTCAATACGACCGCACTAGTGCACGAGGTCTGGATCCGGCTGGAAAAATCTTCGCCCGACCAATGGCGCGACCGGGCGCAATTTTTTGCGGCGGCGGCTGAGGCGATGCGGCGGATCCTTGTGGAGGCGGCGCGGCGCAGGCTCGCCGCAAAGCGCGGCGGCGGGGCCGAGGTAGTGCGATTGCATGAACTGGACTCGGGTGAAATCTCCGAGGACCGGGGGCTGCTGCGCATCCACGAGGTTCTCGACGCCCTGGAAGCCGAGGATCCCATGAAAGCACAGATCGTAAAGCTGAGGTTTTTCAGCGGCCTGGAGAACGAGGAGATCGCCGCGCTTCTCGGCGTGAACGAGAAAACTGTCCGCCGCCATTGGGAGCTGGCGAAAGTCTGGCTTTACCGGGCGATCGAGCAAGGCGGGTGAGGCGGGTGTCCGTTTGCGGGATGATTTTGCGCGTATTGTTTATGTGATGGACAGCCCCGCAGATGACATTTTTTCCGAAGCTTGGGAACTCGACCCTAGCGCGCGAGGGATTTTTCTCGACCTGGCCTGCGCGGAAAATGCCGAGCTCCGCCGGGAAGTCGAGAGGCTTCTGGCCGATGCGGAGCGCGCGGACGCGTTTTTCGTCGCGACCTTCGGGGAACGCGGCGGCACTCCGGTGCACCGGAGGCTATCGATCGAGAACGCCGGGGATATGGTCGGCCCCTACCGGTTGCTGGAAAAAATCGGCGAGGGCGGATGCGGGGTGGTCTGGCTGGCGGAGCAGGCGAAGCCGATTTCCCGGCGGGTCGCGGTGAAGGTGATCAAAGCCGGCATGGAGACCGAGGAGGTTCTGTCGCGCTTCGGATCCGAGCGGCAGGCGCTCGCGAGGATGGACCACCCGAATATCGCCCGGGTGATCGATGCCGGAGTCACGGAAAAGGGACGTCCGTATTTCGCGATGGAGCTGGTGAACGGGATCCCGATCACGCGGTTCTGCGACGAGCACCATCTTGATACCAAGGCGCGACTCGTGCTGTTCTCCCACGTGTGCGCGGCGGTCAACCACGCCCACCAGAAGGGCGTGATCCACCGCGACATCAAACCGTCCAATGTTCTAGTCGCGCTCGACGGAGACAAGCCGGTCGTGAAGGTGATTGATTTCGGGATCGCGAAAGCGGTCGAGGGGAAGCTCGCCGACCACACGCTGCTGACCCGCTTCGGGCAGCCGCTCGGGACACCCGCCTACATGAGCCCGGAGCAGGCCGGGCTCGACGGGCAGGACATCGACACGCGCAGCGACATCTACGGGCTGGGCGTCCTTCTCTACGAACTGCTTGCCGGGGTGCCACCGTTCGACCCAAAGACCCTGGTGCGGGCCGGCTACGACGAGATGCGGCGGATCATCCGCGAGGTCGATCCTGTGCGTCCATCCGCCCGGCTCACCACCCTGTGCGCCGACCAGCTCGGGCCGATTGCCGAGGCACGGCAGGTTTCGGGCGACCGGCTTACGAAGCTCATCGCCTCCGACCTCGATTGGATTGTGATGAAGGCGATCGAAAAATCCCGCGAGCGCCGATATGAGACGGCAGATTCTTTCGCGCAGGACATCAGGCGGTTCATCGCCTGCGAGCCGGTCGCCGCAAAGCCGCCGACGGCGACCTACCTCCTCGGCAAGTTCGCCAAGCGCAACCGCACAAAGCTGCTGGTGGCGACAGGCTTTTTGCTTTTGCTCGTCGTTGCCACTGTCGCGAGCGCGTGGCAGGCGATCCGGGCGAGGAAGGCCGAGGCATTGGCCGAGCGCCGCCTCGCGGAGACCACCGATGAGCGGAACGCCAAGGATCTCGCGCTGCAGGATGCCGAGGCGGTCAGCAATTTTCTGGCGGATGTCTTTCAGAGGCCGGACCCGGAAATCGATGGTAAGAAGGTGACGGTTGCCGAAGCTCTCGACAACGCCGCAAACAAGATCGACGCCGAGCTGGGCGGCCAACCCGAACGACTCGCCCTGCTCAAGGAAACCCTGGCCCGCACTTATGCCGGGCTGGGGCTTTATTCGAAATCTTTGGAAATCCGAAAAAAAGTTCTCGAGAACCGTCTCTCGTCGCTGGGCGAGGAACACCCCGCGACACGGGAAGCAAGGAGCGTTCTCGCCGCGACACAACAGAGCGCGGAGGTCAAAGGGCGGTTCGAACAGATGGAAAGCGAGCTCGCCCGGCTTCGCAGACAAAATGGCCCGGAAGATCGGGCGACTTTGGTTTTTTTGGAGAAACTGGCCAGCAGCTATTACGGGAGCGGATACCGGGACGACGCCGTCCGGGTCCAGGAAGAACTCGTCGGGCTGATGCAAAAAAAGTTTGGCGAAGAAGAAGCGGCGACGATCGAGTCGGAGGAAGCTCTCGTCTATTACCTGTGGCGGGGCGGCCAGTGGGCGAGATCCGTCGCTCTCCAATCCAAGCTGGCCGAGCGGCGAAAGAGGCTTTTCGGATCCGATGACCCCGCGACGCTGATCGTCCAGGCCGACCTGTCGGGCAAACTGTTTTTGGCGGGAAAGTTCGACGACGCGCTGGCGATGGCAGGAGAATTGGTGCCGGTGATGCGGAAAGTTTTTGGCTCAGCCGACCGCCAGACCTTGGATGCCATCAGCACCCAGGCGCGGTGTTTGGCCGCTGTGGGGCGGACCCGTGAGGCCATCGGGCTGTTGACTGAGTGTGCGCCGCAGATGCGGGACGACACGTTTGTTAACCTCCTGCTCGCGAACCTGCAACTTTGGTTCGGCCTCGGAGACGAATACAACAAAACCAGGAGGTGGATGATCGATTACGCAAAAACCCAGCGCGAACAATTTCGCTCCCGTCCAGACATTCTCGAGAGGGCGGTGATGATCGCCTGCTTGGCACCGCTGGAAAACCCAGGCCAAGGCCAGGAACTTCTCGCCACCCTTGCGCGCTGCAAGGAGATTCGCGCCACGGGTGTGGAGCCCGCGCATTTTGGGCCCGGTCCGGCATGGCGCAGCCTGATCGCGGGCATGACGTATTACCGTATCGGCGATTATTCGAAGGCGGCAGACGCGTTGGCTGAGTCCGGGAGGCTAATGGACGAAAGCGAAAAAAAAGACAAAAAGCCACGGGAACGATCCCTGTTGAACTTGTATCGAGCCATGGGCGTGTTGCGGCAAGGGAATACGGAGACCGCCCGCCAACTGTATCTCGACACAGCCAAAACGATCAAGCCACCGCCCTCCGAGGAACAACCGCTCTTAAAGTGCGGGGAGGCGTCAGGCACCCCCCTCACGGCTTGGCTTGCTGAGCGCGAGGCGCGGGAGATGCTCAAGCAAGCCGGGAAAAATCTCGATCCCCCCTGAAACTCACTTCGGTTTCAAATTCTTTCTGATTTCGTCCACGGCAGTTTTCGGTCGGAGGGCGGTTTTTTTCCCTAGGTCGTGGTGGTCCACGTCGTCTGGAACGCCCGCCGCGTTGACGAGCCCCTCTTCCTCTGGAGGAAGGAACGGCTTGAACCGCTGCTTGTCGATTGACTTCATGTAGGCTTCGTGAGCGTTGACGGCCCCGGTCATGAGCTGGTCCATGATCGCGTCGTCCATGAACTGCATGCCCTCGCCCCTTCCCGCAACAATCACGTCCTGGAGTTTCTGGGTCGCCCCCTCGCGGATGATGGCGGAGACGGCGCTGTTGACCACGAGGATCTCGTTGACCGCAACCCGTCCCTTTCCATCCTGCTTTTTCATGAGGAGCTGGGCCACGACCCCGCGCAACGAGGCGGAAAGCATGGTGCGGACCTGGGCCTGCTGGTCGCTGGGAAACACGTCGATCATGCGGTC
>Ga0073936_10012532_pt1 | contig 10092 bp, 8 predicted proteins | sample AliMusrvi5mmetaG_FD_87041 | JGI IMG/M metagenome (GOLD analysis project Ga0073936, IMG submission 87041) | Freshwater lake bacterial and archeal communities from Alinen Mustajarvi, Finland, to study Microbial Dark Matter (Phase II) - Alinen... | ecosystem: Environmental > Aquatic > Freshwater >... | reverse complement strand
TCTGCTGCTCGATCGCGGTGGCGACGGACTGCTCGACCGTCTGGGCATCCGCGTCCACGTAGTTCGTCTGATCCTGGATCTGCGGGGGAACGATGTTGGGGCACTGCACGACCGGCAGACCGGCCATCGCGACAAGGCCGACAATGACGGTGATGATCGCTATGACCATCGCCACGATCGGACGGCGGATAAAAAAGTTCGACATGGCGGATCAGGGGGCGGCGGCGGCTGGCGCGGCGGGAGAAGGCGAGGGCCCCGGCTTCGCCGTTGGCGGCGGAGTGGGCGCGACGTAGGGCGTCGCCACAATCTTCACGCCCGGTTTGGCCTTCTCAATCCCGCCGACAATCACCTTCTCGCCGGCGGAAATTTTTCCTTCCACGACCTGCAGGGAACCCTGAACCGGACCGGGCCGGACGGGAACCGAGCGCACCGAATTGTCCGCATCGAGGATTGTGACGAAATACGTGCCCTGCATCTCGACCGTTGCCTCCGGCGGCACCAGCAGCGCACCCCGAATTTCCCTCACGGGCGCGGTGACCCGCGCAAAGAGCCCGGGCCGCAACACATTCCCCGGATTCGGGAAAAGCGAAGTGATTTGGATCGTGCCGGTCGAGGAGTTGACCTGCCGGTTCACGAAGTCGAACTTGCCCAGCTCGGGATAGTCGGATCCGTCGGCCAGGGTGAGCTTGATGTGCCCTTTTTCGACCTTCATTGCGCCGCTCTGCAGTTCTGCCAGCAAGGCCGCCGCCTGAAGATATTCCGCCTCCGTGATGGAAAAATTCATCTTCATCGGATCCACCTGCGAGACTTGCGTGAGGACGGTCGTGCTCCCGCCCGGGCCGACCAGGTCGCCGATCTGCGCTTTGGCCAGGCCGACAATCCCGTCGAACGGGGCCGAGATCGTGCAGTAGTCGAGATTAACCTGAGCGGCCTGCATCGCCGCCTGCGCCGCGGCCGCATTCGCCAGCGCGGCCTGGGTGTCCTGATACGACGTGTCGTATTGCTGCTGGCTGATGACTTTCGTTTTGTAGAGTTCGGCCTGCCGCTGGAGCGTGATTTGCTGGAGCTGGGCCTGCGCGACCGCACGGGAGTAGTTGGCCTGCGCCTGCGCAAACGCGGCTTGAAACGGACGCGGATCAATCGTGAAGAGAAGTGTCCCCTTCTTGACAAACGAACCTTCCTTGTAGTTTTGCGTGAGCAGGTAGCCCGTGACCTGAGCCTGAATGTTCGCATTTTGAAACCCGTCGAGAAGCCCGACCCACTGGCCGGTAGCGAGGACATCATGCTGGACAATCGGCGTGACCGTGACGGCGACCGGCGGCTCCGGCGGCTCCGGCTTTTCGCAGGATGTAAGAAAAAAGGCGGCGGCGATCACTGGCACCGGTAGGAAATGGCACTTCATGGGAGTTCTGCGTATCAGCCCGCAAGCCCGAGGGCGAGCGAAGAATTTCAGCGGGGCATTTTGCGAAGTCCCTGCAAACCTTGCCGGGACTCGCGCGAGCCCGACTCCGGCGCGGAACGGCTCCGCCCTCCCCGCGACCGAAAATCGCCTTGGTCTCAGCGGCCCTCGTCGGCGTCGATATATCCGAATATCGTCTGGATCTCGTCACGCGAGGCGAAGCCGCTTTCCTGCTTCCGGCGGGCGAGGATTTCGCTCGCTTCGTCCCTCCAGCCGCGCTTGGTCATGAAATCGTTCCAGATTTCGATCTGCTCGCCGCGTGGCTGGCGGCCGTTTGCAAAGCACCAGGCGAGCAGCGCGTCGTCATCAAGCCCCTCCAGCACGCGGGCGCGCAAATCTTCGTAGCCGACTTCGAGAAAATCAACGCAGCGTTTGTCGAAGCCCTTCCCGAGATTCGCGTGGAGGTCGGCGTGCAACTCCCCCGCGGCCAGGAGGCGGATCTTGTCGGCCAGACGTCCGAAATAAACGATGCCGCCGACTTGTTCCTTGGGTGAGCGCGGGTATTTCATGACCTTTGCCTACCAGATTTGCGCATTTGCAAAAGCACTTTGCTTTGATCCCGCTGGCAAGAAGCGTCGGAACCTGCTTGATTCGGATCCCTCATGACTGACTGGAAATCGATCCCTCTCACGCTCGGGCATTCGCCGGATCCCGACGACGCCTTTATGTTCTACGCGATGGCCGCCGCCAAAATCGACCTGCGGGGCTACCGCTTCGAGCACATTTTGCAGGACATCCAGACGTTGAACGAGCGGGCGACCCGCGGGGAACTCCACATCACGGCAGTCTCGATTCACGCCCTGGCCTACCTCCTCGACCGCTATGCGCCGCTTCCCAGCGGGGCAAGCATGGGCGACGGATACGGCCCGATGTTCATCACGCTCGACCGGGCCGCCTCGGAGCTGGCAACCGATGACGCCCGCCGGGACTGGCTGCGCGGACGGCTTGTTGCCATCCCGGGAAAAATGACCAGCGCGTATCTGGCCGCGCAGCTCTATCTCGGTGCCGACTTCCGGCATGTCGTCGTGCCGTTTGATGAAATCTTCGGGGCCGTGCGGAGCGGGAGCGTGGACGCCGGACTCATCATCCACGAGGGCCAGCTCACCTATGCCCGCGATGGATTTCACCTCCTCCGCGATCTGGGTGCCTGGTGGAAAGAATCCACCGGCCTCCCGCTGCCGCTCGGCGGCAACGTCGTCCGCAAAGACATTCCGCCCGATGTCCGGCACGAACTCTCGGACATCCTGCGCGAAAGCATCCAATTCGGTCTCGCCCACCGCGCCGCCGCCGTCCAGCACAGCATGGCCCACGCCCGCGGCATGGACAACCCGCTCGCCGACGCGTTCATCGGCATGTATGTCAACGACTACACCCTCGACTACGGCGACACCGGCCGTGAAGCCATCCGCCGGTTCCTCGGCGAGGCTGCCGCCAAGGGCCTCATCCCGCCGGTCGGCGCACTGGAATTCGTCGAATAGCGCGAGACGGGCGCCCCGCATCATGGGAGGAAGAATCTTTTCCGAGCCGTGGTATGTGGGCACACACAGAGGTTCGCCCTCGCGTCTGCCGGGCCTGTGTGACGAAATTGTCACACTTCCGGAGTTCCCACCGCCGGGCAAGCCGCCGAAAATACGGAAATAAAAGCATGAGCCAATACCGGACAGGATGGGTTTCGGATGTGCATCTGGGCACGCGTGGCAGCAAAGCCGACGCATTCCTTGAGTTTCTCAAAGAGACGGAGTTTGAGACACTGTATCTTGTCGGCGACCTGATCGATATCTGGTCGCTCCGGCGCACAATCTACTGGCCGCAGGAACACAACGACGTGATCCAGAAAATCCTGCGCAAAGGGCGCAAAGGAACAGAAATTATTTACATCGTCGGCAATCACGACGAATTTCTCGCGGGTTTTCTGGGCTCCTACGCGAGCGTCACGCTGCAAAAAAACGCGATCCATCGGACGGCGGACGGTCGCCGACTGCTGGTGATCCACGGTCACGAACTCGATACCGTTGTGCAGAACCTTGGATGGCTGGCGCATGTGGGCGATCTTGGCTATCAGTTTCTTCTCCACTGCAACGGCCCCGTGAACTTTTTCCGCCGCCTGTTCGGGTATGGGCATTGGTCGCTGAGTGCCTACGTCAAAGCCGAAGTCAAAAACGTGGTCAGCTTCATCGGAAAATTCGAGGAGGCGGTCGTCCGATATGCCAAAGATTTCGATGTGGACGGGGTTCTCTGCGGCCACATCCACACCTCGTCGATCCGGAAAATCGGAGGCATCGAATACTTCAACACCGGGGACTGGGTGGAAAGCTGCACCGCGATCGTGGAACATTACGACGGCAGAATGGAGTTGATCCGGCCTGGCGCGTCCGCTCCCGAAATGCTGCCGGTTGTCGCCGTCGGGAACTGAAGCTTGCTCGCCATCAAATTGATTCGTGCGTTTTGGGCGACCGCTTGATTTCCTGTCGGGGCCGCTTAATTTGCTTGCCGCGCACGGAAAACCACGCAAATTATACCAGTGAACGTTGAAAATGAAATTTTAGCCAACTTTCTGCCCGTACCGCTTGGTTGGTTGCCATGTGGAAATGACAGGCTTACTAAAATATGGCTTGCAACCTTAAATTTCAGCGGTCAGAAAATCGATGCAAGTCGTTCAATGCAATTTATTTGGTGAGGTGGCTGAGTGGTCGAAAGCAGCGCTTTGCTAAAGCGCCGTAGTCCAAAAGGCTACCGAGGGTTCGAATCCCTCCCTCACCGGTTTTCGACACAGTGCGACAGGCACTGTCATATCACGACTAGCCGCCTCATTATCAGCAGGTTCTGAGATCTGATTTTCTCCGTTCGTTGCGACAGCCAGCGACCCGTTTTGCCCCTCTGCGCCTGAAATCTGTGCGCGTATTTGTGTACACCCTCCCATCAGTCGAGGAAGAGTTTTGAGGGCATCGTAAATCGGCAATTGTGTTTCGTCGGTATAAACTTTCGAGGTCAGCTTGATATCGCTGTGCCGAAGAAGTTTCATCGCGAACCGCTGGGGGATGCCATTCCTCTGCAAGAAAGTATTCCATGTGTATCGGAGGGCGTGAAAATCGGCATGCCCTGCGCTCCCGCTTCGACTGGCCCCGCTCATCGATCTTCCCGACAAACTTGAGCGGGTTCGCCTTGATGCGGCCAACGCGTTCCATCCAACCCCTGTTGCCCTTCCATCCCAAAGCTTTCGTGCAGGCTTCCCAGATGACTCGCTTGGCCGACAGGCAACAAGGGTGAGAGCCATCGCGAGCAGGAACTTCATCGGGTTGATTCTATTGGCAGAGCCGTGGGGGGAGTATAGGAAAAAAGTCATGCCGGCCTCCTCTGCCGATCATTTGCGCGATTTGCGCTTTTGGCGTGACGGCTTATAGCTCATGATTCACCGCTTCCCTCAGCGCCTCAAACTGAGCGTCGAGCTCGGGCATCTTTGCAGAAACGATGGCCAAGTCTTCGTCCTCGCCGGCTTGCTCCATCACCGCCGCGAGCGCGCTCATAGCGCCTCCACCAATCGTTGCGGCGGCTCCTCGAATTTTGTGGGCTTGCTGCATGACGAGGCTTGAGTCCCCCGTTGCGACATAGCCCTTCAAATCCCTGATTTGGGAGGGCATATCACGAAGGAACATCTCGAACACTTCGCGGGCTAAATTCACGTCGTTCATCAGGTTATGCAGCATAGTGGCGTGATCGAAGATGAGAGGAGATTCTTCAGTTGGGGTGAAAGCACCAGCCCCTCCTTCCTCTGTTTTTTGAACCGCCTCGGCCCTCGGCTTTAACCACTTTTCAAGCACTGCAGCCAATGTCTCTAATTTAACCGGCTTGGTGACATAGTCATCCATGCCTGCCGACAGGCATTTCTCACGATCGCCTTGAAGGGCCAGGGCGGTCATGGCGATAATAACCACGTGATGGTCGAGAACTCTTGATTGGGGGTCGCGGATTTTTTTGGTCGCTTTTAACCCGTCCATCTCCGGCATATGCACGTCCATCAGCACCAGATCGTAGGAGCTGGTTTCAAGGGCTTGGATGACCTCGATGCCGTTGGTGGCCACATCGGCTCGCAAGCCCAGCTTCTCAAGGATTGCCATCATCACCTGCTGGTTGGTGATGTTATCCTCGGCGACCAAAATGCGCACATCTCCGCGAGTCTGGCCGAAGGGGTTGTCATCCTTGCAGATTTCCTCGTTGGGCATTGGTTCTGGAATTCCTTTCACGGGGGGAGAATCTCAGGAAGCCGGTATCACGTTATCCACGCGAACAGGAAAACCGTCGGGACGTCGGCTTCTTTGATCTGCGGAAGAGTGTTCAATATTCAGCAACGAATTGCAACTATTCAGCAAAGCCTTCGCGCTCCAGTTGATCGGCGGAGGTGCTGCGCGATTGATGGTGGGAACGCCGAGGGGATCGTCTTGGAATAGGCGGGGGGGGCATGTCGGGGGTTTTCCATTGCCAGTTCCATCGCAAATGCTCAGTATTTCTATTATGAGCGATGAATTTCAGATAAAAGTCATTGGGGAAGTCCTTTACATCTCGGTGAACCTTGTCCGGCTCGACGCCAATTCCACCGCCACGATCAAAAAGAATCTGAAATTAGACCTCAACCCAACGGTCAAGCGCGCCGAAGTCGATATTGGACACGTGAACTTCATAGACAGCTCAGGCGTTGGACTATTGCTTGGCATCTATCGCAAACTGCCAATGGAAAACGCTCAGGTGATCCTCCACAATGTCCAGCCCTGCGTGTTGGCCGTGCTCGAGCTCCTGCGCCTTCACCGCGTTTTCAAGGTGGAATAATCTCTGTGGAGCGCACGCGACTCGCGTGCCGTTTTTGGCGAACTCCCGAAGAGATCCTACCTCTCCCCGCGAAGCGGGCAAAAATGGCGGGAAATCCGCCGGCCTTGTCGGGTTTCCGGCGGGTCGCCGAAAACAGCCTGGGTTGCAGGCGTTCCCGGAATGCTCCGGCTTGTCATCGCCGTCGCCACCCGCTAAACCGTTTCGCCAGCGATGAACCCGGCGGAATTCAAAACGAAATGGGCGAAGTTTTCCGGCAAGGAATCGGCCGCGTATCAGGATCATTTCAGCGATCTTTGCCGGATGCTGGGCGTGCCGACGCCGATCCAGTCCGACCCGACCGGGAACGACACGTTCTGCTTCCAGAAGCGTGTCGTGAAGGACGCCGAGTTTTTCTCCATCGATGTTTCCGGGCGCGTTGCGGAGACGCCCGGCAACGAGCGCGGGTTTGCCGACGTGTGGAAAAAGGACTGCTTCGGCTGGGAATACAAGGGGCCGGGCGAGGACCTCGAAAAGGCCCACAAGCAACTCCTCCGCTACCGCGAATCACTGCTCAACCCGCCGCTGCTCGTCGTCTGCGATTTCGACCGCTTCATCGTCCGCACGAATTTCAACGGCGCGGTGCAGGAGACCCACGAGTTCACCAACGCGGAGATCGATTCGCCGGAGGCCCTGCGCGTGCTCCGCGCCGTGATCTCGGATCCGGGCGCGCTCCGCCCTCAGAAGACCACGGCGGAGGTTACGGAAACCCTCGCCCGCCAGATCGCGGCCATCGCGCTCTCGCTCCAAAAGCGCGAGTCCGTCGAGCTCAGCGACGCGAAGTCCCGCCAGCAGCACCACGTCGCGCAGAAGAAAAACCTTCGCATCGCCCGCTTCCTCAACCGCCTCGTCTTCTGCTTTTTCGCGGAGGATACCGACCTGCTCCCGCGTGGCATCTTCGCGAAGATCTGCCGGGCTGGCGTCGGGGACCCGCAGCTCTTCGCCGAGAGTTTGGAGGATCTTTTCCGCTGCATGGCGAAAGGCGGACGCTTCGGCACGGACAAGATCCGCCATTTCAACGGCCACCTTTTCGAGGATGCCACCGTCTTCGAGCTCACCCCGAAAGAAATCGCGGACCTCGCCGGGGCTTCGTCCGCCGAATGGCAGAACATCCAGCCGAGCATCATGGGCACGCTGTTCGAGCGCGCCCTCGACGACTCGCAGCGCTCGCAACTCGGAGCCCACTACACCAGCGAAGCCGACATCCGCGCGCTCGTCGAACCGGTCCTCATGGCCCCGCTCCGGCGCGAATGGACGGAGATCCGCCGCGACCTCGCCCCCGCGATCCTTCTCGGCAATGGCACGCCGGGCGAACGCGACCGCCTCGCCGCGTTCCAGAAAAAACTCGCCGCCGTCACCGTGCTCGACCCCGCCTGCGGCAGCGGCAACTTCCTCTACGTCGCCCTCCAGCTCCTGCTCGGCCTCGAAAAGGAAGTCATCACCGCCGCCGCCCAGCTCGACCGCACGCTCGCCCCCATGGTCACCGTCCAGCAACTCCGCGCGATCGAGATCAACGCCTACGCCTACGAGCTCGCCCAAGTCTCGGTCCAGATCGGCTTCCTTCAATGGCGGCGCGACAACGGCTTCGACAACGACCGCTCGCCCGTCCTCCAAAACCTCGACGGCTTCGAAAACAAGGACGCCCTCCTCAACGAGACATTCCGCAAAAAACCCAAAACCCTCAAAGCCGCACAGGCCGAGGAACACGGCGGCCAGGACGACCTCTTCAAAGTCTATACCGAACGCGCCTGGCCGACGTGCGATGTCATCGTCGGCAACCCGCCGTTTCTGGGGGGAAAACTGCTACGGCGCGAACTCGGCGATTCCTACGTGGACGCGCTTTTCGAGAACTTTGAAGGGAGAGTGCGACCGGAGGCCGATCTTTGCTGCTATTGGTTCGAGAAGGCGCGGCAGCAAATCGAGGAAGAACTTTGTCAGCGGGCTGGACTGTTGGCAACCAACTCCATACGCCAGCAGCAAAACAGGCCAGTCCTTCAACGCATCAAGGAAACGGGAGAAATCTTCTTTGCTGAGAGCGACCGAGAATGGGTTCTGGACGGTGCTAATGTGCGAGTGAGCATGGTTGGATTCGACCGCAACGAACAAACGGAGCGAGTCTTGGACGGGATGGCCGTTCCTATTATCAATGCCAACCTAACATCCCAAGCCGACATCACTCAGGCAAAAACACTTCGCGCAAACGAGAACATCGCTTACATGGGAGACACCAAAGGAGGTTCCTTCGATATTGAGGAGGCTCTTGCCATCGAATTCCTCAATCAGCCGAACGCTCACGGCATTCCCAATTCGCAAGTAGTGATTCCTTGGTTAAACGGAACCGACATAACAGGGCGCTCCCGGTCTATGTGGATCATTGATTTTGGAATCGGCATGGACGAAGAAAATGCGGCCCTATTTGAAGCGCCGTTCAAGTTTGTTCGGGAGCATGTTAAGCCCGACCGAGATCACAATAAACGCGAAGTTTACCGCCGCCGCTGGTGGCAACATGTGGAGGCGCGACCAGGGATGCGTGCGGTTGTGTCAAATTTGGGCAGGTTTCCGGCAACTGTCATCGTGGCAAAGCATCGCCTTTTCGTTTGGATAGACCCCATTCATCTGCCCGACCATCGGCTTTTTGTCTTCGCTAGAAACAAAGATGATTTCTTCGGGATTCTCCATTCCCGATTCCATGAGGTTTGGTCTTTGAGAATGGGTTCATCTCTTGAAGACCGGCCTTCCTACTCCGGCTCAACCTGCTTCGAGACCTTCCCCTTCCCGCGCGCGATGCCGGAGCAGGAATCCGCGATCGCCGCCGCCGCGAAGGAGTTGAACGAGCTGCGCGAGCGCTGGCTGAACCCACCGGAATGGACGCAGACCCACGTGCTGGAATTCCCCGGCACCATCGGCGGCCCGTGGGACCGCTACATCGACAAATCCAAAATCCCTGAATCCTGTATCCCGAATCCTGAATCCTGTATCAGCACCGTCCGCTACCCGCGCCTCGAACCCCGCGACGCCGAGTGCGCCGCGAAGCTGAAAAAGCGGACGCTCACGAACCTCTACAACGAGCGCCCGGCCTGGCTGGACATGGCGCACAAGAAGCTCGACGCCGCCGTCTCCGCCGCCTACGGCTGGCCCGTCGGCCTCACCGACGACGAAATTCTCACCCGCCTCCTCGCCCTCAACCTCGAACGCGCCGCCGAAGAAGCCCAAGCCGCCCCGCAGACCAAGCCGAAAAAATCCTTCCGCAGCAGGCAGCCGGACGAATTGATTTAAGGTAGCCGCGTAGAGACCATACCGTGGCATGGGCATCCTGCCCATGTCTTGCTCGATTTCTACGCATGCGCAGGATGCCCATGCCACGACAGGTTTTCGACAAGGCTCTCACCACCAAGAAGCCACCTCTCCATTTTCTTCCCTTCGCGGCTTCGCGCCTTTGCGTGAGAACCTCTGTGCTCCGCGCCACCAAAAAAAGTTCGTCAAACCAGCCGGGTAGGACGACGGTTGACCTACCACATCTGAGATACTCCGCCCATGAACGCGAACAATCCCGGACGATCTAAACGGCACGCGACACCCACGCTTTGGCGTCCTCACCTTGCGCCGAATCAGGTTGATCACGTCATGGCACTGCTCGATCAGGCGTGTGCGAGATGTGCGGCGAACCAGCCATTGGGCGTTCTCGGCGTGATTCAGCGCGATGGGGGCATCAGGCGCGTTGATTTCCCGTCCGATGATATTGAAGGTTCCCTCCAAATTGCCCAATACCAGATCAG
>Ga0073936_10012531_pt1 | contig 10092 bp, 2 predicted proteins | sample AliMusrvi5mmetaG_FD_87041 | JGI IMG/M metagenome (GOLD analysis project Ga0073936, IMG submission 87041) | Freshwater lake bacterial and archeal communities from Alinen Mustajarvi, Finland, to study Microbial Dark Matter (Phase II) - Alinen... | ecosystem: Environmental > Aquatic > Freshwater >... | reverse complement strand
TAATTGCGGCGAATGTAGTCGAGCGACTCACGGAGTATCCGCGGCAAAGGGCCGCGAAAAACCTTCTCGGTGAACTTGTCGCCGCCTGCACCTTCTGGAAACCAGACGACGTCAATCTGCGTAACGGGAAAGAACCGGAACGGCTCGGAATTGAAAAACAGCAGCCCGACATTGAGCGGGAACGGGGCTTCGGCCGTACCGCCAACGACGTTCATTTGCCGACCGAGTTCCACCAGCGGGAGCCTTCTGGCCTTGGCGGCAAGGTCGCTTCCCACTTCCTTGAGGAAGTCTCGCATCAATTCCCGCGAGAGGTCGTCCACTTTTGCTCGCTGGTTCAGGCGATCGTCGAAAGGGACGGTGGCGGCAAGGGATAGCAGTTCAGTTTCATCTGCTCCCTTGGCTCGGACGGTGCTCGACCCCTTGCGAATGAAGTAGCCGTAATCCTTTTGATCTTTGCCCAAGCCGAGCTTGGCTTTGTACGGGCGGGTCTGACCGCCAGGCGCCGAGATCACGAGAACAGTTCGGCCATCGACTTCGTAGGGGACAACAATTGGGTGATAGGACGGTTGGATCGCGCTGTGTCCGAAATTAAGGATCTCCTTCTGGATCGCGTCCAACTGGCTCGGCGGCAACCCGGCTGGCGGCAGCACGGGCTGACCATGTTTCTCGGCGACGCCCACTACAACGTAGCCGCCGCCCAGATTATGAAAATCGTTCGCGAATGCGCACAGCGTGTGGAGCGTGTCGAGCGGATTCCAGCCTTGTTTGAATTCGAGACGCTCCCACTCCACGGCCTTGCCATGCAGAAGATCGTTGATGTTGATGGGCAGGGGCATGAAGCGAAACTCCTTAGTGTTGCTCGGCATCCGGCAGCAAAACGTAAACGCCGAGCAGGTCCATCGGCAGTACCGGGTAGACGACTTGAAAGCGTTTGCCATCCATGAGCGCACTGAATCGCTCGTGGGCCGCGACGAGCCGTTTCGATTGCTGTTCGGCCACAACGGCGAACTCCTCTTGGAGTGCCGACAAGATATTCAGTTCGTTGTCGAGGAAGCTGGCTCGTGCTTGCGGAGACAAGTCCGACGTGGCTCGTGCTTCGGCCAGCAGCGTCTTGGCCTCGGCATGACTGAGAAATTCCTTCTGTTGCGGTGTGCCGCGCCAGCCCCACAGCACCATCTCTTCGGCCACGACTTGATGCTGGCCCTTCTGCTGTTCGATTACGTTGCGGCAACGGAAGAGCAATAACGTGGTCTTGGTGGTAACCTGCCGCGTGCGGATGATCGCCGCTCTGGCCGCTCGTTTATCAACACGGGCCAGCGTGTTGCCCATCACCAACTGGCAAAGCTGTTCGACAAAGCGATTGTTGCGTCCCAAATAGTGATAGCCGGGCGGTGTCGGCGATTGGAAACTGACCCTCACCGGATCGCCATCCGGGAGCAAGTCCCGGAGTTGGGGCGGCAGATTGCCCATGACGATCCGGTAGCCCTTGGCATCCTTGGCGACCTGAACGCCGAGGAGATTGTTAAGCGCCGCCGTGACGAACGCTTCGACGGCGTAAGGATCGCCGATGGCCTCGTCCACTTCGCGCAGGTCGTTCTCGATCTCTTGGGCCTTGATCGCATTTTGGGCGAAGATGCTACGGGACACTTTTTCACGCTCGGCCGCTTCGTCCACCTTGCGAGTCACACGGGCTTTGGATTGCGCAGCCTCATCGAAGTCGTCAAAATCGAAAATGATCTGTCGATCGTCTCGATGCTTGGTAATGTGACGGTTGGGATTGAGTAGCAACGCCTGCGTGATCGTGTCGATGATGCTTTGCGAATCGTCCGGGAACGGGACGTTGATGCCCGTCGATTTCTTGATTGCGCGGACCTTGCGAAGCAGCACATCGAGCACGATGCCATCAATGGGGTTGTCGGCTCCATAAAGAAGGCACGCCTTGACTTCGGGCGCGACCTGGCCGAAACGGTCTACGCGACCCTCGCGTTGCTCCAGACGATTCGGGTTCCACGGCAAGTCGTAGTGCAGCACGCCCGTAAACTGGTTCTGAAGATTGATCCCTTCGCTCAAACAGTCGGTGGCGATCAACACTCGCAGCGGCGATTTGCCCATCTCCTCGATCCGCTGTTTGCGAAGATCGTCAGGCAATTCGCTGGTGATGACTTGCAGGTCCAGCTTGGGAAACTTCTTTTTGAGCATGGGGGCGAGTTTTTCACCGACGTAGTTGGCCGTGGCGATGTAGCGGCAGAAAACGACGGGATGGAAATCGTGCGATAGCCAGTCCTCAAGAATCACGCCAGCGGATGCGAGCTTCTGATCGTCTTTGAGGTTCGCCAGCCTCCCCAATTGCTCGGCGAAGTTGCGAAGCTGCTCCTTCTGGCGACGGGACCAATCGTTTCGCTCGATGACCGGTGTGGGGGTATTGTCGCCCTCGAAGCCGAATTCGGTATCTCCAACCGGATTGTCCACGGGGTCGGTCGTACCGGCCGGCACGTCGGCGCCTTCGTCACCGGCTACGGAAGCCAAGCCATCCAGTCGCGTATTGAGCATCTCGACGCCGGCGGCAGGACTCGACATGACGCCACGCAGCAAGGCCAGTGCGGTCCAGTACTGAACTCGCTTTTGACCGCCGCGAGCCGGATCGGGGACAATCAGCTTCCGGGCGAAGTCGAGCAGGTCCACGAAGAAACGCCCGTAATCCTTGGAAAGGTCGTAGGGCCGCTCGAACGCGTCACGGTCGGGAAATGGCGTATCCTCTCCCATCCACTTCTCAACGTCGGCTCGTTTTCGCTGTACGAAGAACCGAGCCAGTTCGCGGCGTTGTGCTTGGCTGGATTCCGGCAAGTCGAGCGTCTCGAAGTCCGGGCGCAGCATTCCGAGCAGCGAATGAAACTCTTCCGGCTTGCCGCTGTGCGGGGTCGCCGTGAGTAGAACGAGCTGCTGGTTCGGCTTCTTGGCGATGCGACTGACCATGTGATAACGCTGTTGTTGGTTGGCTGACGTGCCAGCGGGTCGAGCGCATGTGTGGGCCTCGTCAACGATCACCAACTCCGGACACTGCTCGATGAAGACATCTCGCCGCGTGTCTGACTTGATGAAGTCGATGCTGATCACCTGATACGGGTAATAATCGTAGACACTGGTGTCGCCTTGAATCTGCCGATCCAATCGAGCCTGGGTGTTGGAACGGATGATGACCGCTTCCAAATCGAGCTTGTCGCGTATTTCCCCTTGCCATTGTTCGCACAGGTGCGGAAGGCAGACGACGGCAAATCGCTTGATTTTGCGCCGCTCCAGTAGTTCTTTGACGATCAGCAACGCTTCCACGGTTTTGCCGACACCCACGTCATCTGCGATCAACAAGCGGATCGACTCCTGCCGCAAGGACATGATAAGCGGCACCATCTGATAGGAACGCGGGCGAAACGACAGCTTGGCCAGCGAACGAAATGGCCCCGCCCCATTGCGAAAGGCGAGCCGAGCGGAGTCATACAGCAGTCGAGCCGCGCTGATGTCACCAAGATCCTCTTTGCGAGGATCGGGGAAATTCGCGTCGGTTGGTTCATCCGTTGCGACACCGAGCGGCCGATAGATGCCCGCGATCTCCTCGTCAGATCCTCCCAGTGGTTTTACGACCAGGATGTCGGAATCATCCGACGGGAGTACGATCCAATCGCGCCCACGGAGCGTGACGAGCTTTCCGGGTTGCAGAGAAACGGTCATCGCACTTTCCTGAAGATGTCGGGCCTGGCCGCGATTGTCTCGGCGAGGTTGTCCTTGTAGTAGTAGACCCACACCTCGTCACCTTGGGCGATGATGGCTTGCCGCTTCAATTCGTCGTCCGCTTTTACGGCGGGTTCGTCGTGAGGTGTGCCGTCGCAGAAGACCCAAATACGAGGCTCGTAGTAAAAGTCCGGCTGAACGAATAATCCATCAACTCGCTTCTGAGCCGCGTCCGGCAATCGGAAGCCGTTCCGATAAAGATGGTCGATAAATGTCCGCTCGGTCGAGGAAGTGGGGTCGATGCCCCGCAGGAGCGTCTGGTAGTGGTCGTCGTAGCTCTTGAAGCTGAGGTTTGCTTGGATCTCGATACCGCAAATCAGCAGCTTCTGCAAAGCGTCCTGAATCAAGTGCCGATCGATAATCTTGTGGTCTCGCTGGTTGTAGTAGCTGAGCAAGTCGTCATAGGAAGCCGGGCCTTTATATTCAGGATCGTCGTACCGGCAGACAGCAATCGCTTGCTCGATAACTTTGTGGAAAACCTGCACATCCTCCACAAACTGCGAGAGGATGCCGAGACTGCCTTCGGCCGCTTCGTAGAGTAGAATGTTGGGACATTCCGGATCGCCAACGGTCACGGAACCGATCTCATTGGGCTCAACCTGGAAGATACCTTCAATGGCCCGCTTCAGCGCATGCTGAAGGGTTATGACACCCTCCGGCTTAAGGCCAAGAGCTTGGATCGGTTCGATGTAAAGCGCGTCAGCCAGGTTTGAGGTCCAAAGCTTGACCAGACGGAATTCCTCTTTGATCTGGCTCTCCTTCCCTGGTATCGAACCTCGCCAGTCGCCGGATACCATGCCGAGTGGGAAACCCTCTGATCGCTGCGACCGCCATTTCGAGTTGACATGGACGAGTCGGGCTGCCGAGATGTAACGGAGATTGAGCAAATCATTCTCGCTCGAATGAGCAACGGCCTTGCGGACCCGGTCAGTGTGTCCGCCATCAATTGAGAAGTAGGTTGTGACGTCGTAACCGCGCGAGACTCGCTCTTCTTCCTCACACGAAATGCGATCAATCTCCTCGGCCCTGGATTCAGCCATCTCCATGAGGTGATGAAGGTGTAGCTTGTTGGCGTTGTCTCCAAGACTCAGGCCGGAAAACGGGCAAATCTCCAGGTCCTTTTGGTCCGCTGTCAGGAAGTAACCCGCTTTCGTACTGACCTTGGCCTCGGTCAGCGATGACTCGGCATCCTGCACGACGAGTTGGCACACGCGATACTTGCGGCCGTTATGGTAGATGATGTTTTGCGGCCCAAATTCGCGCAGCGCAATCGAGCGGGGCCGCGTGATAAACTCTCCCGACGAATCAGAAGTCGGTATGAACACTCGTAGCGGCAGTCGCGTAAAGTTGTAGCCGGGCAGGAAGCCTTCCGATGCGAGGTAGCGATACGGATAGAACTCCGACAACTCCGTCGAACGACCCGCCAGGTCATTTCGCAGTAAGTCCAACTGCCGAGTAGCTTGATCTTGGTTACGTTTGTGCTTGCGGTACTCGTCGCTCCCGAGGCTGAGCGTACCGCTTTCAATCTTCTGCGTTGCTCGCGTGAGAATCGTTCGTGCGGAACGGTACAACCGCCGCCAGCGGTCAAGGGCTTTATCGAGATGATCGGCTACGTGCGAGAGGTTCTGATCGATCCATTGATCGGAATACCAACTCCCCGACTTCGATTCCAGATCTCCCTCAAAGTCGCGAATGGCCCGCTTGAAAGTCGCTTTCAATTCGTCGAATGTCGCACGCGGGATGTCCACACCGGAACGGACCTCGGAAGCGAGTGCCAGCTTATCGTTGTCGTCAACAACAAGACGCATGATCGACGGCTTGCCGGCCCCCACGTCATCCAAGCCGGGCAAACCGATCTCTGAAATTACGAGCGCGTTGAGATGCGATGCGAGTAATTCGCGATTGCAAAGGTCGAGCCGTGGCGCCATCACAGAACCAGCCACAAGAGCCTCCTGCTCTTTGAAGTAATGACGATCGTGCGGCGCGTAGCTGGAGCAGTAGGTGAAGACCAATGCGGCTTGTCCGCTTCGCCCGGCGCGCCCTGAGCGTTGCGCGTAGTTCGACGGATTAGGCGGAGCGTTGCGCATGTGGACAACGCTCAAATTCCGGATGTCGATTCCCAATTCCATTGTCGGCGAGCAGAAAAGAGCACTGATTTGGCCGTCGCGGAATGCATCTTCGCGTTGAATACGGACTTCCGTTCCAAGCTGACCGGTGTGGTCCTCGCCACGCAGCCGCTTCATCTTGGCGAAGTCGCGCTGGTAAAGCGTGCGGAAGAACTCGTTGGGCCTGGGAGCCTGGTCCTTATAGGAACGCTGCTTGATGACATCCGCTTTGACGGTCTCGCCATCGCCACTCTTCCAAATGATCTTTTCAAGCCGTAGCCGATAGATGGGAACCTCTTCATTGTTCTCATTTCTCGCTTTCTGCGATTTGAGGTAGTCCGCGTCTTCCAAGCGAGCCATTAACTTGACGATGAACTCCCGGTAGTGGTCCCCTTTCAAATCAATCGCCAGCTCGCGCTGTCGAACGTAATGCTTGATGTATTTTCCAAGGGTACTGGCCGGCCCCATGCTTTTCGACGATAGCCTCGTTGACTTCTGCAACGTGTCGAGGCGGACAAAAAACGGTTCCCTGAGTTCCTCGTTCCGGTCGAGGGTCCATGGCGCGCGAAGAACCTCGCGGAACTGTTTTTCATTTTCCTTGATCTTGGACTGCGTGAGGTAGTTCTCGCTGTGAATGGCGTATTCAAGCCGGAAGAAATCCAGAATCGTGCCGATGAAGTCCTTGCGGTCGGCGTGATCCAGCACGTTGAGTAGCGGCGTGTCGGCCCAGAACTCGTCTGCGGCGGCGATCTCATCTAAGTCCAAGTACTCGACGACCAGTAACCCGCACTGCTCTAGGTTGGGAAGGACGATTCGCCAACTGCGCCTTAGATCGGCAATTGCGCGGTAGGTCACGAACTCCTGGAGGCACTGCTCGTACTTCCGTCGAATCGGCGAGAGTGTCGTGTCCTCGTTACGATTAGCGAAATCGAGAAACGGCAAGCCAAGTGCATTACGGACAGCTTCTCCAATCGTTGCGTAGTTCAGCGATCCAGACGGAGATTGGGAAAGCGCCTTGTGGATGCCGGCACGCAGTCGAACGACCTGGACGAAGTCGTTGAAGTGCCCAGCTTGAAGCGCGGCATCCTGGCGATTGTCGGTGAAGCTAAGGAGCTTCTGGTCCTTCTGCACAAAGCCGGCATCGTTTAGTTGATTCAGAATTGAGAAGGCGGTGATCGTAGTTGAGGTGCTGCGCCCTTCGCTTCCAAGCTTCGTGAGCTTCGTCCCTTCATTCGTTTTCGTGTCGTAAAACACGCCGCCGGTGGGATCGAACAGCAAAGGGGCTTTCATGAACCAGCCCCACCATCTCATTGGCATCGTCTCGGAACAGTCGCCGAACTCGTCGAAGTGCAGCTTGATGGGAAAGAAGTCCTTCTTTCTCGAATCTGGAACTGGTCCCTGCTTGGTCATCCGCCACCACGATTCCGGAAGACTTTCACAGTCATCCGCGGGATTCCACACGTCGTCCCCGATGATCAAGTAGCCATCGCTGGTCTCTGCGTCCTCATCTTCGGCTGAACTCTCGCGAAACTCGCGTGGTTCAAGCCTGCTGCCGTTCCATGAAACACAGATAAATGCGTGGCCGCTTGCCCGACTGAAGACATTGGGGAAGATCGGCTTCTTGTTCTCTTGGTTCGGCTGGAAAACACCCGGTTGCAGGGTGATGAAGCGCTGGTCGTCTTGATCGAGCGTGGTGTAAACCGAGCCTGTTTGCGAAATGAACTGGTGCAACTTGAACGGCAAGATGGTGTATCGTTGGCCGGCGTCTTGCAGCCGTTGATTCGTAACGCTGATCCATTGCAAGAGCTTCTCAAGAAAGCCTCGGCACGTTGGTTCCGGGAGATTGGATTCCTGCGCAAGCTCCGCGACAATGTCGCTGATCCGACGCGGTTTGCCACGCACGAGAATCGACTCACGGACTTCGAGGGCGACTCTGTTCTCCAACCAGACAGCGACCGGATGCGCCTTTAGTTCTTCCAAGTCGTCATCCGTGTTGACCCCGGCCACAATGGCAGCAGCCAATTCCGTACCTGACGGGAGCTTGCCGCTAAAGACAAGCGACCGATCAAGAGTTTCGGGAACAACTTGCTCTGAAACGAATGGCTTTCCAAAGAGCTTTGTCGCGACCCTAGCGACTTCAACACGCTGTTCCGCCAGCGTTCCCACCGAAACCATCGTGGCTGAAGTTCCGATGCACGTCACCGAATGCGTGCAGCGAGCGCGAATCCGCCGCACCAGTAAAGCAACATCCGCCCCTTGCCGACCACGATAGGTGTGGAGTTCATCGAAGACGAGAAAACGCAAGTTCTGGAAGATGCCATCCCGAATCGACCGCTCGCGAACACGAGTCAACAGCAGCTCCAACATCATGTAGTTGGTGAGAAGTATCTGGGGAGGCATGTCGCGCATTTTTGTGCGGGCCTCTTCCTTCTCTTGTCCAGTATACTGACCGAACGTGATTGGAAACTCTTTGCCAGTAGATCGCTCGTAGTTCTCCTTGTAGCGAGTGAATTCGTCAAACTGCGAGTTGATGAGCGCATTCATCGGATAAACGACTACGGCAGTCACGCCTTGCTCACCCGGATGCGAAAGCAAGTAATGAAAGATCGAGCCGATATAGGTCAGCGACTTCCCCGATCCCGTTCCGGAAGTGACGATGAAATCTTTGCCGGATGTGCCCAGCTTGATGGCTTCAACCTGGTGTCGGTAAAGCGAGAACCCCTTGAAGATTTCGCGAATGTCGGGATGCAGCGTGCCCGCCGCTGAGAGGTTATCCAATTTCCCGAACATCTCAAAGGACGGGTTGAATTGAAGCAGCGGCTCAGGCCATAGCTTCCCTTGGCTCAATTCGCTCTCGACGACTTCTCGAATCTTCGGGTCGGCAATCCGCAAGAAACTGCGAATATATGTTTCGTAGTCGGAGACGATTTGGGAATGCGTGTGGAAGACGTTCATGGCCGCGTAACTCCGTGGCAGATTCTGCGGTGTTGTCGAGAAATATGCCCTGGTGTCGGCGCGCACTCTGTTCTTCTCATTTGTGCCATGCCGGCCAGGGGTAAAATCGTCGCTATTTCCAAAATCTGGCCGTCCGCGCGCGCCTCCGGCTCCGTGGGTTGCAGCACCAGTGCAGCCGCCAGCCGCTCAATTTGTCGGTATTTTCGCTCGTTTCCACTGGACGCACCTTCGCCCCACGGCCGTGACGATTTGCTCCGGTTCACGGATGGGCGGATCCGTCAAGGGGCTGTCGCGGGGGGGGCAGCAGTATACAAGTTCAGGGAAACCCGGATTTTACTTGTGCGGAATCCGGTCCGCAAGCAATTGGGGGATTCCACCTGTTTTTGCGCCATAGGGTTAGGTCCGGTTGGGCAAGGCTGGCAAAGCGTGCCGCCCGGTCATCCGGAAAACTGCCCGAATCAAAATACCAAGTGCATGGTCAGATCACGACAAACCCCTCTAAATTTTGTTCGCGACCGTCCCGCGAATGGGTCGAAGAAGGCGTCGGCGACCCCAGAGCTGTCATGGGGCATGGACTCAGAAATCGTGATACGGGCGCCTAAAGAAGAAAGAATTCGCAGTCAGAATACTACGGCGGCACGCGATGGCACGAACATGAGAGAATCGCTGACGTTTGCTAAGAAAAGCCCCTGGCGCAAGGCCAGGGGCGGCCGCAACGCGTACGCTGCGGGCTCTCTGTGACCGAGAGGCTCATGTGGCAATCCTCGTCCTGAACGACGGTCAATGGTGCTGGGCCGGCTAGCTGAGCATCATGAGTTCCCAGGACAGGTGAAACTCCTTGCGGAGTTGGGAGATGCGGCCGTCGCTGAGTTCGTACTTGTGGGCCACGTCGCTAGTCCTGTGCCCTCGCGCCAGATCGAGGGCAACCTTGCGGTCGCGGCGGGGCAGGGTCTTGAGCCAGGCGGCGAAGTCGAGGCGGACACGGGCGACGTCAGCAGGCGTCGCGTTCCTGTCCTCCACGATAACCTCCAGCCAACCTTCCTCCCTGTCCCACCTGTCGAGGCGTTCGAGCACCACGTGCTTCAGCCGCTGGCAGTAGGCAGACGAAACATCCTTGACGTTCAGTTTCCCGCCGACCTTGCGGCCGTCGCGAATCTGACGGGCGGCGTACTTCGCCAATGGCGTGGGGTACGCCTTCTCAACTTCTCCCCGCTCGTGGAGCCCGACGTAGGCGGCCATAGCATTACAG
>Ga0073936_10012528_pt1 | contig 10094 bp, 11 predicted proteins | sample AliMusrvi5mmetaG_FD_87041 | JGI IMG/M metagenome (GOLD analysis project Ga0073936, IMG submission 87041) | Freshwater lake bacterial and archeal communities from Alinen Mustajarvi, Finland, to study Microbial Dark Matter (Phase II) - Alinen... | ecosystem: Environmental > Aquatic > Freshwater >... | reverse complement strand
TGCCCATGATCCCCGACGGCATTCCGGTCCGTGGTGGGGACGGGGCGATGACGGTGCCGGCTGGAGACTTCCGGGGCTCCGAGATCTGATGGGGTGGGGCGAAGGCGATGCCGACAGCGAAGATGTTCGGGAAGCGAGGTACTTGATAGGTGCTCGGCCAGTCTTCTGCTCTCCACTCGTCGAAGGGTTTTGCCGTGTAATCGGCGTCAACCTTCATGAAGCCATTCGGAGCAAAGAGCTCGTCGCTGATGTCTGCGCCAGCGGCGTCGTAGGCCTTCAAGTCCACGCCTCGGAACGGAGGCAGCAGCATCGCAAAGTCAAACTCACAGGAGCCCTTGGTCCCGTCGACCTGCTCATAGAAGACGACGCCTTCTTCGACCTTCTCAACGTGCGCCCCGGTGATCGCCCGGATGCCCCGCTCCCGGAAGAGCGACTCGGTCCAGAGCTTGGACGTCGTCTGGAAACCCTGCTGTGTGAACGTCAGACCACCGACGCCGAAGTCACCGAGCTCGTACTCATTGGTGAGATACACGATGTCAGCCATGTCTCGGACACCGGCTTGGCGAACCTCGTGCTCGACGTTGAACGCGTACTCAAACGCAGCCCCCTCGCAGGTGCACGTCCCGTGCCCCATACCAACCACGAGAACCTGGCGCTCGCCACCCTTCATCTTCTCGATCGACGCCTGAAGTGCCTCTGCGGCTTGGACGGCGTGGCTCGAAGTGCACACAGATCTCGTGAAGCCATCGGGTCCCAGTCCCGGCGTCGCCCCGAAATTGAGCTTCGGACCCGTCGCGTTGATCAGGAAGTCGTACTCGATGGCATCGGTCTCTCCGTCTCTGGCGGGGTCTGTGTAGGAGATCTCAACGTAGGGGCTGCTTCCCGACACTCCACCTTCAGGATGGATAGCCGTAGCCAGCGCTTGGCGGTAGTCGATGCCCATGCGCTTGTAGATCGGCCCAAGCTTGAAGGTGACCTGCTCGGTCTTCATCCGACCCACGCCGACCCAGATGTTCGACGGGATCCAATTCCACTTCGAATTCGGCGTGACGACCACGACCTCGTCAGATCGCTTCAGCATTCTCTTGAGATGGAGGGCGGCGGTGTGCCCGGCAATCCCACCACCCAGGACAACGACACGTGTCATTGGAACCTCCATTCACCTCTGACTGATACTGTACTCTAATACCCCCTAGGGTATCAAGTCAGCACCAGGCGATCGCTGGGGCTCAACCTTGCTCCGTTGAGCCCTCGAAGCACCGCTCGAGAAACGCTCTGAGACGCGACGTATCCCGAGTGATCGATACCCCGCGCTCAGGGTTTTTCGCGATGTCGAGCGACGGGCAGAAGGTGTCGGCACCTCCACAGAAGAAGTGTGGGGATCCAAGCACCCCCCGCCGCTGACCTTCATGCCAGTCGTCCAGGACCGCGTCGTGATCGGCGCGGCTGGGCATGTCGATGCCGAGCTCAGCAGCGATCTCTCCGAGCACGCCACGATCCGAGATGTCTTGACCATGCTCGAAGAGCGCGTCACGAAGGGCGAAACTTGCTTGCTCTCCGACCTTGACATCCGCCCGGTAGGCCCGAGCCACCAACGCGAGCGCCTCGAGGGTCGAGGTCGGGAACCGCTGAGAGTCGAAGCCCCGAAAGAGCATCGGTGCGACCTGCTCACGAAGGTGATCGATGTGCTCTTGGGTGACAGTCGCGCTGAGCGGGGCACCATTGACGAGCTCGAGGGGCCACGCCCTCACCCTGATCAAGGTGTCGCTCCGACCCGTCAACACTCTCTGCTCATCGATGGCTCGAAGTCCGACGTGGGTGAACGGACACCAGATATCTGCGAACACCTCGACCACGGAGGACTTTGGTTCTCCCAGCATGAATTTCCTTTCGTCTCTCAACGATTCGTCAGGACCGTCGATGGGTCCGAAGTGTTCGCCCTGCACCCGGTGCCTTGAACGTCGCGATTCAATTGATCCGATCTCCTTCAACTCTCTGCGTTACCCATCTTCAACACTCGCGGCAGGAGTCACGCACCGCCCCAAAGAGACGCGAGGGGCGAGACCTCGAACGAGGCGCTATCGCTCACCTAAGCCAATTTGGTGAACATCCGCTGCACCTCATTTAGCGGATAGCCCGATGCTTCGGCTTCGTCGGGGTGCTCGATGCAGTAGGTCCGACCGCTCGCGATGAGCCTAAAGCCGACCTGTTCCGAGGCACTCGTCGCAGCGCTGAGCTGGGTGACGATATCTCGGCACTCTCGACCCTCTGCCAGCATCCTCTCCACCGCATTGACCTGCCCTGCTGCGCGGCGTAGGCGCTTTCGAAGGTCGTGCACCACTTCATCCGGAAACTCCATGTCTCCTCCTCTCACGCGCTACCAGGCGCGCCAGCCCAGCGACGTCATCGAGTCAATGTGAGAACTTGACCTTCGGGAGAGCTTTTCCAAGCCACTTCGGCTGGTGCCAGCTGACGTGGTTGCCGTAGCGGAGCACGACCGGCAGCAGGACCAGCCTGACGACGAGAGCATCGAGTGCAACGGCCACCGCCAAGATCACACCCATCTCCTTTGGAGCCAATGGACCAGAGAGGGCGAAGGTAAGGAACACCGCGATCATCACAGCTGCCGCAGAGATCACCACTCGACCTGAGGTTCGGACCGAGCCCACCATGGCGTGCTCGGGATCGACATGGGTTTCATAGCTCTCCTTGGCTGCCGAGAGCATGAAGAGGGTGTAATCCATTGCCACGCCGAAGACCATGGCTCCGAAGAACAGCGGGCCCCACGCGTCGACGAAGCCCTGTGCCTGGAAGTTCAGGAACCCAGAGAGGTGGCCGTCCTGGAAAATGAGCCGCGCGACACCGAACGCGCCAGCAACGGAGAGTGCTGTCAGGAGGACTCCCGCAGCAGCGATCAGCGGTGCACCGAGGGCGATAAGGAGGAGAACGAATCCGAGGGCGAGCAGGATTCCAAAGACGATCGGCGTGTAGTGCGTCAGCGACTGCTGGAGGTCGTAGTTCTCTGCCGGCGCGCCGCCCACAAGTGATCCTTCGGGGAGGGCGTGGCGAACCGCCGCGATGGTCGCCTCAGTCGTCGTCGTCGAAGGACCGGTGGTCGGGATGACCTGATCCAAGGTCCAGCCGGCGTTCGACGGGCCTGGCACCGTCGCTGCCACTCCAGGGACCGTGGCCAAGGTTGACAGTGCCGCAGCCTGTGCGGAGGTGGGGACGAGGACCTGGAGCGTGCCCGGAGCCCCCGGGCCGAATGCCGAGGTCACCTGGTAGTAGCCCACCCGGGCGTTGGCGTCCGCCGGCACAATCGTGATCGAGGGCATGTTGGTCCGAAGGCCGATGACCGGTGCAGCCGCCAGCAGCAGGATTGCCAAGCCGGCGAGCCCGAAGATTGCAGGGTGCTTCCACATGGTCCGACCCAAGCTGTGGAGCATGGTGTCGAGTCGACCAGGGTGCGAAGCATCCTTCTTCTTCGTGCCGAAGCGAATCGCACCGGCGTTGATTCGCGTTCCGAGCCGGCCAAGCACGGCAGGCAAAAGCGTCAGGGCAGCCGCAAGCACGGCGACGACGGAGAGCATGATGCCAAGGGCCATGCTTCGGAAGGCCGGGCTCGGGACGATGAGGATGGCAGCCAACGACGCCAGGACCGTCACTGCACTGAAGGCGACAGCCTTACCGGCAGTATCCATGGTCTCGGCGACTGCTGCCACGACAGCCTCTCGATCCCCTGGCATGGCCCCTCGCCGGTTCAAGGCTGAGCGAAATCGCATCACAATGAAGAGGGCGTAATCGATCCCGAGGGCGAGCGCGAACATCAATGCGAAGTTGAGAGCCCAGATCGAGACTGGGAAGCCGTGGCTCAGCATCACCAGTGACCCTGCAGCCACCAGGAGCCCGACCATCGTGAGGAGGAGCGGGAGCCCGGCGGCGACGAGACCACCGAAGGCGATCAAGAGGATGGCCATCGTGACCGGCCATGAGAGCATCTCGGAACGCATCATGGCCGAACGGTTTGCGTTGTTGAAGTTGGCCCACAAGGCGCTGTCACCAGTAAGGGTGACGCTTACACCTGAGGTCGAGAGCTTGCCCAAGGGACTCGCGAGAGCGTCGGCCGCCTTGACCATCTCGTTGGTCCCCGCAGCGGAGCCAGCCACAATGATGGCCGTGCGGCCATCGCGAGAAATCGTTGTTCCTGCTTGAGGCTGGACCACCGTTGAAACACGAGGGTCGGCCTTGAGCATCGCCGACGCCTTGGCAATCGCGGCTTGCGCTGCCGGGTCAGAGGCGATGGCGCCGTGGCGGTCAACGATCACAACCTGCAACCCAGCGGCGCCCAGTCCAGCGAAGTCTCGCTGAATGATGTTTCGAGCCTGGACCGACTGACTCGACGAGTCCTGCCAGCCAGCCCCAGCAAGCGCTGTCTCAACTTTGGGCGCGAAGGCTCCAAACACGATGAGGATGGCAAGCCAAGTCACCACGACGAAGCGGAGATGTGTCGCAGTCCAACGGCCGAGGTGGGCAAAGATTCCCCCTCGGGGGTCATCTTCAGAACCGCCATCAGATCCAAGAGATCCGTTGACTGGCTCATCCACGATCAGTTCCGTCACGCTCGGCTCCCGCTCTGTGCTGCCGGGCGCGTAATGGGTCGTCCCATAAGGCCGGCTACCTCTTGGCCACCGACACTATACCCCATAGGGTATATGAGTCAAGCAGATCGCCGCTGGCGCCAGACGACGGGTCGGCGGGCACTTTCGCCGAAACCTGAAGGTGCGAAGCCGATGGGTTCTCTAGGGAGTTCGTCCAGCGGACAAAAGGACCTCATCCATCCTGGAGCGCGGCTGGGTGTCGGTCGGTCGTTGAGGAGAGCCATAGGAACCTGACGCCAGGAGGATCCCGGAGCTCCGATGGATCTGGCTCCACACAAACTCGGTCAAGCTGTCGTCGATTTCCTCGACCCATCCAGTCGATCGAGCAACATCCCGCGAGTGAATGACGAGAACGCAGATTCGAAAGCCGAGAAAATCCAGACCGTTGATGGGACCCATCGGGTGGTCAACGTTCCTATCCAGAGCATCTGGCATGCCGAAGGCGCTGAGTTGCTCATCGGCGCTCTCGGAGAAGAGCACGACGGGGTTGCCGTCAAAGCCGGCAGCCAACGCTTCGGCGAAGGCGACCTCGAGCGAGAGTCCTTCCATCGCCCTCGCGGCAAATCGATTGCCACCGACGACGTGGTCCACGATGTCTCGGACGGACCATTCGGCACAGGTCGATGCATGGCTCCATTGGCCATCACCGACACAATCGATCCGATCGCGGAAAGTGCTACTTGCCAAGGCAAGGAGGTCACGTTGGTCCATGGGAGGACCGTAACGCGCCGAACCTCGGCGTGAACGTGCCCGATCGGGAGTCACGCTCACCGGTCATGGGAGTCCCGCTATTTGGACGAAGCCGGTCTGAGTCACCATCATCCAGGGAACGCTCACAGATGGACCTTCAGCCTTCATAGGGTCGGCGTGCCGGCGACGCGGCCTGCGTACTTCTATGTGATGCGCCTTGGAGAAATGGAACGACATGTCACCATCGATCTTGTCTCGCCGACCAGATCTTGGATGCTGCACTCACATTTCGACGTTGTGATCCACTTCGATCCCGAGACCTAGAAGTCGAGATTCATCCGATTCGCCGATACTCGGATTGCCTCGATGAGCGCAGTTGGAGATCCCATGCAATCCTCGAGCTCTTGAGGCCCAAGGATGGCGACGGCACCGTCAGTTGTTATCGCAACGATTGCCGGCAACTTGCCGACTGTCGCCTCAATCACATCAGGGGTCGCTTCATCGCGATGCACGGTGTCGAAGGGGATCTCCATAGCGTCGCGACACTCTCGCCAGTCCTTTCGCTCGCGGACTATCCCGTGGGTTATCTCACAGAGCGCACAATGACGACGACCAGTGCGAGCGCCAACCCAGTACGAAAGCTCACCTCGCAAGGAACCGTCGGCGTCATAGACGCCCACGAGTCTCGTCACCGGCTCGAATTCTCCGCGTGGGCCGAGTTTCATCTTCCGCGTCACACTCTCGATCATTGTTCGGTCAGGAGAAGTTCACAATGCGCGAACCGGACTGCTGTATCGACTCTTCCCCACCCTGGGCCTCGGGACTATCAGTCCGCGACGACCTCGCTGTTCGAGGGACAAAATTCACGCAGGGTGCGAGCCCAACGATACCGTCGTGCCGCCACGACGTCCTGGACTCTGGGAAGGATCGAAAGGGGAAGACGCTGGCGTCATCCCCATGAAGCCGACATCTCCGAACTTCGCTCCTAGTGCTGCTGGCCTGATCGAGTACTGATACCGAGGAGCCGGTAGATCGGGCACATTCCGGAGATCGCCGTGACCGCCATGACCGCCGCCACCACCCAGAGGACGATCCCGCCAACCGTTCCTGGCCCGACAGCAATCGCGATGACGGCCGCAACCACTGCGACGACACCCCGCACGATCCTGTCGATGTTTCCTTCGTTCCGCATCATCACCACTCCCTCACAAAGTCAGACTTCATTGCTCAGTCGCACCTCGTCACCCCTAGACCACTCAACGGGGTGACTCAGGTGCTGTGGTTCCGAGAGTAAGCCCCTAGGGGTATATCGAACAGGGGCGAAGGTCCCTAATCGTGATGTTGAGTGATGCGCAGTGAAGAGCAATTGAACTCGTGAGGTTTGCAAGCCGTCGTCTGCGCACTCCAAGGAACGCCGTGCAGCTGCGACTCGGATGCTCGTCTGCGTCCACCCCAAAATCTCCAGGATCATTCGAACGCAGCACGTGCGGCGAGCCAGCCGGGCAATTGCAGCGGCTGCGATTCTCGCCGACTACTGGAGGACCCAGTCACACCGAGGCAACTTCGGCCCCCCATTCTGATACCCTCTAGGGTATTAACATATTCCGGAAAGGACCATGATGGCTGCAGCAGTCGAGGGACACACGCTTCAAGATGAGAAACAGATCGCACTCATCCTCAATCGCCTGAAGCGAGCGAACGGCCAACTCGGTGGAGTTGTTCGCATGTTGGAGGAGGGCCGCGACTGCGAGACGATCGTCACCCAGATGGCGGCAGTCAGCAAAGCGGTCAACACGGCAGCCTTCACCATGATCTCGTCGAGCCTGAAGGAGTGCATGGCTGATCCGACAATGGACGCCGACGCAGTCTCCGCTCGATTGCAGAAGCTCTTCTTGAGCCTGGCGTAGGAGGCGAAATGCGGGTTGTCATAGTTGGTGGAGTCGCCGGTGGGATGTCAGCAGCTACGCGTCTTCGCCGTCTCGACGCTGACGTTGAGATCATTGTCCTCGAGCGAAGCGGCCACGTCAGTTATGCCAACTGCGGTCTGCCCTACTTCGTGGGTGGCGTCATCGAAGACGAGGCAGACCTGTTGCTCCAGACTCCGGAATCACTCCATGAGCGGTTCCGCCTCGATGTTCGAGTTGGAGCCGACGTCACGGCTATCCGACCCGAGGACAAGGTGGTCGAGATTCGCGATCTTCAGACGGGTGCGACGTCGGAAATCTCCTTCGACAAATTGGTCCTCAGTCCAGGGGCTTCGCCAGTCATCCCGCCAATTCCCGGAATCGAGCGGGCCTACCCGCTTCGCACCGTTGAAGATGTCGAGCGCATGACCGAAGTTGTCGCATCCCAGCCAGACACTGCAGTCATTATCGGCGGAGGCTTCATAGGTCTCGAGATCTCCGAGAATCTCCGCCGCCGAGGCATCGCCACAACCGTCGTCGAGGCGGCGCCCCAAGTACTCGCTCCGCTGGATCCTGAGATGGCGCAACTCGTGAGCGAGGAGCTTGAACGCCATGGTGTCGAAGTGTTGCTCGACTCGACCGTCAGTGCGATCACCGAACATCACGTCGAATTTGCCGAAGGTCGTACGGTCCCCGGTGATGTCGTCATCGTGGCCATTGGAGTGCGACCCGACGTGCATCTGGCTCATGAGGCCGGTCTCGCCGTAGGTCCTCGTGGCGGCATCACGGTCGATGGCTTCAACCGCACCAGCGACCCCTCTATCTATGCCATTGGTGATGCCGCTGAAAAGGTGGACGCCCTCGACGGCAGTGCAACGCTTGTGCCGCTTGCGAATATCGCCAACCGTCAAGGTCGCGTCGTGGCCGACCACATCGCTGGACTGGACATTCGCGTGATCCCGACGATCGGCACGGCGATCGTCAAGGTCTTCGACCTCGTGGTCGCGACCACTGGATGGAATGAGAAGCGCTTGCGAGAGGCGGGTCGTGCTGTGGCCATGGTCCACGCACACCCCGGTTCGCATGCCGGGTACTACCCGGGGGCAGAACGAATGGCGCTCAAACTCATCTTCGATCCCGTGTCCGGTGAGATCCTCGGGGCACAAGGCGTCGGCGGCATCGGCGTCGACAAGCGAATCGACGTGCTGGCGACAGCAATCCGAGGTGGCATCACAGCGCCAGAGCTGGCAGATCTTGAACTCGCGTACGCACCACCATTCGGCTCAGCGAAGGATCCTGTGAACATGCTCGGCTACATGGCCGAGAACGTTCTCAGTGGGCTATGTACCCCGATCCAATGGAGCGAGGTCGCCTCCCACCAGGAACATGGCTACGAGCTGATCGACGTGAGGACCAGTGAGGAGTTCCAACAAGGTCACATGCCAGGTGCGAGAAATCTCCCGCTCGATCAGATCCGCGAGCGAGTCGGAGAGCTCACGACGAAGGATCTTGTCGTGACCTGCCAAGTCGGTATCCGTGGGCACACCGCAACCCTGCTCTTGGGTGAGCTCGGTTTCAACGTCAAGAACCTCGACGGTGGCTACCAGACGTGGCTGCACTCACCCGCAGCACATGGGGTCGACATCGGCGCGCCAAAGTCAACGAAGAGAGGGTAAGGGACATGTGCAGTCAAACAACGTGCACGAACTGTGGGAAGCCCACCTGGAAGGGTTGTGGGCAACACATCGAGCAGGCGCTCGCCGACGTTCCGAAAGATCAGAGATGCTCGTGCACTGCTGAACAGCTCGCTGCGGCGAAGGGTCCGGGTCTCCTCGCACGAGTGTTCGGTCGATAGTTCGAGATGACCGCTGCCGAGAAGTGGCGCCGAGATCTCGCCGCCTGGGCGATCCCGGACGAGATTCTTCATCAGGCACCTGAAAGCCCCTGGATTCATCCTCCTGAGTTGTTCGACCTGCCTGAACTGATTACCGCATCCCCGTCGCACGACCGAGCTCGAGAGGCGCTCGGGACTGAAGCCAGCGTCTTGGACATTGGGTGCGGTGGAGGCATCGCTACGTTCGCTCTAGTGCCCGATGTGCGGCGGGCAGTCGGGGTCGACCACCAGGCAGCAATGCTGGCGATGTACCAACGAAACGCCGAACGATTGGGAATTCCTGTCACCACAGTCGCTGGGGATTGGCCAGACGTAGCTGCGCAAACGCCGAAGTGCGAGGTCGCGGCCGTCCATCATGTCGTCTACAACGTGGGGGACATCGTTCCGTTTCTCGTCGCAGCCAACAACCTTGCGCGGAATCGAGTGGTTCTTGAGTTCCCGACAGCTCACCCCTTGTCGACGATGTCGGAAGCTTGGCGGCACTTCTGGAGTCTCGAGCGGCCGAAGGACCCGACGCCACAAGACCTGGTCGAGGTCCTCAAAGAGCTCGGCGTGACGCCTCGTCTCGAACTTTGGGACGGACCAATGCGAACCGAGCACGACTTGTCTCAAGCGGCGCGCTTCATGCGGATCAGACTCTGTCTGCCCGAGGATCGGGAAGAAGAAGTCCGCAGGTTCCTCGAGGTCTCACAACTCCCTCAAGTTCGTTCGCTCGCAACCTTGTGGTGGGACACTGCGCGTTGACGTCCCCTGAAGTGGTGTCACTTGGAGGGTCCGCCAGGTAGTTGGGCCATCGGAGCATTCTCAACGTGTCCCTAGACAAGACACGAAAGCGAGAAGCTCCGATGACCCACCAAGAGTTTGACCTGTCCGCGTTCGCCGATCGAGTTCATGATCGTCCCGACCTCGATCTCGTGCGCGAGATGGTGACCTTCCTCTATCAAGCCC
>Ga0073936_10012524_pt1 | contig 10095 bp, 8 predicted proteins | sample AliMusrvi5mmetaG_FD_87041 | JGI IMG/M metagenome (GOLD analysis project Ga0073936, IMG submission 87041) | Freshwater lake bacterial and archeal communities from Alinen Mustajarvi, Finland, to study Microbial Dark Matter (Phase II) - Alinen... | ecosystem: Environmental > Aquatic > Freshwater >... | reverse complement strand
GTATCTAATATGCCGCCCGGATTGCTCAGGTCTTGCGGAACTGTATCAATAATTTTTTCCGTACTTAAGTTGACAACGCTTGGCAGTACTTTGGCAATAGCTTGTACAGTCGGCGTAATCCTGCTCTGCCGGGATTCGCTGTCATCGCCGGTTGCGCAATATCCGGATGCCGGGAAAAAAGTTGCGCCGGCAAAAAATATTATTGCAGTTTTAAATAAATAATTTGATTTCATTGTTTTTTGCAGAATATTTATTGTATTGTTGTAATTCTAAACTAGCCTCAAGAGCGCAAAAATCAAACTGATAAGAGAAAGTATGACTACGGAAAAATGTTCAACTGATGAGGTTTTACTGCAAAATGCGTGGAATAAAATAGATATTACCGGCGAATATATAACTGAAGACGGCAGGCTGTTGCGGATTTTTTCGCCCGGCACCTGGAATGTTGAAGCCGGTCCGGATTTCACCAATGCCAAAATCAGCATTGACGGCAAGATACTGGCAGGTGATGTGGAAGTGCATGGTAATTCCTCTGACTGGTTCAACCACCGTCATGACAGGGATTCCGCCTATGATAACGTAATTCTGCACGTTGTGGAGCATGAAGATCTGCCGTCAGGGAAAAGAGAGCTGCTGCCGCCCGCGCTGCTCATCAAACCGGCCGGCGTCGAGACAGATGATGAAAAAATCATTTCCGGACGCTGTGCCGGATATTTTGCGAATTTGGAAGAATGTCAGATACGCTCAATGCTCACTGCCGCCGGAACGGAGCGCTTTTACCTGAAAAGCGGACGGATTCTGCGCCAGATGCTGCTTTCCGGTACTGAACAGACCTGTCTCCGTCTGATGTTTGAGGCCGCCGGATACAAGCGGAACCGCGAATGTTTTCTGGAACTTTTCAATCGTTTCCGCGAATATCCCCCCGATATCAGAAAAGAGTGTTTTGAAGCTATTTTGTGGGGAGAATCCGGCTTGCTACCTGACCCTGCCGTAGCCGTGCTCTCCGAAGAAATGCACCGCTTCACTGAAAACACCTGGAGGCAGTGGTGGAGAATTCGTATTGGTTCGCGCCCCGGCATTGACTGGCGGCGCGATGGTGGACGTCCGGTGAACAGCCCCGAACGGCGCATTGCCGCACTGGTCAGCCTGTACCGCACTTTCGGGGAAACTCCGCTCCGCACGCTGTATGTTCATATTGCCGGTATTGCCAATCCTGAAGAGGCCGGGCGAGAGCTGGTAAAGCTACTTACTCTGCATGATGTGCTCTGGGATAAATATACCTCATTCGAGCTGACCAAAAAGCCGGGGCCCGGAGCGGTGTTCGGTGCTGCCAGCGCCCTGGAAACCGTGGTTAATGTTGTCCTGCCGGGCATGGCCGCGGCGGCTAAAATAGACGGACGCGCGGACGATATTCGTGCCGCCGCTATCTGGAATGCCCTGCCGTCCACTCAGGACAACCGCATCACCCGTGTTGCCGCCGCCCGCTGGTTTCGGGATAAAACTGCCGCGGATCAGGTTATGACCGGCGCAGCCGTCAGACAGGGGGTAATCCATCTTTTTCAGGAATTTTGCGATAAATGTCATACCGATTGTAATTCCTGCCTGATTTACAATTCGATCTGACAGCGGCCACTGTTATTTCACTTGAAATTGAACAAGGCGCAATTAGGTTGTTAACAGGTTATCTCTAGTTCTATGTGTTGACTTTTATACAAATATTCTCTGTCAGAGGAAAAAATGAAAATCGCAAACTGCACTTTGGCGCAAGCACCGGAGATACTCGCGATCTTGAATGACGCGATCATCAATACCACGGCGTTGTATGACTACAAGCCGCGCACGATGGTAAAAATGGAAGCATGGTTCGAGGCGAAGCGGGAAGGTCACTATCCTGTACTGGGCATTTTTGAAGAGGATGGATCGCTTGCCGGATTCGCCAGTTACGGTACATTTCGCACATGGCCGGCTTATAAATACTCGATTGAACACTCCGTTTACATTCAAAAAGACAAACGGGGGAGGGGATTGGGTAAAATGCTGCTCCTTGAGCTTATCGAAGCGGCAAAGAAGCAGAACTATCATATGATGATCGGCGGTATTGATTCGACGAATCTCGCCAGTATCAGGCTGCATCAGAGCGCAGGCTTTAAACATTGCGCGAGTATTAAGCAGGCAGGGTACAAATTCGGACGGTGGCTTGATCTGGAATTCTATCAGTTGATTTTGCCTACTCCTCAGTTCCCGACGGAGGAGTGAACCCAGGAATCAAAATTCATCAGGTGGAAGATCTTTGAATTTTAGAAACAATGGAATTACATCCTGGAAACTTGCATTTCAACAAAGCTAAATTATGTTACGTCAGGCGTTAAGGATATTGAATGAATCGAAAAGGAGGTTGGAGATGAGTAAGATACTGGTTCTTTATTACAGTATGTATGGACACGTCGAAACCATGGCGAATGCGGTGGCGGAAGGCGCGCGCGGCGTTGAAGGCACCGAGGTAACCATCAAGCGTGTACCCGACCTGATCCCGGAAGGCGCGCGCGGCGTTGAAGGCACCGAGGTAACCATCAAGCGTGTACCCGACCTGATCCCGGAAGACGCGGCACGAAAGGCAGGCGCCAAGCTTGACCAGGCGGCGCCGATTGCGACTGTGGATGAACTGCCTGCTTACGATGCGATTATCTTCGGTACTCCCACCCGTTTCGGGAATATGTGCTCGCAGATGCGCAATTTTCTGGACAGGACAACGAAACTATGGCTGAGCGGCGCCCTTATCGGCAAAGTGGGCAGTGTCTTTGTTTCCACTGCCAGTCAGCACGGCGGACAGGAAACTACCATTACTTCGTTTTATAACACGCTGGTGCATCATGGAATGGTGATAGTAGGTACGCCATATTCATGTCCGGCATTGCTGAACATGAATGAAATTACCGGCGGCTCTCCCTATGGCGCAGGTACCCTTGCAGGAGTGGACGGCAGCCGCCAGCCGTCGGATAACGAACTGACCATTGCCAGGTTTCAAGGCGAGCATGTCGCCAAAATTGTCAAAAAGCTGTCGGCGTAGAGAGTATCTTTTCACAGCAATTGAATTTCAATAAATTTTATTAGGTTTGGTACAACTCAGAATGTCGTTATCAAAGGGAAATGAAAGTGAAAAAGTTATTATGCTTGCTTTCAATGGTTGTGATTTTATCCGGCTGTATTACCACTGGACCGATAGTCTCAAAATCTGACATGGGAAATTTGGAATTGAATGTCTACACACTGGACAAGGAAACAAATAGTTGTTTTGCCGAAGTTTATGTTGATACAATATTTATAGGTAATATTTCTTCGAGCAGGCCGATATTGAATCTGAGAGAAGGAGAGCATAATATCAGGATTGAGCTGAAAGGGCATAAGGTTTATGAAAAGAAAATCTTTATTGCAGGAGAGCCTAATCATCAAGTCCTGAACGTGTTACTTGAAAAATAATAACAGTTGAATCATAAAGTTTATTACCATGAGGTGTGATAATGGTCACGGATACGGGTGGAGCCCCGGATGAATTAACAATACAGGCTTTGCGGAAAACATTGTCGCAGTATGCCAGGCCGGATCTGCGAAAAGCAATTTTGCAGATGCTCTCCGCCCTTATACCGTACTTCGGGTTGTGGGTCATCCTTGTCTACATGGTGAAGCAAAAGTATCCTTTCGCGGTTATTGGCGCACTCATTCTGCTAGTATCTCTTTTTCTGGTGCGCATATTTATCTTTTTTCACGACTGCGCGCACAATTCTTTTTTCAGCTCAAACCGGGCCAATACAATTTTGGGTTATGTGACAGGAGTGTTGACTTTCACCCCGTTCAGATACTGGCAGCGCAATCATATGGTCCACCATAACACCTATGCTGATCTGGATCTCCGGGGGGTAGGAGACATTTGGACATTAACCGTTGATGAATACCATACAGCGTCCCCGATGAAACAATTAGGCTACAGGCTTTATCGCAATCCCTTCGTTTTTCTCGGAATCGGACCGGGTTATTCATTTTTGCTTACTCAGCGGTTATTGCATCAATGGGAAGGAAAGAACGAGCGTTTCAGCGCGGCGGTGACTAATGTGGCTATTTTAGGGATTCTCGTGGCTGCCGGTCAGACGATCGGGTTGCGTACCTATCTGCTGATTCAAATTCCGGTATTTCTGATCGCCGGGGCCATTGGAGTGTGGCTGTTTTATGTTCAACATCAGTTTGAGGGAGTGTACTGGTCGCGTCATGAAAATTGGAACCCCGTGAAAGCCGCCTTGCTGGGGAGTTCATATTACAAACTCCCTAAGGTGCTTCAATGGTTCTCAGGCAATATCGGCCTGCACCATGTCCATCATGTTCTGCCGCGGATCCCGAATTACAATTTGCAGCGGAGTTACGATGAATCATCAATTATGCAGTCTGTGCCGCCGCTGGACATTCGCAGAAGCATGAAATCGCTTTTTCTTAATTTGTGGGATGAGAAGCAGCAGAAGCTCATAAGTTTTAAATCTTTGAACAGCCGGAGCGGCAAAAATACTTCAAATTGACCGATATTTTCTAACGGTTAAATTGTTTTGAACCATTTATATATTTTTGTCAATAGCTAAAATACGGTTTTTTGATATAAATAATAATGAAGATTTCTCAAAGAAAGTTTGAATCGTTTTTAAACTGTCTTAAATTTTAGTTTAACCATTTTGATGTTTAACAATTTTTTAAGATAAGATATTTTTATGTTATACTGGCTTTCTGATTTGAGTAATTATTTCGGGCCTTTCCGACTCTTCGAATATGTTACATTCCGGGCTTTCGGAGCCGCTTTTACGGCGATGATTCTGGCGATGCTGCTGGGACCTTACACCGTGAGAAAACTGAAGCAGTTGCGGGCTACCGCGCCATGCCGGCTGGAAGGGCTGGTTGACAAAGCATTTATTGACCGGAATAAAGACAAGACGCCCAGCATGGGCGGCCTGCTGATAGTTTTTTCCATCATCGTGTCTTCGCTGTTGTGGAATATTGTTTATAATCCGATTACCATTACTCTGCTGGTGATGATGGTGCTGTTTGCCGGAATCGGTTTTATTGACGATTTTACCAAGGTTAGATACGGTAAGCGTGACGGCATTCCCGGGAAAATGAAACTCATATTGCAGCTATTTTTCGCTGTCGGCGCTATTATGTTTCTGGATTGTATTCCGGAAACCCGGGATCTGCTGCATCAGTTGATGCTGCCTTTCGTTAAGCAGCCGGTGCTGGTAAGCGGCTGGGTCATGGTTCTCGGCGCTTTTGTGGTGGTCGGTTCATCCAATGCGGTGAACCTGACTGACGGCAAAGACGGCCTGGCGGTGGGATGCTGTATTTTCTGCGCGCTGACTTATGCGGTGTTCGCGTATCTTTGCGGACATAAAATATTCGCCGGTTACCTGAGTATTCCATTTATTCCCGGCGTCAGCGAAGCGGTGGTATTCGCCGCGGCGCTGGCAGGAGCATGTATCGGCTTCCTGTGGCATAACTGCCATCCCGCGTCAATGTTCATGGGCGATACCGGCAGCCTGGCGCTGGGCGGAACCATCGGACTGATTGCGGTAATGGTAAAGCAGGAGCTGATATTGATTGTAGTCGGCGGTGTATTTGTGATGGAGGCTGTTTCCGTCATCATGCAGGTTACCAGCTTTAAACTTACCGGCAAACGGATATTCCTTTGCACCCCGATACATCATCATTTTGAACAGAAAGGATGGACTGAAACCCAGATTGTCGTCCGCTTCTGGATTCTTGCCGGGATTCTGGCGCTGACTGGACTGGCGACGCTGAAACTGCGTTAGCAATTGCGGTTGCCTGCATTTCTGACTGGACTTTTTTCCTTTCCGGCATTAGAATATTTATACAATTACTTAAGGTGGTGTTTTTAAATGATTCGATGGCGGTCAAAATTTTTTCATACACTGCTGATTTTTTCGGCAATCTCATTATCCTGCCTGTCATTATATGCCGCGATGTATTGCAGCGTCTGCAAAAGGCAGATTACCGGTTCATATATAAAATCCGGAGATAAAGTATTCTGCAGTCAGAGTTGTCTGGATAAGACATTGCCCCGCTGTGCTATTTGCGGCAAGGTTTGCAATGGCGGTTTTCAGAAAAACGGAAAATTCTACTGTTCCAAACCATGTCTGGAAAAGACCCTGCCTAAATGCGCGCTTTGCGGCAAGCCGTTCAGCTCCGGTATGCTTTTCAGTAACAACGGCAAGGACGGTCCGGTTTACTGTGCGGAATGTGCTGCTAAACCGAAGTGCTTTGCCTGCACCCTGCCTAATGATTGCGAAAAATTGAGCGACGGCAGATATATCTGCCGGAATTGCAAAGCCAGCGCGGTATTCAACGAAGAGCAGGCTTTGCAGATTTTTAATGATGTCAGAAAACGGCTATATGAAGAACTTGGATATTCGACGCAGCATAATATTGAATTCTATGCGACTGATGCTAAAAACCTTGAGGCCAAATCGAAAAATTACTCGCCGGGGCAGGAACTTGGTTTGTATGTCTGCAATTTTACCATCAACACCGTGACGAAGACTAAGGTCGGATGGAATCTGAAAGCCGAAGAAAAGACGGAGGAATATAAAAGTAATGAGAAATTCTCGGTATATGTATTGTATGGACTGCCGCGGAAAAAACTGATCGAAGTATGCGGGCATGAACTGGCACATGACTGGATGCAGGAAAATTTCCCCAAAACGCAGGACATCAAACTGAAAGAGGGCTGGGCCGAATATATCGCGACAAGAATCAATGATCTTTACGAGCAGTCGGAGATGAACAAGCGCATGGAGGAGAATAAGGATCCGGTTTACGGTGACGGCTACCGGATGGTTAAAGATTTTGTCAAACAGAACGGCGTCAAGAACATCGGTCAGTTATTCCGACAGCATGAGGGGGAGTGACTTCAGCCGGCATGACACGGTTATGACTGACAGAAAATCGGTTCCGGGAAGATCCAGCGCAACAGGTTTTTCTATAGAGATTTTCGTCAGCAGGCGTTTGATATCGTCATTGGTAATTCTTCGGTAATTTATATCCTTCGACAGCACCATTGTGAACGTTCTGACATTATTTCTTTTCATCAGCTCAACAAACTTTTCCAGTTCCTGGCCGGAATTTACCTGCATGAATTTTTTACTGTAAAACAGGCGCGGATTTTCGGCTGGCAGCCAGAAAATATCCGAAACAATCACTTCATTGGCTTCTTCAAGGTGTTTGTTCATTATGGCGACATTGTTCTTCATCAGGAACAGATTTGCCACCCCCTTGACCTGAATGAGCAGGCTGATTGAAAAAAGCACAATTCCAAGGCCGGCTATCCCCAGCGCAAACCGGCGGTCTTCCGTGCGGCGGAACAGCTTTATCATGGCGTAAATGCACAGCGGTACCAGCAGCGGAAATAGATAAATAAAATGCCGCGGCCCCCAGATGATTCCTAGGTCGTTCTGGGTCAGCATCGGGGCAATGACGATACAATAGATGACGGAAGTCAGCAGTATCAGTTTTATCCGGCGCAATCTGCCGGAAAAGAAAGAGCGCATGGATAGCAGCAGCGGCACCAGCAGCGGCGAAGAGGTCAGCAGGCCGACAGTGAAAATCGTATCCAGCACCGGTTGATTATTGTTGAACAGCAGTATTGTAAGAACCGCTGAACTGATTGCCGTCAACAGCATCATGACGAACGCGGCGTTTGGGCGTCTGGCAGGATTCTTATGTATAATGCCGCAGGAAATGGCCAGGACGAAAGGTATTGCCAGCAGGAAATAATACCATTTATCCGCAAAGTCTCCTGAATTGAATTTCAGCAGATAAGTATAGTAACCGCTTAACTGGTTCATTAGAAAAGAGATGGTGCTGTTTCCGGTTCCATCGAGATTGTGAGCGTAATACTTGCTGCCGTGAAGCCCCAGGATGTGCCCGTACTTGGCATATTGGATTGACCATAGCGATATGACAATGATAAGAGTGCCGGCGCAGGTTGCCGCGATATTAATCTTTTTATATTTTAAAATAAACATGGCGGCGGCCAGTGCAGCAGCCAGCACATAAATGTCCTCCCGCAAAATTATTGCGGACCCCATCATCAGGCCGGCCAGCAGGAATTCCGGTATAGATGTATTATCTTCAGTACGCCGGACAACCATTAGAATCGCGGTGGTGGTAAGCATCGCGGTAAGCGTCATTTCCCAGAAAGTCAGGCTGTAGAAGAAGAACGGGGTGCATAATCCCAGCACCGGCAGCGACAGCAGGTACTTGTCCGGAAGTTTCAACCGCTGGATAATGCGGAGTGTCAGCAGTAATACTATTCCGGTGGATAGAATTGAAATCAGATAAAGCCCCCAGTAGCCTGCCGCTCTGTAGAAAAATGAGGCGAATGCTGAAAAATACGGCGGAAATATGGAGTAAATGTTATCATGGTGGCGGACAAAGTGAAAGTTGCTGTACGGAAAAAATTTATATTCAGTATCAATGTCGGCCGCCGGATAGGAAATAGCGTCAGTCCTGTCGCGGATGATGTTTTCCATAGTAATAAATTTATTGCCGCCGTCGGTAATCCAGAACACGTCCCTCGGCATTAGGGCGGTCAGCAAGGCATAAATCAGGCAGATTGCCGTGATCAGCAGTACAGCTAAATATGTGCGCATGTTCAATGCCTCCGTTTTTACAATTATATAAAGTAACCTCATATATTAAACAAAGCAAAATAAAATTCAGCTTATTGATTGGTTATTAACGCCGGTAAGATTATATTGTAAAAACATTTTAAGGCGAATAATACCAAATGAGAATAGCCCGAGTTATTGTTGATTTATCCCTGGACAGGGGGTTTGATTATAATATTCCGGACAGCCTGACGGGAAAAGTTCATGTCGGAGTGCAGGTAAAAGTACCGTTCGGCAAGTCGTTCCGGCGCGGTTATGTGCTGAATATTATCGATCACTCCGAGTATCCCGAGGCATTGAAGGATATTCATTCAATTTGTGAGCACCATACCCGGATTCCGGAACCTCTGGTAAGACTGGGCCGCTGGATGTCGGAATACTACTGCTGCAGCCGGGAGCAGGCCGTCAGGACGCTGCTGCCCAGGGCTGTGCGCAGCGGCAAGGTGAAACACCGCACTTTGAAACATTACTCTGTGGCGGATACCGCCGAAGCGGAAAAATTCATTATTGAAAATTCCGGCAAAAAACGGGCAGCCGGACAGATATTGATAATCAAAGCCCTGCTTAGTTGCAAAGAATTATCCCAGGAAAAACTGATGGGCGAGGCTGGTGTTACTGCGTCAGCCGTCAGCGGTTTGATGAAAAAAGGACTGATTGCCGAGGAAAAACGTGTGGTGCGCCGCGATGCTTATGCCGATGTTGAGATTATTCACTCCACAACGCTGGAACCGACCGCGGAACAGGCGGTTGTGCTGAAGAAGATTTACACCATGCTGGATAATCCGGACGGGAAAAATACCATGCTGCTGTACGGAGTGACCAACAGCGGCAAAACTGAAGTTTATCTGCAGTCCATCGCCCGGGCGCTGGAAACTGGCAAAGAGTCTATTGTGCTGGTGCCGGAGATTGCGCTTACGCCGCAGACTGTTCGCCGGTTCCGCGCCAGATTCGGCGATATGGTAAGCGTTCTGCACAGTCGCCTGACCGAAGGCGAACGTTTCGATGAGTGGAGCAAAGTCAATGACGGTCTGGTTAAAATCGTGGTCGGCGCCCGTTCGGCGTTGTTTGCCCCTTTCCGCAACCTGGGCTTGATTATTGTTGACGAGGAGCATGAAAGTTCATATAAACAGTCGGAGTCCCCACGTTATCATGCCCGCGATGTCGCCGTGATGCGCGGACATATTGAAAACGCCGTGGTTATTCTGGGCTCGGCTACCCCTTCATTCGAGTCGTTCAACAATGCGCTGACCGGCAAATACGAATTGGGCGAAATGCTTCAGCGGGTGCAGGATTGCGTGAAGCCGGTGATGAATGTTGTTGACGGCCGTATCGGCGCGGTGGAACCGGGGAAAGTTACTTTTTTTTCAAAAATTCTGGT
>Ga0073936_10012519_pt1 | contig 10097 bp, 13 predicted proteins | sample AliMusrvi5mmetaG_FD_87041 | JGI IMG/M metagenome (GOLD analysis project Ga0073936, IMG submission 87041) | Freshwater lake bacterial and archeal communities from Alinen Mustajarvi, Finland, to study Microbial Dark Matter (Phase II) - Alinen... | ecosystem: Environmental > Aquatic > Freshwater >... | reverse complement strand
GCGATCTGGAAAATTCGCGGCCTGCGACTGCGAGGCGCCTCGTGAAAATCATACTTTCCATTCTGGGGGCGATCATGGTCGTCGCGGTTCAAGCTGCCGATCTTTTTCCCGATGACCATGGCGATGCGATCAGTGAGGCGACGTTGATGGTGATCCCGACCAATGGGACGACGGTTTCCGGGCAAATCGAGATCGATACCGATCAGGATTGGTTCCGATTCATCGCCCTTCCTGATATGGTTTACCGGCTTCAAGCCCAAGTGTCTTCGCTCTGGGATATGGAACTGGAATTCAGGGGGCCACAAACGACCCGTTTAGTGCGCGCGACCTCCTCGGCGCTCAGTTCCGCCCCGGCCAAGGTCACTCTGACCTGGACCAATACCGGCGCGGCAGGGCCCTACTATGTCGGGATTCGTGGCTATTTATCTTTCACAACCGGCACCTATTCCCTTGCCGTTACCCCGCTCAACGTGATCGATGAAGATGGGGATGGTCTGCCAGATTCCTGGGAATGGTCCCAGTTCGGCTGGCTTGGAAGCACACCGGAGGGCGATGACGATGGCGATGGATTCAGCAATCTCTCCGAGTTTTACGCCCGGACTTCGCCGACCAACCCTTCCTCTGCCCTGCGTCTGCAACCTGTAACAACATCTCCCGGAGTAGCCAGGGTGAGTTGGCCTGCTGTCCCTGATTCACTTTACCGAGTCTGGCGCTCAACCAACCTAACGACGGGAAGCTGGATCCCGCTGGAGATTATTTATCATCCGGTCAATGGCGGGACCAACCTGCAATGGAATGAAGCGCTCACGACCTCCCGGCAGTTTTACAAGGTTGAACTTTATCTCGGTCCCTGAAGGGTTTGAGTGGAGAAGGCTATGGTGATTTCATCTTTGATCCAGGCGTCTGTTCTTTACCTGCCTGGAAGGCTGGCCGTGGCGGGCATTTTTACCTTGGAACTTGCTCGGAAATCATTGTGGCATCGGATCGCTATTCAGACCATTTTGAGTCTGGTATTGGGGTTGGTGTTCAATGCTTGGGGCGCGTTTATCCTGGGAAGTCTGGGAGCGTGGAATGGGGTGAATTCGCTTATTTTCCCATGGATTCCAGCACTGTTGTTGTGGGCATTTGCTCGCCGCCCAGCCTTGGGCCCTTTGCGTGAGTTTATGGCGGGGTGGGGTGTGGCTGGTGTTTTCTTCGTTCTGGTTCAATGGGTTCCCGCCCGAAGCGAATGGGTGGTCGGGGGATGGGATCCCGGTGTTTATACCAATGAAGCCCTGAAATTAGTCAGAACCGGATCACTTCGGGGAGAAGAACATCCCTTCGCCCAAGCTTTGGGAAAAGATGCATTGCCCCCCGTGATTCGTTCGTTTGGAACTCATGCCGAACTTTTTCCCGGGGTTCCGATCGATCCTTGCACGGGAACCGTGATCCCTTCATTCCCCCGGATGTCCGTTGCCTTTTTTGCCAGTGTCGGGCGCTGGATGGGATCTGAAGGGGTATTGAAAGCCCCGTTGATATTTGCGTTGTTGGTGCTTTTGTTGTTCATGGCTTGGGCGTCGCTTGCCGATGGGGTTCCGTACCAGTCCCTGGCCGTCTTGATTTTGACTGCTGGTCAACCGATCTTCATTCATTATGCCCTCACACCGTCATCGGAGATGATCGAGCTGCTGTTGTTGACGGCGTGTTTGGGCGCGCTCTGGTTGGGATCCACTTCACGACAAGGCGGTGTCCTGGTAATGATATTGGGAATGACCTTGGCGGCGAACCGAACCTCGTTTTTGTTATTCGGGTCCCTGGGTATGGTTGCAATCACTCTAGGTGATTGGATGCAGCCGAAACGTCGTCAAGTGCTGATCCGGCATGGCGCAATAGGTGTTACATTGTGGGGTGGCCATTTCCTCCTGGGTATCGTCACGCCCGTGGCGATGTATAAATTGGCACATGTCTTGCCGCGGATTTATGTGACCAGCCTGATACTGATGGGGATCGCATTGTTTCTGGACTTATTGGCTTCGTGGAATGAGATTCGGGAATGGGGAGGACGTGTTGCCATGCGCGTCGGGCGGTGGATTTTGCCGGCTTTTTGGGTGTTTCTTCTGGCGTTGGCTGTTGGTGGACGATTTTTTGGGTTTGAGCTGGCGCAAAACTTTCGGGTGTGGATGGCCTATGCAGGGGTATTGGGCGTGGCGGCTGCCGCGGGCGGAAGCGTGGGGTCTTCCCTCCGCCGGTTCCCAGCAGTTGGAATCCTTTTACTGTTCCTGGGGGCATCTCTGGCCATTGTATTGTGGCAAAAGCATTCGGCTGAACTGTATCCGTGGGCCTTGAAACGTTTCCTCCCCTGGGGGATTCCCTTTGTCGTGCTGGGTGCCTTATTCTTTTGTGTCGATTGGGCTCGTCGACTTGGGCGGGAATGGCTGGTTTGGGTTCTCGCCTTGATCCTAGTGGCTCCGGCAGGACGTGTGGCCCTGCAGGCTTGGAAAGGCAGTGAATATGTCGGGGCCAACAAAATCCTTCAACTCGTTAGCGGGCAGGTGAGCGCGAATGCCTGGGTCATTTGCGATCATTTCCAATGGGCCACCCCGCTTTGGTTGGGCTTTGGGATTCCCGCCGTTGATGGGCAGCGCTTGTTGGCGAATATCGAGACGCCACAAACCGTTCGGTTCTGGCGACGAACAGCCGACCTCCAGCGCCAGGGCAGGAGGATATATCTCTTGTCCTCCAGCGATTCCAGCGGCGATCCGTGGGCTGCGACACCGGGTCAACATCGCTTGATCTGGCATTCGGTTCCAATGCGATTCAGCGAAATACACCAGCACTCTACCAATCGGGATTTTCCAATCCGAACCATCTCACACGAGTTTAAATTATATGAATGGGCTCCCTGAAATTAAAAGAATTTCGCAGGATATCGTGATGGAGACCTTGCGAAGCGTCTTGCTGGAGCGGGGTGAAATCACGCTTCCCGCAACGGGTTTCAGCATGGGCCCGATGTTCCAGTCAGCTGAATCGTTGGTGATACGCTCTTGTTCACACAGTCCGGCGCTCTCCCCAGGTGCCATCCTTGTCTTCGAGCGGAATGAGGGATGGGTGGCCCATCGACTGTGGATGAAATGGGGCGACGTTTACCTGACCGGTGGGGATGCTGTCTGGACGTTGGATTGGCCTCCGCTGCGACGTGACGGGATAACCGGTAGAGTGGTGGCGCTGTGGCGTAATGGGCGGCGAGTCGAATTGGAGTCTGGGATGGCTTGGTGGCGGCGGCCTCGATGGATCACGGGCGGGATTTTGCGGCTCCTCCGGAAGGCTTTGGGCTGGGGGAATTAGAAGGCGTGCAGTCGGACCGGACGCGGTAAAACGATTTGCCTTGAAAAGAGACAGAGTTTGGCTATTTTAAGTCCCACAGGAGCTGTCTTATGTCCAAAACCCGACAAAGCGATCGCCTTGAGACATTTGCTTATTGGCCGGCTTATAATGAATTTACCGGCAAGAAAGTCGGTACGTTGACGAATATCAGCGATGCCGGGATCCAATTGCACAGCGAGTCTCCTTTCACTGCTGACCAAATCATTCCCTTGCGTCTCGCCCCTCCGGCTAATATGACTGGCGTTAAGGAAATTTTATTAACTGTGCAAAACGTTTGGTGCTGGCCTGCGGTTAATCCCAAGCTTTACCATGCGGGTTTCAAGATCATCCGCGCCAACTCCACGGCCCGGAAGGCTCTGAAAAAATTAGAGGATACCTTCAGTTATCCGGTGCCGCCGAATAGTTAGGTTCGGGTAAGTGCTTCCAGACAAAACGGGACGATTCGTTCATCCGGGTGGAAGGCCAGCTGATTGCTCGGAGCCACCTGACAGATGCGCTCAGATAGTTTCAACAGGCGGGCCACACTCGCGGCTGAATAAAAAGGGGCCACGGCTGTGGCCATCAGACTGGCGACCGCGGCCGCGCCATTCAATCGCGTGCTTTGATTGGACGGCGCCTGCGAGAGATGAAAAATCCCCGCCAACGGCGCGGATTGATCGAAAATCTTCTCTTCTTCGCCATGCCACGGTGACGCGAAAAGAAACGGGCGGCCGTCGATGAAGCGGAGGATGATGCGATCATCATTCAATAGGGTTGCGCCTTGTTTGCGCCAGAGCCGGGCGAGAGTGGTCTTGCCGATCCCCGGGCGCCCGCCGAAAATAAATCCCTGTCCTTTCCATACCACGCCGGCAGCGTGAATAATCAGCGCATCGTGGTGGACCAGTCGATTGGCAATGATGGCTTGGTCGGAAGGATAGTGGAGTGCCAACCGGGTAGGCAAGCCCTGTCGTCCGGAGCGGAGTTTGATTTTGATCCGGCTGAAATCCCGTGAACAATCAGCCACGGCCAGCCATTGATCTCCCGGGACCGTGTGGATTTCGATCGACCAGCGGTTGTGCCCGTTATCGCCCATGCGCCAGATATCGCAGGACCAGACATAATTTGAATTCGTGATTGGCGGAAGAGCGGTGTCGGCATCGAATACACGAATCCGGGTACATGGCGACGATCCGGCAAAGGTCCGCAGAAAAGGATGGTATTCGGGGGGGAGCGTGAGGGGCGTTTCCGGATTTCTAGCCCCGATTTCAAAAGGAATGCCGGCTAGTTCAAATATCAGTCGTTGCACAGGTCAAGACGGGTTCAGAGTATACAGCAAAGTGACCCCATCCTGGGCGCAGGCGCTGTTGCCCAAGGCCTCTTTACATACGGCCATTGCCACTACTCGTTGATCTTGGAGCTTGATCCGCGTTAGGATGGGGGGGGTATAAACCTGGCGTTCAGTCGATAGTTTTTGGGATATTTTTTTCATCGAACCATCCTCGGGTCACATTCGTAATCAACCGGATTTCATCTGTAAATTTAGATGAAACATCCTGTATCAGCAAGCGTAAAACATGCGCTTCTTTGAAAAAAGGTGTGGCGTTTTAATGCAACTGTGGTATATAGAAAACCCTTCAACCGCGTCTTGGGACGCAGTCGTTTGCCGGAGTGACGAAATGGCATACGTACCAGACTCAAAATCTGGCGCCCGCAAGGGCATGAGGGTTCAAGTCCCTCCTCCGGCACCAATTCAATTCTGATGCACTCTTCTCTCACCATGGCTCCGTGTTCTTCTTTTCCAAAGTTGAGCCGCATAGTCGTTTGCTCATTAATTCACTGGATGCCCCTGATTGCCGGATTAATTTTGTCGATTATGCTAAACACCGCGTGGTCTGACACGAAACCATCCTCCACGGTCGTGTCTGATTTACACAGCGCATCCATTCAACCTCTCGCCGGCACCCGAATCATTCATCCCGGCGATGGAGCGGTCATGGTATACGTTCCTGCTGGTGAGTTCATTATGGGGATCGATGAGGCGGACGCCCGGAAAATCGCCACTGATTTGGGCCTTAAGGTCGATCAACTCTGGGCCTGGGAGGCCTTTCCCAAGCGGTCGGTTTATCTCGACGGATACTTTATCGATCGCTGTGAAGTGACGGTTGGGCAGTTACGTAAGTTTGTCCAAGCCACCGGGATCGTATTGAAATCCAAAGAAAGTTCCCGGCATTTCGATGTGCCCGAACACTTGTTGTTCCCGGCGGCTGAAATCACTTGGGATGAAGCGAAACGCTATGCGCAGTGGGCTGGGAAATCACTGCCAACCGAGGCCCAATGGGAAAAAGCAGCACGGGGTAGTGATGGCCGGATATATCCATGGGGTAATTCGCCGCCCACGGCTGAATATGGACATTTCGGTCCCATGTTTCAACAACCGGCGCTTTATGTGCAGGTGGGAGGTCACCCCAAAGGAGCCTCACCCTATGGCGCGCTGGATATGCTGGGAAATCAGTACGAATGGACTTCGGAGATGAATTTACCCTATCCCGGAAATCCTCAAGCCGAAAAGATGAAAGACTATGCCGGGACGTGTGTCGTTTTGCGCGGTGGATCCTGGTATCACGGCAAAGTGGGTTTTTATGCGGCCAAACGGTTTGGCTTGTTACCGAACGAGACCTATTACCATGTCGGGATGCGAACCGTCTGGGTTCCGCCCCCGGGCTATTTTAAGTCGGAATCCTTTAAAAAAGATCAAGCGGCAGCAATGGACTTTTAAGGTCTGCCATGACCGCGCCAGTGACTCGGAATCTACTTCTTTCCCTTGCCTCGTCGAACCTGGGTTGGTTCCAAAAGTTTAAAGCCGGTGGATGGATCCAGGAGACGACAGGCTTGATTCGGCCCCAGTTCAAGCAGGACGATTTCGAGGACTTGCCAGACTTTGACCCCTGAGCGCACACAACCGGTGATGGTTTTGGTCCGGCGTCCGGCCGCGATATGCATGTGCAGAATGGGATTCCCCTGGTTATCCGGAAACAACGTGCCGACCCCGGCGATTTCATGGGCATCGGGCAGACGGGTGAACATCGGTTTGACGGGTCGTGCGGCCCGATTCCGGGGACCGACCACCAGTCGGGAATCGGCATCCGCGCCACCCACCGCCCAGAGGACCGCGCTCGTGATCCCCTGGTCCTTTGCGAATTGTTCGACCACCTCATGCAGGATTTCATCCTGTTCCAGTCGCAGGATGAACACGCGGTTCAATGTGGTTTGTGTGTATTTCATTTGATTCTACGCTTGATTTTGCGACCGGGGCTATCCTACGCTTATCAGCCAACCGACAAGGAGGCGCTCGCATGTCATTCCGTAATTTAAGCCCGCAGGATATGTTCTTCAAACTGGCCTTGGAAAACAAGCCCCGATTTAAATTCGATCCCCGGAAAAATGCTGACTTCAAGGGTTGGAAAGCACAGGCGGTTCCGGCTGTTAAAAACTGTCTGGGCCGTTTCCCGGATCGCGTCCCGGTTAATGCCCAACTGATGGCTGAATGGGAACATGATGGTTTGATCAAACAACGCTGGTTGATCGATGTGCAACGCCATATATCCGCTGTCCTGCTGGTGAACCGCCCCAAGACGCTCAAGTCCCGTGAGAAACGCCCTGCAATTCTTTGCTGGCATGGGCATGGCGCCTTTGGCAAGGAACCGGTGATGGGCAACTGTTTTTCGCCCGAGGTGCGGCAAAATGAAGCCAATCATAATTATTCCTACGGACATCAAATGGCGAAACAGGGGTTTGTGACCTATGCCATTGATTGGATCGGATGCGGCGAGCGCAACGACGATAATAAACCCAATTTTAAAAACAACCGGGGCAATCGGGATTGGTGTAACATTTACTATCTGCACGCCACGATGTTGGGCATGACCTCTCTTTCGATCAATGTGACCCACGGCATGGCTACAACCGATTTCGTCAGCACTCTGCCGTTTGTCGACGGCCGGCGTCTGGGGGTCATGGGTTTGAGTGGAGGGGGCACAATGACCCTGTGGACCGCGCTATGCGATCCCCGGTTTTCGGCTGTTGAAATTATCTGTTACAGCGATCTGTGGCCCTATTTTGGGATGCGCGATCTCAATTATTGCGGGATGCAGGTGGCGCCGGGTCTCTTCACTCTGGTGGACCTGCCCGATCTGCAGGGGTTATTAGCGCCCAAGCCGTTGTTGGTGGATATTGCGGCCAATGATACCTGTTTCGTGGTCGATACGGCGATGACCTGTTTCAAACAGGTGCAGGCCATTTACAAGGCTGCCGGCGCTGCAAAAAATCTGGAACTGGATCTTTTCCCCGGCGAACATAGTTGGGGTGGCCATAAGTCCGTTGCGTTTTTCCGCAAGCATCTGAAGGGTTGACCATGAAATGGGTTGGAGCTCATGTCAGCATTGCCGGGGGTGTTTCCAACGCTCCGATCAATGCGGCAGCGATTGGGGCGACGGCCTTCGGCTTGTTCACCAAGAATCAGCGCCAATGGTCGGCGCCCCCCTGTTCCGACGAGCAGGCGCAAGCGTTTAAGGCGGCCTGTGCGGAAAAAGGATTCCAACCGGCCCAAATCCTGGTCCACGACAGCTACCTGATTAATCTCGCCAGCCCGGATGCGGTGGCGCGGGAAAAATCTTTCAAGGCTTTTTTAGACGAGATGCAGCGATGCGAGCAGTTGGGGATGACCCTCCTGAACTTTCATCCGGGCAGTCATTTAAATCAGATTCCCCTCGAAAAAGCGCTGGCCTTTGTCGCCGAGCAGATCAATCGGGCACTATCGTCTACCCACAAGGTCACGGCGGTCATCGAAAATACAGCAGGGCAGGGGTCGAATGTCGGCCGTAGTTTTGAGGAGCTAGCCGAGATCATTGCCCAAGTTGACGACAAGAAACGCGTGGGAGTTTGTATCGATACCTGCCATGCCTTTGCGGCGGGATACGATTTACGCACTCCATCTGCTTATGCGGCCACTTGGAAATCTTTCGAGACGATCGTTGGGTTGAAATATCTGCGCGGGGTGCATCTGAACGATTCCAAGGGCGAATTCAACAGCCATCTGGACCGACATGCCTCCCTGGGTGCCGGTCACCTGGACTGGCCGGTATTTAAACGATTGATGCAGGATTCCCGTTTGGATCGAATCCCCATTATTCTGGAAACACCCGACGATTCTTTATGGGCGGAAGAAATTCGTACACTGATGGGATTTGATCAATAGGTTGGCCATTCCTGAAGGAGTCCATCATTAATTCAAGAGAACGAATCCACGCGGCCATCGAACATAAACCGGCGGATCGTGTTCCCGCCCGTTTAAATGCCTATGGCCCCGAACCCGAAGCCCTGGCGAAATATTTGGGGATTCCCCTCACGGGCAACTGGCTCATTCCCATGCATGAACGCCTGCGGATCGACATGGTCAAGGTGGAAGCCTGGATGAACCCTGCGGTGGAAGCCCTGCATATTCCCGAGTGCGACGGACCCTGGCAGGCACTGGAACGCTTGGATCAGGTTGATCGCCGCTGGGCGGAGCTGCATCGCAACCCCGACAATTTTAATTATAATCATTTGCCGGATTTCGTGGAGAGCTGGGACGCCACGGGTAATCCCCCGGCGATCCAACTGGGGCTGGGGGGGCTGTTCGGCGTTGTTCGTCGGCTCCGCGGGGATACTCAGGCCCTGATTGATCTTGCCGATGGGCATGAGATCATGATTCATATTCTCGACACCATGGAACACTACTGTTCGGGTCTCATCGATAAGGTCCATTCAGCCTGGGCGCGAGGGTTGACATGGGCTATTGTGGGGACCAAATGGGAATGCAGACCGGCCTCATGTATTCGCCAGCCAGCATCCGCGAGTTCTTCTTCCCGCGGTTTAAACGCCTTTTCGCTCGTTGCCATCGGTACGGTTATCGGACTTTCTATCACAGTTGTGGCGCAATCGAACCCCTGATCCCCGACATCATTGATCTGGGCGTCGACGTCCTCAATCCCATTCAGCCGTATGTGCCCGGCATGGACCCTGAAGGTCTGGCAGCAAAATATGGCGGGCAGATCTGTTTCTGCGGCGGACTGGACATGCAACGCCTGATGCCGTTTGGGACGCCAGACGAAATTCGTGCTGAGGCGCGCCGTTATATGAAATGCCTTTCACCCGGCTATATTCTTGACTACGCAAACGTTTTGCATGCCGATATTCCGCCGGAAAACAGCCTTGCTTTGTACGACACGCCGAGGACTGAGTTCTAACCTGACCGTCTCAACTTCAATATTCAGACCTAATAATTCACCAATTTGCGGTTTGTTTGCGATCCAGGATTCCGCGCGCTCACTCCCCGGCCGTCCAGTGTCCCCGTTTCAACGACTCCCGTCCGAAACGGGCACGGATTCGATCTACGGCCCGGTCCAGAGCTCCGTCCCGGCGGTGGGTGGTGGGTGGCGGGGCGAATTCGGGAAACAGCAGGGTTTCCGTTGGCTGTCCTGGGCCTGGAACGGTCAGGTGGGAGACTCCAACTCCGAGCAAACGGATGGCTTGTTGGGGATTCAGTCGTTCGAACAACGTCATCACACTAAGGAGGAGAGCCCGATCGGTATTGATTGGCTCGGGCAGTGTCATTTGTCGGGTCAGGGTCTTGAAGTCGGAATAGCGCACTTTGATCTGGACGGTGCGGGCTACCCAGCCTCCCGCGCGCAGGCGTGAAGCCACCTCTTCGGTGAGTT
>Ga0073936_10012517_pt1 | contig 10100 bp, 8 predicted proteins | sample AliMusrvi5mmetaG_FD_87041 | JGI IMG/M metagenome (GOLD analysis project Ga0073936, IMG submission 87041) | Freshwater lake bacterial and archeal communities from Alinen Mustajarvi, Finland, to study Microbial Dark Matter (Phase II) - Alinen... | ecosystem: Environmental > Aquatic > Freshwater >... | reverse complement strand
ATCGAGAGCGTCCGCTGGCAGGTGGCTCGGCCTGTCGCTGGGCAGAAGGAAGCGTACCAGGACGTCTCGGTCCTGCCCACCGTGCCGCCGCGCGTGGACGGCAAGCTGCGCTTGAGCGTGACCCTGAAGAACCGGGGGCCGCAGGAGGCGGACGGCATAGTCTTGCACTATTGCCTGACCGCGCGGCTGGCGCCCTTGCTCCGCAACGAACCGGGGGTTTGGGCGGTCTCTTTCATGACGGATCAAAGGCGCGTGCCCAAGGTGGGGCCGAACCAGCTCTTGGAGGTCGCGGTGGATCCGTCGGGCTCTCTGGATCTTCCCTTCACCCATTATCTGCAGAAAGTCTTCGCTTCAGGGTTCTGGCCGGACCAGCTCAAGCTGCAAGTGATGCTGAGTCCTCATCCTGGAGCCGTGGAGACGATCAAGACCATCGAACTCATCCTTCCCGTAAAGAAATAGGGCGCCTCCCCGGTATGAACGACATCAACCTCATCCGCAAAGATCCTGGCCAATCCCGCGTCGGCATCAAGAACCGGGGCGGCCGATATTCTCCCGCCTTGGAGACACTGATCCAAATTGACGCGCAGCACCGGGAGCTGTTGAAGGTGGTGGAAGCCCTGCGCGCCCGGCGCAACGCCTCATCCCAGGCCGTGGGCAAGGCCAAGGCGCAGAAGAACGAGGCTGAGGCGGCACGGCTCATGTCCGAGGTCTCCGCGCTAAAGTCCGATATGTCGGAACAAGAAACGGCGCTGGCGGCCCTGGCAGGCAAGATGAGGGAATCGGCCATGGGCCTGCCTAATTTCCCCCACCCCTCCGTTCCGGTGGGCGCCAGCGAGGCGGACAACCCGGTAGTCCGTTTGGGGCCGACTCCCAAGGGAATGGATTTTAAACCGTTGGATCACCAGACGATCGGAGAAAATCTGGGCATTTTAGATGGCGCCGCGGCCGTCAGGCTCTCCGGCTCGCGCTTTTCGCTGTGGCGGGGAGCCGGCTCCCGGCTCATGCGCTGCCTTATCTCCTTCATGCTGGACTTGCATACCCGGGAGCACGGCTATGAAGAGGCCTGGATCCCGGCCTTGGTCCGGCCGGAGAGCCTGGAAGGGACGGGCCAATTGCCGAAGTTCGAAGCGGACCTCTACAAGATTGCGGCGACTGCAGGGGAGAAGACGGAGACGCTCTACCTGATCCCGACAGCCGAAGTTCCGCTGACGAACTTGGTGCGCGACGCCGTCCTGTCCGAGGAGTCCTTGCCCCTGAAGATGACCGCCTACACCCCGTGCTTCAGGCAGGAAGCGGGTTCCTACGGCAAGGACGTGCGGGGACTCATCCGCAACCACCAGTTCGATAAAGTGGAGTTGGTCTGGGTGACGCGGCCGGAGGATTCCATGGCGGCATTAGAATCTTTGACCGCGCACGCCGAGGAAGTGCTCAAGCGCCTGGAACTGCCGTATCGGGTCATCGAGCTGTGCACCGCGGACATAGGATTCTCTGCGTGCAAGACCTACGACTTGGAGGTGTGGATGGCGGGGGAGGGCCGCTTCCGGGAGATTTCTTCCTGTTCGAACTGCTGGGACTTCCAAGCGCGGCGCATGAACGCGCGCTTCCGGCGCGGTGGCAAGGCGTTGGAGCTGGTGCACACCTTGAACGGAAGCGGCGTGGCCGCGGGGCGGCTTTTTGCCGCGATCCTGGAGTACGGCCAGCAGAAGGACGGGAGCCTGCTCATCCCGAAAGCGTTGGTTCCGTACTTTGGGGCGGAACGGATAGCTCCACCGGTTTCTTGAAAGGCTCCCCTGACGGAATGCTCGCCCCCCACACGGGGGGCTCTCAGACTCGGCGCTTGCAGCGCCGAGTTCAGGCAACGACGCTTAAAAAGCTGATTGGCCTTGTCGCGTTGTTACGCTCTCCCCAAGGCTGCCCTTGGGACCGGAAGCAGACGCACCTGTCCTTGATCAAGTACCTGCGCGAGGAGGCACGCGAGCTGGAAGTCGCCTTGCGGCGCGGGGCCTGGCACGAGATCGAGGATGAGCTGGGAGACTTGCTGCTCCAGGTTCTGCTGCACTCCCAGATCGCCCGCGAGCAGGGGCTCTTCGATATTCAGGACGTGGCCGAGAGCCAATACCGCAAGCTGGTGCGCCGGCACCCGCACGTGTTCGGCCGCAAGAAGTTGCGGACGGCGCGGGAGGTGCTTGCCGGGTGGAAGGAGCTAAAGCGGGCGGAGAGCCTGCAGAGGCGCAAAGACCTGAGGCGACGGCTGAAGGTTTAGGCCGACCGGCCGCCTTTCTGTACCTTGGTCCAGGTGTCGCGCAAAGTCACGGTGCGGTTGAAGACCGGCGCCCCGGGCCGGGAATCCTTGGAATCGGCGCAGAAATATCCCTGCCGCTCGAACTGCCAGAGGCTGCCGGGGGCGGCCGCGGCCAGCGCCGGCTCGACGCGGCATCCGGAGAGGATCTCCAACGATTTTGGATTGAGCTGCGCGCTCAGATCATCGCCTTCCGGGGTGTCCCCCGGTTCGGCTGCGCTGAGCAGATGCTCGTAGAGGCGCACCTCCGCGGTGGGGGCGTGGCGGGCCGAGACCCAGTGGATGGTGGACTTGACCTTGCGGCCGTCCGGCGAGTCGCCGCCCCGCGTGGCCGGATCGTAGGTGCAGCGCAGTTCCACCACCTTGCCGGACGAGTCCTTGACGATCCTTTCCAGCTTGAGGAAGTAGGCATAGCGTAGGCGCACCTCCCGGCCCGGAGTCAGGCGGTAATACTTGGGCGGCGGGACTTCCCGGAAATCGTCTTCCTCAATATAGAGCTCGCGGCAGAAGGGGACCTTGCGGCTGCCCAGGGCGGGGTCCATGGGATGGTTGGCGGCGTCGAGTTCCTCCACCTGGTCCTCGGGATAGTTCTCGATGACGACTTTCACCGGCTTGAGCACGGCCATGACGCGAGGGCACCTGCTGTTGAGGTCGTTGCGCACGCAGTCTTCCAAGAGTGCTAACTCGGTCAGGCTGCTGAATTTGGTCACCCCGACCCGGGCGCAGAGATCGCGGATGGCCTCCGGGGTGTAGCCGCGGCGGCGCAGGCCCTGGAGGGTGGGCAGGCGGGGATCGTCCCAGCCGGAGACCAGCTTCTTCTTTACCAGCTCCAGCAGCTTGCGTTTGCTCATCAGGGTATGGGTCACGTTGAGGCGGGCGAACTCGATCTGCTGCGGGTGGCAGGTCGCCGGGCCCTGTTCCAAGGCCCAGTCGTAAAGTGGGCGGTGGTCCTCGAATTCCAGGGTGCAGATGGAATGGGTGATGCCCTCGATGGCGTCTGAGACGGGATGGGCGAAGTCATACATCGGGTAGATGCACCAGCGGTCGCCCGTGCGGTGGTGCGTGGCGCGCTTGATGCGGTAGAGGATCGGGTCGCGCATGTTCATGTTGGGCGAGGACATGTCGATCTTGGCGCGCAGGGTCTTGGCTCCGTCCGGGAACTCGCCGGCGCGCATGCGGCGGAACAGGTCCAGGTTCTCGGCGACCGGGCGGTCCCGGAACGGGCTGGCCTGTCCCGGGGTCTGGAAGTTGCCGCGCGTGCGGCGCACCTCATCGAGAGGCAGGTCGCAGACGTAGGCCTGGCCGCGGCGGATGAGTTCTGCCGCATATTCATAGATCTGCTCGAAATAGTCCGAGGCGTAGAACATCTTGTCGCGCCAATCGAAGCCCAGCCACTTGACGTCCTCTTGGATGGACTCGACGTACTCGACATCCTCGGCCGCGGGGTTGGTGTCGTCGAAGCGCAGGTGGCAGACGCCCCCGTGCTGCTGGGCGATGCCGAAATTGAGGCAGATGGACTTGGCGTGGCCGATGTGGAGGTAGCCGTTAGGCTCCGGGGGAAAGCGCGTCACGATCTTCTTGTGCTTGCCGCTCTTAAGGTCGGCTTCCACGATGTCTCTGACGAAGTCGGCGCTGGGGTCCCGGGGCGCCTCCGGGTTTGGGGTGATCGTGGTCATGATTTGAAGATTTTAGCAATTGTGATAACATACCAGCCTCATGCTGCGCCCCATCGGCTTCATCACATCGTGCTACCGGGAGAAATTCGGTACGCCGCGCCAGGGGGCGCTGGTGCCGCGCTCGCCCGCGCGGCTGCGCATCCGCCCGGAGTTCATCCCGGAGCAGTCCCTGGAAGGCCTGGAGGAATTTAGCCATCTCTGGCTGCTCTTCGAGTTCCACCTGAACACCAATAAGGCGTTCCGCTCCAAGATTCATCCGCCGCGCCTGCAGGGCAAGACCATCGGCGTCTTCGCCACCCGCTCGCCGCATCGGCCCAACCCCATCGGTTTGACTCTAACGCGTTTGGTGGGAGTCCAGGGCGACACCTTGCATCTGGAGGGGGTTGATCTGGTCAACGGCACTCCGGTGCTGGACATCAAGCCCTACATCCCCGCCTGCGACCGGCCCGCCCGGCCGCGGACCGGCTGGGTGGACCGCCACTGTGTCCCGCGCCTTGAAGTCGTCTTCACCCCGGCGGCGCTGGCCGACCTGCGGCGTCTGGTGCCTGCCGGCCAGCGCCGGCGCGTCCGGGGCTTGATAGCGGACAGTCTTGCGCATGACCCGCGCAATCCCAGGGACCGGGCCCAGCTGCGTCCGGACAGGGGATTCGCTTTCTTCGTCCTGCATTACGATGTGCATTTCCGCATCCGCGCCGGCTGCGCCGTCGTCTCGAGCCTGATCCCGGCTGACGAAGCGGCGCGGCGGCGGACGCCGCTGGCCGCAGGCCTCCTATAGCAGCCTGTGGCGGCGGGCGCGATTTGATATCATAGCCGGCCATGAAGATCGCTTTGCTGGGCTTGCAGGGAGCGGGAAAGAAGACCTTGTTCGGCCTGATGACCGGGGCTCAGCCTCCGGCGGTCGGACCCAAGGGCGTGCCCGGAGTCTTCTCCGTGCGCGACCCGCGCGTGGACGCCTTGAGCGCTCTGTATCGGCCGGACAAGACCACCTACGCGCGCATCGATGTGCTGCTGCTGCCGGACGTGGAGCGCAGCGAAGGCAAGGCCGCCTGGCTTGACGACGTGCGCCTGCTCGACGGCATCGTGGTGGTCGCGCGCGCCTTCCCGGACCCCGCCGTCTTCCACCCCGTCGGCTCGGTGGATCCGGCGCGGGATCTCGACGCCTTCCTCTGCGAGTTGGTCTTCGCGGACCTCTTCCTCATGGAGCGGCGCAAGGATAAGCTTGCCTCGGAGATGCGCGCCCGGAAGACGCCGGAGAAGGAGCGCGAGCTCCAGGCGGTGGAGAAGGTGGCGGCAGGACTGGAGGCCGGCGGCACGGTCCGGGGCCTGGGACTCTCCGAGGCCGATAAGTTGGCCTTGTTCAACTATCAGTTCCTGACCGACAAGGCCATCGCGGGCGTGGTGAACGTTACTCAGGGCGAGGAAACCCCAGGGCTGCGTGCGGCCCTGGACCAGAGATTCAACTCCCGCATGAGCATGTCCTATTTCGACGCCAAGCTGGAGAGCGAGATCGCCGCCATGGCCGACGCCCGGGAGCGCCAGGAGTTTCTTTCAGGCATGGGCATCACCGAGCCCGCCGTTGCGGTGCTCACGCGCTGCATCTACGACGCCTTGGGCCTGATGTCGTACTACACCGTGGGCGAAGACGAGGTGCGCGCCTGGACCGTGCGCCGCGGTTCCACGGCCCCGCAGGCGGCTCGGGCCATCCATACCGATCTGGAGCGGACCTTCATCCGGGCCGAGCATATGAAATTTCAGGACCTCATCGAGCTCGGTTCCGAGGCCAAGGTCAAGGAAGCCGGTCGCTTCTCGCTGAAGGGCAAGGATTATATCGTGGAAGACGGCGACATCCTCAGTTTCCGCGCGGCCTCCTGAGCCGCGCCCTGTCTCCTGTCTAGCTAGTTCCTTAATAAGCGTCCGTCCCCAACAGACTTCCCCAGCCAAAGTAAATTTATGGTTAAAATCCCAACTCTATTGACAATGCGTAACGCCCGCGCCATACTTACCGTATTGCACCGAAGGCGCGGATGCTGATAGTCCAATGGGAGAGCTGATATGAAAAGAAAAATGCTGATGGGATTTTTCGGGGCCGTGTTCGTCTTCGCCTTGGGTGTGACAGCGTTCCCCCCTTATTGTGGTGCGGCAGCGGAAACCGCCGCAGAGAAAGCTGCCGCAGCGAAAGCCGCCGCAGCGAAACTGACTGCCGCCGCAGGCGCTAAAGTTGCAGCCGCCAACAATGCGAAGGCTGCCGCGGTGAAAGATGCTCTTGCCGCCGCCGCCGCGAGGGCAGTCGCTAAGGCGGATGACGCTGCTGTCGCAAAAGCCACCACGGCGGCCGCGAAGAAGGCCGCTGCCCTGAAAGCCGCCAAGGCAGATGCCGCCGCTGCGGCCGCGTGGGCCAAAGCCGCCCAAGCCTATACTGCCGCGGCGCACCTGGCCATGAACGCTTCCGCCACGGAGACGCTGGCCGCTGCCGCGTTGAGAAGTGCAGGCAACACAGCGCGGAGCAATGCATATCTCACGAGCGCCGCCGCCTTTGTAAAGAGGGCCGGGGCCTTGGCCGATACCGCTAAAGCCCAGGCCGCGGCCGCGAAGGGCGCTTATGCCGATGCGCAAGCGAAGATCGCCAAGAATCCCGCCGCTGAAGCCTCTGTTGCGGCTGCGGGTGCGTCCGCGAATGCGGCAGCGAAGCAAGCCGCCGAAGCGATTAATCTTGTCTTCAATGGATCGAAGCTGGAGGTGAAAAATATGCCGTCGAACGAGGCCGCGGCGAAGATCATGATCATGGCCAACGCTTTGGCGGCGATGCAACTGCCGTACCTTTGGGGCGGCGGGCACGGATCAACGCCTATCACCAAGGGCCTGGACTGTTCTGGAGCGGTTGATCAGATATTGACGGCAGCCGGCTTTAAGGTCCCGGCGGGCGCCGTGGCTGGCTGGTACACGAACTTCGGGAACCCGGTTGCACACGGTCAGGACCTGAACAAGGGGGCTTACGTCGTCACCATCAACCCTAACGTGCACGTATTCCTGGTTGTCGACGGCCATGTCTTTCAGTCCTCGGGGTCTCCCAATGACGCGAAGGGAGGGCCGCAATGGACCGGTACCTTCGACCTGGCCAGTATGGCGGGGAGCAACTACACGATACGCCGCGTTCCTGGCTCGTAACAGGCCGCTCCCGCCATCTGGCGGGTTGAACTTTGGCGGTGTCAACATTATCCCGTTGACACCGCCAAACGCGTAAGTGCGGCTTCCTGACACTATCCACTGTTTACTATAGTCTAACGAGCTGCATACTGCCCCATGGTTATCTGCCTGCTGCTGTTGATCGTTTCCGCCGTGGCGTTCGGTTTCATGACCGGCTTCCACGACGCCTCCAACATCGTGGCCACGATGATCGCCTCCCGCGCTTTGAGCCCGCGGCGCGCGCTGGCCCTCACGACCATCTGCGAGACGCTCGGCCCCTGCATCTTCGGCGTCGCCGTGGCCAATACCATCGGGCATGACGTCATCTCCGGCGAGACGGTGACCCTGGCGGTCGTGATCGCGGCGCTCCTGGGCGCCATCGTCTGGAGCCTCCTGACCTGGTGGCTGGGCATCCCCTCCAGCTCGTCCCATGCGCTCATCGGGGGGATTATCGGGGCGGCCGCGATCGAGAATGGCTTCGGCGTCATCCATATCGCCGGATTGAAGAAGATTCTTCTGGCACTCTTCATCTCGCCCTTCATAGGCTTGGTCGTGGGCTTCATACTGCAGCGCTTGATCCTCAACTTCATGGTGGCGGTCCGGGCCGAGCCGCGCGCCAACAACTTCTTCCGCGCCGGCCAGATATTCACCGGCTGCGCGCTGGGCCTCTCGCACGGCGCCAACGACGCCCAGAAGACGATGGGCATGATCGCGATGGGCCTGGTGGCCACTGGATTCCAGAAGCAGTTCGCGGTGTCGTGGTGGGTCATCGCCATCGGCGCCGCCTCCATCGGGGCGGGCACGGCCGCGGGCGGTTACCGCCTGATCAAGACCTTGGGGTTCAAGCTCTACAAGATCTGGCCGATCCACGGCTTCACCACGCAGTTTGCCTCGGCCGCAGTCATCCTCACGGCGGCCCTTGCCGGGGGACCCGTGAGCACCACGCAGGTTGTTTCGGGAGCCATCCTCGGCGTCGGCGCGTCTGAGAATGTCCGCAAGGTCCGCTGGCAGATGGCCGCCAACATCGCGATGTCCTGGATTTTGACCATCCCCGCCGCGGGCGGCGTCGCGGCCGGGATCTATTGCCTGGTCAAGTATCTTATGAAGCACCTGGGAGGTCCGTTATGAACCTGCTCAAGCTGTTCAAGAATCCGTTAAGGCCCGAGTGCCACCAGTCGATCACGCGCCTCATCAGCCAGTCTGATTTCTGTCTGAAGGGCCTGCAGGGGCTGCTGGATTTCGCGCGGTCTCCGAGCGAGGCGGCGGCCCAGGTCGTCCGCGACTGCGAAGAGCATGGCGACGAGGAGCGGCGGATGCTGATCGACGAGCTCAACCGGACCTTCGTCACCCCCATCGACCGCGAGGACCTCTTCGCCCTTTCCCGCGCCATCGACGACATCCTCGATTACGCCTACTCCACGGTGGACGAGATGCTGTTGTTCCGGCTCCTGCCGAACCAGTACCTCATCCACATGGCCGAGAAGCTGCATGATGCGGGCAAGGAGATCAATTACGCCATGCAGCATCTGCTCAAGCACCCGGCCGTCGCCAACGAGCATGCCGTGCGCGCCAAGCAGCTCGAGAATCGCGTGGAGCAGCTATATCGCGAGGCGACCGCAGCGCTCTTCCACGGCAAGGTCGAGACGGTCGAAGACGTGATGCAGGTCTTGAAGCTGCGCGAGGTCTACCGCCATCTATCCAACGCCGCCGACCGCGCCGATACGGCCGCCAACATCATCACCGACATCAACATGAAGGTGATGTGAGCCGGCTATTCAGTGCGCGGGCGCGGTCTTGTAGCCGCGGCCGTCCTTGTCGGCCTTGACGTGCCAGACGCGCAAGCAGAGGATGAAGCCGGCGATGGCGAACGGCATCAGGAAGACCGGCCACCAGCGCCAGTCCCGGCTGGTGATCTCCCCTAGGCAGACGGCCTGCACTGAAGTGCCGATGTAGACGAAGCCGTCGATGACCCCGGTGGCCGTGGCCCGGGCCTTCCCCCCGAAGTCCATGGCCGCCGTGGCCGTGAGCAGGCCCTGGCTGCCGATGTAGGACAAGGCCATGCAGAAGCTGACCGCGGCCATCGCGTAAGGGTTGCCTAAGGCGAAATACATCGCGATGGTGGATGTGATCAGGATGCCGTAGAAGATCGTGGCAGGCGGGAAGCAGCGGTGCTGGAATACCTTGTCCCTGGCCCAGCCGCCGGCCATCGGCCCGACGATGCCGGCGCACATCAGCATCAGGCCCCAGTTGGCGTTGATGGGGTGATGCATGTCGAGGCCGAGCCCGCTGGCCGGGCCCGGGCCCGCCGGGGTGCGGAAGTAGATCGGGACCCAGTGCATCATCCCGTCACGCAGGGCGCCGGTGCAGATGCCGATCATGGCCACGGTGACCAGGACCGGGTTGCTGAACACCGACTTGAAGAGCTGGAGCAGAGGCAGGGGCTTCTCGTCGTGGGCCATCTCCGGAACGCCGGTGTCGATGTCCGGGTAGCCGGCGTTTCTGGGCCGGTCGCGCAGCAGGACGAACTCCACCACCCATATCGCGGCCAGTCCGATCGCCGGCGCGAAGAACACCCACCAGGTCGCGTCTATGCCCCCGGGCCCGGTGCCCCGTAGGGCCTCCAGGAGTCGGCTGTTGGCGTCGAAGGCGAAGAAGAGGCCCATGCTGATCATGGCGCCGAACATGCCGCCCAGCCGGCCGCGCTCCGAGACATGGAACCAAGGGGCGTTGACCTTGACGATGGCCACCGCGCCGATCGATTGGAAATACATGTTGACCATGTACAGCGCGGAGAACAGCGGGGTCATGTAGTGTTTGGGGATGGCTCCGGTGATCAGCACCTGGGTCAGGGCCAGCCCCATCAGGGCGTTCATGATCGCGGAGCCGGCCAGGGCCCAGAGCATGGTGATGCGGCCGCCGTGCTTGTCGGTCAGCGGGCCGTT
>Ga0073936_10012515_pt1 | contig 10100 bp, 7 predicted proteins | sample AliMusrvi5mmetaG_FD_87041 | JGI IMG/M metagenome (GOLD analysis project Ga0073936, IMG submission 87041) | Freshwater lake bacterial and archeal communities from Alinen Mustajarvi, Finland, to study Microbial Dark Matter (Phase II) - Alinen... | ecosystem: Environmental > Aquatic > Freshwater >... | reverse complement strand
TTCATAGTAGGGAAAATCGAACATTCAACGTGGGGTGGGTACATGAAGTGCTCACCTCTCTTTTTAACCAAAAACATCAGGTTGCCCGCTGACTTAAACATCAAAAAGCGTGCTTCCACTCAATTAAGGAAGGCATCTATGGGGAATTTTTCAGTGACTACGGACAGCTTACTATCGAAAGGGAAAATGTCTGCGGACAGCAACCCATTTAAGAGTGGAGGATAGTTCCAGTCGGATTTCCACAAAGCCAGCACCTGTTCAATCGTTCCATCGTTTAAATCCATCAGCGAATCTGTAAGAGCACTCAACAGCATCTCGAATGCAAAATGGCATCGTCGCCGAAGCTCGTATTCTGCCCAGTTACACTCAACATCGGATAATTTTGCTGGATGTGACATGACTAATTGTGAATATTGCTTGCGAATAATTTCTTCAGAGGACAATCCTGTTATTTCATCAGAAAGTTCTTTCAGCGCCCATTCAATCGTTGCCGTAAAATGCTGGTATCGTTGTGTAACGTCGTGGTGTTGAATATATGAAGTAAGTAATGACTCTCTCAAAAACGACAGTTCATCAGGACAAGAGCTTAAACCATTAATTGAAAATATACTGCCATCGTTCTTAATATGGTCAACCGTCAGGATTCCACCTTCCAAAATCAAATTGGTGAGTACACTGGATTGAAGCATTTTTTGGCGGATTTCGACAATCTGTTTGCCGCGTGGAGAAATTTTTACTGGTGCGGAGCTATCCGTATTATCGTTGCTGAACAGACCGAACCCACGGCAAGGCATGGCATATGTACCATAAGTTGCGCCGCCTTTGTTGAATTCCAGAGAAACGGAGCCATGTTGCTGCAGCAACTTCATTTCTTCGCTGAACAAATCCTTACCCAGAACACCAGTAGTATTTCCGGATTCTCCGCTATCTTTCCCGAGCACTGAGGCCGCAAGAATCACAAATTCCATTCTGCTTGATGCCTGTTTAAAGGCTTTTTCATCAAAATCTGCATGACCATCAAATAATAAGAGTTGTGAACGGTAAAACTCTGTAAGTAACCACGGTAACAGGCTCAAATACCTCGCCCTGATAGAGATTGTAGTAATGTTCGCTACCCACTGTTGTTCAATCTTTTGGTCAAGTTGCCGAATGCCCAATATGTCAATGCCTTTAATATTCTCGCGTTCTCCGTTATTCCAAAATACTTGCATTGAAACTCCTCAGAGTTACGTTCTCTTGGTCTTGAAGTGTTTTTCTTACCAGTGTATTCTTTGCCGGTAATACTTATATTTTGTTATATTTCAGTTTCAAGGACGCTCGAAGCTGAAATTCAAGCCCTTTTAGGTCTCGTCCATTGTCAACTGGGATAAAGCTCCAACTGGTGAACACCTTGTCAGAGTCCTTTCGGATATAGAGGGTGGAAATCTTCATGCAACCCCCTCTGATTAATAGTGCGTTTTCGGTCTCATCATGCATCTTTGCTCGATTGAAGGTGCTTCACACGCAATGCTTCAAGCTAAAAAATGCCATCAGTCGATATACCCATTGTTATGTAAAAATCTTCCAGATAGCTGCCATCTACCGGCCATGTCCTTGGAACAGACATTTGATTCTCTGTAACAAGCCAGCCTAAAAGGATTACAACGGAATCCCGGTAAAAAACCGAATTCACGCGTTTTGCATTGATTGCATCACCAAGCCAAGAGCGGCGCTGGTCAGCCCACGCCTTAAGCCCATCAGGTGTTAACTCTTTGAGCTGAGTGCGGTATGTATCAGATATGATTTTTGAAAGAGGGGTGGCCGGGCTGGCGTCTTCGCCAGTAATGGCTTTGTATATTTCCGTTGAACGTGCCAGAAGTGCTTCTGAACTCTCATTGTAGGTTCTGAGATGGGTATTAATCTCCTTGAAGACCTCATCCGTTGTTTCAATGAGGGCAGACCCTTTTGCAAGAGCCCTCTTTACTCGCTTTTGGTCTTCTTCGGGAAGCTGTATAGATGGTTTATAATCGCTGCTATGCGCCATCTCTGCATAGGCATGCTGGAGTATAGTTCTGATTTGGATTTCACAGGGTGTCTGGTAAGGAATAGTGAAACCTTCATAGTCAAACTGTTCTTTGGTTCTTATGACATAATGGTCTGACTGGTATGCAAAATAATCTGGTTTTGCCAGCCGTTCTTGTTCGTGGTCTCGGTCTTTTTGCCATAACCAACGGTCTGACTGGATGATTTTTCCTATGCGGTCAATATCCTCCAAAAGTAAAACAACAAATCTCACACCTACCTGGTCAGTGATTTCTAACAAGGGGTCTGCCTTACATTTGCGCACAAGCGCCTTCTCAAGAAATGAATCCGTCTCCTTAACTCTGGGTTTTGGCGGTATCTGTAAGAACTTGTCTACGCAGTTTTTTGTACCAAACTGAGCTAATAGCTCAGATAAAATGGTAGTGGTGACCCATTCACCCAGTTTTTGCAGGCTGGGCTTTCGTGCCTCAAAGGCAAGCTTAAGGTCATTTTCGTTCACGGCATGGCCTCTACCAATCCTTGTATCCTCAGTTCTGTCCACCCATCATCAGTTGTTCCTGTAATCCTCACAGACTCTCTAAAAACCTCAGCTGGAGCATATAGTGTCACATTTGAGCTGAATTTCAGTGACTGGCGTCGCAATTTGCCTTTTAACAATGACAAATCTTTCGTGACCGCCTGCGTAATTCCAGAATCCTGGCATTTTCGCATGAATGTGTCTTGATGTGCCTCCGGCAAAACGTCTTGTGCAAATGTCCGGGGTTCAAGGATTTCCCTGTTCCCTCGCAAATAAGAGATTAAATCGCCTTGGAGTTCGACTTTAGTGGCCTGTGTAACATTCACCATCTGGTTGATGAACTCGCGTGCTACCTCAAAGAAGTGCTTTGTTTTTCTCGGGGCATTGTCTGCAAGCCGACATTTCAAGAACGTACTATAAAAGTAGACGGCTGCGATACCATCTCCAGAGTTTTGCATCGTGTGGTCAAAAACTTTGATAGAAAAATCCTCTGGCAGCCTGATTGTGGTACCAGCACCTTCAACCGTCTCATCAGGCGCCTCTTCCTCAATGAAGAATGCGATTTTTATTAATCGTTGTGATTCACCTAAGAGCATGTCGCTTACATAGGTCAATGTCACGTTGTCGCCGGCAACATTCTTGTAAAAGCCTTGGTCTGAATCTGCCTTGATAATGGCAATGAAGCGTGACTGTGTACCGTCCGCAGCGCATGTACCCTGCACAAAGATTGCAGACCCAGATTTTATCGACCCGGCGGTTTGTGATGTTGAAAGAGTATTTGCCAAGTGTCGTGAAGCTTCGACGTAGTCAGCATCTTGATAATCAAGCATTGCAGAAGTCCGGTCAAATGGGCTGCCATGCGATGCGTCATCAACCGTTACATCAACACAATGGCTGCCTGACGCAACAGTTGCAACAAGTCGCTTGCCAACGAGTTCCATGCCTCTGGCGTCAAGGGTGATGAGTACATCGCTAAGAACTGGTGGGCGTTCAGCAAGTTGCGAGGCACGAACAACCTCGTGTGCAATAACCCTTCTGATTTGGACATTTGCAATATTCACTGTCTATCCTCCTTTGACTTAAAGCATCCTAACTCAACTGTTTTAAGCTTTGGCAGCAAAAAAATTATGATTTTATAGCCATTCAGATGTTACCGGAGATATTACCGGGTCGTACTGAATATGATACATCATACATATGACAGAATAAATCATTTGGCGTTCAGAAACAAAAAATCAGCGTGTATAACGCAACGTTAAATAGCTACCTTCTCATAGCCAATAGGCAGTCGGAATTCGCTCTTCAGGTAATTCAAATAACTCTGCGTTCTTGAATCAACATCATGTTCACCAACTATGACGATTTTTGCGGCGTGACATCTGCCGGGCCAATATGCGTATTCCATGATTTGTCCAAGAGCTTCCCTGATGCATGCTTTTGCGGAACCACAGGTTTTGACCTCGTAAAAGGTGTACTCAGTACCCTGACGGAGAACGACATCGATGCTCTTACCAAAACAGGTGTTTTCGATACTGACATTATCTTCACCATATTCGGCTACCAGCTTGGCGGCTAGCTTTTCCTGAATTAACGAATGCCTAACATCCAAATCCGCAAACTTTTCTTTGGTGGAATGTGTCCTTTTGTATACCAAATTCCTTTTACCAGAACGGAACTCGAACTCTTCTGCTTCTTGCCATTCGGACTCAATTATCCCACTGGCTGAACACTTTTCGACATAGATGTATGGTGTTAGTAGTTCATCAAAGGTTTTCAGAATTTCGGTGTAGTTTATTCCATCCCCTACGTTGAGCTTACCGATAAAAATGAAGGTGTCGGATGTCAGGAGGTTTGCACTTATCTCCTTTACTGAGTAGATATCGCTTCTGCCCTTTTGCCAATGCCACATCCGATAGTCTTTGAAGAAGCCTGGATTCTCACGAATGAACTGATTAAATCTTGTAATCTTGGGAAACAGCAGTTCGATATCTGGAAGCGTTTGACTCGGTTCAAGCGAAAAGGCAATCCCATATCTCAAGCCTTCTTTCTCTTCACCGATATTGAACTGAAGTTCCGTCCTACCCCCAAAATGATAAGCCCATCCCTCATCATCATCGATTGTCTCTTCACGAAAAATTGTGGAACCCGCTTTCCTGGTTCCGCTTTTAAGTTTCTTCCTGATTCCTTGAAGGTCACCAATCACGTAGTTTGATGAAAGTTCGTCTATTTTGTGGGCAATTTCGCTAATAGCTGGCACTGCGCATTCTCCTCATAAGACTTATCTTACGTTGTCGAAATTCTCCCCAGCATCTTTTTGATATACTCCAATCCGTCTTCCTGGAACAAAACATGGCAGTCCTCGAACTCAGTCTTTGTCATTTTCTGCTTCCATAGGCCGTCATCTTCATATGGTGTCGTTGAGACAATGAATGAATTGAGGACTATGGCCGGGTCTCCCAGCCTGCTTTCAATCTCCTTAACCACCTTGGCAAATTCAATTTTCTTCCAACTGTAGGAAGTCATGTTCCGCAAGCCTTTAGGGTCAATGAAAGTGACGTACTGCTTGCCCGGCGTAACCAGCCACATGATGAAATCTGGAAAGAAGTTGTTCGCCTCGAAAAAGCCGATACCGCGCCCTTTGCTCTGGTTTCGCAACAGATACATTTCCTTATCCTTGAAAAACTCCTTGTTCTTGTCGGCGTAATCCCGGAGGTGGAAAACAAAGTCCCGCTCACCATCGTTAAGGTGTACCGGCATGACCTCAATGGTAGTTGTCCCCTTGTCTATATGGATGAGAGGCCCATAAATATGGCGGTCGAAATTGAACGGAGTGAATCTGCCGTGGGCGAAGCCGGCAAGGTTCAACTCCTTCAGCTTGCCGGAGTTTATGGCTGCTTTAAGCTGTTCCAGTTTATTGAGAACCTCGTCCTCGGACTCGTCCAGAAGGAACCGATACTCGGTAACTATGTTCGGGTCGTCTTCCTTCAATTCCTGATACTCCAGGTGCGGCAACTCCCATTCGCTCTTGCGGAACTTGTAGTAGGCATCACAATATTTCTTTAACAGAGCTACGGCAATTTCCTGCCAGCGACGCACCTTGTTGAAACCGCTGAAAGTCAGTTCATCAGCGGGGATATACAGCTCATACCAGGAAGGATTCTTCAACAATTCCACAATGTCATCTTTGGCAAGGTTCAGGTTATACCAGGCCCGCTCACTCTTGAACTTCTGCAAGGCAAAATAAACCACATCCAGATCCATGAAGGCGATATGTTCCTCAGAGAGAAAATGCTTCTGGACGGTAGCTGCATCGGCGCTTATCCGTGTACCCTCGCTCTGCATCGCCTGAACCTTGGGATACCAGTCAAGTATTACCTTGTTATGCTTGATATACTCCGGTGGGATATCAAGGCTCGGTCTCTTTCCCTGTTTTTTGAAGTCCATCCCTTCCTTCAGTCGCAGGATTTTCAGTTTTTTGAAGGTCAGATTCTTCAGCACCGGCAAAATGAATTCGTCCCGGTCGTCATTCGTCGGCAGACCTTCGTCTTCCAGGTAAGCCTTGAATTGCTGCATGTAATCGGCTTTGACGCCGAAGATGTTCAGGGTTTCCAGTACCTCAATATTCGCGGGTGCCGTGTTGCCGAAAACCGGTCGACTTCGCTTCAGAGAGAATCCATAACCTTTAAGCCGTACACCCCGGCCAAAGAGCTGGATTATCTCCGAACCTTCCTTCTTGCCGACGTTCATCAGGCCCATGGTGCTGACACGCCAACTGCTCCAACCCTCGGTGAATTTTTTGGAGCCGATGAGGATGTTCACCACTGAATGTTTTTCATTCAGCTTATGGAAAAGGGACGTGGAAAATTCCCTGTCGGTCGTTGATAGTCCGCTCGCTTCGCAGAGTTTCACAAGGGCGGAATCATCGCCAACGTTGATAACGCCGAAATGCTCATTATCCCCGGCTCGGAGGCCGATTTCGCCGCCGACTCCTTTCAGGTTCTCGACATGGAGAACCGCTTCCATGGTAGAGCAATTGAAAAGCGTCTTCAGGATATCGCGGTAAAGGTCGTTGCCGCTCTGGTATTTCTTGGAAAGATACGCAAAGCTCTTCTCGAATATCTCATGCTGTTTCTGGTCAAGCACTCCAGGCTTGCCTCCCAGAAGTTTATCCAGGTTTGCGGTACTCTGGGCCTTCTTACCGATGAATTCAGAGAGAAACTGGAGAATGTCCACAACGTCGGAAACGGTCTGCCCCCTCTCGGTTCTCACCGCATTAACGCTGCCACCGACAAATACCCAGAGCGGCTTTTCAATGAGATACGGAGCAAACGCCTGCTCTTTGTCGATGAACAAGCATTGCTGCTGATAAAAGGCCAACAGACAGGCGGTGAGATACAGGCGGCGAACCTCCTTGTCGTGGTCGTCCGCCAGATTGAGGATACGATAATCCTTCCCGTAATCGTCATGGTAAAAGTATTTGTAGGAGTAGTCGAACAGGATGCACTTGGCATATTCCTGAATCAAGTCGGCTTTACCGGCGGCCTTCATCGCTTGCCCAAAAGTTGCCGAATATTCAAAGGAAAAGCCGTTCTCGCAGAGTTTGTCCCGCTTGGCTTTCCATTCTACGCCGCTGGAACCCCGGTGTCCTTCGTCAACAAGAACAAGGTTGTTTCCCTCAAAGGAGTCGATGGCAACGGTCTTGTCTCCCATCTCGTCCTTCAGTTTGTGAATGTCGATAATCTCAATCTGCTTACCGGCAAACAGAGTGCCGCCATCCTTGCTGAACAGTTCGGCGCCAAGCCCGGATATGGCAAATTCCTGTAGATGCTGCTTGGAAAGCCCTTCGTTGGGGGTCAGGAGGATAATACGATTCAATTCCCGCTCTCTGCCATGTGCTTGCAGATAGTGCCGGTACTGCAAAATATTGACGTGCATCAGCAAGGTCTTTCCGGAACCGGTTGCGTTCCAGAATGCCAGCTTTTTCAGGTCATCAAGTTTGTAGTAGTCTACTTTGTCCTGAGCCGCTTTATCGGTGTTAAATGAGGAAACATGAGTATTCAGGGCTTGAAGTAAGCTCTGCCGGTCGCGAAAATAGCGGTCAAGATAGATTTCCGTGAAAAGCAAGGAGAGATACTGGAAATACTTCCAGCTAACAGCAGGCTCCCGTCTGCCGCTCATCTTCAGGCTATGGCTGACAATGTTCTGGTCGTATTGGAGCAGAATATCCTTGTTCAGCTCTTTCCGGTCAAAGAGCCTGCCGGAAAGGAAATGGTAAAAACGGGAGATGTTGTTCTCGTCCAGACCTTCGAGGCGCGTGTCTTTCATGCCCTCAGCAAGCTCTTCCAGGCTCTTCACCTCAAAGAGGGAAAGAAGCCACTGGCTGAGTACCAGCCGCTTGTCAAACTTCAGAGGTGCTGACTGTTTTTTTGTACTTTTAGCTTTCTGCATTAATTATCCATTTTTATGCTGGTTTGGTTTCACATGCTTCCAGTAAATATAGTTCAGGAAGTGGTCAACTTGCGCGAGGTCTTTGAACCCGCAATGCTTATTGAGTTCCAGAAGGGTGAGGTTGAATTCGGCGTAGTCCTTGGCATTAAAGTTTTGTGCATCACTTTTGGTGCTGAAGCCTAAATTTCTCATGGCGTTTACAGACAATTGATTAAGGACAGAAAACTTTGATGGACTGTACGTGTTGAATATTTCCGTAAGCTTATTGACGCCAAACCTCTTGATGTCGATGATTTTGTCATGAGATTTGCTGAATAAGTCTGCAGGTGAAAGAGCAATATTTTCTTTAACATATGCTACCAGCTCAATGACCTTCTTGTATCGTTTTTCAACATCAGTCCTACCTCTAGGCAACCCGGCAGAATGCCATAATTCATTTATCAAACGGTCATAAAGCGCAACGAATTCTTTTTTCGATGTGATTTTGCCAGAAATAAGATTGTTGAGAACCCGCTTGGCAGTCCGATAGTTGGCAATCTTTCTTTCCCAATCAGCCTGCTGTTTTTCATCTGCCTCATATTCTTTCAGGTATTGGGATATTCTTGCTAAATTTAGAAAGGAAATATCGCTTAACTCCTTACGAATTTCCTTCTGGGCTTTTCTGTTGATTTTTTCGAATACCTTGAAGGTTGCCTTATATTGGCTGATGGATAAGCTATCAATCTTTATAATGTTTTTATCATTAGCAACGTTATTGAACCATTTAACCGCATTTATGACCGTTGGCGAATCCGGAGACATCTCAATTGCTGTCGAAAGTTCTATATTTGAATCTAATCCCCCTCCGGTAAGATTTGCAGAACCAATGACAAGCGTTGCCTTTTCTCTGGCAATGCCTAAATACATTTTAGGGTGGTAAGTAGCCTTTCGCTGCGGAAGCATATAGGCATTAAACCCCTTATTACCCTTGCCAATGTTAAAGAGGTCTTCTAATGCCTTCGGCTCCGTTATACAAAAATCCTGACCGACAATCATCGTTACCTTGCAACCCCGATTGACAGCCTTTTTCAGTTCATCGACAAGCAATTTAAGCCCGGAAACTTTCAAGAATGCTACGGCAATTAAAAGCGTATCAGCTCTTGAAATCAGCTGGTTAATCGTTTCTGTATGTGTTGACTCAGTATTGTCGATGAGAGATATTTTCATCTCACATGCCCTCTACGTCGAACATTAACCGCTTGAACTCTTGCTCAATAAGCGCCACTTTCCATTGTTCTTCACCGATTTTCAGGTTCTCCAGGTTGTTGTCACCGTTCACATAGATGCGGTTGAACTCGAAATCAAGGGTGCTGTAATTGCGCTTACTGAAATAATTCTCCAGCATGAGGTTATCTTCTTCAGCATTGCTGGTCAGGGTGCGCCAGATGATAAGGACTTTTTCTCCACCAAGGGTTGCCCCTTCTACTTCGCGGAAAAGCCAGCCTTCTCCAGCATTGCAAGAGCGAGGCTTGCCCGTTATCTTCAATCTTCCCTCGCCATCACGTTCAAACTCCGCTGTACGTCTCTCTGGTGCGCTGATACGCAGCACCTTGATTCCCAGCAGGTAGTTGAAAGTCTCCATCAGGTCAATGGTGGTATCTTTGGTTTCGTTGCCACGGGCAATTTTCATCTGATAGCCGAATGGGTCTTTGAATGCGTCGATGTTCAACAGAGAGGCACTTCCGTGACTTTCCACATCCAGCATATAGGAAAGCATGTAATCTTCACGAAGTTTGTCATGATGTGTGAGGAGGCTCTGTTGCTTATCGGTACTTTTCAGTTGTAGATTATTGAGGGCATCTTCATAGCTTTCCAGACGGATATACTTGAACAGGTGGCTGGAGCCTTGGCGGGACAACGGCTTGCCGTCTTTCCAGTCTTTGGAGTAGATGACTTTCTGAATGCGGGGTTTTAGCACGGTGTCGAAATGCTCGCCCATCTCAACAAGAATGTAGTAACGCATCCCCCACCAAAGGTGGGGGCATTTATAAATCGTGATCCGCTCAAAGCGGTTTGTTCAAATGATTATCTGACCACTGTTGGTGGTCAACCTTCGGTCAATAGCGTCAGTTGG
>Ga0073936_10012514_pt1 | contig 10100 bp, 7 predicted proteins | sample AliMusrvi5mmetaG_FD_87041 | JGI IMG/M metagenome (GOLD analysis project Ga0073936, IMG submission 87041) | Freshwater lake bacterial and archeal communities from Alinen Mustajarvi, Finland, to study Microbial Dark Matter (Phase II) - Alinen... | ecosystem: Environmental > Aquatic > Freshwater >... | reverse complement strand
TTGTCTCGGCTGTTCTCTCCGAGATCAGCGAGGAATGGGAAACCGGGAAAATCTATCTTAGCACGGAGGGTATGCCGGCATGACCCGCCTTCACGAATTTACAGACAAAACACTTGCACTGCCGGGTGATCTCCGACGTAAGGCAAACAAAAGACATGAAAATGAAAACCAAAAGAATAGTGGGATTGGCCATTGTGACAGTACTTGCCGCCACGTTCATTATATGGCTCATTTGGATGCCCATCACAACGTCATGGATGGTGCGGGACTCCGCAAAGCGTTTTCATGATAGGTATCAGCCCGGAAAGAAAATGTACGCTTGTATCCACGAAGACGAATTCGCCTTGGGGTTCGCAGGAACAAAAGGGTTACCAGAGATCGAAAAGCTGTCAAGAGACGACTCTCTCATACCGTCCGCACGTAACACAGCAAGCAACCTCTACGCCTACGTTTCAAGTGGGCAACATTTGCCATCCATTCGACATACGCTTGCCAACAACCCTTATTGGATCGGACGTCAGCTTAATCAATATCTGCTGAAGAGAGACACTGCTTTCCTGAAGTCAAGAGGCGTGGTGAATTTAGACGAGTCAATAATACACGGCGATCCATGGACTGATGCTGACAAAGAGTGCCAGGAGGCAAAGACAGGGTTTCAGACCACTTGGGAAGAACTTGAGAAGTCACTTGAGAAATCAAACAGATGAAAGAATGTAGCCAACCACGCGCCTCTGCCTGGTCGCTGAACGTTGGATCGAAGAAGGGATGCAGAAATGGGAGTTCGCAAGACAGTCTTCGGCAGTTCCATGGAGAAGAAATACTTTCGCAAACTTACCGAGACTTGGGCCAAAGACTACCACATCTATCACAATCTCCCGTTTCTCAATGTGTTTACTGCGAAAACCGATCTTGTTGATGACGATTTGCAGATATGACCTATATGGCAAGCCACAGGCGCTTTACCCGTGCATCACCCGCCATGCGTTGCCTCGCCGACAGCCACTGGCACCCGCATGCGGCGCTGCGATGGGGTGCCTTGCCCGCCGCCGGGGCTCTGGCTGCATATCGTTTCCCCTGTAAAACCTTCCGGCGCGTCCTAGGGCTCTCCCGCCCCTCTTGCGCCTTGACTGTATCAGTTCCACGGTGATGCGCTTCAAACATACGGTTTGAGCAGGCGTTCAGGCCAAGGCTTTCACAAATTAAGCCATTTAGGGATTCCTTGACACCGCCGTTTTTACAAACCGCAGTTAATACGCTTTTGATCAACAGATTACCTCGACAAACTGAAACCCGCGCATTTGACACCGGAGGGGGGCGCGCCCTGTTATGAAGCCAGTACCCAGTACCAAGGGTGATTACCATCGTTCACCATCATAATGATGATAACTTTTTATGACAAACGATATAGACACTTTGTTTCGCAATCGACGGTTCGGGAGCATGTAACAAAGGTGCGTCCCGTGTGCTTACAGGTTTTCGTTTTCCCCATCGACTTCAACCGTCTATTGTCCTATCATTTGACCACAGTTGGTCAGTTACCAACGCCATTATAAAGGGGATACTCTGATGCACCGCACGCTTCTGGCGCTGTTCGCCTCTCTCGCCGCCGCGCTCACGTCTGTGGCCAACGATTACCCGTACCAGCCCGTGCCGCTCAAGCAGGTCGCCATCCTCGACGGCTTCTGGCTGCCGCGCTTCGAAACCAACCGCCTCGTCACGGTCTGGGCCGACTTCAAGAAGAGCGAGGAGACCGGACGCATCTCGAACTTCGCCCGCGCGGGCAAGCTCGAAACCGGCCCCTTCAAAGGCATTCCCTTCGACGACTCCGACGTCTACAAAATCGTCGAGGGCGCATCCTACACCCTCGCCACACATCCCGACCCGAAACTCGACGCCTACCTCGACGCCCTGATCGTCAAGATGGCCGCCGCCCAGGAGCCGGACGGCTACCTCTACACCGCCCGCACGCTCGGCTTCACCAACGGCATGACCGGACCCACGCGCTGGAGCAACGAGGGCTCCAGCCATGAGCTCTACAATGTCGGCCATCTCTACGAAGCCGCAGCAGCCCATTTCGACATCACCGGCAAGCGCACGCTGCTCGACGTCGCCTGCAAGAGCGCCGACCTCATTGCCAAGACCTTCGGCCCCGGTGAGCAGCAGCTCAAAGTCGTTCCCGGCCATGAGGAGATCGAAATCGGCCTCTGCAAGCTCTACCGCACCACCGGCGAGAAGCGCTACCTCGACCTCGCCAAGTTCTTCATCGACCTGCGCGGCCGCAAAGACCTGCGCAAGCTCTACGGCGCGTATAATCAAGACCACATCCCTGTGGTCGAACAGACTGAAGCCGTGGGCCACGCCGTCCGCGCCGGATACCTCTATGCGGGCATGGCCGACGTCGCCGCGCTCACCGGCGACAAATCCTACATCGACGCAATCGACAAACTCTGGGAGAACGTGGTCTCGAAGAAGCTGCACCTGAACGGCGGCATCGGCGCGCGCCACGCGGGCGAAGCCTTCGGCGACAACTACGAGCTGCCCAACGAGAGCGCCTACCTGGAGACCTGCGCCGCCATCGCCAACGCCCTCTGGAACCAGCGCATGTTCCTGCTCCACGGCGACGCGAAGTACATCGACGTGCTGGAGCGCATCATCTACAACGGATTCCTCTCCGGCATCGCAATCCAAGGGGACGCATTCTTTTACCCCAATCCGCTCGCCAGCCGCGGCGGCTACGCCCGCTCGAAATGGTTCGGGTGCTCCTGCTGTCCCGTGAACATCGTGCGCTTCATCCCGCAGCTCGCCCAGTTCGCCTACGCGCAGCGCGACGCGGCGGCCTACGTGAACCTCTTCGTCGCAAGCTCCGCAACCCTCAAGATGCCCGCAGGCGACGTGACCCTCACGCAGAAGACCGCCTACCCGTGGAACGGCGACGTGCTCATCGATGTCGCACCCGCCAAGGATAACGCCGCCTTCGCCCTCAAGCTCCGCATCCCTGGCTGGGCCATCGGCAAGCCCGTGCCTTCCGACCTTTACGCGCAAGCGGACCCTGGTTCGCTTAAAGACGTCTCGGTCGCAGTCAACGGCAAGCCCGTGCTGCCGCTCACCCTCGAAAAGGGTTATGTCACGCTCGACCGCGCCTGGCGCAAAGGCGACGCCGTCACGCTCGCCTTCGCCATGCCCGTGCGCCGCATTCAGGCCAACCCCGCGGTGAAGGACGACCTGGGACGCCTCGCCGTGGAACGTGGCCCGCTGGTCTTCTGCGCCGAATCCGCCGACAACTCCGGCCATGCGCTCAACCTCGTGGTCCACGCCGGCACCTCCTTCTCCGAGAGCTCCGTCTCGATTCTCGGCCACTCCCTGGTCGCGCTCACGGCGCCCGCCCAGAGCGTCACCGCCGACCTGCGCGGCAAACGCGCGACACAGCCAGCCACAGCCACGCTCATCCCCTATTTCGCCTGGTGTCACCGCGGCGCGGGCGAGATGCAGGTTTGGTTCCCAACTAGCCCCGAAACAGCGCAGCCTGTTTCGAGCGTCACCGCGACCGCTTCGCATTGCTGGGAACTCGACACGGTCAATGCGGTGAACGATGGCGTGTTGCCCAAGAGCTCCGGCGACCACGACGTGAAGCGCCTGACATGGTGGCCCAACAAAGGCTCGGCCGAGTGGCTCCAGTACGCCTTCGCCACACCGGAAACATTCAAGGGGTGCTCAGTCTATTGGTTCGACGACACCGGCAAGGGCTCCTGCCGTTTGCCCGTTTCGTGGAAAGTCCAATATCAGGACAGCACAGGGCGCTGGCTGGACGCCCCAGCCACCTATCCGGTCGCCAAAGACACGCTCTGCACCGCGACCTTCGAAAAGCCCGTCACCACCCGCGCGCTCCGCCTCGCCGTCCAACTCCAGCCGAACGTCTCCGGCGGTGTCCTCGAGTTTCAGACGCATCCCGCCGAGTAAACCGGGTGCGAATCGATAAAAGGAAGAAGAGGAAGCCTCCTTTCGGATCGCTTCCTCTTTTTTGTGTTCTCCGTGACCTTCGAGTCTTGGCGATCACCGTGACGTCAAGTCGGCTTTATTTCTTCGGCTGCGGGCCCATCTCAAAGACTAGGGTGCCGCCCTTCATGATGTCCTCGTGAGCGATCTTGATGCCGGTCACCGGCTTGTTGTTGAGCGCGATGCTCTGCACATACTTGTTCTCTTTCGACAGACCCTTCGCTTCGACGGTGAAGGTCTTACCCTTGGCGAGGTTCAGCGTCACCTTTTCGATCTGCGGCGCGCCGAACACGTAGCCGTCGTTGCAGGGGTTGAAGGGATAGAAGCCCATCGCCGAGAAGAGATACCACGCCGACATCTGGCCGCAGTCGTCGTTGCCGCAGAGGCCGCCGGGATAATTCTTGTACTCTTTGTCGAAGATCTCGCGGATGATCTCCTGCGTCTTCCACGCCTGGCCCGCGAAGGGGAAAAAGTAGGCCACGTGGTGGCTAGGCTCGTTGCCATGCGCGTACTGGCCGATCAGGCCCGAAACGTCGAGCACGAAACCCGAGCCTTCAACCTTGGATTCCAGTTTGAAGAGCGTGCTCAACTTTTCCCCGAACGCCTCATTGCCGCCCATGAGTTTGATCAGCTCTTCCGGAGCCTGCATCACGTGCCACGTGTACTGCCACGCGTTGCCCTCGGTGTAGTCGCTGGGCGTGTCCCCGCCGTGTCCGAGTCGCATGGGGTCGAACGGCATGCGCCAGTTGCCCTTGGAATCGCGGCCGCGCATGAACTTGGTCTCCGGGTCGAACACGTTCTTGTAATTCTCCGCGCGCTTGCCGAAAAACGCCGCATCGTCCGTCTTGCCCAGCGCCTTGGCGAACTGCGCCGTGCAGTAGTCGTCGTAGTTGTATTCCAATAAGCGCGAGACGCTCTCGCCCTTGATGATGTCGAACGGCAGGTAGCCGTACTTGGCGTAGACGTCCCAGTCGGACTTCTCGTGATTGACCGTCAACGAAGTCTTGATGGCTTGGAATGCGGCCTCGGCGTCGAACCCGCGGAAGCCCTTGAGGTAGGCGTCAACCATGACGGGCACGGAGTGGTTAGCGATCATGCAGTGGTTCTCCTTACCCCACAGGGTCCAGATCGGCACATAGCCCTGCGCCTTCTGGTGCGCGATCATCGTGTTGATGAAGCCGTTCACGCGCTCGGGAGCCAGGATCGTGTAGAGCGGATGCGCCGCGCGGAAGGTGTCCCACAGCGAGAGCGTGGAATAGTAGGTCTTGTCCGCCGCCATCACAACCTTGTCATCCGCCCCGCGATACAGCCCGTCCACATCCGCGATGTTGTTCGGCTGGATGAAGAGATGATACATCGAGGTGTAGAAGTTTTCCTTCTGATCCTGAGTCCCCTGAACCTCGGCGCGCGACAACAGTCCGTTCCAAGCCGCCTTGGCCTGTTTGTGTACCGCCGCGAAGTCCCAGCCGGGCACTTCGGCCTCAAGATTCTTCTTTGCGCCGTCGACGCTGACAGTCGAGAGCGCGACCTTCACCTGCAACGCTTCTCCTGGCTTCAGGTCGAAATCCAGCACGTAGAGCGGTGCTTTTTCGCCCGCAAGCGAAGTCATTTTGTTGATCACCTTATACGGCCGATCGAACTTGACCACGTAATAGTAATGGCGGGTCACCCATGCGTGGGCCTGATTGTGGCCAGTGATCGTGTATTTGTCTTCCGTCGTCACATCACTCACAAGGATGTGTTTCTTCAGCGAATCTTTGCCACCCACAATGCCGTATTGCAGGTTGACCAGAAGATGCGCGGGAGCCGGGTTCTTGTACGTGTAGCGGTGGAACGCCACGCGCGGAGAGGCTGTGATTTCCACATCCACGCCGAAATCTTCCAGCGTCACAGCATAATAGCCGGGCTTGGCCTTTTGCGTATCCTTCTTGTATGCGCTTTGATAGCTCTCACGCTCGACTGCGCCGGTGAAGGGCTGGAGTTGCACGTCGCCCAGGTCGGGGCAGCCCGTGCCGTTCAGGTGCGTCTGCGAGAAGCCCCCTATTTTTTCGTCGAGAAACATGTAGCCCGAACAATAGGTCCACGTGCAGTTGCCGGTGTCAGGGCTAGCCTGAATCATACCGAAAGGGTAGGTGGCACCAGGGAAGGTGTGGCCATTCTCGGCACACCCGATGAAGGGGTTCACATATTGTGTGAGGTCTTTTTCAGCGCACTTGAATGGACAGGTGCATGCGGAAACCAGCGCCAATGACGCCAACAGCAAGACGGCTTTCTTCATGAACAACAACTCCTTTTTTGAGAATCGAACCGCAGATATTAAAACAAGCCGCCCCCGGTTATACAAGCGCCCTTTTCGCAAGATCTGACATCCGCGCTTTTTCCCCTCTCCGTTTTATGCTTTAATACTGCGTCATCATTTAGTCCGAAAGGGTATGTCCATGCCGAAACCGGTTTCGTCCGTTCCGTTTCTTGTCCTGACCTGCGGTGTTGCCGTTTGCGCGTTCGCTGAAATCCGCCCCCTCTCCGTCTCCGCCCCTTCCGACGAAAAAATCGGCGGCTACCTCGGCCAGCGCATTCCCCTCAGTGTCATCAATGCGCCCTGCGTGCCCTACAACCCGCCTGCCGAATGATTTTCGTAAGGGCGACCGGCCGGACGCCCCTACCGAACCCCGAACCCTGAACCCTGCAAACGGAGCCACCATGGCCATCGACCTCAAAGCCGCCTATAAAACCATCATGGACGACCACTTCACCCCGCAGATGGAGATCACCTTCATCGACGGTGCCAAACGCCAGACCCTCGCCTACGAGAAAGTCTCGTGGGTCATCGACGGCGAAGAGAAGGGGCTGCGCTACGGCGAGAATCCGGGCCAGGAAGCCGCCATGTACAAGCTGGTGAACGGCAACCTCGTGCTCGGCGACGTCACCGCCATCGCGCCCGGCAACTACCTCGCCTCCGACCCCGAGCTGCTCCAGTCCGGCAAGCACCCCGGCAAGACCAACCTCACCGACGCCGACAACGCGCTCAACATCCTGCGCTATCTCGACGACACGCCCTGCGCCACGATCGTCAAACACAACAACCCCTGCGGCGTGGCAAAAGCCTCCACGCTCACCGAGGCGTACGTCCGCGCCAACAAGGCCGACCGCCTGGCCGCGTTCGGCGGCTGCATCGCGCTCAACCGCGAGGTGGACCTCGAGACCGCCAAGCTCGTGGCCGAGAACTACGCCGAAGTCGTCGTGGCCCCCGAGTTCGCCCCCGGCGTCATGGACATCTTCGCAACCAAGAAAAATCTGCGCGTCATGCGCATCAACAACATGGCCCGCCTCACCCGCTTCGTGGCCCGGCGCGTGGTCGACTTCAAGTCGCTCATCGACGGCGGCCTCGTGGCCCAGTGGTCCTTCGTTCCGGAAGCCCGCAAGGCGAGCCAGCTCATGCCCGCCGAGTGCACCACCAAGGACGGCACCGTGCACCGCACCAAACGCCTGCCGACCCCCCAGGAGTACGAGGACCTGATCTTCGGCTGGCTGGTCGAAGCCGGCGTCACCAGCAACTCCGTGCTCTACGTCAAGGACGGCGCGACCGTCGGCATCGGCACTGGCGAACAGGACCGCGTGGGCGTGGCTGAGATCGCCCGCGACAAGGCCTACCGCAAGCTGGCCGACTGGATCTCGTGGGAGAAGTTCGCGACCGCCTACAACGAGCTCACGCTGAAGTTCGGCGACGAAGGCACGAAGCGCATGGCTGCGATCGACGAGGAAGTCAAAGCCCGCAAAGGTGGCCTGATCGGCTGCAGCATGGTCTCCGATGCCTTCTTCCCCTTCCGCGACGGCGCCGAGGTCGGCATTCGCGAAGGCATCACTGCCATCGTCCAGCCCGGCGGCGCCATCCGCGACTGGGACGTGATCGACTGCTGTAACGACGCGAACGTCGCCATGGTCTTCACCGGCCAGCGCAGCTTCCGCCACTAGAGCCGATAAGGCTGTAGCGATTGAGGCTGCAGGCTGTTGGGTTGAACTCCGACAGCCCTTAGTCTTTCCGGTCACTCAAGTCTCAGGAGTCCAATAATGCAACATACCCGAATCGGACTCGGACTCTCCGCCTTGCTAGGCCTTTGGATCTATGGCGCGTCAGCCGCCGAGCCGAGGATGAACGTCGTGTTCATCCTCGCGGACGACCTCGGGTGGGCCGACACGACGCTGTACGGCCACACCTCCTTCTACCGCACGCCAAACCTCGACCGGCTCGCGAAGCGCGGCATGACCTTCACCCGCGCCTATTCCGCCAGCCCGCTCTGCTCGCCCACTCGCTCCAGCATCCTCACAGGGCTTAACCCCGCGCGCACTGGCATCACCTCGCCCGTGTGCCATGTGCCCGAAGAGATCCTCGAGGCGCAGCCCGGAAAAGCCGGTCCGGCCGGCAACAAATCGACCGTCTGCACTTCGGTTACGCGCCTCAAGCTCGAGTATACGACCATCGCCGAATCGCTCAAGGCTGCGGGATATGCCACCGGCCACTTCGGCAAGTGGCATCTGGGCCCGGAGCCCTTCTCACCCTTGCAGCAGGGCTTCGACGTGGACGTGCCTCACTACTCCGGTCCCGGACCTGCAGGCAGCTACGTTGCGCCGTGGAAGTTCAAGGACTTCGATGCCGATCCCGGTGAACCCAACCAGCACCTCGAGGACCGGATGGCCAAGGAGGCGGTCGCGTTCATCGAAAAGCACAAGGATGCGCCGTTCTTCCTCAACTACTGGATGTTCTCGGTCCACGCGCCGTTCAACGCCAAAACCAACCTGATCGAAAAATACCGCACCTGTGTGAATCCCGCAAATCCCCAGCGGAGCCCGACCTACGCGGCCATGGTCGAATCCATGGACGACGCCGTGGGCACGCTGATGAACACGCTGGACCGACTCAACCTGACGGAAAGGACCCTCCTCGTCTTTTTCTCCGACAACGGCGGAAACATGTACAACGAGGTGGACGGCACCACGCCCACCAGCAACGCCCCGCTGCGCGGCGGCAAGGCCACCCTCTACGAAGGCGGCGTGCGCGTGCCGTGCGTCGTCTGCTGGCCCGGCACGGTCGCAGCCGGCACGCGCAGCGACACGGTCATCCAGAGCGTCGACTTCTACCCGACCCTGCTCGAGATGCTCGGACTCAAGCCCGCCGAAGGCCAGCGCTTCGACGGCGTCAGCATCGTGCCCGCCTTGAAGGGACAGCCACTGACACGCGACGCCATCTTCACCTACTTCCCGCACGATCCGCGCGTGCCCGACTGGCTGCCGCCCGCTGTCTCCGTGCTCTGCGGCGACTGGAAACTCATCCGCATTTTCTACGGCGGCGAGAACGGCTCCCACCGATGGAAACTCTTCAATATCGCTACCGACCTCGGCGAGAAGAACAACCTCGCGGCCCAAGAACCGCAGCGCGTCAGGGAACTGGACGCGCGGATCGAGGCCTTCCTACGCGACACGCACGCCGTCCTGCCGCTGCCGAACCCCGCTTTCAACCCCGCAGCCTATCACCCCGAACTGGAGGGCGTGCAGCAGAAGGAGCTACCTAAACCAGGGCCTGAAGCGCAAACCGACTGGAAAGCCCGAAACTGTACCGTCTCGTTCACAAACGGCATTGTGACGGTCCGCGGCACGAGCGAAGCTCCGTTCCTGGGTTTCCCTGTGGGACATCTCAACGGCCCTGCCACGGTCCGCTTCCGGGCTCACGCCGCAGCCTCCGGTCCAGGCAGGGTCGAAGCCGTCCCCCCTGCAGGACAGAGCGCCGCGCAATCGGTGCCGTTCGAACTCAAGGGCGGCGACTGGCAGGTGCTCAAGGTCGATGTGCCCGCAACCGTCCCCCTCAACATCCTGCGCGTCTATCTGCCCGCCCAGAAACAGCCCGTCGAGGTGAACTGGGTCGAACTGAAAACCCAGGGCGAAAAGCAACCCCGCCGTTGGCACTTCTGACGCCATGACTAACATGATTGGTTGTGTTGTGTTTTGACACAGCGGCATAAGTCAGAAGGCCCTTCGGAGTGGAACGTCTTCGCATTCCGGCCAGCACGGGAAGCCGCGCCGCTCGGGGGTCGAGGGGTGTAACCGTTTAGTGG
>Ga0073936_10012507_pt1 | contig 10104 bp, 5 predicted proteins | sample AliMusrvi5mmetaG_FD_87041 | JGI IMG/M metagenome (GOLD analysis project Ga0073936, IMG submission 87041) | Freshwater lake bacterial and archeal communities from Alinen Mustajarvi, Finland, to study Microbial Dark Matter (Phase II) - Alinen... | ecosystem: Environmental > Aquatic > Freshwater >... | reverse complement strand
ATGGCCCATTCTCGGGGGGCGGAAAACCGTCCGGAAACGGCCACCTCTAACTCGGTGACAACCACGTAAAAGGGGACATTTCTAACGAGTCCAGAATGGGGACATTTCTATTGAGTCTTGACAATGGCGAGATGGCGGTTGACAGAACCCACGACGTAGACGCAACTTAGCCACCGAGGGAATACGTCACAGGGCGAGCCGCTTTGAATGGCCGCTGCCGCCCCGAGAGACTGTTCTGCGGACGCAGAAGTGCCAAAAAAGTACAATGTGTTGTTCAATGACGGAGCCAATATGGGAAAGAAACTTTCCTGCATAATTGTTGGGGCAGGTCACCGTGCCATCGCCTACGCATCCTATGCAAACACTCATCCCGATGAAATGAAGGTGGTCGGAGTAGCCGACCCCTCGGATCAGCGCAGAGATCACGCCGCAAGGAGATTCGGGCTGGATCCGTCATGCTGTTTCGAGTCCGCCGAGGAGTTGGCGCAAAAACCGAGGCTGGCAGATTTCATAATCAACGGCACCATGGATCACCAGCACGTTCCAACCTCGTTACCCCTGCTGGAACGAGGCTACGACATGCTCCTGGAGAAGCCCTTCGCAACAAATGAAGAAGAGATGTGGAAACTCGTGGAGACAGCCCGGAGAACCAGCCGGAAAATTGCAATTTGTCACGTCCTCCGGCATGCCCCATTCTACGCGGCGATTCGCCGACAGGTGCTGGACGGCAGCATAGGTGATATCCTCAACATCCAAGCCACCGAACATGTCTCTTACCATCATATGGCCGTAGGATACGTGCGAGGAAAATGGAACCGGACCGACTACTGCCAATCCACAATGCTGATGTCAAAAGCGTGCCACGACCTGGACTTGATGGTATGGATGAAGAGCGGGATTTTCCCAAAACGTGTCTGCAGCTTTGGCAGCAACTTCCAATTCCGGCCGGAGAATGCGCCTCCCCATGCCGGCACCCGTTGCCTGGTGGACTGCCCTATCGAGAAGGATTGCCTGTATTCCGCCCGGAAACACTACCTCGATCATCCGGATCGCTGGGCTTTCTATGTCTGGGGATCTCTGGAGCACATTGAACATCCGACGATTGAGGACAAGATCGCCTCCCTGAAGACCAGCCCCTACGGGCGGTGCGTGTGGAAAACGGACATGAATGTCGTTGACCACCAGTCCGTCCTGATCGAATTCGAGGACGGCGGCACGGCCACACTGAACATGATTGGGGGCTGTTCCAAACCCTCCCGCTCCATTCAATTGATCGGAACACGCGGGGAAATCCAGGGCAACCTGGAAGACAGCAGGTTCGCCATCCGTCACATTGACGCCAGACCGGGGCACGAGTTCTCGGAACAGATTGTTGATCTGAAGATCACGGGGGACATGACCGGCGCCCACGGTGGACACGGAGGCGGAGACAGCAGACTGGTTGCGGATTTCCTCAACTATCTGAACGGACAACATCCTTCCCTTTCCACAACAAGCCTCAATGATTCCATCACGGGGCATCTTGTAGGCTTCTGTGCAAATCGTTCAATGGACGAGAACAGAGTCGTTGCCGTCAACATGACAGACAAGATGAAGAGCATCCAACAAATCGCTGGTGGCGATGGATTCCGTTCATTGCCGACATAATAGACGATGCGAGGTTATGCCAATGTCCGGACCGATGCATTCCGCCAGGGTTTTGACAATAAAACGGGGTGTGAGGGGGGGGTATTCGTCCAAGCATCCTTGCCAACGCCCCACTGGTGTAACGCCGCGCTTTCCGCCTGTTCTCTTGTTTCGTACCAGCCGTCGAACTCACACGGCATGGCCAGAGAAATGTGGCCGTAAAGGCACCATCCACCCGTATCTTGCGCGTCATGTTCAAGAACAAGCCAAACGATTCCCTGTTTCTGAAATGATGCAGGAACCGCTGCAGTCAGTTTGATTGCCGGATTGTTCATGTGACCCTAATGGCTTTGTCTGCTATAATAACACACAACCATAAAGCCAATTTATATTGTCAGGGCATGGCCCCTATCGCCCCATCGGGGGAAATCTGATTGTACGGGGAGGCTTTCCTTAGCCGGCACTGCCGTAGGGGTTTTCGACCTTGCACATCAGCTTTTTCCCGATATATCCCCGACATGCTATCATGGCAAAGTCACATAATTAGGGGTAATAAACGCTACGCATCCAAGTGCGTTTTTTTATTACCATCCCGTGCGGTCGGCAGCAGTATTTATCTTTCCGAACACGAGTGATGGAGGCCATGAAATGAGTGCATGCATACCAAAGCATCTTAACCCCAACCACCTGATGATCCTGATCCTGACCACTGCGATGTTGACCGCCGGAACAGGCCGCGCCGCGCCGCCGGAGGGACGGCAGCTGGCCTTCGACCGCCAGGGGACGAACCTCAACCTGCAATGGCTGAGCCTCTCAAACTTCCTCTACGACGTCCAGGACCGGGCCAGCCTGACGAACGGACAATGGGATCCCATGACCACTGTCATGGGGTCGGGCGGCGTTTCGGTCCTGCCGGTTTCAACAACCAACAGCATCCTTTTTTTCCATGTCCTGTACCCGCGCCCGGATGTCATGGCCGGCGAGCCGGCCATGACACCGGGCGGCGGCACAACCGTCTATATCACCGGCAGCGGTTTCTATGCCGGCGATCTCTTCCGCATCGGCGGGGTGATGGCCAGCAACGTGGAGTACGTCAGCGCGACGCTGCTTCGCGGAATGGCGCCGCCACTGCCGCCCGGCCTGTACACGGTGGAAGTGATCAGCGGCCAGACCGGGGACGTACTGGCCACCCTGCCGGATGCCCTTGAAGTCGCGCCGCCGCCGGAACGGATGGTGCAAGAACCACCCGGCTGGCCACCCGCCGGGCCATCCGCCGCACGCGACAAAGAGCTCACCGGACACATCACGCTCATCAAGGCCTTCGATGACGAAGGCTCCCTGGCAAAGACCCATACCAAAACCGGGCATGTCACGCTCATGAAAGCATTCGACGACGACTGTGACGCCCGGACGTATAAAACCGGGCATGTCACATTGATGAAAGCCTTCGATGACGAGACCCCTGCATCAAAAACCCACACTAAAACCGGCCACGTCACACTCATGAAGGCATTCGATGATGAATCCTCAGCACGTGGCAAAGAGCTCACCGGCCATGTCACACTCATCAAAGCCTTCGACGACGACAGCTCTGACGCCCGGGCCCATACCAAAACCGGGCATGTCACGCTGATGAAGGCATTCGACGACGAAGGATCCTCGGCAAAGACCCACACCAAAACCGGCCACGTCACACTCATGAAGGCCTTCGATGATGAATCCGCCGCACGCGGCAAAGAGCTCACCGGCCATATCACGCTCATCAAAGCCTTCGATGATGAAGGCGCGGCCGCACAGACCTACAAGACCGGACACGTCACGCTGATGAAGGCCTTTGACGATGACGAGACCGCCGATGCGCGCACCTGCAAAACCGGGCATGTCACGCTCATGAAGGCGTTTGACGATGATGCGGCCGCCAGCGCGCGCGGCAAAGAACTCACCGGACACGTCACGCTGATCAAGTTTGATGATGCCGGCGAGGCCGAAGCCGCCCGGCAAAAAGAGATCACCGGCCATGTCACGCTCATCAAAATCACGGATGACGCCGCCCCTGAAGTGCGCCTGCATTCCGGCGAAGTCCAGCAGCAGACCGTGGACCTCACGGTGGCGGGCCGCGGGCTCGATTTCGTCTGGGCGCGCACCTACCGCTCGCGCACCGGGCAGAGCACCGCGCAGGGCACGCGCTGGACACACGCTTATGATGTGCGCTGCGCCCAAAACGGGACCGCCATGGATGTGTTCGACGGCACGGGACGCCAGGACACCTTCCGCCCCCAGACCAACGGCGTCTACACCTGCCCCGGATTTTTCCGCGAAGGCACACTCACCGGCGGCGTGTTCCGCCTCACGTTCGCGGACACAGGCTTCTGGGAGTTCAACCCGCTGGACAGCTCGCAAAAGGCCGGCAAGCTCGCACGCATCCAGGACCGCAACGGCAACGCGGTCACCTGTGATTACGACGGCGCCGGACGGCTCAGCCACGTGGTTGACACGCTGGGCCGCACCAACACCATCGCCTACAACCCCGCGGGCCAGATCACATCCGTCACCGATTTTTCCGGCCGCGCGGCCACCTACGCATATTATGTTTCAGGCGAGGCCGGCGGCAGCACCGGCGACCTGAAATCCGCCACCTCGCCGCCCGTGACCGGCACGCCGAACACCAATGATTTCCCGCTGGGCAAAACCACCACCTACACCTACTCATCCGGCGCGCCGGACGAACGCGAAAACCACCTGCTGCTCACCATGACGGACGCCCTCGGCCAGCCCACCGCGCACTGCGACTACGATCTCAACCCCGCCTCCCCGTCCTATCTGGGGTGCGTCTCGTTCCAGCGCTGGACCAACACCCCCGCGCGCATCACCATCCTGCCGCAGACCCCGGCGCCGGACAACCGCTTCGCCGTGCGGCGCTGCATCGTGAACGACCCCGCCGGCAACGTCTCCGAACAGTTCTATGACATCCGCAACCGGTGCGTCACGCTGCGTGAATTCACGGGCCGCGCCACGGCAGGCACGGCGGTCACCGACACCCTCAACCGGCCGGCCGGCAAACTGCGCGCAGGCGACCCCGATTTCTATGAAACCCAGTACAGCTGGAACAACGACTCGCTCTGCACGCGCCACCTGCTGGCCGGCACAACCAGCATCCAGCGCATCTACGCATCCGATCTGGACAAGTCAACGCGCGCGCGCAAGCGCGCCGACCTGCTTACCCTCCGCGTGCTCCCGGTCCCCGGCCAGGGCGGGGATTCGGACGGCGACGGCGTGCCGGACCTGACTGAAATCACATGGCAATATGCCCACGACCCGCGGTTCGGCTCGGACCCGGCGGCGGCCAATATGCGCACACGCATCAATGAACTGGAGGCAAGGCTGACGAGCCTGGGCATGCTGCCGTCCGGCAGGGCGGCCAGCGGAAGCAAACGCGAGGAGTGCGACGATGCGGACCCGGCGTTCTGCGTGAGCGCCACGGATCCGCGCGGCACCGCGAGCACCGCAACCTACGACGCCCGGGGCAACCTGACCCGCGCCATGATCAACGTCCTGCCCGCCACTAATGCACCGGTGGCGGATTTCGCCTACGATGCCTATGGCCAGCTGACGGCCGTCACCAACGCCGCCGATGCGGAGGGCCGCCGAAGCGTGGACACATTCAGCTGGTCGCAGGGCCATGTGACCGGGTGCGTAGCGGATGCCGGCCCGGACGGCCTGAACCTCACCACCGTGCTCGCCCGCGACGCATACGGCAACCTGACCAGCTGCGTGGATGCGCGCGGCAATGACCGGCGGTACACCTACAATGCGCTCGGCCAGTGCGTGCGCGCCGAAAGCCCCACCAACATCACGGCCCGCTGCGCCATGGACTTTTTTTACGACGCCAATGACAACCTTGTCCGGCGCGACGTCGAACTGCGCGACGACCGGGACACGAAGGTCTCCACCCGGACCGACCGCATCGCCTATGATCCGCTCCACCGAGCCATCCGCCTGATGCAATCCGCGGACGCCACCCATTCGCTGACCAACGCGTTCGACTATGACGCCGACGGACACCTGCTTGCCGCGCGCTCGCCGCTGGCCGTCTCCGGCGCGGATCCGGACAACCAGGTGTCGTTTGCCTATGACGAACGCGGGCTGCGTTACCGCCGCACCTGCGCGCCGGGCAGCGCCGATGCCCTGACCAGCCAGTATGATTACGACAGCAACGGCAGCCTGAAACAATACGTGGACGATGTCGCAGCACCGGAAACCGCGACCCTCTTCGAATATGACGGGTTCGGCCGCTGCGCGCGCGTCACCGATCCGCTCGGCAACGAAGCGGAGTGCTTCTTTGATGCCAAGGGCAACCTCACGGTCCGCCGCATGCTGGGCGAGACCACCGACATCCCCGGGGCCACCGGCAACCGCCGGCTGAGCGAAACCCGCCGGACCTATGACACGCTGGACCGGCCGGTCAACCAGGCGGATTCGTTCTTCGACATCTTCACCGGCCTGCCGCTCGATGACGGCGCACGCACGACCACATCCGAATATGCGCCGGACGGACAATGCCGCAGCGTGACGGACGACCGCAGCCACACCACCCGTTACACCTATGACACCGCCGGGCGGCCCGCCGTGGTCACAGGCCCGCGCGGCGATGTGCGCGCCTGCAGCCGCGACGCCGCAGGCAATGTCACCCGCATCACTGCAGTTGACCAGCCGGAGCTTGGCGGACCGGGGCAGACATTCATCAGCGAATATGCCTATGACCCGCTCAACCGCTGCACCTCGGCACGCGACAACGCCGGCAACACGAACCGGTGGAGCTACGATTCGCGCGGACTCGTCACCCGCTGCACCGACCCGCGCGGCAACAGCACCGCCTACCAGTACGATGATCTCGGCCGGTGCGCATCGATCTCGGGATACAACACCGATTCCAACCGCGTCACCACAATGCGTGTGGACTATGACGACAACTCGCGGGTGGACGCCATGACCGACGACAACACCAACACCACCGCCTACGCGTATGACGCGCGCAACCGCTGCGTGGCCACCACCTGTGCGGACGGCACCGCCCGCAGCTGCATCTGGAGCCCGCGCAGCAACCTGATCCGCGAGGAGGACGCGGCGGGCACGGTCATCACCAACCACTACGACCTGCTGGACCGCGTGGTCCACCGGGATATCGCCGCCGGCGCCGGCATCATGCCCACAACCACCGCCGAGGACTTCGTCTATGACGGCCTCTCGCGGGTGGTCATGGCAAGCAACGATATTTCGCAGGCGTCTTTTGCCTACGATTCGCTCGGCAACTGCGTCCGCAGCGAACAGGACGGGCTGGCCTCCACCTGCGCCTACGACGGCGCCGGCAACCTCGTCACGCGCGTCTACCCGGGCGGAATGACGGTGCATGCCACCTATGACCCGCTCAACCATCCCGCCGCGCTAAGCGTCACCACAGGGGGAATTGCGACCAACCTCGCCGCATTCAGCTATGACGGACCCGGACGGCTGGCCGGCATGACCCGTGCCAACGGCATCGACACCCGCATCAGCTGGAACGGCACCACGAACACGCCGAACCCGCCCGGCGACTTCGGCTGGCAGCAGGTGGCCGGCATCAGCCATACGCCGACCAATGGCGGCCGCGCGGTTGACCAGCGCATCTTCGGTTACGACCACGCACAGAACAAGACGCTGCGCGCCCAGACCGTGCCGTTCACCCCGGGCGGCGAACCCACCACCAACATCTGGGACTACGACGCGCTGGACCGGCTGGCCGTGTCCATCATCACCAAAGGCGCCACCATGCGGCAAACGGTTTATGTACTGGACGGCCAGGGCAACCGCACCGCAGTGATGAGCAACGGCGTACCGGGCCTGTACAGCCGTGATGCCACACTGCCCGAGCCGGCGGATTTCCAGATGGATCAGTACACGGCAACCCCGTCCGGCGCGCAAACCTATGATGCCGAAGGACGGCTCCTCTCAAGCATCGGGACGAGCCGCACCATGTTCTACCACTACGATTATACCGGCCGCCTGGTGCAAGTGGACGCGCTCAACGGCGAAGGCACCGTGGCCCCCGCCGCAAACTTCACCTACGACGCGCTTGGCCGCCGCATCGGCAAAACGGTCTACCCGCCGGTGCCCGCCCTGCCGGCAACCACGCAGTTTGTCTACGGCAAAGACCAGGACTGCGATGGCAGGGACGATGATTGCGACACGAAAGATCCGCTTGAAATCCGCCAGGACGGTGTGCTGGTTGACTCGTATGTCCATAAAACCGATGACGGCGTCATGGTCGCCCGCGTCAGCGCAACAGGCGGCACCACATACTACTACCATTGTGACGACCTCGGCAATGTGGCCGCAGTCACGGACAGCAGCGGCAATGTGGTCGAGCGCTACGACTACGACGACTACGGCGCCCCGCAGTTCCTCAATGCCCTCGGGGTGCCCATCGGCGTATCGGCTATCGGAAATGCGTTCCTCTTCCACGGCATGTTCTGGGACAACGAGTCCGGGCTGTACTGCGCTTCCGAAGGGAAAAACCCGTTTTACGAAGCTCCAGACACCGGCCGGCTGCTCTGCCGCAAGCCAGGCCTGGCAAAAAGCTGGGGCGAAAACCAACGCACCTTCGCCAATGACAACCCGTGGAGCATCCAATAAAACCGGGATTTCAAACCGCAAGGGCCGGGGTTCAGGAACAGACAGAAAAACCCGTCCGCAGATTATATTATTATACTGTCGGGTACAAAATCATTGTGTCGGCGTGATGACAGTCTTTTTCGAATCGACAAAGCGAAACCCGGCGGCCTAATATACGCAGAGTTATGGACACACCGGCACCAACCGTCATCCTGGCCAACGGCGCATTCCCCACACATGCGGTGCCGCTCGCCGCGTTGAAGGCCGCCACGCATCTTGTCTGCTGCGACGGGGCCGCCAACGAACTCGCCAGCCGCGGCCTTGAACCGATTGCCATCGTGGGCGACAATGACAGCCTCAGCCGGGCATGCCGCATAAAATGGGCGGACCGCATAGTGAACAATGCCGGCCAGAACGATAACGACCTGAGCAAGGCCGTCCGCTTCTGCGTCGCACAGGGCTGGCGCGACCTGGACATCCTGGGCGGCACCGGCCTGCGCGAAGACCACACGCTGGGCAATATCTCGCTGCTGGCCGAATATGCACGCGAGGCCCGCGTGGCCATGCTGACCGACACCGGCCGCTTCACGCCGCTGCTGGCCAGCGCCACCCTGAACTCATTCCCCGGCGAGCAGGTCTCCATCTTCGCGCTGGAGCCGGCCGTGGCGATCATCTCGCAAAACCTTAAATATCCGCTGAACCGCACGCGGCCAACCCGCTGGTGGCAGGCGACGTTGAATGAATCCACCTCGGAAAAATTCACCCTGACCTTCATCGGCGGGGCTGTGATAGTATTCCAATGCTATGGGGACACCGCCGGGAGGACCGCCCCATGACCCGCACGCCGCAGCAGCCCGTTGCCCTGACCATCGCCGGCAGCGATAGCGGCGGCAATGCCGGCATCCAGGCGGACCTGCGCGCCTTCCATGTGTTCGGCGTCCACGGCTGCACCGCCATCACGGCCCTGACCGCCCAGAACCCGCACGGCGTCACCGGCATCCTGAATGCCGATCCCGCCTTCCTCAAGCGCCAGCTCGACGCCATCTTTGAGGACTACCAGGTCGGCGCGATCAAGACCGGCATGCTGTCCAATGCGAAGCTGATCCATGTGGTGGCGCAGAAGCTGGCGGAGGTCCCCGCCATCCCGAAGGTGATCGATCCGGTCATGGTGGCCACCAGCGGCGCGCGGCTGCTGGCCGACAACGCGGTCAGCATGATGCAGCAGGAGCTGCTGCCGCTCGCCACCCTGATCACGCCGAACATGCCGGAAGCCGCAGCGCTGACCGGCCAGACGGCCGACTCCATCCATGAATCCGCAAACATCGCCGAGATGCTGGCCAGCCGGTACGGCTGCGCGGTGCTGATCAAGGGCGGGCATGACACCACGCACAAGGCGGTGGACATCCTGCACATGAATGGACGGCTTTACACCATCGCCACCCCGGCGGTGGAGGCGCCGCTTTCGACCCATGGCACGGGCTGCTCGCTCAGCGCGGCGATCGCCGCGTCGCTGGCCAACGGCCGGACGCTGCTGGATGCGGTGCGCGAGGGCAAGGCATACATCTATGAGGCGATCCGCACCGGCTGCCGTGTGGGCAAGGAGGCCGCCGTACTGGGCACACCCAAGCAACTCCCGATGGACGCCGTCACGGTCCAGCCGCTTTGAGCCGGGCAGCCTGATTCCTGTTGGCCGCGCAATCACAACTAAAAATGGCACGCATTCGGCCGTCAAAAGGGCTGGACGATTTCATCCCGTCTGGTTCGTTGCGTACAGGCGCCGCGGATACTTATCCAGCGGCGCCTGAGACGCCTGCCAGCCGGGACAAACTT
>Ga0073936_10012506_pt1 | contig 10104 bp, 6 predicted proteins | sample AliMusrvi5mmetaG_FD_87041 | JGI IMG/M metagenome (GOLD analysis project Ga0073936, IMG submission 87041) | Freshwater lake bacterial and archeal communities from Alinen Mustajarvi, Finland, to study Microbial Dark Matter (Phase II) - Alinen... | ecosystem: Environmental > Aquatic > Freshwater >... | reverse complement strand
CAATAAAGCCGCGCTCGACCCGAAGTACCGGTCCGAAGCTCGCCTCTGGCTCGGCCAGGTCCTGATCGAGCTGAAGAAACGCGAGGACGCGCTGACCGTGTTACGCAGCCTGATGGGCTCGGATGTCCGCTCACCCCAACAGACCACCGCCGCCATCGAGGTCATCGGCCTGCTCGCCGACCTCGGCAAGGAGGCGGACTTGGTCTCCTACCTCGACCGCTTGTCCCACCAACCGGGAATCCGCGACGCCATGGCGTATTTCGTCAACCAGATCATCGTGCATGGCGACGAGTTGGTGGCCAACAAAATCTACGAAGGCGCGCTCACCATCTACCGGGCGGTCCCGCCGCTCAGCCAGGTTCTGGAAATCCAGAATGCGGCTCTCGCGGCGATGCGCAAGGACCAGTCCACCCTCGAACGGGCCATCAAAAATGAACAAGACAAACCCGTTGCCCAGCACAGCAACGCGTCGGAACTCCTCGCCACCCTCAAGCCGGGCATCGAGCTGGCGGAAGGCGCACTCGCCGTCGTCGAGAAGAAAACCGATCTGGACGCCGCCCTGTTGATGCGCCGCGGCCGGTGCCTCTATTATCTGGACAGGTTCGAGGAAGCGCTCGTCTGCTTCCGCGCACTGTGCACGAAATACAAAACGTCATCCGATGTCGAACACGCGTTCTACGCCGAGATCGTCATCCTTTCCAAGCTGAAGAACATCCCCGAACTCAAGGACAAGTGCCAGAAGTTCATGACCAAGTATCCGGAATCGGTCAATATCGAGCAGGTCACGGCCCTCGCGGTCGATGTCCTCGTGCAAAGCGGCGAGTGGAAGGAAGTCCGCTCGTTCTGCGCCGCCCTCGCGGAACGGTTTCCGAAATCCGAGAACGTGGAAACCTACATTTTCTATCAGGCGGTGGCGTTCTTCATGGAAGGGAATTTCAAGGAATCGACGCCGATTTTCACCAAGTTCCTCCAGGATTACCCCAAGAGCGAACGGACCCAAACCGCCATGTACTATATGGCGATGTCCTGTTTCCTGGGCAACAAATACAAGGAAACCCTCGCCGCCTGCAAAGGCTACCTCACCAAGTTCCCCGACGGCTACTACGCCGGCGACATGCACTACCGCCTGTCGTTCATCGACTTCAACGACAAGGAAGATGACCAATCCGACAAGATCATCCGCGAACTCGGCGATTTCCTCCAGAACCATCCCGAGGACGCCGCCAACGGCTCGATGTACTGCCTGATGGCCGACACCTATAAAAAGAAGAAGCCCAATCCCAAGTCCGATCCGGAAACCCAGAACAAGGAACTCCAGACCTACGAGGACGCGGCCCTCAAAGCCTACATGGATGCCGTCAAGACCGACAGCATGGACGACATCATGCAATACGCGCTGGACTCCGCCACCGCCATCATGACCCGGCGCCGCGAATGGAAGGCCGTCGCCGACATGCACGCCGAATTCATGAAGCGCAAGCCGGACAGCCAGTTGTATCTGCTCTCCGCCGGCCAGATCGCCCGCATGTATGCCCGCGAGGAGAACGGCTACGAAAAAGCCGCCGCCGTGCTCGCCGACGCCATGGAGCCGAAGATCTCCGACCCTACCTGTGAGCAGATCGAGTTCCTCATCGACGAACTCGTCAAGACCCTCATTTCTTCCGAGAGAAAGAAGATGCAGGCCGAAAAGAAAAAGGCTCTGGCCGAAATCAAGGACGCCCAGCCCGACAAGAAAGATGTCCCGCCTGACAAGAAGGACGTACCTCCCGACAAGAAGGACGTCCCGCCTGAAAAGAAAAAGTCCAGGGACATCGATCTCGATACCGTTGACAAACAGCTCGTCGAGACGCTCAACAAGATCACCGAGAAAAAGCAGAACCTGACCACGGCCGCACGCACTTACTATGCCCGCGCCCGCCTCGCCCAGGCGCTCAAAGATACCCGCCACTCCGATCTTTATCTGAAGGGCATCGCCACGAGCAATGCGGCGGATCCGACTCCCCTGAGTCCCACGCTGCTGTCGGTCTGCGGGGACATCCTGCTCAAGAACGGGGATTTGGATGGGGCCGAGTTGATGTTCAAGCGACTGATCGACCGCTACCATGATGGCATGTTCTCCGACGCCGGGCCGGTCGGGATGGGATACGTCGCCCTCGCCCGCAAGCAACCCGAGGAGGCCTTGAAGATTTTTGACGAAACCCTGACCAATAACAACGGGATCACCCGCTTCAAGGAAACCACCCTCGGCAAATTGCAGGCACTCGTCGAACTGGAAAGGTATGAACCCGCCGAGGAACTCGCCAAACAAATCGAGTCGGACAAAACGTTCCGCGGCGAAACAGCGGCCAAGGCCTACATGCTCCAGGGCCAGGCTTGCCGGCAACAGGCGGCCAAAGAGACCAGCCAGACCAGCGAGAAAGCCAGGGAGTTCCTGAAAACGGCCCACGCCTACTATCAGCGGGTCTATGTCGCGTATAGGGGATTCCCCGAAGTTTGCTCTGAGGCATACTGGCAGGCCTATAAAACCGCCAAGGCGCTCGGTGACTTCAAACTCGCCAAAGATACTCTCAAGGCCTTCCTCGACGAACCGAAGCTCCAGAACACCCCGCGGCATAAGGACGCCGAAAACGAGGGCAAATAATCCACGTCCATGGCGCATTCATCCATCACCATCCGTTCCGCCTTGCTGGCTGGCGTGATCGCCGCTGCCCACACCGCAGTGCAGGCCGAAGATCCTGTGCGGATCGTCTTCAAGACCGGCCCCTCGATCCCCGCTTCCGCCGTCACCCTGGTAACCGATAAGGAAAATGGCGACAAGTTCGTGGTGAAAACCGATGCCGATCCTTACAAGGTGGGACAGGAAATCCCCTTCGCCAGGGCCGACCACATCTATGGAGTGAAACCCGCCGCCATCAACCAGGCCATCGTCACCATGCTCATGGGCAAGCCGAAGGACGCCCAGAAGATGTTGGAACCTATCGTCAACGACCAGCGCATCACCGCAAAAATCCCCGGCAACTTCTGGCTGGAAGCGGCCCGCACCATGCTGGTGGCCTACTCGTTGTACGGCCAATCCAAGGATGCTCTCGACCTCGGCAAGGAGATCTCCGCTGCCACCGGCGTCCAGGGTATCGAACCGTACGTGCCCCTCGGCAAAGCCCTGATGATGCCCCTCACGGTCAAGTTCGACGACCGTGAGGTCGCCCTGCGCGACCTGATGTCCGACGTCCTGCCGGCCGACGTGTGCGCCTTCGCAACGTTTTTCCGCGGCGATCTTCACAAGAAGGAAAAACACAGCGCCGAGGCGCTGGAAGCCTACCTCAACGTGCCTTGCCTGTACCCCTCGGGGGGCTTGGCCGTCATGGCCGTCGCCGAAATGCAGGCGGCCGAATTGCTCGGTGCGCTCAACCGGCGCGAGGAAGCCATCACCCTGTGCCGTTCGGCGGTCCGTGACGCGGTCGGCACCACCCTCGTCCAGGATGCGAATAAACGCATTGAAAGTCTCAAGTAATCCACATAACCTCCGTTCACTAATCACTGCAACTGCCCATTCCATGAAACGTACCATCCACGCGCTTGCCCTCGCAGCCTATACGCTCCTGCCAACGCTCGCCTTCGCCGGTCCAGAAACCCCGCAAGGTGGGGTCATCAAAAAAAGCTTTGTCCAAGTGCTGCAGGAAGGCGGCCCGGTCATGTTCATCATTGGCGCCTTCTCGGTCGCGACCGTCTGGCTCGCCCTCGACATCTGGTTCCGCACCAATGCCAAGAAAATGACCCCGGCCGGGGACGTGCATGTCGCCCGGGAAGCGTTCCTTGCGGGGGACTACGTGGGTGCCTATCAGGCGATGAAGGTGGCCACCAGCCCGTTCGCGCAGGTCGTGCAGGCGGCCCTCGGATCCGTCGGTTACGGCAAGGCCGCGACCGAAGAAGCGCTATTGGCGGAAGTGGACAAGATCAACTCCACCCTCCAAACCCGCATCAACTACCTGTCCGTTATCGGGGTTTGTTCGCCCATGGTCGGTCTGCTCGGAACCGTTTGGGGGATGCGCAAGGCGTTCGCCACCCTCGGCTCCACCGGCCTCGGCGACTTCGACAAACTCGCCGGAAGCATCGGTGAGGTGCTCATCGCCACCGCTTCCGGACTGTTCATCGCGATTCCCGCGTTCATGGGTTTCTATTTCCTGCGCAACAAACTGCAGGGCGGCATTCACCAACTCCTGGAACAGACGGAAGGCCTGTTCCGCAACGCGCCTTACGATTACCTCAAGGATGCCGATGTCGGCCAGGAAGCCACCTACGCGGCGCTGCCCAACTGGGTGACGGGCGCCGGTGATGGAGCCGAAGCCGCGGCACAGGGATGAGATGCCTGTTTTTTAACCCCAAACCCTTGATTCCATGGCCAGCCTAGGCGGAACTGAAAGCGGCGAACCTGAATTCCAGATCGCCCCGATGATCGACGTGCTGCTGGTCTTGCTCATCTTCTTCATGAGCATCACCACCGCCGAAGTTCTCAAGATCGACAAGGGGATCGTCTTGCCGGTGTCGGAGCACTCCAAGAAGCGCGACGCCGAGATGGCCAAACACGAATTGGCCGTCAATGTCCGCTGGGATCCCATTGAAATGAAGGCCCATTTGAAAGTGGATGACCGGGATTATCCGACGCCTTCCGAACTGGTTCCGGTGTTCAAAGCGAAACTGAAAGCCGATAAGAATTTGCGGGTGATCATCCGCGGCGACCGCGCGTTGCCGGCCATCGAAGTCCAGCGGATCATGGATCTGATAGGTCAAGGCGGTATCTCGGACATCTCGTTCGCGGCATCCAACAAGGAATAGGCCCAATGATACGTCATAAAAAAAAGCGGGGAAATGCTGAAGTCCATCTGGGTTTCCAGATCGCGCCGATGGTCGATGTGGTGTTCGTCATCATGTTGTTCTTCATGGTGCTCGCCGGCTCGGTGAAAATCGAGAACGGTCTCAACACGAAACTGCCGGGAACCGAGGAACCGGAACAGTCCACCTCGCTGCCGGATGAAATCGCCATCCGCATCGAGGATGATGGCCAGGTTTACCTCAATGAGGACCCGCTCGACACGCCGGAAGACAAGAATCTACCCTACTTGACCCGAAACCTGATGGATCTCAAAACAAGCAGCGATGCCTCGAAGTCCCAGGTGCTCGTCACAATCTACGCCGCCGAACAGGCCAAATACGAGCGGGTCGTGAATGTGCTCGACTCGCTGACCCAGGCGCGAATCGGCAATGTGACGTTCCAGGCCGGCGCGCCCGCCGAGTGAGGCCACCCGGGCTGACCCCTTCATGTTGGAAGTGACTATCGCTTCCCGGGAACCGGCGGTGCCGGAGTCCCGTGACAGATTTGCCGCAAACACGCGGTATGATGAATACATGATGCCCCGTCATGATACCATGAAATTGACCTTTATGAAGTTGAACGTGAGGATCGCCGTCACAACACTTGCATGTGTCATCGCCGCAGCGGCAGCGCCGGATCACGCCGGCAATCCGCCCAACCGCGGCCAGCGCGTGGCGGCTTCCTTCGCGGAGTTGCAGGCTGGATTCGCTGATCCTGATAGAATCTACGCGCCCTTCATCTTTTGGTTTTGGGACGAGCCGTTGGATGCCGGAAAAATGGGTGAGATGGCGCGGGTGATGGGCTCCCAGGGGTTCAATCCCGGCTATGCCCATGGCCGCAACTCGATGGTCGGAACACCGGACCTGCCCGCCGACGAATGGATCGGCGACAAGTGGTTCGACGCGTTCGGCGCGGCGCTGCATGAGGCGGAAAAGCAAAAGAGTTATCTGGGATATTGTGACGAATACTGGTGGCCGGGATTCCAGGCGCACGGGCGCGTGCTCAAACAACATCCGGAGTTGAATGCGCAATCCCTCAAATGGACGATCATCGATGCCGGTCCAGGCGCGGAAGTGAAAGTGCCCGCCTGTTATTTCGCCGCCGCCGCCCGCGTCGATCACCCGGGACCGGACAACGAGGCGATGATTTCCAGCAAATCGCTGCGCTTGATAGGCAACGGCGACGAATTCTCATGGCAAGCGCCGGCCGAGGGTTCATGGCGGATCTATGCATTTCAGAAATATCACCAAAGCGGCGTGGACGGCGGCGCGGTCAATGCCATCGATGACCGGCTCGCCAAGGCATTCATCGACATCGCGCTGGAACCCTACGCCAAACGCATGGGCGACAAACTCGGCAAATCCATTCCCGGCGATTTCCGCGATCACGAGGGCGATTATGGCCGCAAGCTCGCCTGGTCGGATTCATTGGACAAACAATTCAAGGATCGCCATGGCAGCGACATCCGTCTCGCGCTGCCGCTCATGGTGGACCGGGATGTCGAAGGACAATATGCCAAAGCCCGCTGGCAGTGGTACGATCTGGTGTCCGATTTGTATGCCGCGAATTTCAAGGAAGTAACGGATTGGCACGAGAAACGCGGCATGTACACCACCGGCCATGTGTGGGAGGAAAACCTCTCGCTGCAGGTGTTCGCGGTCGGCGATCACATGAAAGTGCTGCGGGCGCTGACCATGCCCGGCCAGGATTGCCTGGGACGCAAGGCACTGCAGGTCCATGACTTCAAGGAAATCGAATCGGTGGCCGAATTCGGCAATGTTCGCGCCATGACCGAGTTGATGGGTGCCGGGTCATTCGGCGCGGCAGGCAATGGCTCGGGCAAGGACCAACCGTGGGGCACCTTCACACCCACCTTCCTCAAGCAGGCCGCCAACGCCGTCACCGCCTGGGGCATGAGCCACGTTATTCCCCATGGTGTGTTCACCACCCGCAAGCTCACCGGCAATCCATGGCCTCCCGATTGGTACGCGGAGAACCCGATGTTTCCCTACATGCACCTGTGGACGGATTTCGTCCGCCGCGCGAGTTATATCAACTCGATGGGATCCGCCGCGCCGGACGTGCTCCTCTACAACCCGCTCGAATCCGCATGGATCCACACGTCCGCCGCCATGCTCGATGAGAAAACATGGGAAATCCTCGAAGGCCGCAATGACGGCAGCCGTGTCCATGTCATCAACAAAGTTTATGCCGACGCCATCAATGACCTCACCGACGCCCGCGTCGAATTTTTGATAGGCGACCGGTTCTATCTGAAACAGATGGAAATCGGAAGTGAAAAACCGGTGCGCGGATCCAAAGATACCAAGGAGGCCAGGCTGGTCCGCGGGCAATTCTCATTCCGCACGCTGGTGCTGCCGCCGCTGGATATCCTGACCCTCGAATCCGCCCACAAAATGGCGGATTTCGCCAAGGCCGGAGGTTATGTCTATGCCTTGGGAGAACTTCCATCAGCTTCCGCTGAAAACGGCATGAATGATCCCATGATGAAGGATCTCATGGCACAACTCAGGACGGCGCCGGAGTTCCGTGCTCTAACAAACGGTCTGAAGGCAGGGATGGACGACGATGTGACCCTTCCGGGTTTGGAGAGCGCGGTTTACTTGAACCCTGGTGAGTTCCCGCTGCTTGCACAACACCGGCGGATTGACGGCAAGGATTTCTACTGGCTGGCCAACAATACCGAGCAAGCGCAGAAGTGTGATATCTGCATTCGTCGGAGTGGCGCGACTTCCATCTGGGATTGCGAGACCGGCGCCATCCGGCCTATCAGCTCGTACAGTTGTGGGCAGGTCGATCTGAGCTTCAAACCGCTGGAAGCCTATTGGCTGGTGGTGGATCCGGCGCGGCCGTCGCAGGACCCCTCCGAGCCACCGAAGACCAAGGAAGGAGTGGCGATTTCCGGTCCGTGGAAAGTCACCTTTGATGCGAAGATCCAACCCACAATGGAGTTCCCCACATCTCCGCCGGCGGAGTTTTCCAATGGAGTGGAAAAACCGTTGGAGGATTGGAAAACATGGGCACCCGCGAAATTCAGCGGCTTGATGGATTACACCAAAACCATCACCGTGGACAAGGTGGAGCCGTCGGTGTTGCTGGACTTGGGCAAGGTCTGCCATGCGGCGGAAGTCTGGGTCAACGGCCAATCATGCGGCGCGAGGTTGTGGGGGCCCTACATCTATGATATCGGCAAAGCCCTGCATCCGGGCAGCAACGACATCCGCGTGCGGGTCGCCAACCTCATCAATAACAGTTATGACGACATCCGGGAATCCGGCCTCTTCGGCCCGGTGATCCTGAGGTGAACACAAAGTTAGACCCTGCGGTGTCAAATCCCGAAGTTATCGCCGATGCCGTGGTGCTCGATCATGTAATCCATGTCCTTGTCGCCGCGGCCGCTGAGGTTGACGAGCACGGTGCGCGCCACTCCGGGGGTCTGGCGGGCAAGGCGCATGGCGTGGGCCACGGCATGGGCGCTTTCCAAGGCGGGGATGATGCCTTCGTTGCGGCTCAGGACATAGAACGCCTCGACGGCTTCCATATCGGTGGCGGTGAGGTATTGGACGCGGCCGGTGTCCTTGAGGTGGCAGTGTTCGGGGCCCACACCCGGGTAGTCGAGGCCGCTGGCAATGGAATGCACGGGCGAGGGTTCGCCCTTTTCATCCTGTAACAAATAACAGCGGAATCCATGGATGACGCCCTCCCTGCCGTAGGTCATGGTGGCCGAGTGCTCACCAACCATCGTGCCCTTGCCGAGCGGTTCGACACCGTGGAGTTCCACCGGATCGTCGATGAATCCGGCGAAGAGCCCGATCGCGTTGCTGCCGCCACCGACACAGGCGGTGACGATGTCCGGCAGGTTGCCCGTCATCTCGATGATCTGCTCGCGCGCCTCCATGCCAACAACCTGCTGGAAATCCCTGACCATCATCGGAAAGGGATGCGGCCCGACCACCGAACCGATGCAGTAAATCTGGTCCACCGGATCCTGCATGTAGGCCATGAGCGCGGTATCAACCGCCTCCTTGAGGGTGCGCAGCCCGTGGGTTGCCGGGATCACCCGGGCACCGAGGATTTTCATGCGGGCCACGTTGGGTGCCTGTTTGGCGATGTCCACCTCGCCCATGTAGATGTCGCACTCGAGGCCGAAATAGGCGGCGGCGGTGGCCAGCGCCACGCCGTGCTGGCCGGCACCGGTTTCCGCAATGAGCTTCTTTTTGCCCATGTAGCGGGCTAACAACCCCTCGCCCATGCAATGGTTGAGCTTGTGTGCGCCGGTGTGGTTGAGATCCTCGCGTTTCAGATAGATCTGGGTCATGCCCAGCTTCTTGGACAGGCGGGCGGCGTGATAAACCGGTGTCGGTCGTCCCTGGAAATGGCGGCGGATGCGGCGCAGTTCCTCGATGAAATCATGCGAGCGCGAAACGATTTCGTAGGCTTGGCGGATTTCGGCGAGCGGCCCTTCGAGTCCGGGTGGCACGAAAACGCCGCCATAGGCACCGAAAAAGCCGGCGGAATCAGGACTCTGGTGAAGCGATTGGGGTGTTGAGGATGGGAGCATGGCGTTGGATGGATTCCGAATAGTGGGTGAATCAGTCCGGCATGGCAAGGCCACACTTGCGGGGTGAAAATTCCTATGTCGGGTAGAAATTATGATTGCCATGCCGTCATATTTCTGGTAAATATGACAACGTGATTACCAAGAGAGCTTATTGCCGACTGTTGCAACCACCGGGGCAGAGTTTTTTCCTGTTTGGCATGCGGGGTGTAGGCAAGAGCACCTGGTCGCGGCAGGCGTTTCCCGACGCGCCTCGCTTTGATCTTCTGGACGAGGGCCTGTTCCAGAGTTACCTGCGCGACCCCCGGCTGTTTGCCCGCGAGTTGTTGGGATTTCCGGTCGGACAAACCGTGGTAGTGGACGAAATCCAGCGGCTGCCCGCGCTCTTGAACGAGGTACACCGGCTGATCGAGAGCCACGGGTTGCGTTTCGTTTTGTTAGGATCAAGCGCCCGCAAGCTGAAGCAGGCGGGCACGAACCTGCTGGCGGGGCGTGCCTTGCGGCGGGTGATGTTCCCGTTGCTGCCGGAGGAACTGGGTTCGGATTTCGATTTGGCGGAGGTGTTGCGTTGCGGCAGCCTGCCCGTGATTTGGCAATCGGCCGCCAAGGAGGATAGTCTGGAAGCTTATGTTCAGTTGTATTTGAAGGAGGAAAT
>Ga0073936_10012505_pt1 | contig 10104 bp, 11 predicted proteins | sample AliMusrvi5mmetaG_FD_87041 | JGI IMG/M metagenome (GOLD analysis project Ga0073936, IMG submission 87041) | Freshwater lake bacterial and archeal communities from Alinen Mustajarvi, Finland, to study Microbial Dark Matter (Phase II) - Alinen... | ecosystem: Environmental > Aquatic > Freshwater >... | reverse complement strand
TTTTGCGACAGTTCCTTGTCCGAAGGCAACTCGGCCGCGATCATGGGCGCCACGGCTTTGGGCGGCTCCTCTTTGGGGGATTCCGCTGCCTTCGTCTCGGCCGCCTTCGCTTCCGCCGCCGCCGCGATTTTCTGGGCCGCCAAGTCGGCCGCCTTCTGGGCCATTTCGGTATCCACAGGAAGTTCGGCCGCGATGGTGGGGGCAGCGATTGGGACCGCGGTTATTTCAGGTTCTATGGTGGCAGGTGTGACAATCTCGGCAACCTTTGGCGATGCCTCAGCAGGTTTATCCTCGCTTACTACAGCGACTTCCTGTGGTGCCGGTGGGGGAAGTTCCGCGGTGCTCACTGGTTCGACAGCCGTAATTGGCGCCGCAGCCGCCTCTTTCCATTCACTCGCCCAACTCGTCGAGGCAAAGCGATCGGCGAGCGACCAGGCTCGGCCCTCGCCACCGAATATGGATGCGAGGTAACCAAACTTGCCTGCGAGTTGTGGATTGCGAGCCCGCAATTCCGCATAGGATGAATCTGAAGCCTTGAAGTCCTCAAGCTCGTACTGGCATCGCGCCAAGCCCAAGAGGGCGCTGTCGTCATCGGCCTTCAAAGAATATGAATATTGAAAATAGGAGAGGGCCAGCTTGAAATCCTTGCGGAGATAGGCGACGTTTCCCAGGTTGGTCCACGCCTTCTGATAGCCAGCCTTCGCCGCTTGGGAGAGGTATTTCCACGACTCCTTGAGCATGCCGTAATTGGCGTAGAGTATGCCGAGTTCGTTGGCGCGCAGTTGGGGATCGGCCGTAGCGACCTTGAGCTCGAGGGATCGCACCTGCGGTTCGATCTCCCGGGCCACAAAGCGGTCCAGGGCGCTGTCGAAGGCGACGGCGGTCTCTGTCTCCTCGGGCAGGACAAATCGAGGATTCACGCCCGGAAAGGCGGCGGAAGGGTATACCTTCCAACAATCCGTCAGAGGGTAAAAAGCCGCGACACCAGTGCGGCTGTTGTCAGCCCATTCCTTGGCGCCCACTCGCCATGCCTTGATGAAGCCGTCCTTGACCATGGTTATCTCGACAGGAATCCATGCCTTCCCTTCCCGAAACACGAGGAGCCCGGGATCGTAGAAGCTCTCACGCGCGACTGTCTCCGTCATGCCGGTGTCGAAGGCAGCGAAGATGTGGCCCGGGATCGTGATGAAGGCGGCCTCGACACCCACCGAATGCATCAGGGTGGCGAAGAGTATCGCCAGGTCCGAGCAGTCACCCCCGCGATTGGCCAATGTCTGGTGGGGAAACTGCACCGAGTCTATGTAATCCTTGAGGCCGTGCTTGACCGAGTAGTCGTTGGCGGGGACGACGACATAATTCAGTCCATACAGGCGCTCAGCCTCAAACATGCCTATCGCTAATTGAAGGGGTTTATTGACGTCTCCCCGAAGCCTGTCCCGCACTATTCCCGACGCGTAGCGCGAAAACCACAGCGCCGCGGGATTGGTCGGTGAGACAAACGAAGCGGCGCGCCTGTCATCCGACCAGGTGATCGCATTGCGGTGGTGCATCCGAAAATCGACAGGAACACGCACCAGCCGCTCCGAACCCAGGTAGCTGTACTCGACGATGATCTCGGCCTTGGCGTCCACACCCTGCGTGATGCCCAGCACCGAGTCGGAGAAGAGCGCTTTGACCGGTACCGTGACTGAAGCGCCTTCCTGGATGTTGTTGTATTGGCCGCAGATCTTGGGCTGGTCCATATAGTGGCCCGCGTTGAACGACACCTTCACGTCGCGGATCATTCCGTCCTCGCGATTCACGATCCTGACCGAACCGAAGGCGTTGTCGTCGTAGTACGCATAGAGCGAGGGAAAGACCGCATCGAGCTTGATGTCCTCGACGGAAAGTCGATTCTTGTATCCACCCAAAGCAGATAGATCAAAGCTGAAGTACAGACCGGCCGCTATTGCGGATAGTATCGGCACCTCGGTTCCAAAGTAACTCGTGTAACCGCCGCTCAAGGAAAGGGAAAAGGCCGGTGAAAGGCGATACTCGAGGCCCAGTCGAGCCCCGGCTGCAATGGCCATTCCCCCGCCTCCAGCAAGGAATATCTCGGCGACACCGCCCATCGCGTCCAACCGCAGGGACAACCTGTCGGTGGGCCTCATCACGAAACCCAGACCAAGGTTCCCCTCAGCGGCGCCCAGGGCCGATCCGCCTGGATAGGGCGCGTAAAGGTACTGTGCGCGGACAAAAGGCATCAGCCACGGGTACGCCACCACATCGAGGGCCGATCCAGCGCCGAAACCCACGGACGAGTAGAGGGGTTTGCTTTCACCAGTCAGGGCGTCGGTATAGGTGTCGAGGGGAAAGTAAACCTCACCCAATGGCCGCACAAAAAAACTGCCGGCGGTCTGGGCGGCCGCGAACAAACAGGCGAGGGGGAAGAGGATGGCCAGCGCCAGCCTTTTTTTTGAAATTGAAACCATCATTCTTCCCCGTCCCAGGTCATGCCGCCTCCGCGATCAGCCGCCGCCGAAGATGCGCGCAAGGCAAGGCTCGAATCCACCTTGGACGAAAGGTAGGCGTAATGATCCGCCAGGGCAGGATCGATGGTCTTGACCCGCGCGAAAAGCTCGTCAGCCTCGGCGTAGGCATCCAGTTCGTAGCGCGCTCGCGCAAGGCCGATAAGCGCGGCCTTGTTGCCCGGCTGCGCTACGAGTGCCCGTTCGAAGTAGCTGGCCGCCGTCTCATAATCCTTGAGCAGAAAGGCGATATTGGCGAGGTTGACGATGGCCGGCGAGTATTCCTTCGTCACCGCCTTCTCGAACTCAGCCTTGGCCTGGGTGTACAGCCCATATTGCGCATAGACGATGCCGAGGTTGTTTCGCTGCTTGCCCGTTCCCTCACCCACCATCGCAGCCACAAGGCGCCGCGCCTTGGGCTCGACCTCGGCGGTGACAAAGCGGCCCAGCACGTTTTCGAATGCCAGGTTTATCGCCTCCTCAGATGGCTTCTGCGGCTTGTAATCAATATCAGCAAGGGCAATCGGAGAGAACTCCTTCCAAGCTTCCTCGACGTTGACCAGAGTTGGCGTGGAACCCTGTGGCTGTGCCTTCCAGAGGTCGGCGCCGGCCTGCCAGGCCCTCAAAAAGCCGTCGCGAATCATGGAAGCTCGCAAGGGCACCCAGACCTTGCCGGAATCGAAGATGAAGTTCCCGAGATTGGTGAATGTTGTCCTGACCTGAGCCTCACCCATGTCAAGCGGAAAGGCGACTATGACATCCTCGGGCAACGCGGCGATGGCGGCCGGCACCGCGATCGACTCGAGGGCCTCAGCGACAGCAAGTGCGATCGCGTCGGAATCGCCGGATTTGTACGACAGGGTCTGGTAGGGATACTGGATATAGGCCAGCTTGGAGACGTCCTTGCGCACTACGGTGTAGGGGAGCGTGGGATCCGGCGTCCAGACGATACCGTAAATCCGCAGGCCCTCAAAAATGCCCATTCCATACTGGAGGAACTTGTCGATCTCGGGCCTCGAATGCACACGCACCAGGCCCGCCAGGTATTTTGAAAGCTCGAGCATGACGGGGTCCTGCGGAGATACGAAGGCACCGACAATTCGGCTGTCCGCCCAGGTGGCGGCATTGCGGTTGTTGAACACTACAGTGATCGCTTTTGAGTAACTTCGGCTCGCGTCGAGGATCTTGTACTCGACCTTGATGTCACCTTGCACCTTCGTGGTCTCCGAAAATCCAAGCACCTTGTCGTTGAAGTTGGCGTAAATCGGAACCTCGACGCTGTTGTTATGGAGGATCAACGGAAACTGGCCGCATTCGGCGGCGCGGGAGGTATAACTGGCCGCCGAAAAACTGACCTTGACGTCTCGTATCTCGGCGGATTCGCCGTTTGTCAAACTGAGATAGGCTATCGGCGCCTTCTCACTTTTGTAATAGGTGATGGGGAAGATCGTCTCCTGCTTTTTGATGTCGGTGCCGAGCCCTGAACTTCCGCCTCCGAGCTTGTCCAAACCGATGTTCAAAAGGAGTCCGGCTGAAATCCCTTTATAAATGGCGGCGTCGGTCCCGAGAAGCTGTGAGTAGCCCGCATTGCCGAGGATGCTGAAGCTTGGATTAAACCGATAGCCAAACTCGGCCTTCACTTTCCAATAGGTTGAAAGGCCCGCCAACTCAACCCCAAGGCTTGTTTTGGGAACAGAAACGTAGGCCATTCCGCCGCTCACTCCCGCCCTGGTCATCAGTCGCGGAATCGGATAGGCAAAAACCGAGAGGCCAGCGCCACCCTGTCCGTACAGGAGACTGCTCCCCGCCACGTTGTTCAGGGGAATCGCATTGACTCCCGCCTCCAGAAATGGGCTGAAGAAACCAAAAAGGGAGCTGTCTGCGGTGAGATTGAGTCCGTAGCCCACGGAATAAAGATCCAGATTCGAGCCTTCACTCAAAGGATTGCCGAAGGGAATCCAGACTTCTGGCGCAAGCCGAACGCTGACCTGAGGCGCAGGAATAGCCAGCGTGGAGAAAAATGAGAGGAACGAGAAGATCAGGAAGGCACGAAACGTTTTTTTGGCCATCATCACAGCCCTTTTTAATAAGCGAATATACTTTATGTATCTAGTATATCGTACTATTTAGGACTATACGACCGAATTCCTAAATCCAAACGTCTTCTTTAAAAAAACAAAGCCCCCGCCGCACTTGGCACGGGAGCTTGTTTGACAATAAGGCTTAGACTTCTTTACTTTACTACAGCCGCCTTCTTTTTGTTGGCAAGTGTGGCTTTGCAGATTTTGCAGATCTTGACCTTCAGGCCTTCGACCTCCTGCTCATACAGTACTTTCACACCTTCGCGCTTGCAGACGGGGCAGACACCACGGCCGTGTGCCACGGTTTCCTGGAGACCCTTCCCTCGGTGGGCTTTAGACATATCTCATCCTCCCCTTTCGGGCACCTATCGGGCCCCGGTCAGGCCGGGCCTTGGGCCTTTTCCTTGGATTTCTTTTCTACCTTGCGTTTTTCGCGCTCAGCTTTCTTGCCGTCGTCCTTCCGCTCCACCAGTTCCAACAGAACCATGTCAGCCGCATCGTGGTTGCGCTCGCCGATACGTATGATCCGCGTGTAGCCGCCGTTGCGCTCCTTGAAGCGCGGAGCTATGTCCGTGAAAAGCTTGGCCAGGATGCCTTCGTCCCAGATCTTTCTCGCCACCATTCGGCGATTGTGGACCGAGTCTTCCTTGGCCCGCGTGATCTCCTTCTCGGCGAAACGCCTGACCTCGACGGCCTTGGCCCGTGTGGTGATGATTCGCTCGTGCTGAAATAGCACCGTCATCATGTTCCGGATGAGCGCTTTGCGGTGGGCTGGCACCCGGTTTAGCTTGTTGAATCCGATCTTATGCTTCATCGGTCTCTTCCTTCTTCATGGATAACTTCAGGTAGTTGCGCAACGCGGAATAGTCCGTCATGCCAAGGCCGAGGTTCCATTCCTTGAGTTTGTCCTTTATCTCCTGAAGCGACTTCTTTCCAAAGTTCCGTGTCTTGGCGATGTCGTCCTCGGTTTTGCGCGTGAGATCCCCAATGGTCTTGATGTTGGCATTCTTGAGGCAATTGGAACTTCGTACGGACAGTTCAAGTTCCTCGACCGGTGTGTTGAGGATTTGCCGTACACGTTCATCGACCTCATCGTTCTCGTCGGTGTCTCCAGCCTCGCCCTCGTCGAAGTTGACGAAGATGACGAAGTGATCCTTGGCTATCTTGGCAGCTTCGGCCAGCGCATCCTCGGGTTTGACAGTACCATCCGTGTACACTTCAAGAATCAGCTTGTCGTAGTCTGAGCGCTGGCCAACCCGCGTGGGCTCTACAGCGAACTTTACCTTGCGCACCGGTGAGAATATGGCGTCCATCGGAATGGTTCCTACAACTTCCACGTACTTCTCGTTGACTTCTGAAGGGACATAGCCTCTCCCCAGATCCACCTGGATTTCGAGGTCTATTTTCGCATCGTCCATCAGTGTGCATATCTTGATTCCAGGATTTAGCACTTCAAGCGCTTTATCCTTCGCGAAAAGGGCCCCGTCCACTATTCCAGGACCTTTCAGCTCGTAAAGGAAGACCGCCTGCTCCTCGTCATCGGGAAGCTTGATCCTGACCTGCTTGAGCTGGTTGAGCACCTCGATAGTATCTTCGACAACCCCGGGTATGGTCTCAAACTCGCTCGTCACGATATGCTGGGTGCCTTCACTGTCGTACCGAACGATGCGCACCGCGGTGATCGCGTAGCCTTGGATGGAGGAGAGTAAAATGCGGCGCAGCGTGTTTCCGACCGTCGTGCCGTAGCCCGGCTCGAATGGATATGCCAGGAATTTACCGTAGTCAGGGCCCGACTCGCTCTGCTCGTAGGTAATTCCCTTGGGTCTCTTGAAACCCTTGAGTAGGTTCTTCCGCGCCATGTGGGCTCCTTACTTCGAGTAGAGCTCTACGACGAGCTGCTCGCGGATGTCGGCCATATCGGTGATGTCCTGGCGATGTGGGATCGCGTTGAACTTTCCAACCATGTTGTCTGGATCCACCTCGAGCCAGGGCATTACGCCCGAGCGGCCAAACTCCTGAAGGGAGTCCTTGAAAAGCCCGAGCTTCTTTGAGGTGGCGTGAACGGCTATCTGGTCACCCGGCTTCACGATGAAGCTGGGAACGTCCACTCGTTTGCCATTCACGGCGATGTGTCCGTGGAGGACAAGTTGACGACCCTGAGCCCTCGAAGAGGAAAAGCGCATGCGGTAGACCACCGTGTCGAGCCTTCGCTCAAGGAGACCGAAGAGGTTCTCACCGGTCTTTCCGCTCATACGGAGAGCCTTCTCGAAAGTATTGTGAAACTGAGTTTCCATCAGTCCGTATGTCCGCTTGAGCTTCTGCTTTTCGCGGAGCTGCACGGCATAATCCGACTGCTTGGACTGCCGCGACTTGGGAGCCTTCCCCGGAGGAAGCGCCTTGCGGTTTATCGGGCATTTGTCGCTTTTGCAGCGGTTCCCTTTGAGGAACATCTTGCGCTGCTCGGTCCGGCATAGCCGGCAAACGGGTCCTGTGTATCTCGCCATCGTTACTACCCCTTAGTTAGATGCGCCGCATCGCGCTAGATGCGCCGGGCCTTGCGCGGCCGGCAACCATTGTGGGGAATCGGCGTCACGTCGTTGATGCTCTTGACCTTGAGGCCCAGAGCCCCGAGTTGGCGTATCGCCGACTCACGGCCAACACCTGGCCCCTTCACATAGACATGTACTTCACGCAGTCCAACGGTAAGGGCTTTCTGCACCGCTGTCTCCGCCACAGTCTGCGCCGCGAAGGGGGTGGACTTCTTCGCGCCTCGAAACTGATGGACTCCGGAGGACGACCATGAGATCGCGTTTCCATTCAGGTCGGTGATGGTGATGATCGTATTGTTGAAGGTCGCCTGAATGTAGACATTGCCCTCGTATACGCTCTTCTTCTCTTTCTTTTTCTTGGCGACTGCCACGTCCGCACTCCTTAGCCAGTGTTATACGGCTTTCTTCTTGTTCGCGACCGTCTTCCGCTTTCCCTTTCGGGTGCGTGCGTTCGTCCTTGTGCGCTGTCCGTTCACGGGCAGGCCCCTGCGATGGCGAAGACCGCGGTAACATCCGATATCCATAAGGCGCTTGATGTTAAGCGCGGTCTCGGAGCGAAGGCGGCCCTCCACTTTATAGTCATTCTCGATCACCTTGCGAAGCTCGGCGAGCTCCTCGGCGGAAAGGTCGTTCATCTTCTTGTTCGGCTCGACCTTGGTGGACTCACATATCTTGCGTGCACTGGCCCTTCCGAGACCGAAAATGTAGGTCAAGGCGACCTCTACGTGCTTATTGGGGAGGTCGACTCCCGCTATACGTGCCATACTGCCTCCTCCCCTTTACCCTTGCTTCTGCTTGTGCTTGGGATTTTCACAGATGATCCTGACTATGCCGTCCCTTCGGATCACCTTGCACTTGTCGCATATTTTCTTGACGCTCGTCCTGACTTTCATTTCGAACTCCTCGCGATAGTAAGCCTTTTCAGTGAAAGAATCTACAGGTTCCTCGACCTGATATGGCCCTTGCGGGTCAGACCTTCGTGATGATGCATCTTCAAAAGGGCGTTGATCTGGGACATGGTGTCCAAATCGACACCGACGAGGATCAGGAGCGACGTGCCACCAAGGAGATAGGCCAACTGGCTCGGGAAACCAAACATGGTCTGTACCAGCGAGGGGATGAGGGCTATGAATCCCAGGTAGATCGAACCAGGAAGGATGATCCTGTTCAATATCCGGGTGAGGTGCTCTTCCATCTTCTCGCTGCGGATGCCCGGGATCGAACCACCGTTCTCCCGGATGTTCTTGGAGATTTGCTGCGGGTTCAACGTGACCTGGGTGTAGAAATAGGCGAAGAATATTATCAGGGCCACATAAAGGAAGTTGTACCAGAAACCCTGCGGCCGAAGGAAGTAACTTACGTCCCGCATCCACTTGATGTTGACGCCCAAGCTGCTCGTGATCTGCATCGGGAAGGTCAGGATCGAACTCGCGAAGATGACAGGAATGACACCCGAGGGGTTGATCTTGAAGGGTATGTAGGTGTTCTGGGCACCGTACATCTTTCGGCCAACCACACGCTTGGCGTAGTTTACCGGTATCTTCCTCTGCCCCTGCTGTTCGTAGATGACCATTACGACGACCAGGACAAACATTGCCAACACGACGATCGCGTAGATCGCGTTGAGTTCGTCACGCTGTATCTTTCTGCCAAGTTCGTAAAGGCCATTGGGAAGGCGTGCAACTATTCCGGCGAATATCAACAGTGATATTCCGTTTCCAACGCCACGTTTGGTTATCTGCTCACCTATCCATATCAGGAACATCGATCCCGCCGTGACCGTGAGGATTGCGATGAGGGAGTAAGAAAGGCGATCCATCGTTATGGCGTTTGGTATGCGATCTGCCCACACCGTGATCGAGTAGGACTCGACGATCGTCACCACAACTGTCCCCATCCTGGTCCAGCGGGCGATCTTTTTCTTCCCACCATCTTCCTCGGAAATCTTCTTGAGCTTGGGCGAGACGACCAGCATCAACTGCATGATGATCTGCATGCTTATGTAAGGCATGACGCCGAGCATGAAGAGCGAAAAGTTCTTGAACGCACCACCGGCGAAGAAATCGAGGTAATCCGTTATGCCACCTGAGGAGCTGTTCTGCGAGGCGAAATACGATTGCAGTGCACTCGCATTGATTCCGGGTATGGGCAAGAACGTGCCGAGCCGAAACAAGGCCAGCCACATGATCGTGTAGAGTATCCGCTGTCTAAGTTCCTTGACGCGGAATATATCGATGAACGCGTTGCTCGCCATGTTGATCCGCCCCTCCGCGCCTTATCAGTCGCCTGCGACCGCTGTGTCGCCGGAAGGCGTCTCTACAGTGCCGCCTGCCTTCTCTATCTTGGCCTTCGCGGAAGCGGAGACCTTGTCCACCTGAAACGTTAGGGCCTTTGTGATGGCCCCGTCACCGAGGATCTTGATGAGCGCCTCGGATTTCTTCACAAGGCGTCTTTGCAGCAAAGAAGCGCCGTCGACAACCTCGCCGTTTTCGTATTTTGCATCCAACTGCTCAAGGTTGACGATCTGCCAATGTTTCTTGAAGGAGGTGTTCGTGAAGCCACGATGGGGCAACCGCCGGTAGAGCGGCATCTGTCCACCTTCAAACCCAGGGTACGTCTTGCCGCCGGAACGAGATTGCTGACCCTTGTTGCCTCTGCCAGCAGTCGTTCCCAAGCCTGAGCTTTGGCCCCGCCCGACCCTCCGACGTTTCTTCGTAGCACCAACAGGCGCATGCAGGTTGAAGTCGGCCATTATTCGATCTCCTTAACGGACACCAGGTGCGCCACTGCCCGAACCATCCCGAGGATGGCCGGCGACGCCTCTTGCACGGTCTTGGAACTTATCTTCCTGAGCCCGAGGGAACGGACAGTTGCCCGCTTCTCTGGCTTCTGATGAATGCAGCTCTTGACCAGGGTGATCTCTATCTTTTTAGCCATGGCTTAACCCCACAGATCCTTCAACGTCTT
>Ga0073936_10012504_pt1 | contig 10104 bp, 9 predicted proteins | sample AliMusrvi5mmetaG_FD_87041 | JGI IMG/M metagenome (GOLD analysis project Ga0073936, IMG submission 87041) | Freshwater lake bacterial and archeal communities from Alinen Mustajarvi, Finland, to study Microbial Dark Matter (Phase II) - Alinen... | ecosystem: Environmental > Aquatic > Freshwater >... | reverse complement strand
GCCTGACCCTCTGGCCCGGCGTGCTGGTGGCCGGGCTGATCCTTTTTACCATCGCCTTCTTCCGCGATCCCGACCGCACCGCCCCCCCCGAACCCGAAGCCATCGTATCCGCCGCCGACGGCGTGGTTGCGGACATCCGCGAGGTGGAGGAGGTGGATGTCGCCCACGCGAAGATGAAGCGCGTCGGCGTTTTCCTCTCCGTCTTCAACGTCCACACCAACCGCGCGCCCATCGCCGGGAAGGTGATCTATTCCAAGGAATACCCCGGAGCCTTCCTGGACGCCCGCGATCCCGAGGCCAGCGGCAAGAACGCCTGTCGCACCTGGGGCTTTCAGAACGACCGCGCGACGATTGTCGTGCGCCAGTTGACGGGCCTCATCGCTCGCCGCATTGTGGGCTGGTCGCAGGTGGGTGACACCGTGGCCAAGGGTGAACGCTTTGGTATGATCCGCTTTGGCTCCCGCACGGAGGTCTTTGTGCCTCTGGACGCCGAGATTACTGTAAACCCGGGGGATCACGTGGCTGGCGGCGTGACCATCATCGCCCGGCTTCCGCAAAAATAGACTATCCCCCCTTCCTCTTTCCCATCCATGAACGCACCTCAGGACGACTCGCCCAAAATTTACCTTCTTCCAAACCTGATGACGGCAGGCAACCTTTTTTCAGGGTTCGCCGCCTCGCTCCTCATTGTCAAGGGGACCCTCGCCATGGAAACCGGGGAGTCGCTCATCGCTTACTTCAACCAGTCCTATTTTCACCTGGCTATCGGGCTGATCCTGATCGCCTGCATCTTTGATATGCTCGACGGGCGGCTGGCCCGGCTGGGCGGGCACGAGAGCGCGTTCGGGCGGGAGTTCGATTCGCTGGCCGACGTGATCTCCTTCGGCGTCGCCCCGGCGTTGCTGCTGTATAAAATCGTGCTCCAGAGCTTCGACTATGGCTGGATCGTCTCCTTCCTCTACCTGCTTTGCGGCGCGATGCGGCTGGCCCGCTTCAACTGCATGGCCGCCACCAGCCACGGCGCGGACAAGGACTTCCGGGGCTTCCCCATTCCCGCCGCCGCCGGGGTCATCGCCTCGGTCACGCTCTTCATTCTGTGGTGGGAGGACCAGGATCGGGAACTGACGGGCGGCTGGCGCTACCTGCTGCTGGCGCTCATGATCTTTCTCTCCTTCATGATGTTCTCGAAGTTCAAATACCCGAGCTTCAAGGCCTTCAACTGGCGCACCCAGGGGTCCATCTTCAAATTCATCTGCATCTTCCTGCTGCTCATCTTCACGGGGCTCAAATATATGTGGATGCCGGCGGTGCTCTTCATCAGCTACCTCCTCTACGGCTTCCTGCGCCCCTTCCTCTCCCTGCGGATGCGCCAGGAAATCGAGGAGGAAGCCCAGGAAGAAGAATCCGGCAGCGGAGCCGAGCCGCCCAAAAACGAGCCGTAAAACAGGCTGTCAGGCCGTATTTACGAATTTTTATTTTCACGCAAAGCCGCAAAGGCGCAAAGAGGGAAGCGGAATCTGCGCGCATCGTCCCGAGCTTGCCAAGAATTTCTCGACGGTTGGGCCTTCTTAAAAAGACAGAATCTGGAATCGATGTGCGGACGCTCTGTTCGTGTTCACACAGTATGGAGGATGTTGTCCTCTTGCCGCCACAAAATATCGCTCAGCTCATTCTTCTTTGCGCCTTTGCGTGAGATCTATTTCCACTACGTACGGTCTTTGCGCGAGAATCTTCAGGGCTAAATTCGTGAACAGGCTGTCAGGCATGAAGGCTGCTTTTTCCATGAGGCCGCCCTCATGGTTTTACAAGCTCCCCGCAGCGCCGCCGCCGCTTTTTCCAACCCGCTTCTGCCCGCTCCCGCCGCCGATCCCTGGGTGATCGAGCACGGGGGCATCTGGTTTGCCCTGCAGGCTTCCGAGCGCACGCTGCAACTGCGCGCCGCCGCAAGCCTGGCCGAGCTGGGGATCGCCGAAGCCGTCACCATCTGGCGCGCCCCGCAGACGGGCCCCTGCTCCTGCAATCTCTGGGCTCCCGAAATGCACCGCCTCGACGGCAAGTGGTTCATCTACGTCGCCGCCGACGATGGCAAAAACAAAAACCACCGGATGTGGACCCTGGAAGCCGGAAGCGCCAATCCCTTCGGGGCATGGGGGGTGCGCGGGATGTTGGACACTGGCGGCTGGGCCATCGACGGCACCGTGCTGGAGGAGAAGGGGCGGCGCTACTTTGTCTGGAGCGGTTGGCCGGGCCGCAAAAATGAGCAGCAGAATTTATATATCTCAGAAATGCGAACGCCGTGGAGGCTCATCGGGCCGCGCGTGGCCCTGGCGGAGCCGACGGAGCCGTGGGAACGGGTGGCGCTTCCGCTGTGCGAGGGGCCGCAGATTCTCCGGCGCGGGAAGCGCACCTTCGTGGTTTATTCCGCCAGCGGCTCGTGGACGCCGGATTACTGTCTGGGCATGTTGATCAACGATGACGGCGATTACTTGAACCCCGGTTCCTGGACGAAGCGGGGGCCGGTCTTCCAGAAGACCGAGCATGTTTGGGGGGTGGGCCATTGCTGCTTTGCCCGGCACCCCGACGTGGGCGACCTGATCTTTTACCACGCCAAGACCGACCAAGCCCCCGGCCGGGACAACCGCAACGTGCGCGTGCAACCCTTCAGCTGGACCGCCGAAGGGCTGCCGGATTTTGGCTGCCCGGTGCCGGTGTAATCCCCAGTTGCCCCTCGTGCGTAAAATTGCCGTTGACTCCAGAGGCCCGCCCCCTAGCATCGGCCCAAGCGCCCCCCCGCTGCATTAGACGCTCTATAGGTTAGTGAAAGCATGGGGGAACCGTGTTTTTATTATGATACCTAATCTGAAATACCTCCTGCTTTGTGGTCTCCTTGCCGGGGCAAGCCTGCCCGTTTCCGCCGCGATGACGGCGGCAGAACAACAAAAGCGCACCAAGGAAGTTGAGGGCTTGATGCGCCAAAACCTGGCGAAGGTTGAAGGGTCGGTCGCCTCGCCGCAGCAATCGTTTGCCGTCCGCGACCTTTCCCATGCGGCGCTGGCGTATATGATGCTGGGCGAAGGGGGCGACAAGGGAGTCGCGAAAGCGCAGGCGATGGTCGAGCGCTTTTTTCCGCTGCAAAACATGGACATCAACTCGCCCGAGTATGGCAAGGTGCCCTGGGCTCCCTCCAATCCGAATGTTCACGATGACAATGCCATCGAGTTCCTGGCCAGCGAACTGGGGCCGCTTCTGCTTTTGTACGGAGACAAGTTCCCGCAGTCCTTTCTCGACGCGGCCGTGCCTCACTTAAAAGCGGCGCTGGCCGCCATTGCCCGCCATCACGTGAGTGTTTCGTATGGCAACATCGCGCTCATGAAGGCCGCCAACCAAATCCTGCTGGGCGAGTATCTCAAAGACAACGCGACCATTGATACTGGCAAGGCGCTTTTTGAAGAGTGGATCGCCTTCACCCGCAAGAACGGCATCCCTGAATTCGACAGCCCCGTTTACAGTCAGACGCAAATCGACGTGCTCTATGGTCTTTACCACACCGTTAAGGACCCCGTGGTAAAAGCCAAGGCCAAGGTCGCCCTCGACTATTATTGGGGCGAGTTTTCCGCCAATTTCTTCCCCGGCTCGCGGAGTATGTCCGGCCCGAACAGCCGGAGCTACAACTTCCTGAGCGAGGATGGTAACATCAACCAGAACTATTACTTGAACGGCTTTTCCACGACGATCAGCCCCGTCTTTCTGAACGACCAGGTGCAGATCTGGGCTCCCGCCGTGTGGAATGACTACACCCCCCCGGCCGAAGCGCTGGCTCTCGCCAACGAGCCCACGCGCCTGGTCCGGCAGCGGTGCGGCGAAAAACCGGGCCAGGACCGGACGAACTACATCACGCCCGATTTCACCATTGGCTCATCGAGCCATTCCTACTGCCCCCATGATCGGCTGGTCGTGGCGATGCTTGCCTCGGCTACGAAACAGATGCCCGTGATCTCGGTCGTGGCCGACATGTGCGACAGCCCCTATGGAAAGTTCCAGATGATCGAGGGCGGCGGCCACAAAAAGGTGATGCACCTGGATGCCGTCATCTCGGCAGTACAGAACAAAGGGCAGGTCCTGGCGATATACGATCTTGCGCCTCCCCTCCTGAAGAAAGACGTGGCATCCGTTGCGACCAACGTTGTTTTTCCTCTCAATGCCGCCTCGATCACCCTCAATGGCGCGCCCGTCAAGTGGGGCGACGGGACGGTTCCCGTGCCCGCCGACAGCGTCCTTTGCGTTCGCGAGGGCAACGGCGCGGTGGCGATCCGGCTCTTTGCGGACGCGGCTCCCGGCGCGAAGGTTTCGTATTTCCTGAAGAAGGACGGCGAGACGTGGGATGCCGCCCGGCTCGTGGCCTACCAGTATGAGGGGGCTCCGGCCAAGCTCTCGCCCCCATCGCTCCATAGCGGCGTGCTGCTGCTCGCCGGCCAATGCAAATCCGAGGCCGACGTGGAGAAGTTGGTGAAACAGGCCAAGGCCTGGACCTTTACCCAAGCCGAGGAAGGCAAGCTGTGGAAAGTGACCGCCCGGCAGGGCCCCGATGCGAAGGCGGATGTGCTGGAAGCCTCCATTGACACCACCGCGAAACAGACCGGCCCGCGCCTGGTCAACGGGAAAGAGGTTGTCTCGCCGGTCCTGGAAGTCAACGGAGCCGACTGGGCGGAGAAGGTCTGGAAAACTCTGCCGCAAGCCGCTCCCCAAGCGAATAAGTAACGGGAGGGGCTTTCCCCTACATTTCGAAGCGATAGCCCTCGCCACGAACGGTGACGATATGCCGGGGCGATTGGGGGTCGTCTCCCAATTTCTGGCGTAGCCAGGAGATGTGGACATCCACGGTGCGCTCGGTAATGAAGGACTGGCCCTTCCACACTTGTTCAAGAATGGTCTCCCGCGGGAGGATTCTTCCGCGCTGATTGACGAGGAAGCGAAGGAGTTCTTTCTCCTTTCCTGACAGCTTGATTGCCTCTCCGTTTCTAAAAAACTTTCCGCTGGCAAAGTCCCCCGTGAACTTTCCAAACCGAACCTTCGTGACGGGCGTTAAGGGCTCTTGGTGAATGCGGCGCAGCAAGGCGTTGATACGGGCGAGCAGTTCGTCGGGGTCGAAGGGTTTCGGCAGGTAGTCGTCCGCGCCAATCTCCAAGCCGCGGACACAATCGGCAACTTGTCCTCTCGCCGTAAGCATCAGGACGGCTCCGGCAAACCCATGTTCTCGAACGGACTGGCATATTTCGAACCCTCCGATACCGGGTAGCATAACATCCAGTATGAGCAGATCAAAAGGCTCTTCAATGGCCTGCCGCAGCCCGGCGTTACCATCGTGCGCGATCTTGACAGTGTAGCCTTCCACGCCCAGCAGGTCCGCGACAATCATCGCTACCCCGGGCTCGTCTTCAACAAGGAGAATTCTGGCTTTCATCTTTTTTTAGGATTGCCGCTGGCAGGTGGATGTTGAAGGCGCTTCCGCATCCAGCCTTGCTGGTGACAGAAACGCTGCCGCCGTGCGCTTCCACGGTCTCCCGCACGAGGCTAAGGCCCAGACCGCTGCCACGGATCTGCCGCGCCTTGGCGTCGGCTCCGCGAAAGAACGGCTTGAAGAGGCTTTGCTGCTCGCTTTTTGGAATGCCCGGGCCGCGATCGGCCACGACGATTTCCACGAATCGGTTCCCGTTGTTGTCCACCGTTTCCGCGGAAATGCCGATCCATTTTCCAGCGCCCGCATGTTTGGCGGCGTTCGAGATGAGGTTGCGGAAAACCCGCCTCAAGGCAGGTTCATCCCCCATGACGACAGGGGCAGGGGATGCAATCCGCAGTTGGACCTCACATTGGGAGGCTTGCGTATCGGGCTCCGCCCTGGCGATGGCGCCGTTGAGGATGCTCGTGACATCCACGGGTTTGAGATGCAGGCAAGGCTGAGATCTCCGCGCCAGCTCCAGCACTTGTTCGACCATTTCGGTCAGTTGCTCCGCGTGTTTAAGAATCAACCCCGTGTAGGTTTCCACCCGGGCCGGTTCCTGGACAATGCCGCGCTGCAAATTGTACGCGGCCCCTCGAATGACGGTCAGCGGGGTATAAAGTGCGTGCGAGACATTCGCCACGAAATGGATCTGCTCTTCCGCAAGCTGCCGCGCCTGCTGGGCGTGACGGATCAGGAGAACCCCGGCGGCGAAAAGCAGCCCGTTCAAGCCTGTCGCGATGACAAAGTTCCGGAGCCGGGACGCGGCGATGGAGTTATCCAATAGGCCGGAACGCCGCCTGATCTCAAGGAGCCACGCACCACCTTCAAAGGAAGGCGCGTGGCGATTGAACGGGACGATCACCGGGGGTTCCTTCGCCATCCGTGCGAGGTTCCCCTCCTGTGCATAGATGATTTTGCCAGGCGATCCTCCCGTCTTTACCCGCACATATTCAGAATGTCGGCCATCGGCGTCGAGGTATTTTCCCGTCAATTCCGGCATCCAGGTACGGCCAAGATAGGCGAGGTCGAGTTCAAAGATCATCCATCCTCTTCCCTGGAAGTCCGGTCCGCTGAAAACGGGAATCTGAAAAACGGTCCCGTCGGAATTGCTTTGCAGGATTCGCCCACCGGGATGGGATCTCCGTCGTCCGGGTCCGATATCGTCAAGGGGCGGCATTCCGGGCGAAAAGCCTTTTTTGTCGGGGAAGTTTGGCGGCGCTGGTTCCAAAGGGGACCAGGGGCCTGCGGGATGCCCCCGAGGATGATCTTCTCTAGCAGGAATGGGCTCCCATTCGGCAGGCCAGCCCATCGGGCTGAGGCGTCCGGTTTTGAGATCCACCCCATAGAGCCGTTGCCCGCCCTCCTCAAAGACGGATAGAGCCACCCTGCTAAATATCGGGCGCCGGTTTTCGGCGATCCCTTTTCCGATGCGCTCCTCGAAGACCGTTTTCCAATCGCGCTGCTCCAGTTCCCGCGCTTCGGGGATGAGACGGAAACAGCTGTCCATGAGTTCCAGATCGAACGCGCGCGCCAGCAAGCCGCCCCGGTCTTCGAGGGTCTTGCGGAGCTGGATCATTTCCGCCCGCGCCACCTCCCCCGTTCCCCGGTATTGCCACCAGGTCAACATTCCACACAGGAAAGCCAGCAAGGCAAAGAACGCCCATTCACCGACGCTTGGCCTGGAAAGAAACTTCATGAGGAGTGAAATAGAGGAAGGGATTCCTCCCGCTGCGGCCCGCGGAAAACAACGCGACAGGTAACCGAAAGGAGAGCACCCGGAGCCAAGCGAGGAATACGCCCCTGGACACCGGTTGTCATTTCATTTTTTTCATCAGCGATTCCTTAACACTCCTTAACATGACTTCGTCCTTCCGTTTTGAGAAAGTCGGGCTGGCCTGAAGGAACAGCATCGTTCCGTTTGCCTGTCAGCGAATGTCATTCCCCAATATCCTATGAAGAAACTCAACGCTCTCTTTGCTGGAGTCATCCTCGCGATGGCTTTGTTAGCTCAAAATGTGGAAGGGCAATCCATCCCTTCCCCTTTTGACTACGTTCCCGGATGGCATAACTGGAAACCGGGTTACGGTGAACCCGCACCCGGGGAAGGCAACCATGACTATCCGGAGTTCAAGGATAACGGGGCCATCCTCATCCCGGATACAAGCCTCTCCAAGAGCAGGACAGGAGATGAGTTCCACACCAACTTCAACATCCTCTTCCTGGCAGACACCACCACCTCCAACCCCAGTGGGCTTACCCCGGCCGAGATCCGCTCGGTCTACAATCTTCCCTCCACGGGGGGCTCCGGGATCATCGCCATCGTAGATGCCTATCACTACCCCACGTCGCTCAAGGACTTCAACGTCTTCGCCAATGAATTTGGCCTCCCCGTTGAAACTTCCACGAACGCCACAGCTTCCACCAATACGGTTTTCCAGGTTGTCTACGCCAACGGCAAACAACCCACTGCCGACGGTGGCTGGAGTCAGGAGGCAGCCCTCGATATCGAATGGGCTCACGCCATGGCGCCCAAAGCCAAAATCGTTCTCGTCGAAGCCGCATCCAGCAGCCTTGCCGACCTGTTCCAAGCCATCAAAGCCGCCAGCCAGATCTCTGGAGTAAAGGAAATCTCCCTAAGCTGGGGAACCTCCGAATTCCGCACCCAGACTACCTACGACTCCTACTTCCAAGCAGCCACCACCACCACCTCCAGTAGCACTAACAATGGCCCCGGAAACAGTGGCCCCGGCGGCTTTGGTCCTGGAAACAATGGTCCCGCCGGCTTTGGCCCCGGCAGCTTCAACACGAAAGGCGTGGTCGCCAACAGTGCAGCCACCACCACCTCAAGCACGTCCACCATCGTCTACTTCGCAGCGAGCGGCGATACCGGCGGAACCGTCATCTACCCGGGCAGTTCCCCCTACGTTGTCAGCGCAGGCGGCACCACCCTCAACTACAACACCAGCGGTGCCTTTGTCTCCGAAACCGGCTGGAGCGGGTCCGGCGGTGGAAAGAGTGCCTACGAAGCCATCCCCAGCTACCAGAGCTCCATCAGCGCCCTGAAAACCAAACTCGGCAACTACCGCGGTATCCCTGACTGGTCATTCAACGCCAACCCCTACTCCGGTGTCTCTGTTTACGACAGCACCTCCTACAACGGCGTCTCTGGCTGGATGGTCTTTGGCGGAACCTCCGTCTCCTCTCCGGCCCTTGCGGGAATTGCCAATCTGGCAGCCACCACACGCGGCAGCTTTTCCGCTGACTCCGCCACGGAACTTGCCCTGATCTACAAGAATCTGGGAACCGCCAACTTCCGCGACATCACCTCCGGTACTGCGGGCTCTTATTCCTGCGCCACCGGCTGGGACTTCGTGACAGGCGTCGGCTCCACACTGGGCTTGACTGGAAAATAGGCGCAACTTTTCCAAGGGGGGGGCACAAGCGAGCCTTGAAATGATAGAAACCGCCATCGGCTGCGGAAAAGAAAGCCCGTGAAGCCATGAACAACGGACTAACCATCGAAGAGATGCTGATGCTCCACGATCTCGGTGGAACATGTTGGGCGCTGATGAACCAACTGGACAACATCACGCCGGAAAAGCTGCCGCCGCAGAGCCGCGTCGGTTTTGAAAACGCGCTCAATCAAGTCCACGAAAAGATCCACCTCTACCAACAACGCAGCGAGAAAGTTTTTCCCCTGCCTCCGTCACAAAACTCGCCCTGATCTGTAAGAATCTGGGAACCGCCAACTTCCGCGACATCACCTCCGGTGCCGCGGGCTCTTACTTCCCCTCTGTATGGTTCGCGCGGAACTGTCAACGACGAGGGCGGGTATTTGGCAAAAGAACTTGGTTCGCGCCAGATCACCGTAAATGTGATCGCTCCGGGTGCGATTGAAACAGATTTTGGAGGCGGAGTCGTCCGCGACAATAAGCCGCTCAATGATTTCATCGCCTCACAGACCGCTCTTGGCCGAGTCGGGCTGCCGGATGATATTGGGCGAGCCGTCGCCTCGCTGTTGTCGGATGACAACGGGTGGATCAATGGGCAGAGGATCGAAGTCAGTGGCGGCGCGAACCTCTGATCAAGGAGGTTGTTTGTAACAGGTTTCTGCGACCCCATTCGGGGGTGTCGCTACGCTCAACCCCCGGCTATTCGCTATGAATCCTTCGGATTCAACGCCCCCATGAGATTCTTTCCGTGCGTTGAATGTGGATTTAGCTCTGTGCCAGCCCACAAAAAAACCCGGCCAAGTTGCCTTGGCCGGGTTTATAGATTGCTCCTGCTACCAGAGCGGCGTGCTGTCAAGCCGCCGCACCGCGCGGTAGCGCGAAGGGCAAGTCGCCTTTAGGTGACTATTTCTTGTGATCGCCGGGACGATATTCCTCTTCGGCGGCTTGGAACGCCTGTTCCAGACCCACGAGGTCTTCGCCGGGACGGATGCTGTCGAAGGCTTCCGTTTCCTTGCGCAGATCGTCTTCGGAGTAGTTCGCGGCTTTGATGGAGAGACCGATGCGGCGCTCGGTTTTGTCCACCTTGATGACGCGGGCTTCCACTTCCTGGCCGACCTTGAGGATGTCCTTGACCTTCTCCACGCGCTCTTC
>Ga0073936_10012503_pt1 | contig 10106 bp, 11 predicted proteins | sample AliMusrvi5mmetaG_FD_87041 | JGI IMG/M metagenome (GOLD analysis project Ga0073936, IMG submission 87041) | Freshwater lake bacterial and archeal communities from Alinen Mustajarvi, Finland, to study Microbial Dark Matter (Phase II) - Alinen... | ecosystem: Environmental > Aquatic > Freshwater >... | reverse complement strand
CATAGGTTGGTGTAGGTGCACGTTTTCTTTTGGCTCTATCCATAATTCCTTGCACTTGGTTATCCAAAGATAGCTACAAATATCTAAATTTCAATATTATTACATTTTTTCAGCAGACCCTATCTAAGCACGGAATAAATTTCGAAGAATTGGGTGGAGTACAAAGTAACCCGTTGTTAAGCAAGGTTTATGAAGGTATAAAAATAGCCAAATCAAAAGAGTCTGAAGCTGTGTTGGCAATTGGTGGCGGCTCGGTGCTTGACTCAGTAAAATCTATTGCAGCAGGAGCAGTTTACGATGGTGATGTTTGGGATTTCTTTACCAATAAAGCTGTTGCGAATAAAGCATTGAAGATTTTTGATATCATGACCCTTGCAGCTACCGGAAGCGAGATGAATAATTTTGCAGTAGTAACCAAAGATGAAACCAAGGAGAAATTCAGCTTAACAGCTACATCGGTGGGTTTTCCAACAGTTTCGGTTATCAACCCTGAACTACAAGCTACTGTTACCAATGAGTATCTGGCTTATTCGGCTTCCGATATTTTTGCGCACAGTTTGGATATGTACCTTTCAGCTACTTATTTGCCAGAATACATGGCCGGATACGTTGAAAATATCTTAAAAACGGTTATGCGTACGACCGAAATCCTGCTTAAAGACACATCCAACTACGAAGCCCGTGGCGAATTTGCATGGGCTGCAACTCAGGCATTGAATTTCACCATATTTTGTGGTGTCGAAAACAACCGTTACGATACGCACTTTTTAGAACATACCCTTTCAGCAGAATATAATATTGCGCATGGTGCTGGCCTTTCGATTTTGATGCCTGCCTGGATGAAATGGCAAAAAGCTTTCCTGCCCGAACGCTTTGATCGTTTTGCCAAAGTCATGTTCAATGTTGAAGGTGCTGATACCGGTATTGAAGCTTTAAAAGGATGGTATTCAAAAATTGGTGCACCAGTAACGCTTGCCGAAGGAAATATTCCAGAAACAGACATTCCAATGCTTGTCGAAAAACTATCTGTTGTTGCCAACATATGGGGGGCTGAAGCGTTATATACCAAAGAGATGATAACTACGGTGCTTGAAAACGCAAAATAGTTTACACAATGCCTTCCATACATGGGTTTTACAAGAAATTGAATGTATTGATCTGTATCAATGAATTGATTCCGGATAATAAGTAATAATTTAAATGAATAGAATATGAGCGGTTTCAAACAAATATTCCCAATGGGAGAGAAAAATGATGCTTACGCACAGTATTTCACAGGTCAGAGTTATTTGGCCGTACTAACCCAGGACAATGTTACATCCTATAATGTGACTTTCGAACCTGGTTGTCGCAACAACTGGCATATCCATCACCTAGGGGGGCAAATCCTTTTTTGCACTGCCGGTAAAGGTTGGTATCAGGAAGAAGCGAAGCCTGCTCAAACACTACTGCCGGGCAGTGTAGTAAACATTCCCGCTGGAGTAAAACATTGGCATGGAGCAACAAAAGATAGCTGGTTAGCCCATATTGCCTTGAGTGTACCGGCAGAGGGTGCCTCAACAGAGTGGTTAAATCCTGTTACTGACCAGGAATACAACAAATTGTAGTGGTAGTACTAATTCAGAACTGAATATGGACATTTTTGATCGCCTGCAATCCGGGGAAACAGTTCCGTTTAACGACCCTCAGTATCCGAAGATCTTCGAGATCGCTTCCCGATCCATGAAGTTATTGGCTGAACTTAATAATTCTGCTGATATTGACCATATCCGGCAGCTATTGAGTGCGATAGGAATACAACTTGATGCAGGTTCAACAGTTCTTACGCCGTTTCATATAAATTTAGGGATATTTTTGCGGATCGGTAAAAATGTGTTCATTAATCACGACTGTACTTTCCTCGATATTGGCGGGATAACCATTGAAGACGAGGTATTGATTGGCCCCAAAGTGAGTCTGATTACCGAGAGCCATCCGCTTAATCCCACAGAGCGGAAAGCACTTTTGGTAAAGCCAATTGTGATAAAACGAAATGCGTGGATTGGGGCCGGGGCCATTATTCTGCCAGGTGTTACTGTTGGCGAAAATGCGGTTGTAGCAGCCGGTGCAGTTGTTACTGCTGATGTTTTGCCAAATACTATCGTGGGTGGTGTTCCTGCAAAATTTATCAAATACATTTAAAATATGGTTCTATGATGGATGCAATTGGTAATTGGATTTTTAATGATTGCTGCTGGCTTTTAGCGACTGGCAGACCCGCTTAAAAAAAATCATGCGTTATCTTAAATTTTAAAGGATTTAAATCAAATAGTTTGCACGATCATGCCAGCTGTAAATTGCCAAAAGCCAACTGCTATATGCCAAACAATTTGAAATTGGTTGCAAAATTTACCCACACAATCCGTCATAGAACCACAATTTTATATCATTCTGACAATTTTTTTTAAACTATTTCTAATGGAATAGCATCATATCTCGAATTATTACCGCTTTAAACTTAAGGGAGATTTAAAGGTTGTTGGCCATGGTTTGGATTCAGCTAAAGATTCTATAATGCTTTGAGCCCAGATATTTACATCTGTGTATACTTTTTCCAATTTGCCATTGGTGGCTCGGAACAATAGTTTTGGTTCAGCATATTTAATAGAATTGTCGCCTAGATAAAGTTTGTCAACAAGCGGTGCAATAATGCTGCAATTTACAATAGATTTAGCGAAACGACTATTGATTTTTGAAAATGGAACATCATGCCCACCTTCCATCACACGATGTGCAATTCGGGAAGCGTTAATAGCGGGATGATCAGTTCCAAAATAAAAGAGTCGAATAAAATATCCTGCAGCTTTTGCTCTTCTGATATAATCAAGTTTATCAGATGCAGACAAAACAGTTTCAAATAGTATTCCTTCTTTTGTGACAGATATTTCTCGCGGAGTTCTGCTGCCTTAAATGCCGGTTTAATAACAGCTTCCGGCGAGTTCCAATCTCCGAATTCATCTTGAGCAATGTTGTCGGGGTCAATATAAAAGCAATTTTCAATCCACTGATGCTGCAGTATTTTGCCAGTAACCGATGTTTTGCCTGAACCATTTGGACCTGCAATTATTATCAGTTTTGGTCTGCTAATATTCATTTTGCATCATGATTTAAAGTTAGTTGCTGTTTTTGTGCAACAAGTAACGATTGATGAAGTTGTTCAAAAAATTGCTCATCCGATTTGTCAGCTTTTTTTTTCACATCAACTGCAACTTCATGCATTAGTAAATGCAATTGCTCCTCTGTGGGTTCCGCGTCGGATATAAACCTATAATTGATTTTCATAACCTTCAATTTTATTACAAAAATAGGATTAAACGAAATCATCTTCAGGTTACAATAAAAGTAGAACTTAAGAAGCAAGGAACTAAACACAAATCAGATAGTGGTTCTATATCAGATGGAGTGGATAAATTTTGCAACAGTTTTCAGACGGTTTTTACAATGAGCAGTTGGATATTGGCAATCTGCAATTGTTAGAAGGGCGTTAACTAATTGTTCCTCAAAGATTAAAAATTAAGATAAGGTTGGAAACTTTAGTAAGTAAGTCTGTAAGTGGCAGGTAGCTAATAGCCAGCATCAATCATTACAAAACCCAATTGTCTGTATCAAAAGACGATGAAACGAAATTTAAGTCCGCGCCACAGTTTCCCGATTAAGTTCAATTCAGGTGAATACTGAGTTAAGTGGCAAATATATATTTGCCGCTGTTTTTTGTAATATTCAAATATATGGCGCAGGAAACGTAGGAACGTAGGAAATGGAATGAGAAACAAAGATATTTATAAGCACCTAATATATAAATAGATAATACCGATTCTGCGGTATTCCTATGTTCCTGCGTTTCCTGTGAATATCCTATTTTTGCTAAGTTCTTATGGTTTATACGGATACTACGTTCATACCGTTTTCCTGTGGTGGCTAAATTTCTATGGTTCATATGGATACAAAGTTCCTACGGTTCCTGCGATTTTCCTACGCTTGTTAAGTTATTGTGGTTCATGCAGATCCTGCGATTCTGCAGTTTTCCTGTATTTGCTAAGTGTTTATGGATCAAACGGGAAATGCAGTTTTCCTACTTTCCTACTTTCCTACTTTCCTACGCTCCTACAAATAGTATATGCTATATTAATTTCCGAAGGTTTTTAATGAAAGGCGCCTCCCCAGCCAATCATAAACCGGTACGATGGATTCTTACATGACAACATGCTATTCTCAGCACTTAATATAGTAATCAGGATTAATTTTTTTTCATTTTCGGTATTGTGTTATTTCTTTATGTATTGTCGATCGAGCCACAAATAACGTTCGGTAGTGTTATCTGTTTCAGCCCTCGAATTAACATTGATGTGCATCACCTGAACCGATTTGCCGCTGTTTGCCACTGGCCATTCGGGCAATCCAATTCCGTTTGGATTTCCGGTTTTTATAAAATTGGTAAAGTATTCCTGCATAATGGCTGAAACTTTATAATCTTCAGGTTGCCAGTCGTAAACCCGGTTGGTCGGGAGATTTCCCAAAGCGTATTCAATTTCAGCTGAGTGAACAGCTCCGGTTGCAGCTGGTGCTTTTGGCGTATTTGCTCCGGAATCCTTAATTACTCCTCCTGCAAGACCTGCAACAGCATTGCCCATCTCTAATCTCATTGCAGGACGCGGACGCTCATAGAAATATCGATATACCGGACATTTTCCAGTCTGAAGACACAAATCATACCATTTCCAGGTACTGAAAGCAATAAACCTGTCGCTGGCCAAAGCTGTTGCCGATTGTTTTACTTCGTCATTGGTCGATCCCGGATAATATTTCAGCGCTTCATTGGCTTTTTCTCCGTAAAGCGTTTGTAAGGCCTTTAGGTAGTTTTCAGGAGTTGGTTCATTGCTGCCCGTCACAACACGGAAATTCATTTCTTCAGAATTCCAGCCAACCAATAGAGGAACATGTGCTTGCTCACCGGCAGCGTATAGTTCTACAGGAAGTTTTGGGAAGAAATAACCGTCAACAGTAGATGCAAATCTGGGTACGTCTCTCTGAGAGGCATCGTCAAGCAACTTTTCGGCTGGAATAGCTCGAAGATCGGCTAATGATGATGCACTAATTTTGGCTGCAAATTTAACCCCGGCTTGTTCTCCTTCGGCAAGTGTAACTGGTGCTAATGTTGGATTGATCATCGCTCCGCTTTCGCCAATGGCCCCTGCAATCAGTTTTTTTGATAACGGGGATGCCATTTGCGCGCTAACCGAAATGGACCCTGCTGATTCGCCTGCTATGGTGACCCGTTTCGGATCGCCACCAAAAGCTGCAATGTTCTGCTGCACCCATTTCAGTGCTGCATTTTGGTCTAAAAGTGCGTAATTTCCCGAGCCGTGATATGGAGATTCTTTGGTTAAATCAGGATGCGCAAAAAAACCAAATATGCCCAGACGATAATTGACAGTGACTGAAACAATCCCTTTACGCGACATACTTTCGCCATCGTAACGAAGTTCAGAACCATCGCCAGCCATATAACCACCGCCATAAAAATAAACCAATACCGGCAATTTATCAGTTGATATCTTGGCGGGAGTCCAGACATTCAGGTAAAGGCAATCTTCGCTTACCCCATTCGAGCGAAAAGCCATATCGCCAAAAAGTGCTTTTTGCATGGCTCGCGGACCAAACTGATCGGCTTTGCGAATGCCGTCCCAGTTTTGGACGGGTTGAGGAGCCTTCCAGCGTAAATCGCCAACAGGCGGCTGTGCGAAAGGTATTCCTTTGAAAATATGAATGCCGGAACTGGTAATACCTTCAAGTAATCCATTGTTGATCTTTACTTTGAGCATACCATTGTCAGGTTGGGCAATTAAAGTAAAGGGGAAAAGAATCAAGTAGATTAAGAGCTTTCGTTTCATTTATGTAATTGTTAGAAAATGGAAATGTTTTAAGGTAATAATCACGAGTGGGTTTTATGTGCCCACTGGTAAATGTATTACTTATTGACGATTATTACACCATTGGACTGAGGTGAAATCCAGCCTTTAAGTAAAACAAATTTATGGCATTGGTTACACCTAAAAACCGATTGAACATGCATTGAATGGCAATTATAACATTCCAGCTTTCCGTGACGCGGATCGTGCTGATTATAGGCAAACAATGTATTCTTATGATTTTTGTTGCTTCTATAATCTTTGATTCAACATGACAAACTGTTGACAAACAAAAACTGCGGGTTCCGAATTTTCTTTTCTCAAATGGGAAAGTGTAATTTCCTGTAGCCCAATGCAGTCCTTCCCGGGCTTGTTCACTTAATTTTGATTCGTGACAATCAACACCTTTATATTTAATTGAATCGCCCATCGCATGTTTGGTAATCAGCATAGTGGTATCTTCCTCATAGTATTTCTGAACATAGTTGTTCATTGGGGTATGACATGATCCACAAAAACGGGGTTGCTGATGGCAGATTATTCCTCAGGTTACCATACTTGAGATTGCAGTTATCGCAGCAAACGACATGATCAATATCGTCCAAATTCCACGACCAGACTTATTATTGTTGTTTTTGATTTCTTGTATTTTCATTTTATTTTCTCCTTAGCACCTCCCTAATATGGTTGTAAATAAATATATTAGACAAATGAATCAACCATACGAGTATCATTTTAAGCCGATGGCTCTAATTTTGCGACATGTATTCCAACAAGATATCCAAAAGTATAGCAGCGGCCCAATGATAAACCATATACAATAAGCGGATAATCTACACTGCCATAAAATCCTCCACCAAGGTTACCCACTGCATACAAACCATGAATCGGGTTGCCTTCGGCATCAATACACTGATGGTTTTCATCAACAAGGAGTCCTGAACAGATAGCCGATATACGAAGTGTGCGGTGAATTCCATAATATGGTGGTTTATTAATCGGGAAAAGCTGATTGGCTGGTTTGCCAAAATCAGTATCCTTACCTGATGCTGCAAGTTCATTATACCTTTTAACTGTAGCCTCTAAGGTAGCAGGGTCAACTTCTATTTTAACAGCAAGTTCCTCAAGTGTATCAGCTTTATGCGTATTTATGAACGGAGTTGACACGTGATTGTGTGGCCCTGGTTCATCAGGTATATAATTTTTCATTCCATCAGGAGGCACCAACACGCCAGGCCATTTTGCTGCCTGAGTCATATAATTGGAATCAAAAATCTGAGAATATTGGCCGGCTTTCTCTGGTTGTCTCAGGTAATTGTTCAACACCGACATTTCCACATTTTCATTGACAAACCTCTTGCCCGACTGATCAACAGCCAAAAAAGGCATATCACACATGGTGACCGGTCCTGCATCCATATCGTGTATCATTTTGGTATGGCCAATGGGTTCGATTACACAACCAGCCCAATAACCCATTTTGAATCCATCGCCGGTTTTATTTGATTGTTTACGACCAAAATATTTTGCGTCAGGTATGAAAAAATCGCACATTGCGTTATCGTTCTGATAATCTCCTGTAGCGAGAATAACCCCTTTTCTGGCTAAAAACTTCGTGTATTTTCCATCTTGATTTTTGCCAATTACCCCGGTGACTTCGCCTGATTCGCTATGGACAAGTTGAACAGCAGGTGTACTGTACTGAAATTTCACCCCTGCTTTTTCGGCATATTTGGCTAGCGCTTGCATGCCATCCCCATTGTTAAAAGGCTTGGGACCAAAGTATGCTGTATGATAGCTAAGCTTATAACCACTCATATCAAGGATTTTGACTGCTGGAGATTTCCCTGGTTAATTACCTTTGCATCTGCCTTAATCGCCCGGTCGATAACCCAGGATACAGCCTCGCCTGAATTATATGCCCATTCTCTGAGGAGTTTGGGATTGCTTCTATGGGCAATATCTTTCATAAACCTGTCTACAAGGGCTTCCACTCCTGCTTTTTCAGTAAGCAAGTTTGCATGTTGCCAGCGACTAATAGCCAACAGCAATCATTACAATTCAAATTGCCCATACCAAACGTTATAGAGCCTGTTTTTACCATAAAAAAAGCCCCTTCCAAATATGAAAGGGGCTGCATCGAAATCCGACCTTAATCGACTTTATTTTGTAAGGAATGGTTTTTATCTGTTTAAAACCTATCAAATAGTCTTATTTTCCCGTTAATTTCTTGATTACCTGCACCTCATCTTCCATGTAGGGTTTGCCATCTTTTCTAAAGATCTCGTGAAACCAGAGTTTAGGTTCTGAACCATCGGCAATAGGCTGGTCCCATGCATATTTGGTATTTGATTTCCCATCAACCAATCCCCAGTTGATCGCGCCGATGTTGTTTACTTTCAACATTGGCATGATGTTTTGAAACAGGCTGTTATTACGCCGGGCCATGTATTCGCTGCATACCAGCGGGCGGTTGTATTTTTTCAGTGTATCAATGGCCGCCTGATGTTTTTCAGGACTTTCATAGTTGTGGTAAGTGATGACATCTGAATTTTCGACCTGGAATTTGTTGAGGTCTGATAAACTCAAATTCCAAACTGCGGATGACAATGGCTGTGATGGATTAACCTCGCGACCCCAGGCGAAAACCTTTGTCAACAAAGGCATCGATCGGTTACCGTAGTTCGAGTTTCCAGGTTCATTGTACAGGTCCCAGATGGCAATGCGCTTGTCATCTTTAAACGTGGTCAGAACGTCTTTCACATAGGTCTCCAATGTTTTAATGAGGGTTGTGTCGGTATAAAGCAATTCGCCCGGATCGCGCACCCAGCCTGAATTGTGAACACCAGGTTTAGGATCGGGTTGTTTGCCTGCCTTGTAAGTTGGGTTCCAGCAATCGTCAAAGAATACAAACACGGTTTTGATGCCATGCTTGCTCGCAATGGTCAGGTAGGTATCCATTCTCTTTTTGAATCCTTCCTTATCAACCTGCCATGCCAGGTGGTGAAGATAAACCCGCATCACATTCATTCCGATTCCTTCGGCCCAGCCCAGTTCGCGGTTGATGGTCGTTGTGTCGAATGATTCGGCCTGCCAGTTTTCCAATTGATTGATGGCAGTACTTGGGTTAAAATTGCTGCCACGAAGCCAGCCGTTTTCGGTTCCCCATTGCTGTGCTTTTTCGGATGTCCAGCGTGTTGCAACAACCTGTTTTTCTTTTGGTTTTTGTTGGCAGGCTGCCATCAATATTAAGCTGCCAATTGCTAATAAAAAGATAGTTTTTCTCATGATTATAATTTACTGGTTTTGAATTTGTTTTAGTTTTATTTTGGTAAAAATTCCTATATGCGGAGCCTCATATGATTTTCTTTTTGTTTCGGGCAAAAATGGAAAAATTATCTATAGTTTTGTTTATGTCCTCAGAAGTCATTCCATCTATTTTTGCTGCAATGTACAGGTTTTGTTCAACTTTACAAAGGATATGTTTTGCTCGTTTGAATATGTAGATATTCCTTCAGTGGTAAAAACAACTGCACTTTTCCACCTGGCACAACATCACCGAAATATCAACTTAAGTAAGGGCTCAATGTAATGTCGTATTTTATGGTTCTGTTTTCAAATACATTTATCAATGCTCTTTGAGATCCTGGAATCCGAGATATACCATAAAACTTATCCACTGATTTATGATTTGCACAATTGATTCCCGCTTAAGTTCAATTCAGGCGAATCCTGAGTTAAGTTGCAAATCAATATTTGCCGCTGATTTTTGGATTATCCAAATATAGGGTGTAGGAAATGTAGGAATGTAGAAAATGGAATGAAAAACAAGGGTAATTCCTACGTTTCTATAATTTATAAATTACTATAATACAAAATTATACTACGAATTCTGCGGTTTTCATACATTCCTGCGGGTCCTAAGTTCTTATAGTTCCTGCATATCCAAAGTTCCTACGGTTTTCCTACGGTTCATATGATTTTCCTACGAATGCTAAATATTTGTGGTTCATGCGGTTCCTGTGTTCCTGTAATTTTTTCTGTATTTGTTAAGTTACTATGGTTCATAGGGTTCCTGCGGTTTTCCTACGTTCCTACTTTCCTACGCTCCTACAAATAGTATATGCAATATTGTTTTCCGAATGTTTTGAAAGAGAT
>Ga0073936_10012500_pt1 | contig 10106 bp, 10 predicted proteins | sample AliMusrvi5mmetaG_FD_87041 | JGI IMG/M metagenome (GOLD analysis project Ga0073936, IMG submission 87041) | Freshwater lake bacterial and archeal communities from Alinen Mustajarvi, Finland, to study Microbial Dark Matter (Phase II) - Alinen... | ecosystem: Environmental > Aquatic > Freshwater >... | reverse complement strand
ATCCTGGCGGAAATCCTCCGCGACACCCGCGCCGACGCGAAAAAGAAAAACGCATATCTATCACAACTCGCAATCACCGGCGATGTCGGCCCCGCTGTGGCGGAATCCGTCACCGTGTTTTTCAACTCGGACGCGGGAAGACAATTGCTGGACCGGCTTGCCGCCCTCGGCATCAATCCGCAATCCACAATCCCCAATCCACAATCGTCGCAGGCCTCCCTGCCGCTTGCCGGCAAGACCTTCGTCATCACCGGCACCTTGAGTATCGAGCGCGACGCGATGAAGGAGTTCATCGAAAGCATGGGCGGCAAGGTCAGCGGATCGGTTTCCGCCAAAACGAGCTATCTGTTAGCCGGCGAGGGCGGCGGCTCGAAACGCGCCAGCGCCGAAAAACTCGGCGTGCCGGTGATCGACGAGGCGGGATTGGCGGGATTGTTAGACGGCGGGTGAGACCCGGGCGGCGAATTCGCAGGTGACTGGAGCATCTAGCACCAGGCCGTCTCCGGAGCGTCCCTCTCCGGGTCAATTCATCCATCATTCGCGAATGTGGGCTGGCCTCCATCAAGGAGAGCGGGCTCGAGGCCGGGCAAAGTTCTTCCATTCAACGGAGTTTCTTCGTTTGTCCCATCAATTCCCTTGCAATCGTGCTGCCAGTCGTGTAAGCACGATGCATGAAAACAATCACCTTGGACGAGATCGCCTACGAGCGCTTGAAAGCGTGGAAAAAGGGCCGTGGGGAATCGTTTTCGAGCGTGGTGAAGCGGGTGATTCCCGAACCGGGCAGTTTGGGGGCCTTCCTGAGTTTTTCCGAACTCAACCAGACCCACGTATTGGCAGGCAATGAGGTCATGGAAATATCGGTCAACGAACGGTCCTCAGCCAAGGAGGACGCGTGGACCTGATCGCGGACACGACGTTTCTGGTGGGGCTGTGGCGGCGGCAGCCATGGGCGGTGGGGTTTGCGTCCGCCAATGCCGGAAAATCCCTGGGCCTGCCGTGGGTGGTGCTGGGTGAGTTTTGGCATGGCGCGATGCGGGCCGGGCATGACCCTGCGTTGGTGCGGGGGTTTCTCGCGGTGGGCTTGCCCATCCTCGATCCTGAGCCGGTGATTCCGGCCTATGCGAGAATTTGTGCTACCGTTCAGGAAACGCCAGAGTACCGCAATATTGGGCAAAACGATCTTTGGATTGCCGCTATCTGTGTTGCGTTTGCCAAACCCTTGGTTACCCGCAACATTCGTCACTTCACCATCATTCCGGATTTGCGGGTGGCGGCGCTTGCATGAAATGCGCCATGTCGAAAACCCGGTGTCCCGATGATTGACGAGGCGGGATCGGCTGAATTGTTAGATGGCGGGTGAAAACCGGGCGCAGCATTCGCAAGTGGCTGGAGCATCTTGCTCCAGGCCGTCTTCGGAGCGTCCCGCTCCGGGTCAATTCATCCATCATTCGCGAATGTGGACGGGCCTTCATCAAGGAGCGCGGGCGCCCCGCCGGCATGTGTGGGCCATGGGGTGTGAAAGCATGGTGTTTTCACTCGATTCTTTCACTTCCCATGGGTTGGTGGGCGGGACGCCCACTCTCCTTGAGGCGGGCTCCTGGTTTTCCGCTTGAGCTGTTCCTTCGCTGGCGAGTCTGGAGACTCGCGGTCCGGCGTGGGCTTGAATCCGGCTGAAAGAATCAAGCACCCCTGTGAGTTTTCTTCCCCGCATGAAACATGTTGTCACGATATTGTTATTTTCCGTTTTTCCGGCAGCAACGGCTTTGCCGCAGGATGTGCGCCCGGCGATGGAGAAGGCCGAGCGTTTCGGGCGTGAGGCGTCCGCGATGTTGGTGCGCAACGAGGTCCGGCCGTTCTGGGCGAAGGAGGGCGCGCGGCTCGTCTATCGGGTAAACACCACCCGCATGGAGCGGCGGTATTTCCAGGTGGATCTGACCACAGGAGCCAAGAGCCCGGCGTTCGATCACGAGGCATTGGCGCAGGCGTTGGCCAAGGCGGCGGGGAAGGATGTGCGGGCGGACGCGTTGCCGCTCGATGATGTCGATCCCACGGCGGATTTTGGCAGCCTCCGGTTCCGGGCGTTTGGCAAGGGCTGGCGCTACGATGGCGGGAAAAAACAACTCGTTCCGGACGAGGTGCCGCCGCAGGATGCCGGGTTGTTGGCCCCCGGGGACGCGGCGCGTGCCCGCAGCCGCAATAGCGGTCCCCCCCAGCTCACGATTGAAAACGCCACCGCCGGCGAAATCGAAATGTTCTGGCTGGAAGGCCGCGGGCAGCGCAAATCGTATGGCAAGATCGCCCCAGGCAAATCCGTCACCCAAGGAACCTACGCCGGTCATGTGTGGATCCTCACCGATGCCGCCGGCACCGACCTCGCGGGAGTGGTGGCCAAAGACACCCCGTCGGTCGCCCGCGTCACCGGCAAGGTGGAACCCGCAACGCGGCCTGAGAAAAGAAGCGGCGGTGAATCGCCCGACGGCCAATGGCGGGCGGTCATCCGCGATCACAACCTGGCCATCGAACCGGTGGCGGGCGGCGCGGCGGTTTCCCTAACAAAAGACGGCACGCGCAAAGACAGTTATGACGGGCCGCTCCAGTGGTCGCCGGATTCGACGAGGCTCATCGCCTGGCGGGCCAAGGAGGTCGAGACCCGCAAGATCCACATCGTGCAATCGTCGCCGCCGGACCAGCTCCAGCCGAAGCTTCTGACGCTTGATTATGCGAAGCCCGGCGACGCTATCAGACAACCGAAGCCGCGCTTGTTCGACATCGCGGGCCGCAAGGAGATTCCGGTGGCGGATGCGTTGTTTGACAACCCGTGGGAAATCACCGAAGCGGTTTGGAGCGCGGACTCCACGGAGTTTCCTTCGTCTATAACCAGCGCGGCCACCAGGTGATGCGGATCGTCGGAATCCTCGCGAATACGGGTGTCGCCCGCACGATCCTGGGGGAAACCGACAAAACCTTCATCGATTATTCGTCGAAAACCTACCTGCACCGCCTGCCCGCCACCCGCGAACTCCTATGGGCCTCCGAGCGCGATGGATATAACCATATCTATCTGGTAGATGAGGTTGCGGGCAAAATCAAATGCCAGGTCACCAAGGGAGCTTGGAACGTGCGCGAAGTGATGGCGGTGAATGAGGAGAAACGCCAACTCCTGCTGAAAATCGTCGGGGTGGAAGGACAGGACCCCTACCACCAGCATTTTGTCAGGGTGGACATCGACAGCGGCACGGTCACCCGCCTCACCGCGGGCGACGGCAATCATGGCATCGGGTTTTCCCCGGACGGCAAATGGATCATCGACAAGTGGTCGCGGGTCGATCTGCCGCAGGTGGTGGAAGTCCGGCGCGCGGACGATGGCAAGCCGGTGGCCGAGCTCGAACGGGCCGATGATGCCGCGCTGCTGAAAACCGGCTGGAGCCGTCCTGAACGGTTCAGCGCCAAGGGCCGCGACGGTCTGACTGACATTTATGGCATCATCATCCGGCCGACCCGGTTTGATCCGACGAAGAAATATCCGGTGGTGGAGGACATCTATGCCGGGCCGCAGGACCACTTCGTGCCCAAGAACTATGGCGCGTGGTCTCACATGAACGCGATGGCCGAACTCGGGTTCATCGTGGTGAGCATCGACGGCATGGGCACCAACTGGCGGAGCAAGGCGTTTCACGATGTCTGTTGGAAAAATTTGGCGGATTCCGGTTTCCCGGACCGTATCGCGTGGATCAAGGCGGCGGCGACCACCCGGCCATGGATGGATCTCACAAGAGTGGGAATCTACGGTGGCAGCGCGGGCGGGCAAAGCGCGCTGGCAGGATTGCTCCATCACGGGGATTTCTATCAGGTTGGCGTGGCCGATTGCGGCTGCCACGACAACCGGATGGACAAGATCTGGTGGAACGAGGCGTGGATGGGCTGGCCGGCCGATGAAAGTTATGCCCGCAATTCCAACGTCACCCATGCCGCGAAGTTAACAGGAAAATTGTTGCTGGTGGTCGGCGAATGCGACCACAACGTGGACCCGGCATCGACCGCCCAGGTGGCGGCCGCGCTGCAGAAAGCCGGCAAGTACTACGAATTGCTGACCATCATGAACTCGGACCACGGCGCGGCGGAAACCCCCTACGGCAGTTGGCGGCGCGCTGAATTTTTGGTTAGAAACCTTCATGCGGAAGAATGATTCGCGCATCTTTCTTAGGAAATCAACGTACTTTATTATTCCTCTGTGGCTAAATATGACAAGATCGACGACGCGAGGACCAATGAATGGAATGGTTACCGTGAGATCACCGATACGGATGCCGCGGTGAGGCGGAACAAGCACCATTTCCTGAGAATCGCCCATGACTTTCACTCACTTCGGGCACCCGCCGATCCGCAGGGCATTCGCCCGTCAGGAAAGATTATTTGACATGACACTCGGATTCATTGTAAGTACAATGTATGAGTTGAGCGCAGCTTGTGACTGCCTGAGCCATTTCGAACCCACATGAAGACCCATCACCCTTTTTTCTTTGGCCACTTGCGGATTGCCAAGCCGGGTTTTGCCTTGGTGATCACCCTCTTCCTGATGGTTCTGCTGGCGGTTCTCGTGGTCGGGTTGTTGACGATTTCGAGTGTTTCGCTGCGCACCTCAAGCCAGAGTCAGGCGATTGCTGAAGCTCAGTGCAACGCACGCATGGGACTGATGATCGCAATCGGCGAGCTGCAGAAATCCATGGGTATCGACCAGCGGATCAGCGCCCCTTCGGGGATCCTGGATCCCACTCCGGATTCCGCAGACGAGGACGGCCTGACCATCCCGCATCTCACGGGCGTGTGGAACGCACGCGACGCCACTCAGGAAACCCTGGCCAGCGTGAACGCAACCCCACCCGACTACAGCAGGGACAAACCGAACTTCCAACGCTGGCTGGTTTCCAATGCCAACCCCGAGGAAGTCGAACAACTCCATTTTGCGCAAAGCGGCACGTTGGTGAATCCCGTGCCGCTTCTGGGTTCAGCTAACGGTGCCACCAACCCGAAGATCCAGGTCAAGGCCGGCAGGGTTCCAGTCAAGAACGGTTCCTATGCATGGTGGGTGGGCGATGAAAACTGCAAGGCGCTTGTCAACCCGCGTGACCTGCGGGAACGGGAAGACCATCGCGCCATCGCCGAATTGCTCGCGAACTTCGCCACCCCCGGCGTCCACGGCATGAAGGCGCTGGCGAACTACGAATCCTTCCCGTCCAACACCTCCACCAGCGACAAATACATCACCCGCGACCAATTGGCCATTTTGCCTCCGCCGGGATCCCGTCCCGGCGAGTTGTTTCATGATATCACTCCCTACGCCCAAAGCATCCTGACCAATGTCACCACGGGTTCACTGCGCAAGGACCTCAACCTCTACCTCGAACGCACCGACATTGATTGGCTCAGGGAATGGAGGGATCCCAATTGGCTGACAGGCCCCCTGGGTCCTAACGGGCAGATCGCGCTCAGCCCGCTTGCCGAATACGACGTGCTGGCGTGGAAAACCCTGCATCACTATTACCACATGGCCCGGCAGGTGAGCTACGTCGGCAACCGGCCCAGGGTCACCGCAATCGACAACACGACGCCCGATACGGAGCCCATTGCCAATCCCAGATGGAATGACGGAGTCACCTCAATCACCCCGGTGCTCCTGCGGATGCAATGGCTGCTGTCCTATGGCTCGAAAATGTCGGGGGCACTGTATGATCTCTATGTTTACAATTACCCGGTGATCACCCTGTGGAATCCATACAATGTGGATATGGTGGTCAATGGGTTCAATATCTGGCAGGATGCCCTTCCCCTCCAGAACGTCATCTATAAGAACGATGCGAAAATTGCCGATTTCATGTGGGCTATTACTGCGAACGGCAACATGCAAATGCGCATGGGAACACCCAATGGGGTCCCCGGCGTACCCATCATTTTGAAGGCCGGGGAACAGAAGGTTTTCAATTACGCCGTTTGCAATGGCCCGTGGAACGCCCACGACATGTCCCCGGATCCGTATCCGTATACTTCAACGCACGCCGGGAAGGAGCGGAAAGTGGCAGGGGCCACCGGAGGTGCCGCCACCGACCGGATCAGCATGGAAACAACGATGAAAACATGGCCTGTCTCAGCCTACAATACCGAGAACCTCCAATCGACTTTCGAGTTGCGCACCGAACCTTGCTGCAACCACCTCACGAACAATCCCCATCCACCAAGAACACAACTGCAAAGTTTTTCGTCGTTGTATGCATGGCGCTTCGAGGATACCAGTCCGATGTCCAACCAGCTGTCCCAAACCAACTTTCCTAGCAAAACGCTCGAGGAATTGCTCAATGCCCCGACTCCCTACTGCCTGATCGATGTGCGGCTGAAGCCCTTGGACGAGGTGCAACTGCCTAACAAAACATGGTTGCACAACATTCCCTCGCTCAACTATGCCGGCTGCACTTCAACCTCAAACGGAACCGACGCCCAAACGCCGTTTTTCTCGCATCCCTACACGGCCACATTCGACCAGCGGACCACCATCGAGGGGCTCTTCTCGACAGTTCCCTATATGGGACCGAGCTACACGCCGGCCGGCCAGCGTTTCGTCGCGGACCGGGAAGTCCCGCTGGTTCCGCTCAGCTCCCTGGCCCAGTTGCAGAATCTCCCGCAATGTTCGATGGAGAGTCTGCACTGGGGCAGTCACTTCCAGCAGAACCATGCGATCGGCAATTCGTATGCATCGCCGGGCATCCCGTCCGACAAGATCAAATGCGACGGTTGGCCATTTTACCTGACCTCCTACCTGAATTATCAGGGCGGCAGCGTCAGCGGGAGCGGGCGGGGCCAGAGCGCCGTAAAGGGCGATTGGACCACGAGCCCGTTGTTCAATCCGGCATCGAGAATCGGCCCGCCCAACATCGACCGGAGCTATGCCGCCAACCAACTGCTGTGGGATGAGTATTATTTCTCATCGATGGCACCACAAGATAATACCTTCTATCAACAATTCGGGGCCAGCCGCGGTCTCAAGACGGTGGTGGATGAGTTCTACAACGACACCCGGGCGCTTCCCAACGCAGCCTACGTGCCCTATCTGGGCGGGATGACGGCCAAGGAGGTGTCGGATGCCCTCGTCACTACGGGCGGCAGTCCACTGACGGACGCCTATCAGAAATCCGCGGCGCATCTCATGGCCAACGGGGGGTTCAACATCAATTCCACTTCGGTGCCGGCTTGGACGATCCTGCTGGCCTCCGCCCACCTCAAGCGTCCCGTGATCATGGACACGGCAGGCGCCGGAAATCCGGCGGCGCAGCCCCAGCGGAATTTCTTCGTCAGCCGTTTCACCATGCCCATCGGCGGCGGCGCGGGGCGGAGTTCCTCCGAAGACATGCGTTGGCGCGGATACCGCGAACTCACGGCTCTCGAAATCCGTCAATTGGCCGAGGCGGTGGTCCGTCAGGTCAAGCGGCGCGGCCCGTTCCGCTCGCTTGGCGAGTTCATCAACCGCCGGTTGGCGTCCGCGAGCGACGAGGCGGCGCTTTACGGTGCGTTGCAAGCGGCGCTTGAGGATCCCCGGGTGGAGATCAACAAGGACTACCGCGGCAAGACCATCACCGCTGCGGACATTTCCAGAACCCACTACGCATTCAAGCAGGCGGCGCTCGGTCCGCGATACCAGGGCACGCCCGCCTATATTTCCCAAGCGGACATTCTGCAACCGATCGCCCCAATTCTCAATGCCCGCTCGGACACCTTCCTCATCCGCAGCTACGGCGAAGCGCTTGCACAGGATGGAAAAACCGTGCTGGCCCATGCCTGGTGCGAGGCGGTGGTCCAAAGGTCTCCCGCCTACCTCAACCCGGAGGACCCGCCGGAAACGCCCATGACCTCCTCCAGCCTCAAGCCGGAGAACAAGATCTTCGGCCGGCGCTTCGTCATCAAAAGCTTCCGCTGGCTTTCGCCCCATGAAATCTGAAACCCTCTTCTTATCCCCGATGACGCGCACGCTTTCTTCCATCCTCGTTTTGGGTCTGGCTGCCACGCCACTTTGCGCCCAAGGCCCGAAGTCAGGCGCACAGGTACGTTTTTCGGTGACGCGTTTTGATCCCATGGACCGGGCATCCCCGGAGTTTGTCGTGAAAAGCGCCGCGAAGGAGGTGCCGGTGAAAGTGCCCATGACCTACATCGCCGGCCCGTTCACCGCCACCTTGAGGGATGACCAGTTCCTCGATTTTTTCGTACCTAACACCAAAGTGCCCGTCCTTTCGATCACCGTTCCGCGCGCATTGCAGAAGGATCTTTTACTCGTCTTCGTTCCGGTCAAGGAAACCTTCGAAATCCTCAAGATCCACACCCCGCCGTCCTCGATCCAAGGAGGGGATCGCTACGTGATCAACGCCACCGCCGCCGACATCGCCATCAAATTCGGTTCCGCAACGCCGGTACTCATCAGTCCGAAAAAGGGGGCGGTGTTGCACGATGCAGCGGCCGGCAAGTCCCCGACGCTGCCGGTCATCATCCAGCAGAAGGACGGCAACGATTGGAAGCTGGTCACCACCGAGAACTGGCCGCATGACGTCCGTTTCCGCACCTTCCTGTTCCTTTACACGTCCTTGCGGGATCATCACATGGCGATCCATGGAATCTCGGAACGCTTGAATTGAACCACGGGACTCGCGGTGGCGGAGGCGAGTCGGGAGACTCGCGATCCATCCAGGTCAGTCGCCGATCTGCTCTAGCAGAAGCTGGAGGATTTTCCTGGCGGAATCCGGGATGACGGTGCCGGGGCCGAAGATGGCGGAGGCTCCGTTCTGATAGAGATAGTCGTAGTCCTGGGCAGGGATGACGCCACCGCAGACGACCATGATATCTGTGGATCTATAACGATCCGCAAGGCGGGACGTGCTATTACGACTGGCATGCCGGACACGGTCACGACTGTTTGTTAGATTTTCTCGGCTACGACGAGGAAACCGGCACCATCGGCTACGCCGGGACCATCCATTGCGCTTGAGGGTGGAAACCGCCGCCACGACGCGCGCGGTTTGTTATTCCGGCTTGGGTGCCAAATCCCTCAGGATTTTCCTGGCGAGGATTTCGTTGATTTCACGGTGACGGGGAACCGGTTGGGACCGTCCGGAATGCGGGTTGTGATAGATGTCGTGGCCGGAGCCATGGCGCAACAAGAGGCACCCGGCTTTTTCAAGTTCCGCCACGAGATCCCGTCTTTTCATGCGATTTCGAGTTCTTCCTCTTTCCGGATTCCCGGAATATCCTCGTGGGTGAAGAGATCGAACAGATCCCTGAGATGTTCCTTGAGGTCGGCCAAATCCTCACCTTGGGTCCAGTGATCCGGATATTCGTTCAAATACCCGAGATACCTCCCGTCGGACTCACGCCAATAAGTGACCTTTGCTTTCATGGTGGATACATACGGCGAATGTGCAGGGATGCCAAGTCAGAATTCGGGGGGATTTGGGTGCCCCACCGGGCAGGTGGGTCTGACCCGCGGGCCTTGGCGACAGGACTCGGAGCGGGGCACTCCAGCCACTTGTTGGATGGGCATGGCGGCTGGAAACCGCCGCCAGTGCGAACCGCAGCCGCCCTATCGCGAGACGATCACGTTGCGGATTTTCTGGCGGATCTCCTGCGGGACGCCGCGTGAGAAGCGGAAGGATCCGTCGCGTATTTGTTTGATGACGGCTTTGGTTACCTCATGCTCATGCAGGATCTCCCCGATCTGCCCGAGCGCCCAAACGGGAAGACTCCCGAAGATGCAAACGCATTTTTTTCCGTGATACCTGACGTGAACCCATGGAATGCCCGAGGGTGAAATCGCATCGCCGAAGCCGAAGATCAGCTTGGCCAGCCAAGCCCAGGATAGGATCTCGCAGAATTTGTCCAGGATGCGGTTCATGATGGGAATTGCTTGGCGGACGCATTGCGAACATCCAGCGCAAACTCCTCAGGATTTTGGGCATGGCGGTTGGAAACCGCCGCCACGGTCAGTCGCCAAGTTGTTCTAGCAGCAGCTGGAGGATTTTCCTGGCAGAGTCGGGGATGACGGTGCCGGGGCCGAAGATGGCGGAGGCACCGTT
>Ga0073936_10012498_pt1 | contig 10108 bp, 6 predicted proteins | sample AliMusrvi5mmetaG_FD_87041 | JGI IMG/M metagenome (GOLD analysis project Ga0073936, IMG submission 87041) | Freshwater lake bacterial and archeal communities from Alinen Mustajarvi, Finland, to study Microbial Dark Matter (Phase II) - Alinen... | ecosystem: Environmental > Aquatic > Freshwater >... | reverse complement strand
GGTCGCATCGGCCCGGCTGCTGCCGACCGCGCCGCTACCACCGGCGTCGGAGCGATTGCCCAAAACAGTCGCGGTGAAGGGTGAGCCGGAACGAACCGTCACGCCGCCCGTAAACTGCCAGTCTCGCAGGAAAGCCTTGGTGGTCGAGATGCCGCCGGCGCTGCTAGGCGACGACAGCATGAAGTTGGTGCTGATGCTGTGCGGCCGGTTGAAGGAAGAGACGGCACGTTCGGCGGCGAGATTGTGATCGTCCTGCACCACAGCGCCGCCGCCCCCGGTGAGCGACGAAGCGTTATCGATCGACTTCGAAAACGTGTACAGCATGAACGCCGAGACTCCCTGCCGGAAGCGGCGGGTGACGCGCGCCTGCACGGCATGATAGATGGAGTTACTGTCGGAACTGTCATAGGTGAAGCCGGTGGCGTTACCGATGAGGCGCCGCTGCTCGGAGGTGAGCGGCGAGCCGGGAGCGGCCCGATTCGGCATACGCAGCGTATCGAGGTGCGTCCCCTTGGTCCCGATGTAGCCCAGTTCCAGCGATAGCGACGCCGGCAACGGCTGCTGCAGCGTGAGGTTCCAGCTCTGCGCATAGCCGACTTGATAGAAGCGGCTGATGGCGAACGTATTGGTGATCTCTTGCAGATTCACAGTGAGGAATCCGGTCTGGATGCTCAACGGAGTTGCCGTGCTGGAGTTGATAGAAGAGGTCTTGGCGAACGGAGGCTGCTGAGCCATCTTGTTGGCGGCCGTGTTGTACACCGAGCCGTTATAGTACATGCCATAGCCTGTGCGGATCGTGGTCTGCTTGCCCTTGATCGGCTTCCAGGCGATACCAACGCGTGGTGCGAAGTTGTTGTGATCGGGATTCACCAGGCCATCCCCGAAAGAGCCGGTGTAAGGGCCGGCCTTGGCAGGCGTAACCACCGCGACTCCCGTGAATAGGGGCGAGACATCCAGGTTCGCCAGCCGCCCGTACTTCTCGTGGACCGGTGTGAGGAATTCGTAACGCAGGCCGAAGTTGATGGAAAGCGTGGAGAGCAGCCTCAAATCATATTGCGAGTATGCGTTGTAAGCCGAACTGCGCAGGTAGACATCGCTGCTGCCGTAGCGGATCGAGCTCGATTGCGGCAAGCCAAGCAGGAAGTCGGCAAAGTCGAAACCGGTATTCGCAAGCGGGAAACCGAGAGCATCGAAGCCGGAAGTGTTGAGGCCGGAGAACGCATACGTCCCGCGCGCATTGGAATCGCTGATGGTGTTGGTCTGCATGCGGCGGTATTCGAAACCAACTGTGATGGTCTGCTTGCCTTTGATGCGGGTGAAGCCCTCGTTGATGCCGCCGGTCTGGCTGTGATTGCGGCTCGGGCTGCCATCGCTCAAGCCGCCGAAGTTGGTGAACGACACATTCGGAGGTCCAAAGTTAATGGGGTCAGTGGAGGTTCCCGCGATTCCCAGCTTGCGCGCCCAATCCACGCCATTGGCAAAGTACGGCAGCGCATCGGAAGTGTTGCGAGAGAAGTTGAAGGTCGTGGTCATAAACATCCCCGACTTGATGTTGTGCGTCAGGGTGATGTTCGAACTGATACCGTTGCCAGTGGTCGCGTCATGGAAGCCGAACAGCTGCGTATTCGATGCATCACGTCGCTGGTAGTTGAACGTCCCGGAGACACGATCCTTCTGTGTCAAGCTGCGGCTGAGGCGCACGCTAAGGTTGTCTGAATTCTGCGGAACCGAACTGATCAGTTGATAATTCTGCACCTTTCCCAACTGGTTCGGCAGCGGGAACAGGCTCAGCATGCCGAGCGACGCGGAATTGATGCGCGAAAGCGGAATCACATTCCCCGCAAACGGCTGGCCGGATTTCGGATCGTAGACCGTCACGCCGCTATTCGAAACCGACTTGGAAAAATCGCCGCCGCGCTCGAGCAGCGAAGGCATCGTCGAGATGTTGTCGTACGGATTCCGCGCCCGCGTACCAAAGTAGCTGAAGAAGAAACTCGTCTTGTCGTCGCTGAACAACTTGGGGATCTTCAAAGGACCGCCGCCATTGAAACTGAAGCGCGATTGCGCATACGATGGCTTCAAGATCGGCTGCCCACTGATCGAATAGGGGCTGGAATCAAGCGCGGAGTTGCGCAACGTGAAGGAACCGCCGCCGTGGAAACCGTCCTGTCCGCGCCGGCTGCGATTGCCGAAGCTCGAAGAAGGCCCGCCTCTTCCGGCATAACTGCCCCGGCTGCCTCTGTCGCCGCCTGCGCCACGGTCACTGCCGCCTCGGCCACTACCACCGCCGCCCGGTCCGCCACGACCGCCGCCAAATCCGGCAGGACTGCCGCCACCTGGTCCACCGAAGCCACCACCCATGCCACCGCTGTCTCCACCGGGGCCGCCACGCATGCCGTCCATTCCGCCGCCACGCATGGAGGCGAACGCATCGTCGGTGCGTGTGGGCGATTCAAATCCCTGACTCAAACTGCCGTTAACCAGAAACGATTCGTTGGCGCCCTGCGAGGCTTCCTGGCTGGCGCCGCCCGCATCCGGCATGGCCATATCGGCCTGCCCACCGGTGCCCGAAACTTCCAATCTCTGGAAGCCGCCTTGTCCTCGGCCCGCCGTTCGTGCTCCAGCACCTCGTCCCGCCGCGGCCGGAGCGGCGGCAGCGGTCTTCACGGGAGCCTTTTCCGCGCTTGGAGCGGCAGCCTCGGCTGGTTTCGCCGCAGGAGTTGACGGAGCGGGAGTCGCGGCCGCAGCCTGAACCGGCGGCGCCGGGTTGGACCCCAGCTTGATCGCGAGTTCATGCAGCGGGGGTTCCGCATCCCCCATTTCTAATTGAGCTTTGACTGTAACGAACCCCATCATCTCCACTTCAATGGTGTATGAGCCGGGGGGCATGTTCGCAAACACGAAATTGCCCGCTTCGTCGGTCGAAGTAGAGATCTGGCGATCCCCTGATTTTGCAGTGACCGTCGCGCCAGGAATGGCTAACGCACCGGATTTCACGGTGCCACGATAGTCGGCGGCGGTCAACAGGGCACACGCCAGCCCAAAGAGTATGGGGATTCGCTTCAGCACGGTTTTATGATTGGGATGGACTTACTTTGCGCGTTTTGCGGTGAATTCGCGAGCCTGGTCTGCGCCTTCGCGCATCACGGAGAACTTGATTTCGTCGCCCGAAACCTTGCCCTTGTAGTTCATCACCATCGTGTTGCCGTTGAATTCGCGTTTGATAACGAAGGAGATGTTGTCGCCTTTGATTTTGCCATCGGTAAACGCAACCGCACCGCCCTGGCCGCCAGACATGTCGCCGGTCAACTTGTCGCCATCGGCCTTCAGGTTATAGGTCACTTCGCGCGTAGCGCCGTCCCGGCCGGGCTGCTGGGCAACCCATTTGCCTGTGACATCGCCAGCCAGCGCAACGCCGGCCAATATCATGGAAAGAACGATTGATTTGATTTGCATTGATTTTAATCCTTGTGAACTGAGGTGAACTCAGTCATAAGGCGCAATGCAAACCCCGGAAGTTACCTGTGTACAGAAATCGCCCCCGCATGCTTCAGGGCGGACTCATACCCGTGCACCATGTGATAGGTCAGGTTATCGAAAAACTTTCCAACCCGGTGCTCGAGTTCCTCTTCAGCGTAAATCTCCAGGGCGTTCGCGGCGAAACCGCGGCTGCGGATGAAGTCCAGCATCTTGTCCTTGATCAGATGCAAGGAATGAACACATTCACTGAGAGGAATGCCAGACAGAAACCGCCGCCGTCCGACCGCTTCGTACTCGGCTCCGATCTCGCCGGGCGACCCGCTCAGCCAGTGGGCCAAGTTCTTAGCCTGTGTGCGGCCCCAGCCTTCCAACTCCGCATGCGGCAGCCGCGAGATGACCGGCAGCGAGGGATCGGACTTGATACTGTCAATCACATCGGTGGTGATCTGGTCCCAGTGGTTTTCAATGATCAAAAGCAATTGGTGCGATTGCATGGAGTGATACCTCCTGCTATCTATATAGGACTATTTTATCCGAAATGCAATGGGGATGCCCGCGCTATAGGCCTGCACTAAGAATAATCGGCATCGTCGGCGTTGTCGAACCGGCTTCCGGTTCCAGTGTCACCGCCACAACCGCGGTCGAATCGACGTCAAGCGCACCCGGCAAAATGTGCGTAGCATTGCCCTGCTCATCCGAGTTAAACAAGCCTGACGGCTTCGGCGCGCCGCCCTTCGGGATCACCCACATCTCATAAATTTTGCCTGCGGGAGCAGCCGGCAGATTGTTCGCCATCAGCAGCACGCCGCGATTTTTGTTGAGGAACACACGCAACTTCGGCGGCATCTTCACGCCCTTGCCAACCATCAGCAATGTATCCGGCTCATTGAGGAAGCTAATCGCCTGCTGTGCCTTCGACAGTGCAAGACCAGTGGAGTGCATCTCGGCCTTGGCAATCTCCAGTTCACGCACATGCCGGCGGTCTTCGATGCTTAAGTACATCACCGCAACCAGCAATGCAGCAGTCACCACACCCCAACTGGAGACCCAGCCCCAGCCGGTCCTCTCCATGCCGACCGCGGCCAGCACTTTCTTCCGTAATCGTTTGGACGGCTCCACCATTGGTATAACGGTAAGCAGCACCGAATTGGTTTGCCGGGCAACGCGAATTCCTTCGCGGCAGGCTGCACAATTTTCCGCAAGGTGCCGTTCCAGTTCCGCCTTCTCCGGATCCTCCAGCACACCGATGGCGTACAGCTCATAACTATCGCGCAGTTCTTCGCAAGTCATGCCGTTAACGCCTCGCCAAGTTCATCGCGCAGCGTCCGCAACGCGCTGCGCATCCAAGTCTTCACGGTTCCCAGCGGCTGCTTCATGCGGTCAGCCATCTCCGTCTGCGAGAGGCCCTCAAAATAGGCCAGTTCAATCACCATCTGCTGTTTATCGGAAAGTTTCTTGAAGGCCGCACGCAGCACGCGCGAACGGTCGGAGTTGAGCACATCGCGTTCCAGGTCCCCGAACAGCGATGGATGCTCGTTCGTATCGAGTTCCACCGCGCTCGCCGCCATGCGGCCATCCACGCTGCGCAGATAATCGATCGCCCGGTTGCGAGCCACCGTCAACACCCACGGGCCCAGCGCACCGCGCTCGTGGTCAAAACCCTGTACGCGATTCCACACCCGCAGAAACGTCTCCTGGGCCAGATCCTCCGCCACCCCCGTATCGCGCACAACACGAAAAATCAGCGCGTACACGATGCGCCCGTACCGGTCGTAGAGATCCGCCATCGCCTGCGGTTCCCGCCGCTTCAGCCTTTCGGCCAGCGAGCGGTCCGCCTCGGAGTCGGCCACCGCGAACAGGATGGGGAAGAATATGATCACGCAAATAGCTCTTTAATCAGAGTACCGCCAACAATGGTGGGCCGCTCGGCGCGGCCATTATGCATGTAGGTCAGCCGCAGGTGATCAAGCCCCATCAGGTGCAGAATGGAGGCATGAATATCGTGAACGTGGCACGGGCGTTCCACGGCGCGCAGACCGATCTCATCGGTGGTCCCAATTGCCTGTCCGCCCTTCACACCGCCGCCTGCCATGAACATCGTGAAGCCCCACGGATTATGATCGCGCCCGTTGCCTTTCTCATTGAACGGAGTACGCCCGAACTCGCCGCCCCACACCACTAGCGTGTCATCCAGCATGCCGCGCGATTTCAGATCGGCGATCAGACCAGCCACTGGTTTATCCGACGCGCGGCACCACTTGGAGTGGTTGCCTTCAATGTTGGTGTGCGCATCCCAGCCCGAACCCGACCCGCAATACAACTCTACGAAACGCACGCCGCGTTCCACCAGGCGCCGGGCTTGTAAACAGTTCAAGCCGAACGCCCGTGTATCCGGCTCGTCCAGACCGTATAGAGTCCTGGTGGCCTCGGTCTCTTTCGCAAGATCCACCGCTTCCGGACCCGATGACTGCATCTGAAACGCCAGTTCATAGGCGCGAATGCGCGCCTCCAGTTCGGTATCGTCCTGCTTATCGGCGCCGAAGGTCTGGTTCAGCTGTTTCAGGTAATCGAGCTTGGCGCGCTGCCGTGCATCGTTGATTCCAGCCGGAGGTTTCAGATGCAGAATCGGAGTATCGCCCTGGCGGAACTGCGTACCTTGATAGGTCGCGGGCAGGAAACCGGAACTCCAGTTCTTCGGCCCGCCGACTGGCTCCTTATCATCGAGCATGATGACGAACGCCGGCAGATTCCTGTTCGCCGTGCCCAGTCCGTATTGTGCCCACGCCCCCAGCGACGGACGCCCGGCCAGAATGTCGCCGGTGTTCATTTGGCACACCGAACCGACGTGGTTCAAACCATTGGCCCAACAAGAGCGGATCACAGCCATGTCATCAACGTGTTTCGCCACGTGCGGATACCAGTCCGAAACCCACAACCCGCTCTGGCCGTGCTGCTTCCACTGCCGCTTGGTTCCCATCAGCGTGTTGTTGGCGGTCCCCATCGCGGTGATGGGCTTGCCGAAACTGGCAGGCATCGGCTGCCCGCTCAACTGATCGAGCTTCGGCTTGGGGTCGAACAGGTCGAGGTGACTCGGGCCGCCTTCCATGAACAGCCAGATGACTGACTTGGCCTTCGCTTTGTAATGCCCGGGCTTCGCCGCCAGCGGATCCGGCGCCTCAGCCTGCAGCATCGACGACAACGCCAGTCCGGCCAGTCCGCTGCCTGCGCCCTGGAAAAACTCCCGCCGCGAGCGAACATTCCAATGATGCATGAGAGGGTTTGTCATGTTAGTTCACGTAGAGAAACTCATTGGAGTTCAAAAGCATGTGGCAGAGATCTTCAAACGCCAACTTGCGGTCGCCGGCAACGCTCTGCTGCTTGTCCAGGAACGCCAGTGCCATCCTGCGTTCATCGGCATTGGGAGGCCGCGCATATGCGAGTTTATAGGCCCGGTCGATCTGTGACTCCGCGGCCATACCACCGTCATTCAAAACGCGGCCGGCAAACGCCTTCGACCAGTCGAACACCAGGCTGTTATTGAGCAGGTCGAGCGCCTGGTTGGAGGTGATGGTAGCATTACGGCGAGCGCAGCTCTCATGCGTGTCTGGCATGTCGAAAGTCTCGAACATCGGATACCGCACATTTCGCCTCACAAATACATATACGGAGCGGCGCTCTGCTTCGGATGTATCTTCGTTCTTTTTCCAGCCGCCGCGCGGATCCACTCCCGGAGGCAGCGGAGGGAAGATCCCCGGTCCGCCCATTTTCGTATTCAGGCGCCCGGCTGTCGCCAGCATCGAATCCCGGATGGTCTCGCCCTCCAGCCGCTGCCGGTTGAAGCGCCACAGGTACTTGTTCTGGGGATCGGCCTTGGCCGACTCTTCGCTATAAGCCGACGACTGCTGCCAGGTGTTGGAGTTCAGAATCAGCCGGTGGATCTGCTTCATGCTCCAGCCGCCCTCGACAAACGTGGCCGCCATGTAGTCGAGCAGTTCTTTGTTCGTTGGCCGCTCACCCATGACGCCGAAATCGCTGGGAGTGGCCACCAGGCCTTTACCGAAATGATGCTGCCAGATGCGATTCACCATCACTCGCGAGGTCAACGGATTCTTGGGATCGGTCAGCCAATTTGCCAGCGCCGAACGCCGTCCGCTCGATTCGACCCCAGCGGGTGGCACAATCTTCATGTCGCCCGGATCGAGAATGGAGAGCGCGCCGGGCTGTACTTCTTCTTTGTAGGCATCATAAACGCCGACCGAGAGAACGTGCGTCTTCGGCGACAACCGGCCGTTATCGATCATGGCCTGTGCCACCGGCAGCTCTTTGGGTTTGATCGAATCAAACGCCTTCACCTGCGCCTTCAATGCCGCGTATTGCTTTGCCGCCTCGCCCTTCAGACGCTTGGCGCCTTCCTCTTCGGTGTGGCCGATCTGCGGCTTGGCCTTGTAGTACATGTGCCACTGAATCGGTGTGCGTTTCTCCGCGGCGGTGGTAATTGCGTCCTGAATCTCTTCCGGAAACTTATCGAAATTATCTTTGTCCAGCTTGGCGACCTCCGGAGCCGCCAGTTTGGCCATCTCCTTGCGGAATTCGCCGGTCTTGGCGTCCCATTCGCCATATTGCTTCTGCCAGGCTGCACGCTTGGCTCCGGATTCCAGGATGGCGTTGTCCTCAATGCGGGTGTTCGCAAAAAACGCCTGCAGGCGGTAGTAGTCCTTGTGCAGGATCGGATCGAACTTATGGTCGTGGCACTTCGCGCAGCCGTAGGTGAGTCCCATGAACGTCGCGCCCACCGTGTCGACGATATCGAACATCAGTTCCTGCCGCCGTTGCATCAGGTTGCGGGCATTGCTCTCATCGGGAAAGTGGCGATTGAAACCGGTGGCAACCAGCGCATCGGGATCTTCGGGATAGAGTTCGTCGCCTGCGATCTGTTCTTTCACAAACCGGTCGTAAGGTTTGTCATTATTGAACGCCTGAATCACGTAATCGCGATAGCGCCACACATGGGGCCGGGTTTCGTCACTCTTGAAGCCTTCACTGTCCGCATACCGCGCCAGGTCCAGCCAGTGTCGAGCCCATCGCTCGCCGTATCGCGGGGAGGCCAGCAACCGTTCGACGGCTTGCGCAAAGGCATCGGGGGAAGTGTCGCTCAGCAGCGCTTGGACTTCTTCGGGAGTCGGCGGCAGTCCGGTCAGATCGAGGCTGGCCCGGCGCAGCAAGGTCAGCTTGTCGGCAGGCGGATTGGGTTTGATCCCCTTCTCTTCCAGTTTGGCCAGGACAAACGCGTCGATCGGGTTCTTCGCCCAGGCGCTGTTCTTAACGGCTGGAACAGAAGGCTTCTGTACCGGCTGGAACGCCCACCACCGCCTCTGCTGCGGCGTGAACCCCTTTTCCTTGATCTCCGCGGCGGCAAGTACGAACAACGTGGTAAGCAGCAAAACTGCCAGCTTGCGCATAGATACACTCCTACCCTCGATACAGACGAAGGAAATTATATCACGCCATTGTAATGGAAAATTTCAGCCGGGATGCCGGCCAAGGCAGGGTTCTTAATCCGGGCCGGCGCGAGGTGGCTAGCAGAAGCCACAGCTCGCGGCCGGGACCGGCGATGACCCAAGATACCGCTTCTAGATGACGGCCTCACGACAGTTTGGTCAAAAGTAGATGAATTCACGAGCCCGCGCCGGGGACTGCCCACGCTGGCCCAAGCGAAGCGCGCGGACTGCGCGGGCTGACCCCCAAACGACGAGTCCTCAACGCTGCGATATCACCTCACAGCGGGGACGTAGCTTGCTGCGTTCCCAAAAACGACACCCCCTCAACCGACCCCTCCGGAGGCCTCCCCGGTACCATTACCCAACGTTTTCCAAGTGCAAATTCTGCTTTTGGAAGCGAATCATTCAACAGACTGAGTGTGATACACTTTCTGGTAGTAAATTGAGGTGCAATTTTGTACAGATGTGCAACCTCAGCGCCTTTAAAATCGTCTAAGACTCAGGATGACCGATGGCAATAACCCCGACTAACCCAACTTCCGAATCGATAGACACTGACAGCCCGGACATTCACCTCCAACGTCTGTTGATGGTCGAGACGGAGATTCCCTGGTACAAGAGCATCGCTCAGAATATCAAGGAACTAATCAACCCGCCCGAACTGCCTCCCCTCGAAGTAACGTCCAAACCTGTGGCAGTGAAGGACATATGGGGATTCTCTGGCGGCAATGAACGCTATTCCGGCTTGTACTCCATCCTGATCCATGGCGGTGTGGTGGCTCTATTGATAGTGCTCGGCACCAACAAGACGATCCAAAAAGCGGTGAAACAATCGGTTCAATTGATCGCACCAGTGGACCTGGCCCCTGTACTAAAGCCTGCTCCTAAAGCGGCTGGAGGCGGTGGCGGTGGTGGCGATCGCTCCCCTCTCCCTGCCAGCAAGGGAAAATTGCCAAGGGTTGCACCTCGTCAGTTCACTCCGCCCATGGCGGTTGTGAACAATCCCGACCCCAAACTGGTAATGGAACCAACCCTGGTCATTCAGCCTGATGCAAGCCTGCCTCAGGTCAACATGGCAAACTACGGCTTGCCCACTGGCCGAGTGGGTCCGCCCTCCAACGGCACAGGCT
>Ga0073936_10012496_pt1 | contig 10108 bp, 4 predicted proteins | sample AliMusrvi5mmetaG_FD_87041 | JGI IMG/M metagenome (GOLD analysis project Ga0073936, IMG submission 87041) | Freshwater lake bacterial and archeal communities from Alinen Mustajarvi, Finland, to study Microbial Dark Matter (Phase II) - Alinen... | ecosystem: Environmental > Aquatic > Freshwater >... | reverse complement strand
CTGCGATATCCTGAAACGGTGTTTTGGGCGCGGGCAACTTACCGGAGAAACGTTGCGGCCCGGTGACATGCGTTTCCGACGAAACCACATAACGCATGGTCTGGGTCGCCGTGACCCAAGGTCCGCCCGACTGACTCCACCCAGGGCTGTTGAACACACCAATTTTCACGCCCAGCCGATCACCTTCGCGCACGGCATGTTGCATGGCGTCCCACCAGGGCGGCGTGAAAACATGCACGTTGCCCAGCGGCGTGCTCTCGTCCACGATATTGCCAATCATGGCCTCGCCGATGCCAACGCGTGCCATCGCTTCGAGGTCGTGCGTGATGCCTTCCTTGGTGACATTGTCGCTGATCCAATACCAATAGCACCACGGCTTGGTCTCTTCCGGTGGGCGGGCAAAACCGGCGGCCAAATCGTCCACCGCCTGCGTCGTCACGCACGGCACGAGCAGCATCAATCCGGTTAGTAGCGCTTTTTTCATGGCGTTCCTTTCGTTTTCCAAGCCTTGGAAAACGTAGTGTTGTGTTTTTCCAAGCTTTGGAAAACTTCACCCTACAAAAATAATTTCGGGTAATGTTTGCGGACCAATTTTTGATCTTCTACCGGCAATTCCGCCAACTTGCGTGGCTGGTCTTGTGGCCGCATGCCCTTCTGGTTCATGCGATTCATCAGGCTCCAATTTCTCTGTTTGTCACTTGGTTCCTGCGCTGGCAAGTCATAGCGCGTAAAATCGATTACGTATTCCGGCCCCTTGTTTTTCCAGTTTTTCAGCAGTGCCAGCCGGAACTCGCGGTTCATGAACCAACGGATTTCCTGATCCGCATCGGAACCGCCGATGCCTGTGCCACGCTGCACGAAGCGATAGTCCAGCGCGGCATTATCCTGGTATTGCCGGCGAAAAGCTTCGCCAAATTCGCCCACAGTGACGGCCCATACGCTCGGCCAGCGGCGGCGAACCTCGGCGCCATAATCCGACAAAGCTTGGGCGCAGCCCGTGGCCGGAATCAGCGACGCCTCCCAGATGGTTGTGATCCAGCCGAATCCATTGCGGCGGAAGCCATCGTCAAAGTGTACCGCTGTAACAGCCAACTGTTCGCGCAGGCCTGTTACCGAGCCCAACCTGATCACGGTTTCGATGGGTCCCAGACCCATACGACTGTTGAACCCGGCTGCAAACCCCGCGCGCCGCGCCGCCAGAAAATCGCAAGTCCAGCCGTCGAGGCAAACGCAATCAATGAAATCTGCCGGGCTTTGCGCAGGTTTGCAATAGTGTTCGCGGCTCGGGTAATAGGGGTAAGATGGTGAGCCGTCACCATCGCCGTTATCAATGCCGTATTGACTCCAAATGGTGCCTTGGCAGACATGAAGGCCCTCCTGTACCGCCAGATAGCGCTGATTTTCCGCAGGGAGAAAGCCGGCGACGATGCACCGAGGCCGATAACCCCCGCCAACCATAGCGGTCACCCGCTGGAGCCCGTCGTGCAAGTCGCGGTTGATCTGTGCGCGGCTATTATACATCGGTGCAAAATAGGCCCCCGGTAGAAATGTAATTTCGTCACCGAAGCGTTGGTGAAAATCTGTCACCAGTTTGCGAATGGCTTGGTAGTTGAGCCGCGGGTCCTGCAGCGCGCGCCAACTGAAGGCCCAGGTCATCCGGCCACCAGGGAAACCGCTTGCAAAAGCGTCACGTAGCGCTTGGACGGCGATGGGCGTATGCAAGGCGCTTTCGTCGTGGCCCAGATTCAAATCGTGTGCGGCCTCGATCTGATTAACGCGCACCACAGCGACGAAGGTAAAAAAGCGGTTGCTCGGCAAAGGCGGCACACCCAACTTCGCACGGTCTTCTGAACCCAAGGCCAAGCCGACACCACAGGCGATCCATAACGCGGCCGAGTACCAGAACTTTTTCATGACGCTCAGATCTATGGTTTGGTCACCGGATGCGGGTTGACAAATTTTCGAACAAAATCACGTACGGAGCGGGTAAAGGTGAATTCGGCGGTTTCCGGCAGGCAGCGGGCGGGTCCATTGACCCAGCTTTCAATCACATACTGATCCGGGTGCCCATCAACGATATTATAGTCGTAGCCCTGTTGCATGATGGCCGTATACCATGTGGAATCATCCGCCAGCCCCTTGTGGTGCATGCCGGGATAATCAGGCGCCCAGTAGATCAGGCTGAAAGGATGTTTGCGCTGCCGGCAGTATTGCTCCAGCATCCGCACCTCCTTCCAAGAGCCGTTGGTCTGCGCCGTGAAGCAAATCCAGTTGACGTCGACACGGTAAAAATCTAGCCCGCGGACTTTTTTTTCGGCGAGTCGTTTTTCCAACGCCTCGATCCACCGGATGTGATCGGCAATGGGAATGGAGGGATAGGGTTCGATATCGCCGATCAGAACATCGGGGAAATTGGCGCGGACGCAAGCGATGTAGTTGGCGGTTTCTTGCACAGCATAGTCGTCGGATTTTTTGATATGGAAGCGGCAGCAACACAGCGGTTCATCCATCGCAATGGCGTAGATGTTCCCACCGAGGCGCTGGACGCGGTCCCAAGCTGGGCGTTCGAGGTTGAAGGTCTTTTCGCCGGTGATGCCCCAGGGTTTGATTGCACCGACCTCCAGCGCAAACTTAATTTTCCATTGCTTGAGTTGCGCGAGCAATCGGTGCAGCTCGGCATCCGAAAAATATTGTTTGATACGGTGATCGGAACAAAGAAACACGTCAATCAGCTTGCGCGTTTCCTGCCACTGCTCCGGTTTCTCGAACAGCGCGCGGAAGTCACGCCCGTTTTCCTGCCCCGAAGGGCCCATCCAGACCGTCGGTTTTTCCGCATGCAACGGGGACGCGAGCATCACGAGGACACAAGCCAGCAAGGTTAATTTCATGGGGTTTCTTTCTTGCGCCATGCGTTGGCCTGCACAATGGCATCCAGCATCCAGGCGCGGTGATTGGTGAGGGTAATGGTGCAATCATGTTGATTGGCGAGATCGAAGACCCAGCAGGCGGCAAGCGGCACATGCTGCTGCTCGATGGCGGCGAGCATCTCGGCGAAAACGGCACGATGCTGTTCAGCGGGAAGTTGATCGGTTGAGACGCCGAACTCGCCAAGGAATAACGGCTTGCCTGTTTGCTGCGTGTAGTGCTGGGCCAGCGCCACGGCCGCCTGATAGCTGGTGGTGGCGCCGGCATAGTGTTGCACCTGATCCGGATACAGGTGGATACAGATAACATTAAATGGATCGGGATTATCGCGCAGCAATATCTCGCCGAATTGTTCGGCCGTGTCGGTTTTCCAGTTTTTCTCGTGTGAGTTATGCCACGCCGCATTGCGTGGTACTGCGTTACCCGTAATCAATAAACGCCCAAGGTCATAACGCCGCACGGTTTCCGAAAAAACCGCGAAGGCTACGCGAAGCTGGTCAAAAGTAAATTTGTCACGCGCGGTACGGTGCGGGGGCGTGCCAAGTCGTGGAGCCACCAGTCCCGGCGGCTTGGAATTGGGCAAGTCGCAATCTAGATTATACTCATTGCCGAACTCCCAACCCCAAATCGCGGGCGAATCTTTATAGCGTGTGACCACCTCCTCCGTGTAGCGGCGGATGAACGCGATGGTTTTGCTCTGCGGATTACCGAGTTCGCCCACCGGCTCGCCGACAAGGTCGGGGATGAGCGCCAACTGCCAGAACAGCGAGGGGATTAAGCCGATGCCATTGGTTTCTGCGCAGCGGACAACGCGGTCGAGCCGGGTAAAGTACTCGGCACGGTTGGTCAGATAGAGTTGATGCTCAACCGGCCAAAAACCAGTGCACATAAACCGCACGAACGGAATCCGGGCCTGCGCCAGTGCCGCCAGATTGGTGAGCGACGACGTATCGTCGGGGTCTTTCAGCAGGCGCGCGAACAACGAAAAATAGTTCACGCCAATTCCGTGATAGGGCTGGCCATCCTTCAGCAGTTCGCCCTTGTGGATCATCAACCCCTGTGGCGTGGCGTGGGGCTTTAAAACCTGGCAACCAAGGGCCAATAGCATCACGGCCGCCAACAGGGCCTTCCAAGGCTTGGAAAAGTGTGACCTCATTTTTTCCAACGTTTGGAAATTCATGGCTGGGCCGGAACCTCGACCGCCGTCCGCAGTAGCACCGGGCCCAACAAGCCAGAAGGCAGCGGCTCGTCGGTCTTCGTCCAGTGGTGCCAGGTAGTGAAGGTGAAGCGGCCGGTCGGGCTGGGTTTGCCATCCAGCAACCACTGCGGCCACGTCTTCAATTGGATGCCGTTCCACTCGCGGTCGTCAGGCAGCTGTTCGTCGCCAATCAGCCGGTTGGGCCAGAGATTCGTCACACGCACTTCCAATTCATTTTCACCAACGCGTGCGGCGTCGGTGACTTCGATACGGAATGGCGGCTTCCAGAGAATACCAAGGTCTTTGCCGTTGAGTTTGACTTCGGCGATGTTTTTAAGTTGGCCAAGATCAAGAAAGACGCGCTGATTGGCCGCCGGGGCCTCGGCGAGCGAGAACGTTTTGCGATAGGTCGCTGTGCCGGAGAAATATTTCACACCGGCCTCCGGATGTTCTGTCCACGAAATAAGTTTATTGAGCGTGATCTGTTCCGGCGCACCCCAGTTGGGCGGGAAAGAAAGTTGCCATGAGCCGGTGATTTCCACCGGTGCAGGGACATTCTGTGCCGCCGCTTTCAGTGTTTGGCCAGCGGCCGTCGTCAATTCATAAGCGCCGGGTTGCCAGGCAAGCACCGCAGGCTGACTGGTGGGCAGCGAGCACAGTTCATAGGCGGGCGGCGCAGCGAGACGCTCGTCATCCTCCGGCAGTACCAGCAACTGGTTTTCGCCAACATGGGCGATTTTATGCGTGCCACCGAGGCGATATTCCACACGCATTTCCTTCGTAAGCATCGGCGCAGGATCATGCCCCGCGAGCGCATTGTTGGCCATCACAGCCAGCGCGCCATCCTTGACAAGACTGGCGAGTTGGGCGGTAACGTCAGTTAGGTGGTTGGTCATGGCCGTTTCGTTATCCAAGAGGCCATAACTTGCGTGAAACACGGTGGCCCCCACCGGCAAGTCCAACGTTTGGCCTTCGGACACGGTCTGGACTCGGCGTTTGCCGCCGGCGAGATACTCGACGCGCAACTCCTTCACCTCGCCGGGTGCGGGATCATTAGCCAGTGCGTTGCTGGCGTGAATACGCCGTTGGCCCTGACCGATCAAATGTTTGACAACTGCCGTGACATCGGTGCTTTCGTCATCGGCGGCATTGAAAAAGCCATACTCAGCTTTGATAATGGTCAGGGCTGGTGGTAATGGCATCGCAGTGCTGCGCGCAGGCGTGTAGTGCGTTGCGACCAGATGGGAGGTTTCTGCCGGTTGACGGAAGACGACAAAAACCGACCCCGCCGGATCGAAGCGCAGCGGCACGGTCGTACGGCCATCCTGTTCGGTGAAAAGCGGCACCTTTTCGATAACACCCGTATCAGGATGCCACAATTCCGGCTGCTTGCCGCTGACGCGGAAGGTGCAGGCGATTTCAGCGCTCGCCGCTTTCTGGTTCGAGATGAAATAAATTTCCGCACCTTCTGCGATGCGATGAATGTAGGCGAGCCTTGCGGCGCTATCGGCACAGACAAAATCCGGCTTCACGCCCAGCGCCACGAGCGCTTCCATGGCGGTCTTGTCCCGAATGTCTTTGCTCCAGAGTTCATCGGCGAGTTGCTTCACTTCGGCGTCGCATTGTGGCCAACCACGGAGACTTGGTGATTGCGTCGATTTCTTTCCAACAATTGTCGCGCCGGCGTCGGCGAGTTGCTTGAGTTTCCGTAGTAGTGCGGGCGTCATGGCGCCATCGTCGGGCAACGCTAACACGCGGTAGCTCATGCCGCTAGGGAACACAAGCCGGCCATCCTTGACGCAGGTAAGGTTCAAAAGTGCTTCGGTGTTGCAGGTATCATAATCATAGCCGGGCGGCAGGCTGCCGGCGTGCCCGCTGTTGGGGGCGCCTTCACCGGCAAAAAAGAGCACGTCGCCAACAAAAAGGCCCGACTGCAACAGGTATTGGCTGCGCGCGATGTATTTGAGCCACGCGCGGCTTTGCTCCCACCAAGTGATGGTACGCTCGAAGTGCGTGCCCCACTGGCCCATCGTCATGCCGGGGAAGCGCGTCGGGTTCGTCCATGGCTGGTGTGCATAGCGGTGAAAGATGAAGCGATTGACGCCGGCGCACCAGACGAGATCGCCCTGCGCCTTGAGTGAATAAGGATCCTTGAGCCACTTGCCCACCTCGGGCGACGCGGTGAACGATTCCGCGCCGACGAATTTACGGCCATAAACGTGGCCAAGCGCCGCCGCGTGTTTCGCATTGCCAGGGCTGCCGCCGCCGGGCCAGAACTCGCTCATCGGAATATCGGCGTATTCGCCGTACTGCAAATCGTCGGAGGGGCAATTGCCATAGGGCTCGACCGAGAACAGCATCCCGTTCTGGTGGGCCATGTCCGCGAACTTCTTGGAATAATTTTCGGCGAATAGGTCGGCGATGGTCCGGCGGAAGTCCCAGAGAAACCGCTCGGTGATACTGGGGTTATCCAGGACTCGACCGGTCAGAATCGGGAGATAGCGCATGAGATCATAACCGCGCCGCTTTTGAAATTCTTCACGAAACTTGGCGGTCCAATTCTGGGTGCCGACTTCATAGCTATCAATCAGTACATTGTTCAACGCCTTGCCGGCAAGCGGGCCGAGTGCGCTGATCAGTTTGCCCATGCCGCCATCCCAATGCGCCTGCGCTGCCTCAGCGCTCAACTTGTCGCACTCGAGGCCGGTGCCGGATTGCGGCGCGGGATGGTTGTTGCGACCGTTGGGTGTATAGCCAAACCGCACGACGGTCCAGTGCCCCTCCGGCGCATCCCAGACCAGTCGACCGCTCTTTTCCATCTTCGCGCTCAAATCCACCAACGCTTCACTCGAGATAACGTCGTCCGCTTTGGCTGTCGTGGCCGCAGTGCTGCGGACCTCGCCGCCGCGATCATAAAATGCCTTGGCTGCGAAATCTTCGATACCCTGCCGCGGCGAAAGTTCAATTTCGCTAAAGGCGAGTTGTTTCATCTTGGAGCCGGCCCCGAGGAAAAGCGCGCGGAAATAGCGAGCCGTCACGGGTGCAAATGTAAAGACCCGGATTTCGCTGCCCTTGGGGAGGTGGAACGACTCAACGGTTCGGAAAATTTTTCCATCATCAGAAACTTCCAGCCGACCGTTACAACCGCGCATGCCGCCAGCGGGCTTGAGCGTGAACGTCCGGGCGGTAAACGGTTGGGCAAACTCCAATTGAATGAACTGCGGCTCTTTCGGCGTTGGCAGGGCAAAACCTACGGCTGTGCTCTCCTTGCCATCAATCAGGCGCATAGCGTCACCGTGCTTGGCGCTGGTAGTCACCTTGGGTCCGCACGATTTCATGGTCACCAGTTCCGACGCCAGCGTCCGCCAGGCGAGCACGGCGATATCACGATAGCAGTCAAATTGGGTCGGCGGGTGCGGCAGGACGGCGTCGAAATGCGCCGGGCCTTGCACCCGTTGCTCACTCGTGACCACAATCTGCATCCCGTGTTCCGGCGTATTCCACGGGCCGCCGCTGGATGACCAGCCCGCGCAGTTATGAATACAGAGGTCAAGGCCAAGCCGTTGCGCTTCGGTCGCCGCATGCTTGACCAACTCCCGCCATTCAGGGCTGTTATATTGAATGGGACCGTCCGGAATGCCGCCCGCCGCGTTGAAAATCTGCGCGCCACCGACGCCGACGTGCGCCATGGCTTCCAGATCGGCCGTGATGCCCTCCTTGGTGATGTTGCCGTCCATCCAGTGCCACCACGTCTGTGCCCGCGCCGAGGGTGGTGGATTGACGAAACCGGACGCCAGATCTTCTGCCATCAGTGGGCCTTGTATGCCGCCCGTCAGCGCCAGCAACAACGTTACTGCTACCATATATTTCTTCATATTGTTCTCCTCAAAATGGCAACCGTTTATGTTTTCAAAGGTTTGGAAACTTACGGCTGTAACGGAATTTTAATCGCGGTTCTCAACTGCACGGGCCCCAATAAGCCAGACGGCAATAGCTTATCAGTCTTCTTCCAATGGTGCCACGTTGTAAAGGTGAAGCGCCCTGTCGGACTGGGTTTGCCGTCCACCACCCACTGCGGCCAGGCTTTCAACTCGTCGCCGTTCCATTCGCGGTCGTCCGGCAACTGCTCATCGCCAATCAGCCGGTTGGGCCAAAGGTTTGTTATTTTGATTTCGAGTTTATTCTTCCTGGGCTGGGCGGCGCCCGTGATGTCCACGGCAAAGGGCGGCTTCCACAAAATACCGAGCGGTTTTCCATTCAGCGTTACCTCCGCGAGGTTTTTCACCTCACCCAGATTCAGCCAGAGCACACGATCAGGGCCGATTCGTTCCGCCGGGATTTCGATGTCCTTCACGTAAGTTGCGGTGCCGGAGAAATAGCGGACCCCTGCATCGCTGTGATCGGTCCACGAAATAAGCCTGAGCAACTTGACCTGTTCCGGCGCACCCCAATGGGGCGGGAAGTTCAACACCCACTCGCCCATCACTTCCATAGGCGGCGGCACGGCCAGCGTTTCCGCTTTTAGCGTCGTGCCGGCAGCAGTGGTCAATTCAACCGCGCCGGAGTGCCAAGCAAGGGCCTTGATTTGGCCGCTGGGCGTCACGATCAGATCGGCAGCCGATGGCTGCGGGTGTGCGAGTTCGTTACTTGCGGGCGCATAGCGGACGCGAATGATGTGTACCGCGGCAGCCGGTTGCCGGAAGACAACGAAAACCGAGCCGGCAGGATCAAAGTGCAGCAGCACCGTTGTGCGGCCATCCTGTTCCGTGAACAGCGGGGCCTTTTCGATCAGGCCGGTATCGGGGTGCCACAGTTCCGGCTGCTTGCCGCTGACCCGAAAAGTACAGGCAACTTCAACGTCCGACTCTTTTTGATTCGAGACAAAATAAAGCTCAGCACCTTCCGCGACGCGATGGATATAGGCTAGCTTCGCGGAGGAGTCCGCGCAAGCGAAGTCCGGCTTCACGCCCAGGGTGGCGAGAGCTTCGGTTGCCGTCTTGTCCTGGATGCGCTGCGCCCACAATTCGTCCGCGAGTTGCCGTACTTCCGCATCACACTGTGGCCAGCCTGTAAGGCTCGGCGATTTTGTCGGCTTCGGCCCCACGACCGTCGCGCCTGCTGTTACGAGTTGTTGCACCTTATGGAGCACCGAAGGCGTCATGGTGCCATCTCTGGGCAGCGCGAGCACGCGATAGCTCATGCCATTGGGCAGAACGAGCCGGCCCTTTTTCACACTGACGAGGTTCATGAGCGCATCGGTGTTGCAAATGTCATAATCATAGCCGAAGTCCAGATTGCCGGCATGTCCGGTGTTGGGGGCACCCTCGCCAACAAAAAACAGGACGTCGCCAAAAAACCGGCCGGCTTGCAGCAGATACTGACTGCGCGCGATGTATTGAAGCCACGCCGTACTTTGTTCCCACCAGGTGAGCGTACGCTCGAAATGCGTGCCCCATAGGGCCATGGCCATGCCGGGGAAACGCGTGGGCTTGGTCCACGGCTGGTGAACGTAGCGATGGAAAATGAAACGGTTGACGCCACCACACCAGACCAGATCGCCCTGGGCCTTCAGTGAATAGGGGTCTTTGAGCCATCGGCCTTCTTCGGGCATGGCGGTGTACGCCTCCGCACCGACGACTTGGCGGCCATAGACGTGACCGATGGCCGCGGCGAGTTTCGCCGGACCGATATCACGGCCGGGCCAGAACTCGCTCATCGGAATATCGGCATAGCTGCCATACTGCAGGTCATCGCAAGGGCAACTGCCATAAGGTTCTACCGAGTAGCGCAGGCCATGTTTGTGCGCCAATTCTGCAAAGGTGCCGGAATAATTTTCGGCAAAGAGATCTGCGACCGTACGGCGCAAATCCCAGAGAAACCGCTCCGTTACGTCGGGGCTATCCATAACGCGTCCGGTCAGCACCGGCAGAAAGCGCACGGGGTCATAACCCCGCCGCTGCCGAAATTCATCGCGAAACCTAGGCG
>Ga0073936_10012490_pt1 | contig 10110 bp, 4 predicted proteins | sample AliMusrvi5mmetaG_FD_87041 | JGI IMG/M metagenome (GOLD analysis project Ga0073936, IMG submission 87041) | Freshwater lake bacterial and archeal communities from Alinen Mustajarvi, Finland, to study Microbial Dark Matter (Phase II) - Alinen... | ecosystem: Environmental > Aquatic > Freshwater >... | reverse complement strand
TAATTGGAATTCGAGCGCAGTGGACATCTCCACCTGGCCGGTAGAAAGCTTCTCGCAAGGCGCGAGCTGGTGTGGGGCACAAGATCTGGCGGGGAACGTGTGGGAGTGGTGTGCAGACTGGTCTGGGGATTATTCCTCTACCCCCGTGACCAATCCCACAGGCCCGGAGATGGGAAGCATACGTGTGCTGCGGGGATGCGCGTGGAACGACAACATCGAGGGCTACTACCGCAGCGCGTTTCGCAACGCTCTCGCTCCCGCCAATTCGGGCCACGACGTCGGGTTCCGTTGTATTGCCCTCACGCCAGGACCGCTGCAGGCACTAACCATTACTTCGTTCATCCCCACCAGCGGGGGTGCGGGAACGGTGGTGATCCTCAGCGGTACGAATTTCACCGGCGCCACCGCGGTGGCCTTCGGCGGCACGGCGGCGGCCTCCTTCACCGTTGTCAACGCTACGACGATCACCGCGACGCTGGGCACCGGCACGACCGGCGCTATTACCGTCACCACATCCGGCGGCACGGCGACCAGCACCGGCATCTTCACCTATACCTTACTAACACCGACGATCACGACATTCACCCCGACCAGCGGGGACGCGGGAACGGTGGTTACCATCACTGGCACGAATTTCATTGACGCCACCACGGTGGTCTTTGGCGGCACGACAGCGGCATCCTACACCGTTGTCAGTGCCACGTCGATCACTGCAACGGTAGGGAGCGGCGCCACCGGTACGATTTCCGTGAGCACGCCCAACGGCACGACGACCAGTGCTACCTCATTCACCGTGACCACTGGCGCGATCACTCCCGGTACCAACCCCACAGACGGCGCCGCCATGGTGTGGGTGCCGGGGGGCAGCTTCACCATGGGATGTACGGATGCGGAAGATGGTAGTGAAGCCAGTGGTGGCGCAACGCAGCAGGTGACGCTCACCGGCTACTGGATCTATAAATATCAGGTGACGGTGGCGGAATATCTGGCGTTCCTCAACGCGAATCCCACTTACATTTCCCCTGATACGGGTTCCCATCTCCCTCCCTGGCCTGGACCGAACTACTTAAGTTGGGTGGGTTCCGGTTGGAATGATCCGGCGGTGCAACAGATGCCCATCGTCAATGTATCCTGGAATGACGCCGTAGCCTACGCCACCTGGGCGGGCGTCTCCCTGCCCACCGAGGCGCAATATGAATACGCGGCGCGCGGGCCAGAGGAGAATAATTACCCATGGGGAGGTACAGCGACGGCGGCGGATCCTGAGAATGGTTGGGAGCAGACGAAGTGCGCGAATCGGTACAACTCGGGCAATGTGGGCATTTCCACCTGGCCAGTCGGCAGTTTTCCATCTGGTGCGAGTTGGTGCGGGGCGCAGGATCTGGCAGGGAACGTGTGGGAATGGTGTCAGGACTGGTATGGGGACTATTCGTCCATACCTGTCACCAATCCCTCGGGCCCGACGACAGGAAGCCAACGTGTGCTGCAGGGCGGCTCGTGGAACGGCATCGACGCGAACATCTACCGCGGCGCGTGTCGCATCTACGGCGACCTTCCGAGCAGCTACTGGTGTGATGACGGGTTCCGTTGCGTTGCTTCCTCGCCAGTACCGTAATCCTCCTGCTGTCTGAACCTTGATTCACCTGATGGAAGGATTGTATGATTATCTTCTCGCTATAGATCGCTGCCGGGTATTGTTGAAAAGAGCCAAATCAAATCCTTCAATCAGGTGAATCATGGTTCAGACAGCACGACGCCTTTGAGGAGAACTGGAGCGCATCACTGGCCAAGTAGTTCGGCAAGCACTGCGGGAATTTGTCACTACACCTTTGCTTTCTCCGTCATACCGAGGTATTATAACGTTTAAAAGTGGCTAAACTTCAGGACTATCTTCGATTATCCCTCCGGGACATAATATGACCAATTCCTTTGCATATGATAACATAGAATGGAAGATAAAGTCTTTGTGGCTTTGCGTCTTTGAGGTTCAAAAAAAGGTCGCACATTATGCTTAACTGGAAATTCATTGTATTTGCACTGTTCCTCTTCAGCCTCGCCACTCTGGCTGCCGGTGCGCCGCAGATCATCACTGCGGCGGAAATCCCGGGGGCGCGGGCACGACTCGGCACGCGGAAGGATGTCTTCCTCATACTGCCGGCGAAGGGGTTCATGCGACAAGTGGAGGCGCCGATCGGACGTGTGCGCGTGACGGCCTGGCTGCGCTTCAACGGGAAAGGCACTGCCTCACGCCTGGTGCCCTATATGCTGAAGGTGAACAACGTCTCCAGCAGTCTGACTGTTGATGCGCTGGATAGCGGACAGCCGCTCACCTGTGAAGTGCTGAACGCCAATAAAACACTGACAGTTACGCTGGTCATGGGCAAGGCGCTCCCCGAAGCGATAGCCGAATTGCACAGCCTGAAGTTAAAGACGCAGCAGCAGAACGAAGACCCGGAAAAAGGTCCGGAAGCCGGGGATGACCCTGCCGCCGATGCGGAAGGCGTCATTGACGCGCTGGCTACGCCATTGCCGATCATGCTTTTCGACCGCCTGGAGATCACCCAACTGAGTGGACCGTTGATTGTTTCCGGCGTGCGCAGCGACCGCATCACCTATGCGCCGGGCGCCAAAGGCACGGTGAGCGTGGCGCTGAAGAATTTAAACGCACAGCCGGAAACCGGCATGTTAACCGTGGTGCTGACGGACGGATTGAGCGGCGCCACCCCGCTCTTTTCAAAAGAAGTCACCGTCAACGCCGGCGCCATGCAGGAACAGAGTTTCATTGTCGACTTCGGCGCCACGCTCTGGGGACGCGGTTTGGAGGCACAAATCGCCAACGACGAGGGCACTGATCGCGGTGCGCATGCCGTCAGCATCATTAACAATCCCTGGATGTGCGCGCTGCATGGCAGAGGATTGGAACAATTTGGCAGTCAGAATTGGACGGAAGTAGAAGCGAAGATAAATAGCATGCGCATCGCGGACAACAATATGACCAATTATGACAATTGCTATGAAGCGTTCGCCTGGGCGCCGTGCGATTTCAGCAACATGACCATTGATCATGATGGGCCATTTTTCTCCGGGCAAACGCAATATTGCAAGAGCCGCCTGTCGCTGGCGACGCTGCACCAGGTGTTCCATCAGTATGGCCTCTCCAACGTTACCTACGGAAAATCGTGCGCATGCGGATTGCCGGGCGTCCGCTATGCGCTGGCTCATCCAGAGCAGATGAATGTTTTCGGTCCCGCGGGTTTTGCGCACGAGGCTATCAGTACAGAGATCATCGATCGTATGCTGGAAAATCGCTTCGGCCTGGGCGGCAATGAGGATCAATGGCAATACTGGATGAGCGCCTGGACAGCAATCGGCAATATTGAAGCGGCGGATTTTGGCGTTGATGAGATTGCGCGCTCAGCGAAGCAATTCGACTGGGATGCGGTGCGCTATGACGGTCATTTCAACGCCTGGCAAGATCCCGCAATGGCGGCGCGGGTGGTGAAGCATGCTGCCGACCGACTGCGTAAGCAAATCCCCGGCTTTGGCATCGGCTATAATTATATGGGCCCGCAGGACAGCACGCCGCAAGGCGCTTTCGGCGATGCCGAAATGGCCGCCTGTGCCTATGGCGGTGGATTGATTATGAGCGAATATTACCGGGACCTGGTGGGCAAAGTGCGCGAGAACATCGAGCAGTTGCGCTGGGGCGGCGACGCGGTACGCCTGCATGGAGGTTATTTTCTGACCATCAGCGATGAAGGCTCACCATGGAACGCCGCGTTGATGTTTGCCGGCGGCGCGCGACCGATGGGCGGCAATGCCAGTTTGCATAAATTCGCCACGCGTTTCTCCAGCTTCATTCTCGATCCCGCCATGCGCCGCTTGCAACAACCGGAGCGCGTCATCAAACCGGTCGGCAAGCCGGGATTCCTCTGGGATTCTTTCATCTATGAGAAACCGCTGGGAACGGATAGCGCCGCACTTATCCTGCAACTGGTGAATGTCAGCGAGAAATTCACCTTAATGCCCAATTATCGTCCTCCCACCGGCGTCAATCCTCCGCAGGCCAACGTAGAATTCCAGCTCACCCTCCCCGCTGGTTACACCGCGGAAGGCGTCTTCGCCTGCGACGATTACCAGAATTTCACCCCGCAGGCCGCTACGCTGGTGGGCAATCGGCTCACGATTCCGCGAGTGGCGTTGTGGACGATGGCCGTGGTCAAATTAAAGAAGACCACGCCGCGACAAAGCCTGGCGGATATTTGCATACAGCCGATTTCTTTTGACGGCAAAGACACCCTCAGTTTAGAAGACTTTCGCGCGCAGCTACAGATCGGCGCGGCTTATGGCCCGGATACTGTCGCGCAGGTGAAACAGGGGAAATGTTTCATCACCCCGGAAGTACTGGATGCCATCTTCAAGCAGGGAGAGCCGGTTAATGCCGCGCCGGGGGAGAAAGTCTACCAGCCGGTGGATTTCGCCACCCATCATGACGGAGTGGACAGCGCCTTCGCCACCCCTGCGACTCCGCTGTCGCTGCAGCGCAATGGCCGCCCAGATATTCATTTCGCGCGTGGCATCTTTTCCCATCTCGATCGTCTGGAAGAAGCCTTCGCGCGCGTGAAAAATGTGCGGCTTACCACATCGAGTTTAGATGATGGACGCAATGCATGCGGCGCAAAATTGGATGTTAAAAACATCTGCTGCCTGACAAATTTCCCCGCTCCGGAAGCGCTGGGACGTAATGACCTGCTTGTGTTGGACGAAGTACCCGCTACCTCGTTCACCGTCGCGCAGCGCCGTCAGATTCGCACCTTCGTGGAGAATGGCGGCTCGTTACTGCTACTCGGTGGTTGGTATGCGCTATCGCGAGGCAGTTACGAGGGATCCTATCTCGAAGAAATATTGCCCATAACCACCGTGCAGCGCCCATACCTGTTGCGTCTGCGGGGTGCGGATCAGCTCATCAAACCCAGTGCGGCGTATGCCGCGCTGCTTGGTGCGCCCGCGCCATCTTTCGGTACGGCAGGCGCGGTCGAGTGGATGAATCATCTGCAATTAAAACCCGGCGCACAGGTATTGCTCACTGCCGGGACACATCCGCTGTTAATCGCCGGCGCCTTCGGCAAAGGGCGCGTGGTGGTCTTCGCCGGCTCCCATTCCGGCGCGCCCCCGGCGCCGTACTGGGATGGACAAGCCTGGACTACGGTCATCGCACAGGTGACAACCTACTTAACCGAGGGATCGCAGGAGGTAAGCCCGCCGGACACAGCGCAGCGCGAGCGGATTGCCGCAGTCCGCGCTTCGCTGGATAAGATGAAAAAAGATTCGCCTGATGTCATTACCGAACAGTTGAAAAAGCTGCTGAGCGCACAAAGCACAGCAGAAGCGCGCTATGTGGCGGATTACCTGCTGGAAAATCCTTCCCACGTGCTTCCCGAGCATTACGATGAACTAATCGACGAGATTCTGCCTTTCATCACTCCGTCTCCGGAGTGGCAGACGCTTGGCGAGCAGTACATGGATGAACCGCCGCAGATGTTGGAACGCCTGGTGGCGGAGATCGCCGCGGTGGCAGTGAAAAAGTTGACCTACGACACCATCAAATCATGGCAGGCGCAACTCGACGAAGTAACCTACCTGCGCTGCCTCGCGGCATGTGGCGATAAAGCTGCGCTGCCGTTTCTACACGAACAGGCGGACAAAATCACCCGTCAGGAGGTGAAGCTGGCCGAATTGATTGCGCAGCATCAGTCGCCGGGAACCGACCTGTATAAAACGCGCTTGCTGCGTCCTTATGTGGCCTACGCGCGCATCCGCTGCGGGGAACGCACGGCAGAAACACTTTCCGCGCTCTGCCGCGGCCTGGTGGAGCTTCCTTTTTACGCATGGCGGCAGCGATGGGTGTGGGAGAGTACCCAGGCCGGGATGAAGGATGCCCAGCGCACAGGTGATCCATTGGCGATAGCCACCGTGAAATCGAAAATTCTCGCGCAGCAGCGCGCGGTCAGCCTGTTAAACCTGGCTGTTGCGCAAGCGGCACTCCTCTTCAAACCGGAGGTCATTGGCCGGGATGAACTGGGAAAACACGCCGCCGCAAGCGCGATCCGCGATGTAGACTGCCGCAAAGCACTCCCGCTCTGCCTGGCCTACCTCGACGCCTGTACGCCCGAGGAGTTGAAGACCATGGGCGAGGTAAACACAGCTACCCTGGATAGCATCAAATTTTTCTATCGGGGACGGGTGCAGTAGTAGTGAGCAGTGAGCAGTAAGCAGTAAGCAGTAAGCAGTAAGCAGTAAGCAGTAAGCAGTAAGCAGTAAGCAGTAAGCAGTGAGCAGTAAGCAGTTTGGGATGATTGATACTGGGATCGCAGGCGTCCCGCCTGCCCGCGACTTTCTCCTGGAAAGTCAAAGGATACTCAGCACCGTTTGGAAGCCGACGACCGTCGCGCGCCGGATGGATTGATGACCGCGGTAAGTGCAAGTGCATCAAAAAGAGCGATCAAATGGAAACTCCGTATGGTTTTCTTGTTATTTCCGCACTGCGCGCGATGGTCATCGGCTTCCAAACTGTGCTGAGTATCCATACGATTCTGGCATTCAAAGCAGTTTCTGTAATTCAAATGGCCAAACTTCAGAACGTATATTACACGAGCGTCAGTTCTCATTTTCGTTCACCACCATCCCACAAGCAACCTCATAACGCCAGTCACCCCATCTTTCCCTGAATTATTTTGATCGCTTTGCGCGCTTCGCAGCCTGTGCACCATTCTTCATCGCGGGCAGCCTGGGTGAGAATGGGCAAACTCTCCGGTTGCGCGAGTTGCCCCAGTGCTTTACAGGCAGCGGCGCGGACGGCATAATCACACTCCTGCGCGATGGCGTAGCGATGCAGCGCGGCCAATACGGCGGGGGAAGGCTTGCCTATGGCGCCCAGCGCCAGGCAAATCGCCTGCATCACGCGGCCGCGACGGCGCCATGCCTCTTTGGATTCATCTGTCGTGCCGGGTGGAAAGATGACTGAAAACGCGATATTCGATCCGGCATGCGCTCCGCCTTCCAGCGTGGGCTGGCTGAACAAAGGCGCCTGCTCTTCCGCCTGCAGCGCCTGCAGCAGCGGAGCGATGGCGCGCGGATCACGCCGGTCTTCGAGCGCAATAGCCGCGGCATAGCGCACACGCCAGTTCTCATCACCGAGTAGCGCAATCAGCGACGTATAGGAAGCTTCATCCGCGTTACTCGCCTGTGCCGCGCAGCACTCCATTTTTTCAAAATAGCTGTTCATGTTAACTCCAAAAGTGGCAAAGTTGGAAACAAAGATTAAGATTTAGGACGCTATAGGGTTTATTGTGGGTCAGAGTGCGTATATCGCTGTTTGGTCATTCCCGCAGAGTAAGCGTCAGATACGCCGCCCGGCTCGTAGTGAGGCACAGAGGCATGGATGCCGGAGTGCCGTCAAACAACCGCACCGTTTATGTATATAGTACGAGAAGTAGTGGAGGCATCGTAAATCATGAGCAGTGTGTCGAATGGCGAACGGCACTCCGGCATCCTGCCTCCGAGCCTCACTACGAGCCGGGCTGTTACTCTTGTATAAAAACAGGTTGACGTTCATTTACCCACACCAAAGCCAATAACACCTCTTACTCTTTCTCCATCAAGGTATGTAATACCGTCCATTCCGCATCTCCGCAGCGGATATGCACCGTGCCGTCGCAATAGTCGGCCTGCATAATGCTGGGGGATTGTTCGGTGAGAATCACCGGATGGCCGCAGAATCCACTGCCGCCTTGACCATCCGGAGCATACTGGCTGTAACCGATATCGCAGCAGAGGATGATGTCAACGGAATGACCGGCGAATTGCGACGGTAAAAGAATTTCCGGTTCCAGCAGATTCATACGCAGTTTGTGGCTGCTGAGATCGACCGCAACTCCATCAATCCACAGCCGCAGTCCGTGCATCTGTTTTGGCAAGCGAATCCAACTTGGTGTGCAAGCCGGCACGGTGAAGGAGCGACGGAACCACCAGCGTTTTACCACCGGCAAATCGCGTTGCATGAATGGCGGCACGGTGAGCGGGAGGAGTGTCGCTTTCTCGGCGAACAGGCTAGCAGCATCTGCAAACTCCAGCGTATCGGTCGCGTCCGGCATGGTTTCCCATCCATCGCTTACATCCTGCGCCACCTGTCGTGTCGCCTCGGGCCAGGCTAACCACAGCCACCGGCATTCACTACCGCGTTGCGTGAAATCCACCATCAACGACTCGCCATCCAGCCGTTCGGGATAACCAACAACGGGCGTGACGGTTTTGCTGTCCGGCCCGAGCAGTGGGATCAATGATAGTCTGATCCCTTCAGCGGTCTCGATAGTCACACCGTGCTCAGATGCGATCAGTTGTGGGCGCAAAAAGAAGCGCGCTGTGACATCATGCTCCCCGGCAAACAAAGCCAGATCTTCTATCAACCAGAAACGATCATGACAGCAACGGGTTCGCCGCCGGACCATCCGCACATCTTCGCACTGCTCCTGGTAGATCGGCGTCACATCGGCGGAAACTGATTTCCCCCCCTTCTGGGTGGGGAGGCAGCGCGCTTGCGGATATTCGCTGGAAGCGCGCATCCCTTCCCAGTTGTCTACCAGGAGAATAGAATGAGCGCCGCCGCATCCGGCGCCGAAATTGAATTTCCTGCCCGACATGTCCATATAGTGCACTTCCCGCCAGGTATCCGCGAAGTTGAATGCGGTACACCCGGCATCGGGAATGCCATCAATGGTCAACGGACTACCATAGGCTGAGAGGACCAGAGCATTCGGATTCACATGCGCGCGCGTGGGATAGACCGGCGTCGAGGCGTCCCACATTTGCAGGCAATAAAGCTGCGCGTCATCCGACACCAGTGCCGCCCCCACTTCCGGCGCGCACCAGGAAACAAAAGTCGGCTGTGTCTGGCTGGTCTGCTCCGGCCACCAGATGAGCGACCAGACCAGATCGTCGAACCCCCACCCTATCGATTGGTCGTAGGCCCAGTTCGCATACTGTTCCAGCAATGCACTATAGCGGGGATCGTGCGTGCGATGCGCGGCAAAGGCAATGCAGGAACGCATTGGCAGGCTGTATCCGTAGTGATCCCAGGGCAGCAGCAATCCATTGGGCATCCATTCCCGTGCTATCATCTGGCATACGCTCGCGGCGCTGCCCCCGCCTGGAGGCAGCGCCCTGTTAAACCAATCGCCGCCATGCGCGCGTTCGAGCAATTCTACGATAAAAGGAATAGACGGCCCGACGACGGCATCCATGTAGGTGCTCCCCTCCCCGGAATAGCCGGAAGGCGGGATACCGCCGATCAGGTCGGGCAAACGCCGAAGGCCATCCACCTGCATGCGCTGCGCCATAGCGCTGTCGCTGAACAACTGACCGAGCAATGCGTTGCTGAAACACAACGACATGGCCTGATTATCCACACATTCCGGCTCCGGTTTAGTGCGCATGCCGTAGAAAAAGTTGACATATTGGCAGGTGAGCAGTTCCTCGCGCATTTGCCGCGCTTCCGCATCCTCCCAGGCGCCCATCTGCTGGAGCCAGTGAAAATAGAGTGACCAACGGGCATGCGGAAAGGCGAAGCACCAGAAATGAAACTGCATCCCCATGCCAAAGGTCTGCGGATCGAGGGTAGCAAGATACCCGCGAATCGCCTCTTGCGCATGAGCGATATCCGTCGCATCTTCAGTCATCAAGGCGACAAACGGAGTAAACCAGGGAAAATATGCCGGTGCCTGGCGCGCACGTCGGCGCACCGATCCCCACACCTGCCCCATCAACGTCCCATCACGCTCAGCCCGCGCAAGCTTTTCGCGCAAGGCATTCACATCATCGATATAATAGAAGTTGGTCATTTTTTCCTCGATTTTGGATTTAGGATTTAGGATTTTCGTTTTCGACGACTATCCTATCTACCAACGCCCAAACCCGTGATTTATTGTTCCTGTCCTGGGTTCCCATTTCCTTCTGTCCCGTAGGGACATCAACAGGAGAATCGTTATTAGATTTAGGATTCAGGATTATTCTGTCCCTTGCTAAGTGGTAATACGGCCCCATCCCCAACCCTCC
>Ga0073936_10012486_pt1 | contig 10111 bp, 5 predicted proteins | sample AliMusrvi5mmetaG_FD_87041 | JGI IMG/M metagenome (GOLD analysis project Ga0073936, IMG submission 87041) | Freshwater lake bacterial and archeal communities from Alinen Mustajarvi, Finland, to study Microbial Dark Matter (Phase II) - Alinen... | ecosystem: Environmental > Aquatic > Freshwater >... | reverse complement strand
GCAAGTCCGGGTGGTCGGCAGCGGGCCCAGTTCCACGATCCGGAAGCTCTGTGCCGAGGCGAGCTGGGCCTTGCACGCCGATGTCTCGGATGAGGAACTAGCCCGCCTGCTCGCGGAAAGCACCTTCACCATGCTTCCGTTCCCCTACACGAACGGAATCAAGCTGAAACTAGTCCGCTCGTTGGGCAGCGGTGTGCCTTTCCTGTCGACGCGGGTCTGCCAGCCCCCCGGATTCGCGGTGCCGACAGGCTGCTGCTTCGATGATGATCCCCGCGGATGGGGCGCGGCCATAGATGCGTGGCTGGCGCGGCCGGACCGCCGAACCGCGCAAGAGGAGCTCCTGCGGCTGGCGCAGGCGTACTCCTGGCCGGCGGTGGTGGCCCGGATGGCGGAGGCCATTGGGCGGTTGTCGCTGGCCGGCACGGAGCCTTCATGAATCGCCGGATCTTCGTCCTCCTGGCCGGCCAGTAACTCGTGCGGATTTCCAGCAGCGTCCCTCTGGCTCGGATCTGGCATGAGCCCGCCGTGCAAGCCATCCTGAAAGAGCTGGGGGAACTGACCCTCTGGCAACGTTGAAACCCGACTGATGCGCCTGTTAATTCACGACTACGCTGGACATCCGTTCCCGGTGAGCCTGTCACGGCAACTAGCCGCGCGCGGGCACGAGGTCATTCATGCCTACTCGGCGAATCTGTTGACGCCTCGGGGAGCGCTTGCACGCAAGCCGGGCGATCCGACCGGGCTCAGTTTTTGCGAAGTCCCGATGTCGGAGCACTATCGAAGGGACAAGTATAGCTATCTTCGGCGGCACGCGCATGAGGTTGCATATGGCCGCGAGTTGGCGCGCCTGCTCAAATCGCTTCGCCCGGAGATCGTGCTCAGCGGGCAGACACCCACCGATCCGCAGTGGCGCCTGCTTCGGACTGGGCGCGCGATCGGCGTGCCAGTCGTGACCTGGGTTCAGGACATGTATGGGCTGGCCATCGCCCGCCTTTTGCAACGCCGCCTGCCCGGGATTGGCGCCTTGGCGGGAGCGTATTTCCGCTGGCTGGAAAAGCGGTGCCTCTGCGCCAGCGCCGGCATCGTCGTCATCACGGACGATTTTGTCCCAATCCTCTCTCGCGCCGGGGTGGACGAGAAGCTCATCACGGTGATCCCCAACTGGGCGTCACTTGAGGACATCCTGCCTGGGGCACGTCGTAATTCATGGTCTGCACGACACGGTTTGGACGACAAGATCGTGTTGCTGTACTCGGGCACATTGGCCCTGAAGCATAACCCCGAATTGCTGGTTCGACTGGCGCGGGCTTTTCGATCGGACGAAGAGGTCCGGATTGTCGCGGTCACTGAGGGCCCGGGAGCGGACTATTTGATCGATGCCTGCCGTCGTGAGTCATTGACGAATCTGCTCGTCCTGCCGTTTCAGCCCATCGAGTGGATGAGCGAAGTGCTTGCGACCGGGGATGTATTCCTGGCGGTGCTGGAGCCGGATGCAGGAGTTTTTTCGGTGCCTTCGAAAGTGCTGACCTACTTGGCCGCGGAACGGCCGTTGCTGGCAGCCATTCCGAAAGAGAATCTGGCGGCCAGGATCGTGAATAAGGCCGAGGCTGGCTGCTGCGTTGAGCCTGGAGATGTGGAGGGTTATCTGACGGCGGCTATCCGAGTGCGCCGTGATCCCGCGCTCCGCGCTCGCTATGCGGCGGGCGGGCGGCGTTACGCCGAAGCCAACTTTTCCATCGGTCCCATCACCGATCGGTTCGAAGCCGTCTTCCGGCAGGCCTTGGCCCGGGAAATTCAGCGGTGAGCCGCGAACAGGCTGCAGCCCAGGGGCGCGAAAGGCCCGGTCAGTAGGCGTTTTCCCGGCGCAGAAAAGTCAGGAGCATGATCTGGATATCGAGCCAGACGGTCCAGTTCTCAATATAGTACAGATCGTAGCGGATGCGCTCCAATAGGCTGGTGTTGCCCCTCAGGCCGTTGACTTGGGCCCATCCCGTTAGGCCAGGACGGACTTCATGCCGCGGGTTGTAGTGGGGAATCTGCTTCTCGAACTGAAGAATGAGTTCAGGGCGCTCGGGCCTCGGCCCGACAAGGCTCATGTCCCCAATCAGGATATTCCAGAACTGCGGCAATTCATCCAAATTCCACTCGCGCATGAAGGCGCCGATCTTGAGGCGGCGAGGGTCGGAGGCCACGGCCCATTGGGGCCCGCTATTGCTTTCGGCATCAAGCCGCATGGACCGCATCTTATAGATGGTGAAGGGGATTCCCATGCGGCCGGTGCGGGTTTGGCGATAGAGCACGGGTCCTGGACTTTCGCGGCGGATCAAAACCGTCATCACCGCCATGACCGGGAGAGAAATAGCCAGCCCGATCAGCGCCCCGACAATGTCCACCGTGCGTTTGACCATTCGGTTCATCACGGATCGCAGCGGCAGCGCATCCACGCCCAGCAATGGGACGCCGGAAATGGTCTGCATATGCAGGTTGGAGACAAAGATCTGGAAGAAGGAGGGAATGACCTTAAAATCGGCGTAATTCCGCTCGCAGGTTCCGGCGACCTCCAGCAATTGCTCGCGGCTGAAATTCAAATCGGCGGCGACCACGATATCGATCAGGTGCTCGCGAAGAATTGAATCAATCTGGTCCACCGTGCCAAGGTTGGCCAGATCACGAGGGGACTTCGCTTCGCTCCCGGTGAGTCGGATGATGCCGTAGATGGTGTAGGGATGGTATTTGTCCGAATGGATCGCCTGGATCAGGCGATCCACCTCACTGCTCCATCCCACAAAGGCGACCCGCTGTATGATGCGCTCGCGCCAGACGCTGTGGGCCACTGCGTAGAAAAAGCTGTAACGCCAGAGCGCGATGACAAAAAGAGTGGTGAGACAGGAAATGAGAACAAAGATGCGCGAGACGGAGGGTTGAAACTTTAGAATGAGCGAAACGCCCAGGAAGATGATAACCCAGAAAACGATGCTTCGCAGGATGGTGATGAAGCACCGGAACGGGCGAAGCAGGAGCCGGGAATCGTAGAGCCCAGTGTAGGCAAAGCTGCCCAGGAACAGGAGGCAGCCCAGGGCAAGGAGCGGATCATAAGCTGAGAAGCTTAAATCTGGATCAATAACGCCAAAACGCTTCAGGGGAGTGTGGAATCGTATGAAATACCCCAGACATAAGCCGCAATATACAAAGAGCAGGTCTCCGGCGACCTGGAGTGCGAGGAGAATCTTCTGGGTGCGGGGAAATGTGCGCTTGGCGGCCATGCTTGGATTTTGGGAATTCAGATGGTCCGGATTGATTCCCTCGACAGTAATCTCAGACCATTGACAGAAATTTTGGCTGCGGTCTCAGTGGCCATGGATTTTGAGCATGTCCCAAAAAACCTGTGTTGCTGCTTGGTGCGGGCTGTTGGCAGCCCTGATTGTCGCATGCTGTCTGATGGTCGAGCAAGCAAATCCAAGGAGACGCGGACTGCTCCCGGTTGACAGCGGAATGACGCCAGAGGCTTTTCTGAGTTGGGTCCAGGGTCGGTCGGGTGCCTCGCCGGGATCCTTGCTACGGCCTGAAAGGAGCGGGGCCCGCGCGGACTTGCCGGAGACACGAACGTGGGTCCGCTTGCGCAGCCTGCCGATTCCGGGCACGGCTTTGTCCCCCAAGCTCAGTGTCAGACAGGCTCGCGCTGCACTCTCGCGGCTGCGTCAGATGGGATACGACGTCTTAGCCCTGGAGAGAGTGGGCCGTCCTGCAAAATGGAGCACCGGGACACGCCCTTTTGGCGAGCGGGCCGCGTTGCCATTGGACCTGCGCGAAGCCTATTCCAGGGCCCGACTTTTAGGGGAGTGCTACGGTGATTTGATTGATGCTTGGGAAATTGAAAATGAGCCTGACTGGTTTTCCGTTCCAGAAAATCCCGAGCATTACGTGGCCTATCTGAAGGCCTGTTACCTGGGCCTGAAACAAGGCATCGCCCAGGCCTTGGTGCACCACGACGCCTGGGATGGAAAACTGGAGGATCGCTCTCCGGCTCTGGCGCGGCGGTCCAAGGCTATGATCTTGATGGCACCGCTCTGCCTGCCGCCGGGTCCTTACTTTGACCGCCTGCTGGCAAATGAGCTGCTCTCTTATACAGATGGCTTCAATTTCCATTATTATGGATATGCAGAGGACTTCACGGACGTCTACCGACAGTATCAGGACGCTGTTGGCAGTTTCGGACGAAGGATCGAAGGACAGGTTTCCATCCCTGCAACACCGCGCGCGCCGCCAGCAACTCGCCGTCTGCCAGTCTTTGTAAGTGAGTATGGGTACGGTTCACTCAGCGCCTTGGGTGGCGCCTCCGTGGAGGGAAGGGTTCGCCAGTGGCGCTGGTTCCGCTCCGCCCAGATGCAAATGTCACGATTGGGCGTGGCAGCCCCGATCGCCTTCCTGCTTCCCTCGTATTTTGAGGATGGGACCAAAGAGTTTGGGCTTGTGATGCACGGCCCTCAGCTGGCCTTTACCCCGGCGGATTTTGGCGCGGCCGCCGAGGACGAGTGGATGCAAAGCATCGGGGCCTATGTCGATCACGGGAGGATCAGTCCGGCGCTCGCTTGGCTTGCCTCCCATGCGGCAAACCCGACCGAGCCCCAGACCTGGCCAGTTCGCGTTCCTAGCCGGACCTCCGTTGTGATCGATCTGGTCGCAGGCGAAGGGATGACGGCCACCAAGTATTGGCGCGGATATTTTCTCGGGCAGAACGAGCGGGCGACTTTTGTAGGGAACGCCAAAATCAGAGTCTATAATCTGGGGCTGGAGCCTCAGACAGGGCGCCTGTCCCTGGGGCCTGAGGCGACATTATCCAACCGGCAGCTCTCAGGACAGACGCTGACACTTCAACCCGGGGAAATGCGAGAATTGGACGTGCGTCTCGGCATTGCGAACCACCGGGAGGATTTCCGGGTGGAATTTGCGGTGGCTGATGGCCAAGGCACGGTCAGCAGGTTCGCGACCTTGCTTTACCCTGAGCTTACGGCCCTCAAGCGAGTTGAACTTGTGCCCTTGGAATTTCGCGCTGCGGACGCACGCCGGCATGCGGATGCGCTGGTTTCGCGGCAACTGGCCAGCGAGGAACCGCCGCTGCACCGGCAAGGGCGCTGGCTCGTCACGGAAGGTCTGCGTGTGAGCGAAGAAAATGGGACTTGGCGCTTCACCGTTTCCTCCTTTCCGGGCCAACCCTTGCGCCCGGCCATTGCGGAGTTGCCATTGCCGCAAGGCTCGGACATCACATTGGAAAGCTACCTCCAGTATTCGATCCGGCTAGTGCCGCGCGAGGCAGCCGCAATCAGCCAAACGTCCGAGCCGACAAACAACCCGCTGGTCGCGTCGGCTATTAGCGAAGGCTTTGCCCTGTTTTGGAGGTCTGAGAATGAGAACCTCTACTGCATCAATCCCACCCAGCAGGTGGGAAATGAGTGGATGCCGCAGGCCCTGCCGGCTTACGAGGTGCCCATGTGGTTTTACGGCCGGGCCCATCTGCCGTCGCGGTTGAGCGACGGGAAGGTCGCCGCCTTGGAAATACATTTCCGCCCGGTCTTCCTGCCGGCCACATATGAGATGCGCAACGTGGCATTAACACGCTACTATGTTCCCCCAACGACCGCGAAACTCACGCAGCGCGATGCCGCGACTCAAAGCGACTCCACAGCGCGATAGCCACGAAGAGGACGCTCCAGAGGACGAGGATCGCTGGACATTGGAAGAGGAAATCCCCCCAGGCGTGCGCGACCGTGAGGCCACCGCCAATGATGACCAGCAGGCCGAGCGGGGTCTTCCAGAACGTGCTACGGAGCTGGAATTGCACCCACCAAGTCCCTGCGGCCAAAATGAGGAGCGTGCCGAAGAGGCCGAGTTCGATCGGAAACTCGAGGATATCGTTATGGGCGTGCTCCCAATATACCGGCTTGCCGCTTTCCGTGCAGATCTCGGGATAGCGGTGCTGGTACGTGGGGAAGAGGAACCTGAATCCGCCCGCGCCCGTTCCGCGAGCCCAGTAGTCGCCATACATGTCCAGTGAGGCCGTTGTCGCGACCTTGCGGTAATTGACCGAGGCGTCCTCGCCGGAAAAAACATGGTTGATCCGGCTCCAGGCCTCGGTGGCGTCGAGGGATTCCAGGCCGATTTTCAAGAATAGCCCTAGGATCACGGCCAGGCAGAATATGACCAGCGGCCGTCGGGTCGCGTTGGGGGTGTACCACTGGTGGATGACGAAACCGACGATGGCCAGACAGGCGAAGACCATCATGGCGATGGCCGCGCCGCGGGAATAGCTCACGAACACACTCATCGCGATGACCAGGGCGAAGAAAACGTAGAGTCCCGAGGGATTGGACTTCTCGTGCCGCCGGATGCCGCGGAGGTAATGCCATGCGGCCAGACCAGAGGCAACGGCGAGGCAGAGATTAAGATAGGCCCCGGCGTGGTTCTTGTAGAAGAAAGAGGAGAAGAATGATTCGTTCGGGGAATCCCAGAACCAGAAAATCTTCCCGTTGGACAGCAGGCGCTGGATCAGTCCGAATAGGGATAGGGCGAGGCCATTGGACGCGATGACGATGAAGAGCAGTCGCACGGTCCGGCGCCGGGTAAATCCCACCCAGACGGTGCACATGGTCAGCCAGGCTGAAGCGTAGATGACCAGGGTCCGCCAAGGCCCGCCGCCGTGTTGAAAGGGCACCGAAACCCCGGTGGGCAGCCAGGAGATGAAATTGAGGCGCTTCATCCACCACACCTTGCCATCGGTCTGGTAGATCCAGACTGGATTCAGGCCCTGCAGCGCGACGTAGACCAGCAGCGCCAGACCTAGCCAGAACAGTGGGAAACGCAGCAGCTTCCCCGTGAAACTCACGCGGTACGGGCCGTCCTCGGCGGAATCGCCTGCATATGTCCTCGGGGTCATCGCGACCACGAAACCCGCGACCGCCAGCACGAGGCTGATGATCTGCCCCCAGAGCCGCATGCCGCCAACGGCCCACGGCAGAAAAACAAGGTGAGCCGAGACGAGCCAGAGCAACCTGACCTCGAGGGGATGGAGGTCCCTTCGTTTCGAAGGACCGCGGAACAACTCGAGCGGAGTGATCTTCTGAGAAGAAATGTTCGGGCCGGCGTCGTCCACGGTCTGGCAGCATGGACAACGGGTCATGTCCGTGAAGTGAAAACTGGCCATCACGTCCGATTCACCGGGCCGTGATATTTCATGACCGCGGGCGTATTCCTACTTCACGAGGTAGATCTCGGTGAGGACGACGCCGGAGGAGGCATTGTCGGCGCTGGTGGCGTGGACGGTGTAGACTCCGGCCGGGAGGTCGAGCAGGACGGCGGCGTCCTTGCCGGGATCAGGCAGGCCGAAAGCCCCGACCGTGGACATGGCGCTCGTGAGCGGCACGACCTGGAGGGGATCGTCGGTCCAGTTGTCGTTGCGGGCCACGACCCGACCGTTCGCGTCGTAGACCGTGAGGACCGGGTCGGCGAGCGGGGTCGTCACGCCGTAGCGGGCGAGCGTGGGGCCGACGACTCGGATCAGCACGCGCGCGGTGCGGTCGAAGTTCTGGGGATCCACGATCACCAGGCCGGCGATGGCCGTGCGCTCACCCGGTTCGGTGCGGGCGCGGAAGGAAAGGTTGAGCAGTTCGCCGGAGACAAGGCTGTTTGGCACGCGGTAGACTTCGACGAGCCCGACCCCATTGGCGTTGCCCTGGTCGCCGAGCTGCAAGGTGTAGTTGCCCGAATAAAACGTGTACTGCAGGGCGGAGTCGTTGCTGTCCGCGCTGAACGGAAAGGCCCCGCAGGTGGCGGCGGCGGTGACGAGATCGGACGCGCCGCGCCAGTTGTCGTTGTTGGCGAGCAGCTGGCTGGAAACGTTGAACAGGTTGAGGACCGGGTTCGGCATGAAACCGGTCACGCCGTAGGGCTGGAGCGCGGGCCCCGCGCCGCGCAGGAGCGTGGGCACGCCGAGGGCGCCCGAGTAGACCTTCGCGGTGAGGCCGGCGATGGCGACGTTCTCCCCGGTGCCCACGTAGGCGCGACCCGAAAGGGCGGCGAGGTAGGGCGGATCGGCGGGATTGAGAATGGCGCGGGTGACGTAGCTCAGGACCGAGCCGAGCGGGCTGGTGACGCGGAGCTGGTACCGGCCAAAGTGGGCGAGGCTGAAATTGGTGATCGTGAGCGTCGGGGACGTGGTGTCCGCGGGCAACGGCTGGCCATCGAGTGCGAGCCACTGGTAGGTGAAGGGCCCGGTACCGGTGACTGCGCTGGTGAAGACCTGCGTCGCGCCCCGGCTGGGAGTGACATCGCCCGGGGCGATTGAGACCGACGGGGGAAAGCTGGTGACGACGTCGTCGGGACGGAGCCGGGCGATCAGGGACGTGGCATGCCCATCCCAGTCGTAAAAACTGCCGGTGACGAGCAGCTTGCCGGACGGCGCGACCGCCAGGGTCGCGGGACTGCCGCTGCCGGGATAGAAGGAGGGATCGTCGGCGAGACCCGTGGCGGTGATGAGGACGCGGCGGATCACATAGCCGGAGCTGGACGAGAGCGTGAAGATGCGGTTGTGCGCCGGGTCCACGGCGACGCTCGTGGGGGTGCCGCCGTTGGCGGACCAGGCAGGGTCGGCGACCCCATTGTCCTGCAGCATGGCCCAGTAGACGATGCCCTCATAGCTCTGGTAGCGGAGCAGGCGGCCGTCGGCGAACGGGTACAGCGCAATGCCCCCGCGCCTCAGCGGTGGGAGCTGATGCTGGAACGTCGGGTCCTCCGCGCCGGTGGACGCGAGGCGGTACATTTCGGTCCAGCTCGAGGGAAAGTGTCCCGCCACCGGGTCGTACTCGGAGGCCTTCGCGTAAATGCGGCCGGTGGCGTCGAGCTGGAGGCCGGTGACCGCGTGCTGCGAGGAGAGCGTGCTGGAGTAGGTGAAGGTCGGATCGAGGGAGTCGTCGGCATTCAGCCTTGCGACCAGCCGGTTCTGCGCGATGAGCAGCTTGCCGTCCGGCTGCGCACAGGCCGCGGTGAGCGGCTTCGTGGCATCGAAGGCGGCGGGCAGGGTCAGCGGCCGCGGGCTGCTGTCGACGTTCAGGCGGTACGGTGCCTGGGAGGTGATCAACTCACCGTCGGCGAGCGCCGCGAGCAGATTGCCGGCCGAGGAGGGCACGCTGTATCCGGCGGTGCGGCTGCCATCGGGATTGAGGCGCACCACGGGGGGACTGCTGGTGCCGTCGTACATCTGCACGATGAGGCTCTCGTCGGGCATCGCGAACGACACCGTCGGGTAATACGTGGACGGCGGCAGCTGCGAGGTGAATGTCAGGTCCACCGGGCTTGGCGGGAACGGGAGCACATTGATCGTGACCGTATTGCTTTGATGCACCGTTCCGTCGGCGGTGGTGACGGTCAGCTCGTAGTTGCCGGAATCGGCGCTCGCCAGGTTGGACACCGTGAGTGTCAGGCCCGTGGCGCCGGGAATGAGCTGGTCATTATGGTACCAGCGATTGGTGCCGGTGGGAGTGGAGCCGTTCAGCGCAAAGGTGACGGAGGAACCCGGCGCACGCTGCATGGGCAGCACGGGGTTGCCGTTTCCCTGCGTCATGACGTACAGGTCCACGGCCGAGGCGGGCAGCGCGGCCAGCCCCCAGACGAGGGCTGCGCCCGCCATCAACCGACGGGACCAGGGGGCGAAAACGGATGCGTTCATGCCATCCTTTCTGACAAGCCGCGGGTGCGAAACCGCCATCGGCGCGCCCGGCGTGGGCACAAAAAAGCCGCGCCCCGGGGGGGCGCGGCTGGAATGAATGGGGCGGAGAACCCGCCCGTGGGCTTACTGGGCGGCCGGGGCCTCGGCCGCGGGGGCTTCGCCGCCACCCTGCTTCTGGGCCTCGAGCTCCTTCATCGCGGCCTTGCGCGAGAGGCGGACCTTGCCGGAGCGCTCGTCGATGCCGATGCACTTCACGGTGATGGACTCGCCCATCTTGACGACGTCCTCCGTGCGGCGCACGCGGAAGTCGGCCAGCTCGCTGATGTGGCAGAGGCCTTCCTTGCCGGGCAGGCACTCGACGAAGCAGCCGAACTCCTTGATGCCGGTGACGCG
>Ga0073936_10012480_pt1 | contig 10112 bp, 7 predicted proteins | sample AliMusrvi5mmetaG_FD_87041 | JGI IMG/M metagenome (GOLD analysis project Ga0073936, IMG submission 87041) | Freshwater lake bacterial and archeal communities from Alinen Mustajarvi, Finland, to study Microbial Dark Matter (Phase II) - Alinen... | ecosystem: Environmental > Aquatic > Freshwater >... | reverse complement strand
GCCTTTATGTTTCTTGCCATTCTAATGGTACCAGCAGTGTCGAACGCACAGCTTGGAAATTTTATCAGGAATAAAGTCTCAAAAGGGTTGAATGCAGTCGCTAAGGAGAAGGTGAATGCAGCTGATTCGGTAGCAAAAAAGAATGCTGAAAATACCCCCGCCAATCAGACAGAAAAAGATCAGTCCAACCAGGGGGGTATAGACCTCGGTAAATTATTGGGTGGTAAGGTCGACTTGAAATATAATGATGAATACAATTTCACCTCAAAACTTTACATGGTTACCGAGACTTATGATAAAAAAGATGTAATGAAGGTGGATATTCTAATGTATTTCAGCGCTAATTCTCCAAGTGTTGGTATGGAGACCAAATCAATTACCGACGAAAAAGGGAATCGTGCCCCTATCTCCTCCCAGATGGTATTGGACGGAGAGAATAAGTGTTTCATCATCCTTACAGAGATGAATGGCTCAAAGATGGGTATTATCTCACCTATACCCGACGAGAATAGCACAGCTCAACCAAATGGCAAAACAGTTCATAAAGTAACACCTTCCAATTTTACAAAGACCGGAAATACAAGGGTAATTGCAGGCTACAAATGTGATGAATATTCCTTTACCGATGCGGAGAATAAAACAACAGGTAAGCTTTGGTTTACCAAAGATACCAATCTGAAAATTGACAAGCGGGGATGGCAGAAAACCGGCATGAGTGCCTATTATGGATATTCCGGTTTCGAAGGGGGCGTGATTCTTGCCAATGAAGCCTATAACGAAAAAGGTACATTAGTCATGAAATCAGAAACCAGGGAGATTAACACGAATATTAGCCATTCCATCCAGGTGAAAGGGTATACGCTTCGACAGATGAACTTCAACCAGGGTCAATCTAAAAAGTAGAGGTAAAACAACTGTTTAAAAAATAGTGTCCATTTATTTTCAACCAGGCGGGAGTCGCAGCCGGTTGCGCCAAACGAAACACCGACCAACAAGGCACTTAACCGGAGGGTGAAGTTCATTAAATTATAGATAAGACCCCGAAGGTTTTGGAAACTTTCGGGGTCTTCATTAATTGTTTTGATTGGATTAGCCTAAAGTGTCAGAGGGAGACCGCGGTAGAAATCGAGAATCTTTGTCCTGAAGATAAACTCATATTTTGCCTGCAGAAGGTCGGATTCTGATTTGGCCAGCTTTGTTTTTGAGGTGTTATACTCCACAGCATTCACCAAACCCACACTAAATTTCTCTTCCGAATAACGAAATGCTTCCCGCATCGAGGAGACTGCTTTCTGGTTTGAATTAAACCGGTTCAGGGCTGCAATGGCATTGGTCTGAGCGGTTTCGATATCGGAACGGAGTAGTTTTTTGGCACTCTCCAGTTCGAGTTCATAATTCAATACCTGAAGTCGGGCATTATCGATCTGCAGCCTGTTCGCAAAACGGGTAAAGATCGGGATATTCATCTGTACACCAACCCCTTTTCGCTGGTTGTTTTTCAACTGCCTCGAAAAAGAGATATCGCTATTGTTAATGTCCTTGTATTTATCATTATAGGAATCGTAAATGTTGGCATAGAGACTAACGGTGGGAAAGAGTGTCCCCTGGGCCATTTTCAACTGATACCGGGAACTTTGATAGCGATAATCGGCACCTTTGATTTCAGGGCGGGTCAGCAACGCCGATTTATATACTTCAACTGAAGAAGCGATGGATGCCTGGGCTGAAATCTCCGGCAGATTGGGAACTTCAACATCAAAATTATCTTTCAGCGGGAGTTCCAGCAATTGGGTGAGCTTAAGTTTTGCCAATTGAAGCTGGTTTTTTGCATTGACAAGGTTCAACTCCTCGCCTGCTGCCTGCGCCTCAATCTCGAGCAGGCTTCCTCTGGCAAGACTGCCGGCTTCCACCTTTTCATTGGTCTGTTTGATTTGAAGATTGGTAACAATTAGCTGATCCTCGGACACCTTAACCAGATCGCGGGCAAAAAGTATTTCAAGGTAGGTCGATGCAATATTTACAGAAATATCACTTTTGGCTTTTGAAAGATCTTCGACACTAGCCTGAAGATCGAGCTCAAGTTTTGAAACGTTGTTGTTAATCTGAAATCCTGCAAAAACAGGTATGCTTGTCCCTAATCCAAAATCAGATTCAGAAGAGTTGATGTCTTTATAAGTATTGTCGTAAGTGAGTGAACGTCCGAAACTCAGGTTTTGCGACATTTGCCCGTTAAGATTGGGTAACCTCGAAAATTTTGTTTGTTTTAACTGATTCTGCTGATATTTTGTTGAAATAACCCCCTGCTTGATTTTAATGTTGTTATCCAGCGCATAGTTAATGCACTTCTCAAGGCTCCACACCTCCTGTGCGTGCAGGGAGGTCAATTGCGTCAAGATGAGCAGGCAGGTAATGGAAAATATTGTCCGTATCATAGGTGATATTTTTAGTTGACAGAAGGATTTGCTAAATTATTAAACGTTTTGAAGTTATTTTACTGTTTTATGATTTTTTTTCTTCCGGTTTTTTCTTTGGATCGACCAGCAATCCTTTTAAACGATCTCCCTTTTTAATCCCCGAAACGATTTCGATATTAATCCCATCAGAAATACCTGTCTTAACAAATTTTTTGTCAAATTTCTGTGGCAGAGATTCCACCTCAACAAATGCCGAGTCTTTCTCGAACTTTAATAACCCTTCGGGTATTGCCAGGACACTGTCGCGTTTCTCGAGAACGATGTTTGCATTGGCACTGTAACCTGAGCGGATAAACTGATTTTCCTTGAGCTTAACATCGGCCTTAATGTCAAATTGAATAGCCCCATTGTCAATTAAACCTTTCGGAGCAATGTATTTTAATATCGCATTAAATTTCTCAGATTCAATTGCACCAATTGTCAATTCAATATTCATTCCCTCCCTGATTTTTCCAACCTCTGTTTCATCAACTTTGCCCTGGAAAATCATATCGTTCATATCGGCAACGATCCCGATGGTCGTTCCGGCATTGAATGTATTGGCCTGAATGACAGAGAATCCCTCTTTGACCGGTACATCAAGTACCATTCCGTCAATAGTAGAACGGATCAGGGTATTGGTAGTTGTTGCTGAATTTTTTGTAACTCCTTTGCGAATCAGCTCCAAATTATTTTCAGCAGACTCTGATTCCTCTTTTGCTGAGTTAAACGTAAGTCTTGCTTTCTGGAATTCCTCCTTTGAGATCACTTGTTTGGCAAAGAGTGCCGATTGTCTGTCGAAATCGATCCTTGCATCTTCCATATTTAATTTGGCCCGGTTGACACGCGATTCTGCGTTATTGAGGTTTACCATATCGGGTATAATTTTAACCCTTGCAATGACATCCCCTTTGCGGATCTTTTGTCCGGCCTGGATAAAGATCTCTTCCACAATGCCCGAAACCTGGGGTTTGATCTCTATCTCTTTGCGTGGGATAACAGAACCTGTTGCGACGGTCTTCTTTACAATATTAGTCACCTTAGCTATCTGAATCTCATAAACATCAGGCTTTGCCTGCGATTTCTTGTAAAGGAAAACCAGTGTTCCGATGAACACCACCACAAGAAGGGATAACCCGAAAATTTTAGCAATCTTTCTTAGGATACTTCCACTATTCTTTTTCATGATACACCTGTTATGCAATTATTATTAACTATTTATATTTTATTCTTCTCTTAAGGCATCGATTGGTTTGATCTGGATAGCCCGTGTCGCAGGGATCATTCCGGCAAATAGTCCGGCAATAATCAATACGGCAAGTGCAGAAAGTGCTACAGTCAGGCTAACTTCAGGATTTGCAAAGAAAGCACGATCGCCAGGTTTCCCGGGTGAATTTTCAATTATCCTGTTCACCAGTTCAAGTAATCCCACACCCATCGATAATCCAATATAACCGGCAACTGTAGTCAGAACGACACTCTCGAGCATGATCTGTGAGATAATCGTCCGGGGTGTTGCCCCTATCGCACGTTGTACCCCAATCTCCTTGGTGCGCTCTTTAATAATTACGAGCATAATATTACTTACCCCAATCACTCCTGCCATCAGTGTCCCAATTCCGACAATCCAGGTTAAGATCTGTATTCCCAGGAAAAGGCCGCTCATCTGTTTAAATTGCTGCTCGATGTTCACACTGTTCAACGCCTGAAGATCAGTTGGCGCGATAGAATGTCTCTTTTTAATTAATTCTTTCACTTTTTCCTCAACAACCGAAACCGGAATTCCAGGTTTCGCTGTTATTGCCAGAAAATGAACCTGATTACCCATATTATAAGTCTGGAGCATTGTGGTAAAGGGGAGCGAAATAGATTCCTCAGTTCTGCCGTTAATATTGATCCGGGTTTCAGCCCTGATTAATCCAACCACCTGGTAATAGACACCCGAAATCTTCAGATACTGTCCCAGCGGATCTTCTTTAGGGTCAAACATCGATTCAAATACCTTCTCACCGATTACGCATACCTTTCGTTTGTCACGAATATCCAGGTCGTTAATCCATCTCCCTTTTAACACCGTTGAAGGATCAATTTTAATATAATTGGGATAATCGCCCTTGACATTAAAGGAGCCATTCTTCCTTCCCCTGATTACATTTGAGGAGTTTCCGAAACGTCCGGTGAAATTTTTAGGTGTAATATATTCTATTTCAGGAACATTATCTTTTAAGTACTGAAGATCTTCGGAATCCATATGCCAATAGCGGCCCCTTTTGAACCCTTTATAAGGTTCGCCGGTCTGTTCACTCCAGAAGAAAGCCGAATTTGCAGCAAATTTTGCAATACCTTCCGATACCCCGTTTTGAAGCCCTTTGCCGGCGCCAGCCATCACAATAAGCATGAAGATACCCCAAAAAACGCCAAACGCGGTTAGCAGACTGCGGACCTTGTTCTTTGCCAAAGCATTCCAAATTTCATTCCACCTGTCGATATCAAACATTGCTCTCTTTTTTTAATTCAAAATCCAAAAACCATATAACTGAAGTATTGCTACTGGCAGCAAGCTACTGGCGACTGGCGGCTCGTTATGCAATCACTTCTGAGATTGTCAATTCTCGTCACGTAATGCTTCGATCGGTTTAACATTCGCTGCCTTTCGGGCAGGGAGGTAACCGGCCAATGCACCTGAGATAACCAATATCAACATTGAAGTAATCGCCGTCGTAAAATCAACGGTAGGATTGCGGAAAAATAACCCTTCTCCCCCACCTGAAGCCAATATCTGCTCAAGGCCATAATTTATCCCCTCCATAATTCCCACACCAACCAATAACCCAATATATCCTGCTACTGTTGTGATCAGAATCGATTCGAGCAAAACCAGACCGATTACAGATGCAGGGGAAGCCCCCAGAGCCTTACGGATACCTATTTCCCTGGTACGTTCCTTAACCAATATCAGCATGATGTTGCTTACACCGACGATTCCGGCAATCAGGGTTCCGATTCCAATTATCCAAACAAAGATTTTAATTGCCTGAAAAATTTTCATTGTCCTGATATATTCAGCCAACATATTGAAAGAGCCCATTGCCCGCTTATCTTTAGGATCAAATTTGTGCCGAAGTGCCATTCCCTGTCGCACTTTTGCGGTAATGGAATCGGCTTCCTCAACTGTTTTTACCATTTTTGTAGTGATGGCAAAAGTGTGCACCCTGTCGGCGCCATTAAAGATACGCTGGGCCGTTGTGATCGGAACATAAGCGGTCCGTTCATTATTACGCGTCTTGTTCATTGCCACACCTACCACCTTGAAGGGAACATTGTTCAACTTAACATATTTCCCTATCGGATCTTCCTCTTTAAAAAGCGCTTTACGGATATTTTCACCAATCACTATTACCTTGCGAAAATCATTCAAATCCAGATCGTTGATAAACCGGCCTGCGGTAAGATTGATCTTTTCCATCTCTTTTAGAGCAGGGTGGCACGATGAAGTTTCAAACGAGCCATATTCGTTCTTATAGGTGTACATGATATTTCCGGGCAGGTAATACCTCGAAGAGACCAGTTCAAGATCTTCGTTCTTCTCTTTCAGAAAGCTATAATCGGCATTGTTGAATTTTATGGTTCTCCCCTCTTTCATCCCCTGGTAAGGAATAGAGGTGTCGCCGGTCCACATCCACATAATGTTTACAGAATTTTCGGCAAACTGCTCTTTAACACCGTTTTGAAGTCCATTGCCAGATCCCAGGAGAACCATGAGCATAAAAATACCCCATGCCACAGAAAAGCCTGTGAGGAACGTCCTTAACTTATTTTTTTTAATGGTGGAGAAGATCTCCTGCCAAACATCAACATCAAACATGGTATTGGGTTTTATTCGGTACGAACGCGCTCTTTAAACAGCTGCAAATCACCATTTTTAATCACCTCTTCAATAACACCGTCTCTCAGTCTGATGATCTTTTTAGTCATCGCAGCAATGTCGTGCTCATGAGTGACAATGATAACGGTCTTACCCTGATCATTGATCTCTTTAAGAATATCCATCACTTCAAAGGAGGTTGTAGAATCAAGGGCACCGGTGGGTTCGTCAGCCAGGATGATCTGTGGTTTTGAGATTAACGCACGGGCAATAGCCACGCGCTGCTTTTGTCCACCCGACAATTCACTCGGTAAATGGTGTGCCCACTCTTTTAACCCGAGCCGGTCGAGGTATTCGAGGGCGATCTGGTTGCGCTTTTTACGACTTACCTTTTGATAATAAAGAGGTAAAGCGACATTCTCCATAGCATTCTTGAACGATATCAGGTTAAATGACTGAAATATAAACCCGATCATTTCATTTCGGGTCATTGCAGCCTTGGTTTCATTTAATCCCTGAATCAACTTGCCTCCGAGATGGTAAGTTCCCTGGTCATAGTCGTCAAGGATACCCAGAATATTCAATAATGTCGATTTCCCCGATCCCGATGAACCCATAATAGAAACAAACTCCCCCTCTTCGATATCCAAATCCAGCCCTTTTAATACATGTAGGCTGTTGCTTCCCATGACGTACGATTTGTGCAGATTACTAATCTGTATCATTTTACTAATTTTTTATCATTTATGCTGTTCACGAAGGCTTAAAAAGTTATTGACGTGAATTTTCACCAATTGTTACAGCAAAAATCAGATTTTTTTGATTTTTGCTGTAACCGGCAATTTTTTGTTAACAAGAGTCATGCCACCGATTTCATACAATTGAAATATAACAATATAATAAATACCGGGATTAATGTGTAAGGTAGAAAACTGTACAGTTTCGAACTTTAGGGTGTTCATTTTCGGACACTCCAGACCCGTTTATCTCCGGATCATGCGGGCTTAATGGTGTTTATCGTGCAAACGGCACATTTCCCAGCAACCAGTACAGACGATTCACCGATAAATATCACGGATTGACACTGACAATCATCGCATACTCTGAATTTATTTGGACCACCATCTACCCGGGTTTAATTTTGATAATGTAAATCGTAATCATCATTTAAAAAATCCCCGTTATGAAAACACAAAAATCAATCCTTCACTCCGAATTCTCTGGGATTAGCATGAAAACCGGAAAATTGAGCTTTACCAAATCTACCGGGATGAATTTCTTACCACCTTTTGCTTTATTTTTCCTGATCACCCTGGTATCGTTGCTGGCTCAGTGCAAAAAGAATGAAATCCTTGTTGAGGCAACCCTTCCAGAAACAGACGCCGAGTACACGATCTCCCAGGCGGTTTCGGACGAGGCCCAGCAAAATACGATCTCTTTCGATGGTCTTGCTTTTCTGACCGGGACCCTGGGTTCACAATCATTTTTACCTCCCGGGAAGGTGGCCGATTACAGTGGATTCCAGTACCTCAGAGACAATGATCCGACCAAACTGGGGCACAACACCAGTTTTGTAACGATTATTTCATTCAATATCCTTCATCTGCTGACCACCGATCAGATCCGGATGTTCGCCACCCGGGCACAAAACCAGATCGATTCGATCAATGCTTTTGCCTATAAACGGTACCCGTTGCTGAAAGCTTTTCGCCGGCTGAAGGAGGGTGATCTTCCATTAGGAACCACCCAACTAAGCAAAGAAGCGGTGACTACCTATACAGGGCAGCTTTACCGGACCGACGGACAGATCAGCTACAACAGGGCACAGCTTTTTGGTGAAGTTCTCAACTCAATGAGCGCCGCCCAGAAAACGAAACTGGCTGCCCTGAAAGCTCTTGGAGGAATTGGCAAGTGGGACAGTACACTTGTCAACCCATTGGATGGCCTTAATTTGTCGAAGGATATGAGCGTAGCGGTGATGACCTATGCCAGCGAAATCTATGCCTGGTATGCGGGATCGGTGACCTCTGATGTCTATTTCTGTCCCGAAAGGCACGGCACCTACTTTGGTTCCTTTTACCTCAAGGACTGGCCAGCCATGGGAAATCCGAATTATACCATTGATGAGACACTCACCGCCAGTGCCGGCCAGAATTTCCTGACACTACTGACAGCTGACCAGGCCAGCAAGGTGAAAGGGATTGTCGACCTGCAAAGGAGCGCTTTGGCTGAGATCGTGTTAAAACGAGAGGCCATTTCGACACAACTCCGGAAATTTCTCACCTCTTCAACTGCAGACCAGGCAAGTGTGCTGGCACTTTCTCAGAGATATGGTGAATTGGAAGGAGAGCTCAGTTACTATTATGCAACGACATTTTCGCAGGTATTCAACACCCTTTCGAACGACCAGAAAACTAAGGTGCTCGCTCTGGCCAATCAGCTGGGATATATCAATCCGACAGGGGGATTCCTCTATTCTGAACCTATCCCGATGCCGGTCATTAAGAATACCGATTTCGTGTTTAAATAATTGGAAGATCTGCGAGTGCAGGATGGTTATCAATGACCATCCTGCCAAAGATTTTACCTGATCTGATTAATGAATATCAGAAATTTATTATTTTTAAAAGAAAAATCTTCATCATCATGTACAACTTATTTTTCAACACAATAAAATTCAGCTTATTATCGCTATTCTTAATATTAACCTCGGAGACGAACTGTTATGCGCAATCGCGCGACCCAAAGCAAAAATCAGCCGAGCATCCACAAGGGACCACCCAGGAGCAGACCCAGTTGATAAAAAAGATCCTGTCGGGGTATAACGCTGCCAAACTGACAGCGGAGGATGCAAAAGCCATACACGGGAAATTCAGGGAGGCAGGCATCCATGCCGGTCCTGAAAACGACGCTGCAATCAAGGCTGCCGGCTTTGATCCTGATCAGCTTAAAAAGCTGGCCCCTCCGCCCAACACTGATCGGAATACCAAACCAGAGCTGCCGTCACCGGAGGAAAGGCTAAAAGTGTTAAAAGAAAAAATCTGTAAGCCGCTCTCATTGACAGCGGCTCAGCAGGAAACGGTAATAAAGGTTTTCAGCGATTTCTATACCGAAATGGATAAGATGATCAATACAGGTGGAGATCGGCGGACACCTCCCGATAAGTCTAAAGTAGATCCGTTGGAAAAAAGCAGGAATGCAAAAATCCAACAGGTGATCACTCCCGAGAAATTCAAAAAATTCCTTGAGCTGGAAAAAGAGACCCGCCCAGCAAGACCTGAAGTTGATAAAGGGAAGAAATAGGATAATATAATGAAGGGAAGAATGGAGAACAGGAAAATAAAATTTGCCGAGATCACACTCATCTCCCTGGTGTGGATTGTATTGCTGGTCACCCCGGTCCTTTTCAGGGAAGACAACAATAATCCGGTATGGAACAGCATCAATAACCAGCTCGAGATTCTCGTTCCCCTTTCGCTCCTTTTCCTGGTGAACCGGTTTGTTCTTGTCCCCTATCTCCTTTTTGCCAGGAAACTGATTGTCTATATTGTGACCCTTGTGACTTTTATCTTACTATTTACATTAGGATCTTATTATTACGATACAAAAATCAATCAACCCGGCTTTCGTGAACAGCTTGCAGAACCGCGGCAGGATCCTCCTCCGCCTCGTCAGGATGAGCGTACCAATCAGCCTGAAAAACCAACACCCCAGCAGCAGCGCCAGCCCAGACCGGTCGCACCTTTTGCCAACTTCCTGGTACTTTCGGTGTTGCTCATTGGTTTTGACACCGG
>Ga0073936_10012478_pt1 | contig 10112 bp, 11 predicted proteins | sample AliMusrvi5mmetaG_FD_87041 | JGI IMG/M metagenome (GOLD analysis project Ga0073936, IMG submission 87041) | Freshwater lake bacterial and archeal communities from Alinen Mustajarvi, Finland, to study Microbial Dark Matter (Phase II) - Alinen... | ecosystem: Environmental > Aquatic > Freshwater >... | reverse complement strand
CCCTCCACAGGATTGACGCAACCCTCCCATAACTTGTCTTGATATGCGGGAAGGCGGATAAGCACGCCCTTTCGCCCAAGGAGTCGGCTGTGTTTCCCGCGTTGCTTCCCACCTATAACCGGACGGATATCGCCTTTGTCCGGGGCGAAGGCTCCTGGCTTTTCGCCGAGGACGGCAAGCGCTACCTGGATTTCGGGGCGGGCATCGCGGTCAACGCCTTTGGCCACGCCAACCCCAAGCTGGTGGCGGCCCTGACCGAGCAGGCGGGCAAGCTGTGGCACACCTCCAATCTTTACCGGGTGCCGGGGCAGGAAAGCTTGGCCAAAAAGCTGGTCGAGAACAGCTTTGCCGACACGGTGTTTTTCACCAATTCCGGCGCGGAGGCCGCCGAGCTCGCCTTCAAGATGGCGCGGCGCTACCAGTATGTCAGCGGCCACCCCGAGCGCTACCAGATCATCAGCTTCGAAGGCGCCTTCCATGGCCGCACGCTGGCCGCCATTGCGGCCACTGGAAATGAAAAATATCTCGAAGGCTTCGGTCCTAAGATGCAGGGCTTCGACCAGGTGCCGCTGGAAGATTTTCCCGCGCTGAAGAAGATGATCGGGCCGCAGACCGCCGCCTTGATTATCGAGCCGGTGCAGGGCGAGGGCGGCGTGCGCCCCGTGGCGCCGGAATTCCTGCGCGCTCTGCGCAAGATCTGCGACGACAACGGCCTGTTGCTGATCTTCGACGAAATCCAGACCGGCGTCGGGCGCACCGGAAAATTGTTCGCGCATGAATGGCTGGGCATTACGCCCGATATCATGTGCGTTGCCAAGGCGATTGGCGGCGGCTTTCCGCTGGGCGCGCTGTTGGCCACCGCAGAGGCGGCCAAGGGCATGACGGCCGGAACTCATGGCACCACTTATGGCGGCAATCCGCTGGCCATGGCGGTCGGCAATGCCGCGCTGGATCTGGTGCTGGCGCCGGGCTTTCTCGATCATGTGAACAAGGTCGGCGGCTATCTGAACCAGCAACTGGGCGCGCTGGTGGCGGCGCACCCCGCCATCTTTGAAAGTGTGCGCGGCCAGGGCCTGATGCTGGGCCTGAAAATGAAAATTCCCAATGGCGACTTCATCACCGCCGCCCGGCAAGCGGGTCTGGTGGTGCTGCCGGCGGGCGACAATGTGGTGCGGCTGTTGCCGCCCCTGACTCTCTCGGAATCGGAAGTGCGTGACGGCATGGAATTCATGCACCAGGCCGCAACCGCACTGGAATCGCAAAAGGCAGCCGCCCAATGAACGCTCCCGTAAGCAACCAGCCCCGGCATTTTCTCGACATCTCCGATCACGACAGCGCCACGTTGCGCGCCCTGATCGACGACGCCAAGAAGCGCAAGGCGGGCCGGCGCGGCCTGGCCAAGGGCGTGTCCGATCCGGACCGGCCTTTGGACGGCAAGGTGCTGGCGATGATCTTCGACAAACAATCCACCCGCACCCGCATTTCGTTCGACGTGGCGGCGCGGCAGCTGGGCGGCACCACCTTGATGCTGACCGGCAATGAGATGCAGCTGGCGCGCGAGGAAACCGTGGCCGACACGGCGCGGGTGATCTCGCGCTATGTTGATGCCATCATGATCCGCCTGCTGGACCATGAGATGGTCGAGGAACTGGCGCTCAATGCCACCATCCCGGTGATCAACGGCCTGACAAAATGGTCCCATCCCTGCCAGGTGATGGCGGATGTTCTGACCTATGAGGAACATAAAGGCCCCATCGCAGGCGCTACGGTCTGCTGGAGCGGCGACAGCAACAATGTGCTCACCAGCTGGGCGCATGCGGCGGTCAAGTTCGGCTTCCAGCTCAATGTCGCCAGCCCCAAGGAATTGTCCGCCGATCCGGAACTGCGCGCCTGGCTGAAGGACAGCAAGAATGTGGTGCTGGGCGACGATCCGCAAAAGGCCGTGGCAGGCGCGGATTGCGTCGTGTCGGATGCCTGGGTTTCAATGGGCGATGACAATGCCACCAAGCGGCACAATCTGCTCAAGCCCTTTCAGGTCAATGCCGCGTTGATGAAGCTGGCCAAGAAGGACGCCATCTTCATGCATTGCCTGCCCGCCCATCGCGGCGAGGAAGTCACCGACGAAGTGATTGACGGGCCGCAATCGGTGGTGTTCGACGAAGCCGAAAACCGCCTCCACGCCCAGAAAGCCATTCTCGCCTGGGCGATGTCGGGACGCTAAAGCTGGCAAAGTTGAAAAAAGCCCGCCCGCCCGCCATATAGGGGCCATGTCCGAACTTCCCCAGGAATTTTCCATCGTCCCAGGCGGCGATTTCGTCCTGCCGTTTGATATCGCCAAGGTCGGTGTGCGCGGACGGCTGGTGCGGCTGGACCTGTCCTCGACCCGCGCCTTGTCGGCGCATGTCTTGCCGGAAGCCGCCTCGCGGGTGGCCGGCGAAATCCTGGCTTTGGGTGTGCTGCTGGGCACGGCCCTGAAACTGGATGGCCGGCTCTCGGTGCAGACCAAATCGGACGGCCCACTCGATCTGGTGATGGCTGATTATTATGGCGGTGATGAACGTGGCGTGCGCGCCTTTGCGCGGCTGGATACGGCCCGCCTGACCGATTTGAAAGACATGAAATTCGCCACGCTGGTGGGCAAAGGTTCGATGGCCATTACCATTGAACCCAAGATCGGCGGCCAGACCTATCAGGGCATTGTCGGCCTGTCGGAAGACGGCATCGCCGCTTCGGCGGAAACCTATTTCGCCCAGTCCGAGCAATTGCCCACCGTGCTGCGTCTGGCGGCGGCGCCGCTATATGTGGCGGGCGAAAAGCAGCCGCGCTGGCGCGCCGCCGGCATCATGCTGCAGATGACACCGGAATCCGCCAAGCCCGGCGCCGCGCCGGAAGATGTGCCGGACAGTGATGACTGGCAGCGCCTGTCGCTTATTCTGAAAACGGTGGAAGATTTGGAATTGCTTGACACCGAACTGGCGCCCGAGACAGTGCTGTGGCGGCTGTTCCATGAAGACGAAGTGCGGGTGCAGCCGGCGTTGCCGGTCGCTTTCCGCTGCGACTGCGCGCCCGAACGCATCGCCGCGGTGCTGAAATCCTATGCCCCGGAAGAGCGCGGTAGTCTGGCCGATCCCGACGGGGTGATACGCGCGCGTTGCGAATTTTGCGGTACGACGCACGAAATCGCGCCGGACAGTTTAAGCTGACGCCTTGGCGATGATCTTGCGCAGGAACGCTTCGCAGGCCGTCAGTTCCGACACGTCGCAGAACTCATCGGCCCGGTGTGCCTGTTCGATGGAGCCGGGACCGCAGATCACCGCCGGAATGCCGTAATTCTGGAAATGGCCAGCTTCGGTGCCATACGACACCGCTTCCACCGCATTGGCGCCGGTGACTTCGCGCACCAGCCGCACCGCCGGGGAATCCTCATCCATCCGCAGGCCGGGATATTGCGCATGCAGCCTTGTGGTCATGTCCGCTTCGGTGGCGCGGGCGCGGTATTTCGGCAGAATTTCGGATTGCGCCCGCTGTTGTATCGCGGTCAGGATCGTCTGCGGATCACGGTCGGGCAGGCAGCGATATTCCCAGGTCACATTCGCCTCCCGCGCCAGAATATTCACGGCGGTGCCGCCGGCAATCACTGTTGCCTGCACGGTGGAATGGGGCGGATCGAAACGCGGATCGGCATCGGCGCGCAGCCCATCCCACACATTGTCCAGCATCGCCACGAATTCACCCGCCATCATCACGGCGTTGGCGCCTTTTTCCGGCGCGCTGGAGTGATGTTCGCGGCCATGACAGGTGGTGACCATTTTGGCGCCGCCTTTGTGAGCGCCCACGATTTTCATCAGGGTCGGTTCACCGATAATCGCCAGCGCCGGCTTGAGGCCTTCGCGCTTGAGATCTTCCAGCAGGCCGGTGACGCCGACACAGCCCACCTCTTCGTCATAGGACAAAGCAAAATGAATGGGCCGGGTCAGTCTGGCTTGGGCGATTTGCGGCGCCAGCGCCAGCGCCACGCCGACAAAGCCTTTCATGTCACAGGCGCCGCGGCCGTAAAGCTTGCCGTCGCGCACTTCCGCTTGGAAGGGATCGCTGGACCAGTCCTGGCCATCCACCGGCACGACATCGGTATGGCCCGACAGCACGATGCCGCCATCGCCTTCCGGGCCGAAACTGGCGAAAAGATTGGCTTTCTGGCCGGTCGCATCAGGCGTGAGGCGACAGCGCGCACCGGATTCTTCCAGCAGCGCCTGCGCGAAGGCGATCAGTTCCAGGTTGGAGCCGCGGCTGGTGGTGTCGAAGCCGATCAGCGTTTTGACCAGGCCCAGCGCATCCATCGGTTACGGGTCGTCGTGCTTGGAGGGGTTGCCGATCACGGCCAGGAATTCGCGCCGCGTCACGTCGTTCTCGCGAAAAGCGCCCAGCATGGTCGAAGTCACCATGGTGACGCTGGTCTTGTGCACGCCGCGCGTTGTCATGCATTGATGCACCGCCTCGATCACCACGGCCACGCCTTTCGGGCGCAGAACCTTCTGGATGGTGTGGGCGATCTGGGCATTCATTTTTTCCTGCACCTGCAGGCGGCGGGCGAACGCATCCACCACGCGCGCCAGCTTGGAAATGCCGACCACGCGCTTGTTCGGCAGATAGCCGACATGGGCGCGGCCGATGATGGGCGCCAGATGATGCTCGCAATGGCTTTCAAAGCGGATGTCTTTCAGCACCACCATATCGTCGTAACCTTCGACTTCTTCGAAGGTGCGCTTGAGATGTTCTTCCGGGTTCACGTTATAGCCCGAGAACCAGTCCTCAAACGCGCGTGTCACCCGGGCCGGCGTGTCCCGCAGCCCTTCGCGGCTGGGATCATCGCCCGCCCAGCGCAGCAGCGTGTGGACAGCCTTTTCGGATTCCGCGCGCGAGGGCCGCGAAGGCAGCTTGATCTTGGGCGTGATGATTTTGGAGGTCATGACAATCCTGAAACGAAAACGAGACGGAATACGGCCTTACTTGGCCGGACGTTTCAACCTTATTTATGGCAAGGACTTAGTGGATCTGCCGCTGCTCATAGGGGCTTTCCAGCAGGAAAGCGGGGATTTCAGCCTCAAAGGCTTCGCCCGAAGCGGCTTTCATCTGGTAACGGCCTGTCATCAATCCCGATGCAGTCGGCAGCGGACATCCGCTGGTGTATTGGAACTTTTCGCCTGGCGCGATTACCGGCTGGGCTCCGACCACGCCGGGGCCGCTGACTTCCTGGATGCGGCCGACGCCATCGGTGATGTTCCAGTAGCGCGACAAGAGCTGCACCGATTCCGCACCGCGATTTTCGATGGTCACGGTGTAGGACCAGACATAGCGCCGGTCATCCGGATCGGACTGGTCATCGAGATAGGCAGGCTTGACCGCGACATGGATCGAGCGGGTTTCACGCTCATACATGGCAACGGGTTTTACGGCGATTTCGAGAAAAGGATTTTCGCGTTCATACATGGCGCCAGTATCGGCCCGCGCCGTGCCGCGCGCAAGCGTTCCGAGCGCGACGGGACTTTTTGTCTCCCCCTCCGGCCTGCGCACCTAAGCGGTGCTACGGCCACCTCCCCGTCAAGCGCTTCGCGCGCCGGGGAGGGCGGCTCTGTGTTTGTTTGGTTAGCGAGGCTCGATAGCGACGTCAGTCTTGACGGAATTGGCGATAAAACAGGCGTTATGGGCCAGATGATGCATTTCATTCAAAGTGGCGGCATCGGCGCTGGAAACCACTGTCGGCCGCAAAATCACCTTCGCCATCCAGAATTTTCCGCCGTCATTCTCTAGAAACCCCACGGCATTATCTTGGTAAGAATCGACCGTGATTTTTTTCTTGGTGGCGATGGCCAGGAAACTGAGCATGTGACAGGAGGACAGCGCCGCCACCAGCATGTCTTCGGGATCGCCCTTGCTGCCGTCGCCCTTGTAGGCGGGCGACGATGAGAAGGTGATGGGCGCGCCATCCTTGAAGCTGATCGTGTGATTGCGCGGATAGGCGTCATAGGTGAAGGGCGTATCGCCCCGAATCCAGCGCAGCGCGATTTTGTGCTCCGCCATCAGGCCACCTTCAGGGCTTGTTCCAGGTCTTCGCAAAGGTCATCGGCATCTTCCAGGCCCACCGACAGGCGCAGCAGGCCGGATGTCACGCCAAGGGCCGCACGCGCTTCGGGTGTCAGTTTCTGGTGCGTGGTGGTTTCCGGATGGGTGATCAGGCTTTTGGCATCGCCCAGATTGTTGGAGATGTCGATGATGCCCAGCGCATTGGCCAGCTTGAAGGAGGCCTGTTTGCCGCCTTCCACCTCGAACGCCACCACGCCGCCGCCGCCTTCCATCTGGGCGCGGGCGAGATTGTGCTGGGGATGGTCGGGCCGGAACGGGTACAGCACGCGCTTGACCTTGCGCTGGCTGGCCAGGAAATCGGCCACGCGCGTCGCATTCTCGCAATGCGCCTTCATCCGCAGGTCCAAGGTCTCAAGACTCTTCAGATGCAGCCAGGCATTGAACGGGCTGATGGAGGGTCCGGTGTTGCGCAGAAAAACCTGGAGATGATCGTCGAGGAATTTCTGGTCGCACAGGATCACCCCGCCCATGGCGCGGCCCTGGCCGTCAATATATTTTGTCGAGGAATGCACCACGATATGGGCGCCAAACTCCATCGGCCGCTGCAGCGCCGGGGTGGCGAAGGCATTGTCCACCACCAGACGCGCGCCATGCTTGTCGGCGATCTGCGCCACGGCTTTCATATCCACGATGGACAAAGTGGGATTGGACGGTGTTTCCAGGAACAGCATGCGCGTCTCGGGCCGCATGGCTTTTTCCCAGGCGTTGACGTCGCGGCGATCCACCAGGGTGGTGGTGATGCCAAAGCGCGGCAGAATTTGTTCCACGATATGCAGGCAGGAGCCGAACATCGCCCGCGCCGCCACGACGTGATCGCCGGTCTTGAGCCCGGACAGGAACACGGCCGAGACTGCCGCCATGCCGGTGGCAGTGGCGCGCGCCACGGGCGCGCCTTCCAGCGCCGCCATGCGCGCCTCGAACATCGAAACGGTGGGATTGCCGAAACGGCTATATTGAAAACCGCCGATCTCGCCCTTGAAGCGGGCTTCGGCTTCCTCGGCTTCCTCATAGGCATAGCCGGAGGTGAGGAAAAGCGCCTCGGAGGTTTCCTGGAATTCCGTGCGCTGCGTTCCGGCCCGCACCGCCAGGGTGCGTTTCTTCCAGTTTCCGGGCTTTTTGTTCGTTGTCATGGATTTTTCCTGTGCCAACAGGGTTTTCGCGTGCTTGCGGGGCTTGGGTCAAGTTCCTTAGACTCCCCTTCGGTCATGCGGAATATGCAGGGGGAGCATCGGCCAGGAAAAGTGCGGCCGCGCGGTTTTCCGTAGGCCGTGCGACCGGAGTTAATATGAAAAGGCTTTACCTTTTGCGTCACGCCAAAGCAGTCCCGGCAGAGCCCGCGCTGGAAGATCATGACCGGGCCCTGGCAGTGCGGGGCATGCATGATGCCAGCGCCATGGCCCGCTATATGCGCAAGAACGGCTTTATCCCGGAGCTTGTTCTCAGCTCGAATTCCGCCCGCACCCATCAGACCACCGAACTGGTGCTGCGCGAGTTCGAGGCGCGCAGCGATTATCGCGGCGCGCTCTATCTGGCCGAAGCGGGAAAAATCCTGGCGCTGGTGCAGGCCGTGCCGGCGGATGTGGGAAGCGTGATGGTGGTGGGCCACAATCCCGGCATGGAAGATCTGGCAAATCTGCTGGCGCGCGAACCCGTGCGCCGCAAGGAACGGGTCCGCCGTGACGTGCTGGAAGAAAAATTTCCCACCGCCGCCTTGGCGGTGCTGGATTTCGATATCGCGAAGTGGCGCGACATACGCCCCGGCGAAGGCGCGCTGGTGGATTTCGTCAGGCCCAAGGATATTTAAAGCGCGAGCTTTCGCGAACTGGTCGCCAATCGTTTCCAGCCGAACGCGATTTCTGGCGTTGGCTCGCCGCCCAGCCGGGTGGTGCGTTCCGCGACACGCTGGCCGCCCATGGCTTCATAGAAGAAACAGGCATTGTTGCGGGCATGGCTCCAGATCAGGCAGGAGGTGAGCTTGCGCTCCTTCAGGGCTGCGAAAGCGCCATGCAGCAAGGCACGGCCGGCCCCTTGCCCGAAGAATCCCGGATCCACGTAAAGCGTGTAAACCTCGCCATCGAAGCCCAGGCTGTAGTCGCGTGCGCCACCCATGCTGGCCAATCCGATCAGCCCATGCTTGTGGTCTTCCGCCACGATCACGGAGCCTTGGCTTTTGAGCTGGTTCTGCCACCGGGTGGTGTGGTTTTTGACCGACATGGCGGACAGCAGGCTATGGGGCAGGATGCCCGCATACGTGTCTTGCCAGGATTCAATATAGATGCGCGCCAGGTCAGCGGCGTCTGAAGGCCGCGCCTGTCTGAGACTCAGCGCGAGATCGTTCATGCGCTCATTGTTGCCGCAACAGCGAAGCCTCGGCAAGCGGCTTTTTTTGGGAGAACCAATGCTTGAGCAGTGCAGCGCCGGGATGTTCAATATATTTGGCGAGCGTCGCGCCCCAGGCAATGCAGACCAGCACCAGCAAGCTGGGCTCCAGCCACCAGATCAGGGTGGAAAAGCGCGTTCCCAGCACCATGCTGTTGGGCGCGGGATAAAGCCGCTGCTCGCAAATACGGATCGCCTGCAGCCAGAATGTCTGACCCATATAAATGGCATAGGACCAAGCACCCATCACTTGCGGAATGCGGGTCTTCAAGGCGTCCGCGACAATGCCGCGATCGAAACTCAGCGCAAACACCAACGCCAGCATCGGCAGAACATCCCAGATGTCACGGTAAGTGTGCGACCAGCCGGTGTGATAGAAGGCATAAAACAGCGCGAACAGCAGCGCCGCCTGAATCAACGAATGGATATGGGGCGAAAGCGTGTCGCGCGGTTTCCAGCGCCGGTACAGCACCGCCATGCCGACACCGACGGAAAAATCCGACAGTCCGCGCAGCACGCCATTGTGAAACGTAATGTCCAGTCCATGTTTTGACGTCAGATCGAGCGCGACCAGTCCGGCAATACCCGCTGCAATCAGCGCCAAACCGCGCCAGCTTTTGCCATTCGCCAGCCAGACGAAAATCGGAAACATCAGGCACAGCGCGAACTCCACGCTGACGAACCAGGACGCGCCGTTCCAGGTCAGGGCGTTCATGGTGTTCCAGGCCTGCACCAGCAACAGGGAGAGGAAAAACCCTTTCACCTGAATATCCGGGTGATAGGCCAGGTCGAATATCGAGTGATAGCCTATGAGCCCGGCAAGGCTTCTGGCGAAGATCAGCAAAGCCAGCAGCGCGAACAGCATGAAAAAATGCACCGGATAAAGCCGGGCCAGCCGCGCCTTGATAAAATCGCTGTAGCCGCGCCGCGTGAACAGCGCAGCCAGCCGTTCGCCATAGACATGGGTGAGGATGAAGCCGGACAGAGCGAAGAAAAACTCCACCCACAGATAGCCGCGCGCCGCCAGCAGGTCGAGCCAGGGCAGGCCGCTGTAATGATGGCCTTCGCTGAAATGAAACAGCACGATCATCAAAGGCGGAAAGGCGCGCACGCCCGCAAGCGCGCGAATTTCCGCCGGTTTTTTTGAACGATCCGCCACAGCTCCACCCCTGTCGCAAGTCTAACGGGTCATGGCCGCCAGCGCGAATCGGATAGGATTTTGACGGTTGGGAGCCCGATGTCCGATTCCGTTTTGAACCATTTGCAGCCCTTGCTAGGAATCGCGGTGATCGTCGCGATCGCCTGGGGCCTGTCGGAAGACCGCCGCGCCTTTCGCTTCCGGCTGGTCGCCAACGCCCTGGGCCTGCAGGCCGCCATTGCCGTCCTGCTGCTGAAGCTACCGCCGGCGCGACAGGCCTTGCTGGGTCTGAACGCCATCGTCACGGCGCTGACGGAAGCGACGCGGGCCGGGGCGGGCTTTGTCTTTGGCTATGTCGGCGGCGGTCCTGTGCCCTTCGCCGTTACCAACCCTGCCGCGCTGACCAGCTTTGCCTTTGGGTTGCTGCCGCTGGTGATCGTGATTTCCGCGCTGT
>Ga0073936_10012472_pt1 | contig 10117 bp, 9 predicted proteins | sample AliMusrvi5mmetaG_FD_87041 | JGI IMG/M metagenome (GOLD analysis project Ga0073936, IMG submission 87041) | Freshwater lake bacterial and archeal communities from Alinen Mustajarvi, Finland, to study Microbial Dark Matter (Phase II) - Alinen... | ecosystem: Environmental > Aquatic > Freshwater >... | reverse complement strand
GGGTAGAGCAACATGCTGATGGGATCGGCGATGGCGGCCAGCTTGATGCCGTCTACGGGGCTAGTGTCGGAGCCGGTGAGCGTGCCAGCGTAGGTGAAGTGGAAAGTATTGCTGGAGCCTTTGGGTAGCGGCGCAGGCAGGGTGACGCGCACAGTAAAGTTGGAGGACAGCCGTTCGGAGTTGAGCGCCGCGCCGGAATTGTCGGTGAGCGATGTGACGTTTAGGCCGTTATTCAATTCAAAGCTGGCACTCGTGAGGTCTTCCAGGGCGGTGAAGGTGACATCGGCGGTGGCCGTGAGCTTGCCGGTAGAGGGGTCGAGGTCGGCGTTGATGACGTAACCGCTGATGTTGATCAGCGAGCGCACAGGCGCAGCGGAAGCTGGCATTGAGAACGCGCAGGTGGCCAATAACCCAGCGGCGAGCGCATGGAGATTACGGACAGTCCGAATTCTGAGTCGGGTTCGAGGTGTAAGTGACATGCTTGCGGCAATCCTCAATGACGGTTCAGCCTGGAACAATGGTAAAGCCCTGCGGGCGATTCTGGAGATTGGATGCAGCAGCCGTCTTGCCGGCTGTTGTTGAGACCCAAAAGGTTAGACGCTTGTTGCGAGGCTTCGGGGTACGCCGGTTTTGGTAACTTGCAGAAGCTGAACAACGGCGTCCGAGACGCGGAGGAGTGGATCGGCGGGATGTCCTGATTGGGCGGGGGTTGGCAATAGCCGGATGCGGACGTCGGCGAGGTCTGCGATCATCTGGTGGCGAACGGGCGTTTCGTCCAGAAGGGGGCGCAGCGCTGCGGCCACGTTGGCGGCGGTAAAGCGCTGGTTGAGCAGCTCGGGAACGATGCGCCGCCCCGCAACCAGGTTGGCCATCGCAATGGGTAGATGCCCGTCGGCGTCCGGTTGGGCGGGAATCTCGGCGGGGTAGCGGATGAGCCGCTTGGCCAGCGCGAAGGTGAGCGCGGAGACGCGATAGACAACTACGAAGGGGTTGCCGATGCCGAGTGCCTGCACCGTCGCCGTGCCGCTGGCGACGACCGAGGCGCGCGCGTGGAATAATGCTGTTCGCGCATCGGGGACGAGCCTCACAGTTGGGATACTCGCGGTTGGATCGGCCTCCTCACGCCACCAGCGAAGCTGACCATCGACCTGGAATTGCACTTGATCGAGACTAAGTGTAGAAGCAACTGGAATCAGATACTCAGCATCGCGCGGAAACCGCACGGCCATGTCCAACATTTCCGCCAGATTCTTATGAACCTCGCTCTGTCGGCTGCCGGGGAGAAGAGCGATCCATGTTTTTGAGGGATCGAGTTCGTATTTTGTAGCGTATTCTTCGCGCGTGATAGTCGGCAGCGGAAGCGCGGCCAGCGGATGGCCGACAAACTCTGCGTCTACACCGCGGTCCTGGTAGAAGGGGGCCTCGAAGGGGAAGATCACCATCATGCGGTCGACGTAGCGCTGGACGAGACGTATGCGTCCGCGCTTCCATGCCCACAGTTGCGGGCTGACGAACCAGAGCACGGGAACGCCGAGGCGCTTGAGGTGTTTGGCGAGGCGGAAATTTACCTCGGGGAAGTCGATGAGGATAGCAACGTCGGGCCGGTTGCGCCGAATGGACGCCACCAGCTTGCGGTACTGGGCGTAGATGTAGGGTGCGTGGCGGATGACCTCGGTGAAGCCCATGTGGGCGACGTCCTCGGCGCGGACGATGCGCTCGAGGCCATTATCGGCCATCTCGGTGCCACCTAGACCGGTGAAGCTGGCTTCAGGCAGGCGGGTGCGCAAATGGGAGATTATGCCTGCGCCGTAGTGGTCGCCCGAGGCCTCGCCAGCGGAGAGAAAGATACGCGGATTGGAAACGGTAGCGATGGACGTAGTTTAGAGCAACGTCATAGGTCGCGGAGGATATCTTCGCGGGAAACTTGCTTATGTGCTGCGATCTGACTGAGGATTTTGCTGAAAGTTCCAATCCTCAACGGAGTATGCGCGGGGATCACTTGCTTTGACCGAGAAGGAGTTTCGGTGCGCAGCATAATATGGCTTCCAACCTGCGTGATCCGCGTGTATCCCCAGTGGCGACAAATGTGGTCGGCCAGTCGTTCGCCACTGATGTTGCGCGGGAGCTTCATGCGACGGCGAGAACTTCGTCTCTTCTGAGGTGGAGACGTATGTTAGCCGGTTTGGGTTCGTCGAAGTAGTAGGCTTCGACGGCCTCCTTGACATTGGCGCGCAACTGCTCCCACGAGTCGGCCTCGGTGACGATGTTCTCGCCGAGAGCTTCTGCGATAAATCCGCCGTCTGACTCCTGCGTGACTTCAAAGACGAGTTCGCTCATAAGGACAATATACGATAGAGGCGAACGGAGGTGGGTGTGGCGGATCGTGCGAAGCGGTTCAAGGCAATGCTGGAGCCGCTGGGCGACGGCTTGGGGTGGGTAGTGGCGTGGCTACCCTTCGATGCGGCGAAGGCGTGGAAGAAGATGGTGCGGCAGCGCGTGACTGTTGAGGTGGGAGGCGAGATCTTTCGAACATCTCTGTTTGCGGGTGCGCGGCGTGCAGGACAGTTTGTGCTGGTCAACAAGAAGATGCAGCGGGCGGCGGACGCGGGTGTAGGCACGATGGTAGAGTTTGCGATTGCGCCAGACCTGGAGCTGCGCGAGGCGGAGTTGCCGGACGAGCTAGCCGCGCTGCTGGACGACGAGCCGGGGTTGCGCAAGTGGTACGACGAGCTGACGGAGTATATGCGGCGGGAGATCGGCAAGTGGGTGATGGAGCCCAATAGCAACCAAGTGCGGATGCGGCGGGCCGAGCAGATGGCCGAGCGCCTGTTGGCCACCATGGAGGGCGAGCGAGAGCTGCCGCCGGTGATGAAAGCCGCGTTTCGATTGAGGCCAAAGGCCCGTGTGGGATGGGCACGGATGACCACAACACAGCAGCGCAACGCGTTGATGGCGGTGTTCTACTATCAGACGCCGGATGCTCGCCAGAAACGCGTAGAGAAGCTCTGCGATGAAGCAGAGAAACGCGCGGGATAGTAACTCAATTTGCGCAACGTCGAGGTGGACTACTGCGATTCCATCCATGTGAGAGCTTTGGCGGCGAGGCGGTCGAAGGCGGTGACGGCCACGCTGAGGTGGTCGAGGCGAGAATCTTCGATCTTGTTGTGGCTGATGCCGCCGAGCGACTGCACAAACATCATAGTGGTGGGAATGCCCAGGCGGGCGACCTCGGCGGCGTCGTGCAGTGGACCGGATGGCAGGCTGTGTGCTGGCGCACCCAGTGTCTCGGCGATGGACTCGCGACAGAGGTCGATAAGTTCGGGGTGGAAGGGGATGGGCTCGATGCTCCAGATGCGCGACCACTCGACGGTGCAGCGTTCTTCGGCGGCGAAGCGGCGGCTGGCCTCCTGCGCCTCGCGGAACATGGTGGCGAGAATTGCAGCGTCCAGATCGCGCTGATCAAGTGTCGTCTCACAGCGACCCACGACCGCAGTAACAATTCCGGGGAAGGTCTTGACGCTGCCCATGGTGCAGACCGAGTCGGAATGGCGCGTAGCGATGGTGCGAATCTCCAGTGCGAGACGGGCGGCGGCAGCCAATGCGTCGCGGCGATCGGCCATGGGCGTTGAACCGGAGTGTGCCTCCTGCCCGTGAAAGGTGATTGCGTGGCGTTCGACTCCCTTGGTGCCGAGGACCGCGCCGAGTGGGATGTTTAGTCGTTCCAGCACTGGACCTTGCTCGATATGCAGTTCAAGATAGGCCGCGATGTTCTCTCGTTCCTGCGCGGCCTCGCCGATGCGGTCGATGTCGATGCCGCAGTGGGCGAGCGCGGCCTCGAGTGTGACGCCGTCGCGGTCGGTGCGCACCCGGTCGGCGTCGATGCTGTGCGTTCCGGCGAAGGCGGAGGAGCCGAAGAGGCTGCGACCAAAGCGCGCGCCCTCCTCGTCGGCCCAGTCGACCACGCGAACGGTGAAGGGCGGGCGACCATCGGTATCGTGGGCGATGCCGCAGAGGATTTCGAGCGCGGTGACGACGCCGAGCGCGCCGTCGAGCCAGCCGCCGTTGGGAACGGAATCCAGATGGCTGCCTAGCACCATCGACTTGGGCGAAGCGCCGGGCAGCGTGACCCAGGAGTTGCCCGCGGCATCTCGATGCTGCGTAATTCCGTATGAGCCCGGTAGTCCGTCGAGCTTGCCTGCGAACCACTCGCGAGCGCGCTGCCAGGTAGGCGTGAAGGCAATGCGTTGTGCGCCGTTGGCGTCGCCGGTGAGCGCGGCAAGCTCCCGCAGGTTGGCAATCACTCGATTGGGATTGGCTGGCATCGACTCCTCCTATTCCACTTTATCCCCACATTACGCCTGGGTATATGCGGCCATGAATGTTCCCAACGCAGTTGCACTCGCAGAGCAGCGTCTCGATATGATTTACTTCAAAGATGCTCAACTGGCTGGTCATCGGAATTGGAGACATCACCCGCAAGCGCGTGTTGCCCGCTGTGCTGGCGGAACCGCGCAGCCGCCTGTACGCCTTGCTGACGCGCGACCCTCGCAAGGCCGAGGCGTATTCCGGCGTGCTGGCGTTCACCGATCTCAACGCAGCGCTGCGCGATCTAGCGATCGATGCGGTATATGTAGCGTCGCCGGTTGTGATGCATGCAGCGCACACCATCGCCAGTGTGCGCGCGGGCAAGCATGTGCTGTGCGAAAAGCCGGTGGCGATGAACTATGCGCAGGCCGAATCCATGGCCGAGGCGGCGCGCGAGTCGGGACGGCTGCTCGGCATTGCGTACTACCGGCGTCTCTATCCCAAGCTGATACGCACGCGGCAGCTGATTGCAGAGGGTGCTATCGGCCAACCGGTGCTGGTGGAGGCTAACTACCACGGCTGGCTGGAGAGCCCCGAGCGCGGCTGGCTGAAGGACCCCGCGGTGGCTGGTGGAGGGCCGTTGTACGACGTTGGGTCGCACCGCATTGATGCATGCAATTTTTTATTTGGTAGGCCGCAGCGCGCGACTGGGTTGCTCTCCAATGCACTGCATGAGCTTGCGGTGGAGGACTCGGCTACTACGCTGATCGAGTACGAGGGCGGCATTCATGCGGTGGTGGATGTGCGCTGGAACTCGCGCATCACACGCGACCAGTTTCGCATCATAGGCAGCGAGGGCGAGATCAGCCTTGACCCGCTGAATGGGCCCACGCTGCGGCTGTTGGCGAGCGATGGCAAGCTGACCGAGGAGCAGTTACCCACCCACGCCAATGTGCATTATCCGGCGGTGGAGAACTTCGTAGCTGCTGTACTGGACGGCGTGCCGCTAGCGTGTCCCATAGACGAGGCTATATGGACCGACTGCGTGACGGAGCAGGTGAAACTCGCCCAATAGTTGGCCCCCCGATCACGACCCCAACCTCAACGGCGCAGGAGTCGCGGGAAGATGGCGCCCGTGGTCTGGCTGTACTCGGTGTATTGCTCCGCAAAGGTCTGCCGCATGAACTTCTCCTCCTTCAGGCGTTTGATGTGGAAGGAGAGCCAGATGAGCAGAATGGCGGGCAGGCCACGCCACTGGTTGCGAGCGATTGCCGTTCCTACCATGGCAAGTATCAGTCCGGTGTATATGGGGTGCCGCACCCAGCGGTATGGACCATTGCGGATCAGTTCGTGACCCACTTTAATGGTGACGTTGCTGCTCCAATTGCCGCCTAATGTGAATCGCGCCCAAAAGGTGATGGCAAATCCCAGCACGACGATTGCTACGCCCAACCAGCCGATCCATGCTTGGTCGGCGAAGATGTCCCTATGCCACCAGCGTCCGAGGTTCTTGCCGAAGAAGATGAAGTAGATTGCCAGCCCTGACACGGCGGTGTAGGACATGCGCGAGGCAAAGCTCTCACGGTGTTGTGTTTTTTTGGATTGCAGCGCCCATGCTATCCAGATGAGTATCCAGGCAGCCCACAGGTAGCTACAGATCGACATCATGTCCATTGAAGGCTCCCTGCATAGGATACTTAGCGACCGTGCGGATCACAAAAATCGAATGGTATTTATGCGCCGAATGCGAGGTCGATCAGGGTCTTCTCTTCCAGCGCGTGGGCCTTGGCGGAGCCGGTGGCGGGGCTGGCGCTGGCGCTTCGCTTCACGCTGAGCACGGCGCGGCCGGAACTCATGCGGCGCAGATGTGGCAGGACATAGGAGAGCGCGCCCATATTGGCTGGCTCCTCCTGCACCCAGACGATTTCGTTGGCCTCGGGATGCTGATTGAACGCGGTCTGCATCTCGTCCTCGGGCCAGGGGTAGAGCTGTTCGAGGAAAAGTATCGCGACTGAGCTGTCCTTGCGCCGCTCGCGCTCCACGCGCAGTGTGTGACCGATCTTGCCCGAGCAAACCAGCAGGCGGCGAGGCGCGCTGACAGAGTTATCGGGAACCACATTGCGGAAGCGTGGCGCAGAAAAATCCGCGAGCTGTGAGGCTGCATCCGCGCTGCGCAACATGCTCTTGGGCGTGAAGACCACTAGCGGCTTGCGCCATGGGCGCATGGCCTGGCGGCGCAGCAGATGGAAGTACTGCGCGGCGGTGGAGGGCTGGCATATCTGGATGTTGTCGTTTGCGGCGAGTTGCAGATAACGCTCGATGCGTGCGCTGGAGTGCTCCGGCCCCTGGCCTTCGTATCCGTGAGGCAGCAACAGGACGAGGCCGGAGAGCAGGTTCCACTTGGCCTCGCTGGCCGCGATGAACTGGTCGATGATGATCTGCGCACCGTTGGCGAAGTCGCCGAACTGCGCCTCCCACAGCACCAGTGTCTCCGGGCTATCGCGCGAGTACCCGTACTCGAAGCCAAGCACGGCTGCCTCCGAGAGCATGGAGTTATAGACCTCGAAGCGGGTCTGCTGCTGGCTCAGATGTTGCAGTGGAAAGTAGCGCTCCTCATTCTCGATGTCTACCAAAACAGCGTGTCGCTGGTTGAAGGTGCCGCGCTGCGAGTCCTGCCCGCTAAGGCGCACGGGCGTGCCGTCGATGAGCAGGGAAGAGAAGGCGAGAAGCTCTGCAGCACCGTAGTCGAAGGGCAGCTTGCCCTCGCCCATCTGCACGCGCTGGTCGTAGAGCTTCCGCACTTTGGGGTGGATGTGGAAGCCCTCGGGCGCGCGCGTCATCAGCCGGCACAGATCGGCGATGCGCTCGGGCGTGATGCCGGTGGGCACGTCGTACTCGGGCAAAAACGGCCCGCCCTTGTAGGGTGCCCAGTAGTCCGGCATCTGCGCCAGACGCGGCTTCCGCTGGGCCTGGCTGGCGGTCTTCTGGTCGGCCAGAAACTCCTGCTGCACCTGCTTCACTTCAGCGGAGGGATCGATGCGCATCTGCTCGGCGTAGAGCTGGTAAAGGAAGGGCCGGTTCTTAATCATGGCGTAGCGTAGCGGCTGGGTGACCGTGGGGTCGTCCACCTCGCTGTGGCCGTGGCGGCGGTATCCGATCAGGTCCACCAACACATCGGATTGGAAGCGATGGCGGAAGTTGGCCGCGATGGTCGCCACGCGCACTACTGCGTCGGGGTCTTCTGCGTTGACGTGGAAGATGGGGATGGGAAGGCGCCTGGCCAGGTCGGAGGCGAATCGCGACGAGTTTCCTTCCTGCGGCAGTGCGGTAAATCCAAGCAGGTTGTTAACGATCACATGCACCGTTCCGCCGACGTCATAGCCGTGCAACGAACCCAGCACGAGGCTCTCGGCGACGATGCCCTGGCCGGCGAAGGCCGCGTCTCCATGGACCATGATGGGCAGTACCTGGCGGTCGCCGCCCTGACCCAGACGCATCTGCCGGGCGCGCGCGCGACCCAGCAACACAGGATCGACTGCCTCCAGATGACTTGGGTTGGAGGCCAGGTGCAGCTCAATGGCGCCGCCATCGTCGGTCTGGTATTCGCCCGTCGCGCCGATGTGATACTTTACGTCTCCGCCGCCCAGCACACTGCGCGGATCCACATCCTCGAACTCAGCAAAGATCTCCGACGGCGCACGGCCAATGGTGTTGGTCATCACGTTGAGCCGTCCGCGATGACTCATTGCAATCAGCGCCCTGGTCACCCCAGCCGGAACGCTGACGCGCAGGACTTCATCGAGGAAGGGAATCAGCGCGGTTAGGCCTTCGAGGGAAAAGCGCTTTGTTCCCAGATAGCGCGACTGGATCACCTGCTCGAAGATATCGGCGCGAATCAGTAGCGAGAGCACATGTGGCTGGTCAGCGCGACGCGTTGGTTGCTCCACCTGCTCCGCCAGCCACTGTCGCTGCTCCTGGCTCGGGATGTGCATGAACTCGATGCCAAACGTGCTGCTGTAGAAGGCACGCGCCTGGTCGGCGACCGGGCCGGTGGGCGCAGGGACGGGGAACTCCTCCGGTGGCAGGTACTGGCCCAGCGGATCGAGCCACGCCTGCAGATATCCCCAGCGTCGGAAGACATCGAAGATCGCCTCGCGTTGGGCGGGATCGATGGTTGTGGCATCTATAGATGCGGTGGGTGGTAGAGGCTGTGTGCTGCCGGCCATTGTGTTTCCTCGTCGTCCTTTAGATGCGTGGCCATCCATTTCGGGCTCGAACGCGGGGAACGGCGGCCGCCATCGGCTCGTATAGTTATTCCATGGACACACGTCTCAGGAAGATTCGAGCCGGGTTTCTCACGCTGTTGGGCCTATCGATGTTCCTCGTCATCTTCGGGTTGTGCAATGCCCACGCGCAGACGGAAGGCCTAGCCTTACCGGCATCTCAACCCGTAGCGCCATCCAGTAGGGAAGTGCCGGTCCCCTCCGCCGACAGACCCCTGCCCGACATCAACTCGCTGATGGTGCAGGTGGAGGCGCAACAGAAGGCTTCGCGGAGCGCAATCCGGCAGTACATCTATCGATCACTCGAAACACAGCAGAAACTTGATTCCCACGGGGCGGTCAAGAAGACTTCGACCGAAGAGAGCGAGAGCTTCTGGATTAATGGCGTTTTTATCAGCAGACTCCTGGCACGCGATGGCAAACCTGTCTCCGGCGACGAGCTGAAGAAGCAGAACGAACGCATAGACAAACGCATCGCGGAAGCCAGGGGGAAAGCCGACAGCGACCCACCCCAGAAGAAGCACGACTCCGACGAGGTGACCTTTGCGCGCTTCCTCGAACTGGGCGCCTTCTCCAAGCCGCGCCGGGTGCTGCTAAATGGCCGCGACGCCATCGCGGTCGACTACGCGGGCGACCCCAAGGTAAAGACCCGCAATCGCCTGGAAGGCGCGATCCACGATCTGGCGGGAACCGTCTGGGTGGACGAACAGGACCACGCACTGGTCCGTGTGGAAGGCCGCTTCCTCGCAGATTTCAAGCTGGGAGGCGGCCTGCTCGCCGATGTTCACAAAGGCACGTCATTCCAGGCGGAGTGGACCAAGGTCAACGACGAGGTCTGGCTGCCCGCCCGCATGGATGCACAAGGCTCAGCCCGCGTACTACTCTTCATCAGCTTTAACGGTGCCGTCCACGCAACCGACTCCGACTACCGCAAGTTTCGTGCAAGCTCGACGATTCTTCCGGGCGTCGCCGAGGTGCCTGGCGACGGGGAAGTCTCCGGGTCTGTGCACCCCTAGCCCTGAGCCTGCTGCTGACTTGCTAACTCTCTGCCGTTAAACGGCGAGAAGGGATAGCCGTAGCCATCCCTCCCGCAAATCTTGGTGTAGCCGTTGGTACGGCTAGATTGTGCAGCTTCGTTCTACAGACTGTACAGAAGACTAGAGAGGCTGGACGTCAGACGCCTGCCAACCCTTGGGTCCCTTTACCACGTTGAACTGCACTGCCTGACCTTCTTGAAGGCTCTTGAAACCGTTCGAATTGATCGCCGAGTAATGAACAAACACATCCTCGCCGTTCTGACGGCTGATGAAGCCAAACCCCTTGGCATCGTTAAACCACTTTACTGTTCCTTGTTCCATGTTAATTATTTCCTTAGTACTAATGAATTTGCCGCTGGATTCAAATCGGGGATCGACAACATACAAACGCCGCAGAAACCAATCTGTTTCAAACGATGATTGAAGACTAGCACAGATTGCAATAAAAAAAGCGTAAAAATTTGCAACTGTTTTATTTACATCGCACTGTGC
>Ga0073936_10012465_pt1 | contig 10119 bp, 10 predicted proteins | sample AliMusrvi5mmetaG_FD_87041 | JGI IMG/M metagenome (GOLD analysis project Ga0073936, IMG submission 87041) | Freshwater lake bacterial and archeal communities from Alinen Mustajarvi, Finland, to study Microbial Dark Matter (Phase II) - Alinen... | ecosystem: Environmental > Aquatic > Freshwater >... | reverse complement strand
TTGGCTAAAATATTAAGATATATGCCTCAAATACAATCCTTAATTCATCTGCAAACATCTATGCTGATTTTAGAAGAATTTCGAGCTGAGATTTGCAAGTGGCTCAGTAATTAAGATAAATTTGCTAGGATAAAGTACATTTTATATGATAACGTGATAGAATCTTATTCATGAGTAATACAGATTTTTCCGAAAAAAAACAATTAGCCCTATTTGACACTGTTGCTAAGATTGAACAATCAACTGCATCTGTTACAGAGCTCCGTGTGCCCATTTTTGCCCCCGTTCAAAAACTTTCTGGGAACTCTACAACAGCCCAAGCATTTAAAAAAAATGGTGGTATTCGTGTTATTGAAACATCTTGGGGAAAAGTAGAAATTCGAGGTCGTAAACTACTGACTCAGGTACATAGAGATCTTCTTGATTGTGTTTATACACACGCTTCTAGTATCCAATATAAACCTGATGGTGATGTTGCAATGCTGTTTTCTCAAAGTAAAATATTAAGAGAATATTCCGCTGATAAATCTGATTCGTATGAAACAAATACAAAATGGCTTCGAGAAAAAATTGAAGAAATTCGTGATGTAACTGTAAAATTTGAGGATGGATCAAAACGATCTGCAGACTTTAATTTGATAAAATATCTTGATTATGATAATGAAGCTTCATCATACTGCATAACTCTAGATAAACGTTATCTTCGTTTTTATGAGCAAGAACTTTCAATTGGTTACAAGCGAGAACTTCCTAAGCTTTTAAAAGTTGATTCTGCCTTAATTCGTGCAATTATAAGATGGTTTTTTACACATAAACGAGAATCTAAATATAAATTGATTACAGTACTTGAGGCTTTAGGTTTTCCAATTGAATCCCCTAAAAGTTTACAAGTAGCAAAACGTGATATTAAAGATAGAATCCCAGAACTTTTAACTTTTGGAATTGATTATGATCCAGAAGAGGGTGATGGCTTTTTTTATTATCGAGGAAATGAGAATGTATCTTTTATCCCATCATTATTTAAAAATTCTTCTACTAATAAACTTCCCATTGAAATAAAAATAAGTTCTATTGAATATTTTATTGGTAAAAAATTTATTACGACTGATAATAAAATATATACAATTTTAAAAATAGATTTTGATGTTGATTTAACTAAAGCTATTGTGTTGACGGAAGAGGGTGGTGATTTAATTATTAATATTTCATCTTCTAACGAGATTGATGCAAAAAAAGAAGTGTATAAATATTTAGATGGGTTGTTTTCAGAAAGTGGTTTTATTTCTTAACACGTAGATAGACATAATTCAAAGGAAGATACTTTTATTTTATTTATAGACTTTCTTTATAGAAAGTCTTAATATCTTAGGAGCACTCCAATATAACTGCTAAAACCCTCCAACATAACCTCTTTATTGATAGAAACTTCTCCAATATAACTTCCAGTAAACTCCAAAATAACTACCAAAACTCTCCAATATAACTACTTTAAATTATGCTAAATACTCTAATTTTATAAATTTCCCCTCCAATATAACTTCCATAGGGGTAAAGAACGAGTTGAAAGTAGGGGATGCGCTCCAATATAACTTCCACATTCAAATAATATAACCCCTCCAATATAACTTCCAGTTACAAACTTTTAACCTTTGTGGCTGTAATTTTTATTGAAACACAGGGAATTTCCCTCCAATATAACTACCTGGTAGATAAATAAAGAGTCATTATTAGGGTTTATGCTCCAATATAACTTCCACATTCAAATAATATAACCCCTCCAATATAACTTCCATCCCCTCCAAGATTGCTTCCTAGCCCTCCAAAATTACTTCTACAAAGCAACATAAGCATAAAAACTGTGTAAAATTTTTTAATTTTTAGACGAATAGGTGTTTTATGCAGGGAATAGAATTTGAACGAGTATTACTTTCTTCAATTATTTTTGAGCCAAGTATATTTGGTGCAGTGATCAAAGAGGGATTGAATTACACAGACTTTTCTATAGACTTTCATCAAAAAGTATTTAAAGCAATTGAAGAGCTTAATATCGATTCTTATATTGAAGAGGGCTTAATTGCTACAAAACTTGGAAATAGTTTTGATGAGCGTTTAATGTTAGCTATTTTAACTGCAAATCCTGTGCATAATATAATTCCATATGTAAAAAATATTATTTCTAAAGCTTCTCTCTCTAAGTTACGCACGGATGCAGTAGCCTTGGTTGCGATGATTGATGAGGGAGCAAGTTATAGTGAGGCTATCTCATATTCACAAAAATATAATAATATTGAAACTCGTGGAACGTCTCTTAAAATTCATAAGTTAAGTGAAATTCATGGATGTGATGCTGAATTTATTGGGAAATCCTTTTTACCTTTTCCTAAAGCAACGGTTTCAATGGTTGCTGCTGCTGGGGGAGTAGGTAAAACATTTTTGTTAATTCAAGCAGCTATGCGTATTATTGACGAAGATAATTTGAAAATTTTTATGTGGCTAACTGAGGATAAAATTGAGATATCAAAAAAACGTGCGGAAGTGATTGCCAACGATGTTATGAATTCAAATCTTAACAAATATGATGATATGTTTTACATGGCAGGGTCTGATAGTGAAACAACCCATTTTCTGGAAAGTACAAAAGAGGGCATTCGGGTTTCGAGCGAATTTTATCGGTTTCAAAAGATGGTAGAAGATTTTGATGTGATTATCATTGATCCGTTGATTGCAGTTTTTGGTGGAGATGAAAATTCAAATCCACATGCGAAGCAATTTATCAGCTTGTTTACGACTTGGGCGGCAAATACAGGTAAAACTATTATATTTATTCATCACGCAACAAAGGGTACTTCTACTCAACGCGGAGCTTCTGCTTTTGCTGATGCAGTTCGTTTAATATATCAAATTGAGAAGATACATAAAAAAGATAGTGAGGATTCATCCATCAATCAATTAGATAATGGGATGAGAAATATTATTGTGGCAAAAGATAATTATGGAAGTACAAAATATTTAGGCTCTACGGAAGTAAAAAAAAGAATTTTTCCAGCTGAAAAACGAATTCCAATTGTGAATGCACGTATTTTGCAAAGATAATTGCTCTTCTCCAAAATAACTTCCTCTTTGTAGTGCCTTGGCAGAGGAGGGCAGTTGTAAATGTCTGTAAAGACGCAAGTTTACGAATTAATGAAACTGTACTGAGTATCAACAGTTTTTACCAATTGTATCTGGTGTCTTTTTAAAACCGATAATAAGTGTCTTTGCCAAAAGAATCTGAACTTTATTTGAGAAACGCCGACCGGCGTTTGTTCATCACCAGCATATAGATAAATTGGAGAAGTATTTGAAAAGGAGAAAAGACAATGTTACGCTTTATAAAATTACTTTGGATTAGAGTGTTTGAGATTTTTGATCTGTCGAAAGACACTTAAAATATGAAAGTTGAATTACTAATAAAAGAAAAGAGCTAAAAAATTGAATTTAATCCAAATAGATGACATCAATCATGATGATTTAAGCATATATAAAAAAATTCGAGAGAATGCATTTAGCGACGATGACAGCTTTATAGCTGACTCTCCAAAAGTCGTTAATCTGCTTCTTGAGACCGATATAGAGATCAAAAGTATTTTAGCAACTCATGAGTATTACGCTGAGTATAAATCACTCATAGAACATAAAAATATTAAACACCTTTATGTTGCAAAAAAAGAAGAACTTGAAAAAATAGTAGGACATAGACTTCATCATAACTGCATGATGCATGGCATTAGACCTGCTTGTGTAGATTTAGAAAATTTGGGTGAAAAAATTATTATGCTTGATAACATTACATCAGCTGAAAATGTAGGTTCTATCGCAAGAAGTGCAGCCGCACTGGGCATAAATGGTTATCTTTTACCAAAAACATCTCCACACCCTTTTAACAGAAGAGCATTAAGAGTCTCTATGGGCCACGCTGCACTTTTAAAGACACTTGTATATGAGGACATCTTAGTAACGATAAAAAAATTAAAACAAAATGGCTACAAAGTATTTGCAGCAGAAGTAACCGAATCTTCTATATCTCTTGCGAGAGTAGAAGTTCCTAAAAAATGGGTTTTAATTATGGGGCATGAAGGGAAGGGCATTTCATCTGAAATATTAGATATGTGCGATGAAGTAGTGAGTATTGAGATGCAAAAAGGAATTAAAAGTTTTAATGTTGCAGTGGCAGCATCCATTATAATGTATCGTTTTAGCAATAGCTAATACTGTTGACAGTTGAGAACCTTCATTCGCAATTTTAAGAAGTCTGTTCTAATGAACTAAACGCTCAAACACTTTTTAAATACCGATAAATATATTCCAATTGTAAGATACTATATCGCTCAAGATTTATCATAAGGATAATATAGATGCTAAAAAGTTTTTTTAGAACAAAACAGTGGGCGTTATGGGCTTGGGGTGGTTTGCTGATTTTGATGGTGCTGGTTATGTTTCAAGTAGAGATGACAGTGCAGCTGAACAAGTGGTATGAAGCTTTTTATAATATTTTACAAGCTGCTAAAGATGAAAAGGCCTTCTGGCAGAAGATGGTTGAATTTCTTTATATTGCAATTCCCTATATCTTCGCAGCGATTGCTTCAAGCTATTTTGCAAAGCATTATGCGTTTCGCTGGCGTCAAGCGATCACTTTTTACTATTTACCTTATTGGAGTTCACATCCGAGTAATATTGAAGGCGCGTCTCAGCGTATTCAAGAAGATACTTATCAGTTTGCTAATGCGTTAGAATCTTTGGGTTTAGGTCTTTTTCGTTCAGTCTTGACGCTTATCGCTTTTATCCCTATTTTGTGGATGCTCTCATCAAAGATTACTATCCCGTGGCTAGCACAAATACCTGGCTCTTTGGTTTGGATCGCAATGTTGACCTCACTAGGTGCCATGATCATCTCTTTTGTGGTTGGGATCAAACTTCCGGGATTAGAATATACCAATCAGAAAATTGAAGCAACTTACCGTAAACATCTTGTATATTCAGAAGATGATAAAAGCTATGCCAATCTTCCAGTGATGGCAGATCTTTTTTTAGGTTTACGTCCAAACTACTTCCGTCTTTTTAACCACTATACTTATTTTAGTCTTTGGTCAAATATCTATGGTCAGTTGATGATGATATTGCCGTACCTTATGATGGCGCCATCGCTCTTTGGTGGTGTGATTACTCTGGGTGTTATAACGCAAACAGGAAATGCTTTTGGCAGAGTGAATGAGGGATTTGGATTCTTTATTGACCGCTGGACGGATATTACAAAGTTTCTCTCAGTCATTAAACGTTTGCGCGAATTTGAATCGCATTTGATTCATCAGCATCCAAACCCGCAGTCGGTTGTGGAACATCAGTAAAATTCGCTAAATCCTAGATACAATCTCTCATCTTTTGTGTTTTTTTTAAATGAAATTCGCTTTTAAGCTAATTTCACACCCATCAAACACAAACTCTAACTCGGTTGATGGCTCTTTATAAAGAAGTGGACTATCTAAATCTATGTATTTAATAACATCACTGTAGGCCATAGCAAGGTGCAAAGCGATGTTTATTGAGTAAGGACCCTCAAGCATAGAACCAAGCATACACTTAACATGATTGGCTCTGCAATACTCTAAAATCTCTATCGCTTTTGTCACACCGCCACATTTCATAAGTTTGATGTTTATCATATCGGCACACTTGCCCTGAATCACTTTTTTTGCATCTTCGAGGGTGAAAACTGCCTCATCTGCGAGAATAGGAATATCGGAATAATCTGCAATTCTTTTTAAACCTTGCAAATCTTTTGCAACAACAGGCTGTTCAATCAGCTCTATTTTTACGCCTCGCAAGGCATCAATGTAATGCAGTGCATCTTCCACGCTCCACGCTTGATTGGCATCAATGATGAGCTTGGCATCTGGAAATGCTTTTGCAATATTTTGAGTCACTTCTATAGCGTGTTTTATGTCTGAGCCTAGTTTGATTTTTAGGATATTCATGCCATTTTCTACTGCTTTTTTTGCCTCATCAAGCATTACCGAAGCATCATTAAGACTGATGGTGATATCGGTTTGCAGAGTTAGGGACTCTTTTGCTCCCAAATAGGGAAGCATTAAAATATCTTGAGAGTGTGCAATGAGCATGTGCAGTGCCATATCCAATGCGGCTTTTGCGGAGCTTCCTATGTTTTTAATTGCAAGTAAAATCTCTAAAGCAGAAGAGGGCGCGAGAAAATTTAAAGCACCTTTTACACTTTCAATGGATTCTAAAATTTCTTCAATTCCCTCGCCTGTTATAGCCTTCGTCGCTGGTGCTTCGCCAATTCCTTTGTCTCCATTGTCGCATGTGAGTGTCACTCGCACAAACTCTACGTTTTCCACTCTTCGTAAAGCCGTTATAAATGGTGTTTTAAGAGGAATTTTTTTTATCTCTGTTTGTATATTTATTATTGTCAATGTGCCAAACCTATCATAATATTTCCGATAAGAATACCGCCAAAAGTACCTATTAAGTAACCCATAACTGCCATCAAAACGCCTACACTTACAAGAGATTTGTTATATGCGGCGGCTAGAATTGGAGCAGAAGCCACTCCACCAATATTTGCTAAAGAGGCAACTGTGATAGAAAACAGATCAAGTTTGAATATTTTTGCACTCACAACCATAAAAATCGCATGAATGACCAAAACCATAAAACCGGCAAATACATAGATTCCCACCGCAGAAAAACTCTCAAAAATAGCTTTAGAACCGATGAGCGCGATGAGAATATAAAGCATAAAACTTGCAACTTCACTTGAGCCGTTGAGAGATCTAAGCTTCGTAAATGAGCCCAAAACACCAAATGATGAAGCAAGAACAACACTTAAAGTGGTGGCGTTTATAAACTCTACATGGTAGGCTATCTCTTGGGTTAAAAGTGAAGCGGTAAATGCTATGAGGCTCAAAAGAAGATATTTTTTTCCTCCTTTATTTGGCTGATCCTGCATATTTAGAGCGCCTATTTCTCTTTTTGATGCGCCTACAAACTTATCAAATATCGGAGCAAAGGGCACTAAAAAGAGTAAAAACATCACCCAAAAAGTATAGTTCACGCTATCGACAACTAGTATATACCCATACGCTTCTTGTGTCACTCCAAGTGCAGAACCCACGGCTATCATATTGGCAGTGCCACCAAACCAGCTCCCAACCAAAGCACCAAAAGCCACTGCCATAGCATGATTGAAATGAAATAGTATAGAGACAGAAATAAATCCAACTGCCAGACTCAACACTGTCAACACATACGCCAAAATCAGATTTTTTCCAAGTTTAAGAAAGTGTGAAAAATCGATTTTGAGAAGCATCAAAAAGAGCATTGCAGGAAGTAAGTTTGTTTTTGCCAGAGTGTAAGCCCCATTTATAGACTCATTTGCCTCAAAAACTCCGTTTCCTGCCAGAATCATACTCAGAGCATAAATCAGTACAACAGGTGGAAGATAATTCAAAAATTTTAACTTTGTCTTTTTTTCTAAGAAAGTAAAAAATGTAGCAATAAAAACTAAACTTAAGAGATAAAATAAAGGCGAACTAATCACAAGGCGCTTCTTTGAAACCTTTGATATTCGCTCGTAATTCCTTCAAAAAACGCTTTCCTGGATCACGCTTGTCGGTTCTATATGTTTTATCTACTTCAAGCCATAAAGCAGTTTTATCAAAACATTTATACTCTTGATGTCCCGCAACATACTCAATAGTACTAAATTTCTTTTTCAAGTAGTTTACTAAAAAAATATTTGCTTGTAACTGCTCGGGAGTTAAATTATCTTTCTCCTTTTCTCCACCTACATTTTCAATGCCAATAGAGTTGTAGTTGAGTCCAATGACATGGCGTGCCATAAAATCGAGTGGCATCAATTGATGAATAGTTCCATTTTGCTCTATGAGAAAGTGAGTAGAGACATTTAACATGCCACCTTTTTTTATAAGGGGTCTATCTGCGGGAAGTTCACTTGGCATAAAGCGCTTCAACGTTTTTTTATAGCTATCTAGCGCGGTGTAGTGAATAAAAATGATTTTAGGAACGATCTTGATATCTGTCACATTCAAATTGTAGTGTGTTTTTATATACTCTTTTGTGAGAGCTATTCGCTCCTCGTCAAAAGGAATGGGAGTTTGAATTATCTCATAGGCAAAGAGTGTAAAGGGTGTTATTAAGAGCATAAAGAAGATTTTTTTCATAAAAAAAATTGTAGCATAGTTTAAAGAGTTTTCATCACAAATTGATGTGTGGCAGAAATTTAGAATTATTGAGAAAATACCATTTATTACTATTTATAGGAATTTAACCACCCCATAGCTGAAATCCCAATCGTCTTTAGCGGTTGGGCTGAAAGCTATAGGCTTTAGCCTTGATTGATAATATCATTGCGAATTGTTTCAGGACTAGCTTCACCAATACTGCACACGAAGTACCCATCAGTCCAGAAAGTTTTTTCTTTCCAAAAGTGTTTTTGTAAGTAGTTTTGATGTAAATCCCAAATTCTTTTAGTGCTAATAGACTTGATTCGATTTACAATTGCAGATATAGAGACTCTTGGAGTATATTATATCATTATGTGAATATGGTCTTTGTCGGTTTCCATCTCAATTATCTCAAAGTCACTGTTGCCCTCGATGTCTCTGATGATATTTTTTATATCTGCTTCTATGCCGTATTGCAGTAGCTTTTTTCTATATTTGCACACTAATATCAAATGTATTTTCAGATTGTGTTTAGCCCTATTTGTGGTTTGATAGCCGTACAATTCTTGATTATTTTTCTTCATCTATTGCCTTATTTATAAAATTGATATATAATCTTATAAAGTTAATACGAATAAGGAGTTTAAAGTGTTAAAGGCATATAAGTATCGCATTTACCCAACTGCATCGCAAACCATACTTATTGAAAAACACTTTGGTTCTACGCGGTTTTTATATAACTATTTTTTAGATTATCGACAAAAAGAGTATGCAAAAGGGAATAAAAAAGTTGGCTATTTAGTTACTCAAGCAGAGCTTACAAAACTAAAACACCAAGAAGAGTATCAATGGCTCAACGAATGTGGAAGTCAAAGCTTGCAAATGGCACTCAGAGACTTGGACAGTTCCTTCACAAAGTTTTTCAAAAAACAAGGTGGTTATCCAAAGTTTCATTCAAAGAAAAACACCCATCAAAGCTTCACGGCTCCTCAAAATGTTAAAGTAGCTAATAATAAAGTCTATTTACCAAAGTTCGTAAAAGATGGTATCAAGACCAAATTACATAGAGCCATACCCGATGATGCAATTCTAAAACAAGCAACTATCTCACGCCAAAATAATCAATACTTCATCTCAATACTCATAGACGATAATATACCTATACCTAAACTAATCAAGGCAAAAACAGCGGTTGGCTTAGATATGGGTATCACTCATCAACTTATCACAAGTGACGGAGTTAAATATCCAAATGAAAAGCATTATGTAAAATCTCAAAAGAAGCTATTGACGCTTCAAAGAAGATTATCAAAAAAACAAAAAGGTTCAAATAATCGAAATAAAGCAAAGTTAAGCGTTCAAAAACTTCATACCAAAATCACAAATCAAAGAAAAGATAATCTACATAAAGTATCAAATGAGATAACCAATCAGTACGATATTATTTGCCTTGAAACTTTGAATATAAAAGGTATGGTAAAAAACAGAAGACTAAGTAAGGCAATAGCTGATGTAGCTTGGGGTGAGTTTATACGACAATTAGAGTATAAAGCTAGTTGGAGAGGCAAAACAGTTATCAAGATAGATCAGTGGTTTCCATCAAGTCAGATATGCTCATATTGTGGGGCTAGTACAGGTAAAAAAACTCTTAATATTAGAAAATTCAATTGTCCAGAATGTAAGAAAAAAGATATTGACCGTGATGTAAATGCAGCGGTCAATATCAGAAACTATGGATTGGGACAATTAGACAATAGAAATACGGCAGGAACTGTCGAAATATAAGCTTGTGGAGTGTCATGGAGTTTTTAGCACTCGCTAAAGATCACGGCATTGTGAAGCAAGAAGCCCAATCCTCTTTAGGGGTTGGGTAGTTCAC
>Ga0073936_10012457_pt1 | contig 10125 bp, 6 predicted proteins | sample AliMusrvi5mmetaG_FD_87041 | JGI IMG/M metagenome (GOLD analysis project Ga0073936, IMG submission 87041) | Freshwater lake bacterial and archeal communities from Alinen Mustajarvi, Finland, to study Microbial Dark Matter (Phase II) - Alinen... | ecosystem: Environmental > Aquatic > Freshwater >... | reverse complement strand
GGGCGGGAGTGTGGTATCCAAAACCAAGAGCAGGTTAAATTGGATACGCCTTGGTCTCATGCAAGATTGGATACATAACCATCAAAAGAAAAAAGCCATAAGTGCTTGTTACTTATGGCTTTCTGAGTACGCCCGGAGGGACTCGAACCCCCAACCCTCGGTTCCGAAGTCGGAAGCCTAGTCGCCGTAAGTACCAAGTGGCGCAAGAGTTTAGCGATTCATGTTTACCCGGGGTGCCCGTATTGGTGCCCACATGCTTTTCATCGTTTTCCTCGCATCAAAATAGCATATATCAGGGGCGATTCAAGCGGGGATCGTTTGAAACCGGCCGGAAGCCGGTTGCCGCTCGCGTCCGTTTGCGCCGTGTGGCGGCCTCGCGCCACCCTTGGCTAACGATCCCAAGATCACCCTGCGCCCAACAGGCGCGAACCCAGGTATATCTCCCGGCGTCTTCATTGGGGGGATAGTGTCGTAACCTGCGTTACTTGGTAACATAGGAAAGCCCGGGTCTCATATCTACCAGGCAATGCAAGCTGGGTGACACTGTGACATGTCGCGGCCGACCGCCCTGCAAAGGTGCCGCAAATGAAAACAATATCAAGAGGAATCAACTTCGTTGTACCAATTGGAATTGCTGCCTGGGTAATTCAGGATGGCAATTATCCCGACCTGGCCGTCGGACAAGATTTTGAGTGCGCCTTATGTTTCGGCGGTGTCGGAAACTTGGCAGCTACCGACCGGCGTGAGGTGTCGATCTCGCAGGCCAACCCCGACACCGGTAGTTTCGGCGTGGTGGCCCGTATTCTTCACAATGACGATGAAATCTGCGTGATCGATTGCGGCTTGCTTGCGTACACCCGCGACACGGGCTATGACGCGATCGAGCACAATGAGTTCGTCGCTGGGACGATTGGGTTCAGTGTCGACCCCTATGACTATCGGGAATTCTGGTCGAAGCGGCTCGGTATTCCGATGATCTATCGCTGGCGGATCGAGCGGATACTGGAGTCGCGGCCACATCGCTCCTTCGCTGAGTGCGGCAATGGAACGGTGTTCTACAACCACTCGAATTGGTATTCTGTCGATGTGGACTCCACGGATTCGTCCCATGAATCCACGTTCGGCAAGGACTACCATCCGTCTTGGGAACTCTACTGCCGACTACTGAGCCCTGAGCCAAGGCTGTCCCGCCCGGACGAGTTGTTGACGTGACCTAGCGTGGCAAAGCGGCGCCCACTTGAAAAGGCAGATTGACCATGACCTACGAGCGACTCTACAGCATAGACGATTTTCGCCTGGTAAACGGGATCTCGTATGCAAATTGGGCGTTTGGTAACAAGCAGGCATCTGGGCAATACGAGTCGATCCAGCTTTGCTCTGGCAAATGGGGACAATGTAATCGCCTACAGGGCGTCTACCGCATCTCATTTGGCTCGGACGATGACATGCATCGTTTCTCCTACAGTGCCGACTTCCTATCTGCGCGGTTTCTCTATGCCCGGCAAGTTCTGACACTGGCGCATCAGCGCACTCTTGAACGGTTCCCTGATTGGCTCGATCACGAATGGGTTCCTTTTGAGCCAGGCTGGCGCAAGGTCGATTTCACATCGCCGCAACGCAGAGAAGCTGAGAACCACTGCGAGCAGTTGGTTCGTGACATCGCCGATAGTGGCGAGGTTGCCGTAAGCGAACAGTTCAAATTGGAATTCCGTGACTACATGGGCAATCCGGTCGCGACTGCGGAAGAATCGCGAAACTGTAACACTGAGTATCGTCGCCTCTGGCTGGTTGCCAACGTACCAGAGATGGACGAGCCAACGGAGAAATCTTTCCGGGAACGGATTGCCCGCGGGGAATCGTTCGTGCCTTCGAGCGCGCAACTACGATTCGGCTACGAGGACGTTGTTCCTTTCTTCGCCTTCTTGGACCCATCCTTGCTGAGCCTGGTTAACGCCGAGGATGGCCGTCCTCAGGCAACCGAGTTGGACATGGAACTTTTCAAGGCCGTCGGACACCTGGACATCGAGTTGGCTCTGCGACTGATCGACCAAGGCGCAAATGTCAACGCCCTGGACAAATACGGGGGAACGCCATTCACTGACCTGGCGACGGCATCGCGGTTCGACCACCTGTCATGGGACCAGGCTGACGAGGCAAGGAAGACCCAACCAGACATCTCCCAAGGCGAGCGAATCGCTATGATGCGGCAACTTTTGGACCGCGGCGCTGACATCAATCTGTTTGGCTTTGGAGGCGTCAACGCGCTAACCGAGGCCGTCTTGCACGGTGAAGACGAAGTCGTGTGTTTCCTGCTGAGTGCCGGTGCAGACCCAAACCACAACCAGTACCCCGACGATGACCCAGATGACGTGTCCACACCTTTCTACTATGCCGCCGGCGACTTCGACCTTGTCGAGCGTGGAAGCCCGGAGGAAGCCAGGCTGGCGCGAATTTACGAAGCCTTGAAGAAAGCTGGCGCGACCCACCGTCGTGAAGATGACAGCGCCCGAGGAGAATCGGTCCAGGACGCCGCTAACCCCGATCGGCCTGGGTGAGCGCGGGAAATGCTCCTCGACTGCCTGAGTCCATCAGCGAGAAGCGGCACCATCCTCCAGCTCCCGCGAGCCGTTTGGATCATCGTGCGCCATGCTCACGAAGGAACTTCACCACATCCTCCTTATGGAACCGTACTGCGACGGCAAGGGGAGTTTCGTTCTTGCCGGTCTCCGGCAGGCCACTGGTGATGTTGACGTCCACGCCCCGCTCGATCAGGAGCCGTGCGACATCAACATGGCCGGCCAGCGCCGCCCGGTGAAGAGGAGTCCAACCGAACTTGTCGGAGAGCCTGGGATTCGCGCCTCGATCCATGAAAAGCGTCACCATTTCCCGACTGCCGCGTCCTGCAGCCAGGCTTAGAGCCGTCTGGCCCGACTTCTCTCGCGCGTTGACGTCGGCTTTATTGTCAATAAGCGTTTTCGCCATCTCGACAGTGCCCTCATAAGCAGCGACGTGAAGCGGCGTCCAGTCGTTCTTGTTCCTGGCGTTTGCATCGAGTCCGTAGCCTGTCAGAACGGCTACAAGATCCGCCTGGCCGCTCTTGGCAAGAATATGTAAGAGACTGCTGCTGTCGTAGTCGTTGAAATGGTGTTTCGCCAGAGCCTCGCGCTCGGAGTCCTCCAGCTTGGCTCCCCGCTCTTCCAGGAGGTGGATCACATCCTTATCCCGCAGGCTCAAGAGCGCATAGTAGAGCGGCGTGTGGCCCATGGCATCTGCGACCTTGACATCCGCACCGGCGGAAACGAGAAGTTTCAGGACATCACGTATGCCCTTCTTCTCCTTTGGAGGTTCTCTCTCAGCCCCGTATCGCATGTCGGAATCAAATCCTTTGATCAGGTAGTCGTACTGCCAGCCTCCCACGGCCATGTGTAGCGGCGTCCTTTTCTGGTTGTCAACGGCGTTGGCCTGTGCCCTTCCTTCGAGAAGGGCCTTGGCCACCCCAAGGTGTCCTTCCGCTACGGCCAGGTGGAGCGGGGAGAGAGGATTGGTTCTTGGCATGAAGCCCTCCCACCCCCGGGCGGACGGACGACGCACGCCTTTGCCCTGCGCATCGGCGCCGTGCTTCAAGAGGATCTTCACAATATCCGCATCGCCAAGAAGCGCCGCGTGGTGCAGCGCCGTCAAGCCGAAATCATCGGCGGCGTCGAGGTTGTCGCCCTTATCAGCCAGAAACCCAACGACCTCGGCTCGGCCCGACGAGGCGGCGACTATCAGCGGTGTGAACGACCCGTTCCAGTAGCGATCTATCCCGCCTATGAAACAACCACCGGGCGCTGTGCGGGAATTGAAGTCCGCTCCAGCGGAGACCAAGAGTTTCACCACTTCCAGGTGGCCTCCAGCCGCAGCGGTATGGATCGGTCTGGCCCCCGACCGCATTGATCCGTTGGAAACTGAATCTTTGTCCTCCGGGTTCGCATCCGCCCCGCGATCGAGAAGGAGCTTGACCGTCGTTGCGTCTCCCGAAATGGCAGCCCACCCAAGAGGCGTGGGGGTCGTCTTGCAATGTCTCCTGTTGACGAGCGCGGGATCTTTCTGCAGGAAGCCTGCCGCCGCCTCGGCCCTTCCAAGACCCAGCGCACAGTAGAAGTCCACCTCGGCGCCGTGCTTCAGGAGCAGAGCGATGAGTTCCCTGTGGTCAAAGAGGATGCCGAGATGGAGCACTGTGAGCCCAAGTTCGTTCCTGATGTTGACATCGGCGCGGGCATCCAGGAGAAGCTGGAGTATTTCGGTCTTCCCGTCGGCCATCGCTTTACCCATGGCCGTGTGGAGGATCGGCCCATTGTTGGGCGCCGTGCGGATTATTGCGCTGGGATTACCTCCCTTTTTAATCGCCTCCTTGACCGCACCTGGGTTTGACCACCCTACCGCGCGGGCCAACTCTGTATCCAAAGCGGTCTGATCGCCGGCGATCGCAGTAGACGCAAGGGCGACCAACAGCCCTGTCACGCACAATTGCAGAGATCCCACAGAGTCATTCTCTCTTCTATCGCTCAACGCCACCTGGAGTGTTCCAAGTCTGGACTGTCGAAAACTGTCTCATTTCAGTATACACTAGCTGCCATTAGCCTACGGTAACAGGTGTGTAACAAGGCCAAAAGAATGGTGCTATTCACAGGGGCTGGAGTGCCTGGTTCGGCACACTCCTGATCTTCAGCGTGTACGCCAGGAGTCGATCCGAATCTCGAGCCGATTGCCCGGCTCAGGAAACAGCAATGTCCAGCGTTCGTAGCCCTCTGGGATCGCCGTCCGCCTCTCCACGACGAAGAACGTCGCCTCCAATCGCAGGGCGAGCGCCGGTGATCTGGATTTTGTCAGCATCGGACGATATGTCGCCTGCCTTGTCTTGGGATTAAGGGCCAAACTGACGTCGTAGGTGGCGATGTTCACCCGCACCACTTCGCCTCGCACCCATGCCCACACCAGCCACCGGACTGGACTGAGAAGCCCGCGGCAAGCACGCGGTCGCGGAAGAACTGGCACTCGCACTGGAGCATCACGCAGCCGTCGTCAGAATAGACGAACCGGAACTAGGTGGTGTGACGATCCCGAAGCCACCCTATCGTCTCCGAGGCATGGGTTCCACCACGGCTGCCGGCGTAAGTTGGGCTAGGTGCAGATGTTGGGGCGAGGTAGAATCACCGCACGTTGCGCCGGATTGTTCCGGGTTGGGACTGCGTCGGGCAGCCACTCCGCTAGTCGGCATCCGAGAAAGGTATTCGATATGAAGCGTAATCGCTACTTGCCAATGGCCGCGCTGTTTGGCGCGCTGACTATGCTGGCTTCGGTATTGTTGCTTGCCGCCGAGCCCAAGGCAGCGCAGCAGGCCTGCGAGAAGGGCCAAGTGTATCTTGAAAAGGGGGATGACGATGCAGCGATTGCGGCGTTCACCGAAGCCATTCACCTCGAACCTCAATATGCCGAGGCATACCACAGCCGTGGTGTCGCCTTCGGCAATGAAGGTGAATATGTCAAAGCCCTCGCCGACCTTGGCGAGGCCATCCGCCTGAAGCCGAACGAGGCCAGAACCCACTACTTGATGGCGGGCATTCATCGCCGAAATGGCGACCCGAAAATGGCCGGCAAAGTGCTGATGCGGGCAATCGAGCTTGATCCGCAAGGACTGCGCGACTTCTTCTGGCGGGCATGGATCTGCGTGGGAAAGCGGGACATCGACAAAGGCATCGCCCTATGCACGGAACGTTTGCACGAGGCAGGCAAATTCCCGGACAGCGCCGACTACCGCTGTCGCGGTCATCTTCGTTATCTCAATCGCGACTTCGATATAGCCATTGCCGATTTCACCGAGGCCCTTCACCATCGCCCCAACCGTTCCTGGGATTGCGATTGCACTTTGTGGTTCGATCGCGGCTGCGCCCACCTGGAGAACGGTAAGTTAGAGAGCGCGATCTCCGATTTGACCGAAGCGATTCGGATCAACCCAGGCGAAATGAAACCCTACGTCCGCCGCGCGTGGGCATTTGTCGAGAAAGGCGAAATCGAGAAAGCCCTGGCCGATTCAGCCGAAGCCCTCCGACTGGTTCCCGATAGCGGCGAAGCTCATGCCATTGGCGGTTATGCCTTGGAGAGGAAAGGTGACCGGGAACAGGTCAGACGCCATTACGCCGAGGCCGTTCGCATTGAAGCGAATAACGACCACGAGGAAGAATTGCGAAACCTTTTTGCCTGTCTGTCGCAACCCGCGTGGCACGATATGCCCATCACGTTGCCCGTCTATTCCTGGCTCGGCAGCAAACAGAACCGCGACAGCATCGACACTTCGCCCGAACAGGCGGCCAGTCTTCGGCAGGTCGCGGCGGAATTTCCGGCCGAATACCAGCGATGGGTGATGACCTATGGTCAGCAACTTTCCCACCTGCCGGCCGGCGAGCAGAACGCGGAACTTGCGAAGGCCGCGGGGCCGCATGAGGAAGGGCAGAGGAAGGAGTGCTGCAAGCGAGTTGAGGCAATCCTTACGTCCCAGCAGTTGGACGCCTGCAAGAGATTCACTCTTTATTCAGCGGCTCGTTCTGTGGCGTTTTCCGTCGGCCGCACTGAGGTTGACCTTATCGCACAACAGCGGGAAATGTTCGGCAAGATCCGCCAGGAATTCTCCGACCAGGTGGAACGAGAACGCAAGAGGTGGGACGAACAATTGTTGACACTGCTCACTGCCCGGCAGCGAGAGAGACTTGTCGCAGAAATTCAGCGTCAGGATTTCCGGCAAACAACGATTGGGTCTCGTCCTTTTGGCTCATCAGTCAGATCGTCGGCCCCCAAGGTCGATCCGAACAGCGCATTTCTTTACCGGCTCTCCTTTTTCGGCGCGCTGTACCTTCCAAGCGTCCGCAAGGAAGCGGGACTAACTGCGAATCAGCAGGACCAGTTGGCGGAATTGAATGAAAGGATGGTTTCTGACCAGCAAGAACTTGGTCGGCAACTCGGCGAGAACGCGACTGAACATGAGAGGGCTGTCCTGACCTTGCAAACAGCGGCCGGTCGGCGGATCGAGGGCCTGCTGACACCAAAACAGCTGACTGCCCTTCGGGACATCACGCTCCGCGTCGAGGGGCCTTTGTATTTGCACGATCCCTTCATACGAGAAAAGATTGGCCTGAGTGCATCGCAGAACGCAGCCGTGCAGCAGTGTGTTCGCGAATGGAACGAGCGGGTTCTCCGGCAGAGTCGCAAGATCGACGAGAAAATGTTCCGCTTGTTGACGCTCCAGCAACAGGAGAAACTTCGCGAGATCGTGAGCGACAGGGAATGGTGCGAGAACCCACGAGCAGCCACCCTCAATAAGAGCGAATAGAGCGGAACACCGCTTCCACCCATGCCGGTCTTTTCGTGCTCGGGCGTTGCCGGCGAGCGTCGACGCTCCTATCCGCACCACTTTGCCTCGCAGCCGTGCCCACACCATCCGCCGGACTGGACCGAAAAGCCGGCGGCCAGCACGCGATCGCGGAAGAACTGGCACTCGCACTGGAGCATCTCGCAGCCGTCATCGGAATAGACGAACCGGAACCAGGGCGGCGGAAGGGTGCGGAAGATTTCAATTCGGGCGAACCAGAAGGTCGTGTGGAAGGAGTTCTCTGCGCTCCATGCTGCCGGCGTGCGCATCCGGCAGTGGCACGAGACCAGGTCGCCATCGAGGGCCAGGAAGGTCTCCACGCCGGGATGCGTGATCGTGACATCGTTATCGATGAAGAGTGCCCACTCGGCGCCCAACTCGGCCGCCTTCGGCAGAACCACGTCGCGGACGGCACGGTTGCGGAAGGCCATCAGGTCGGCGGTGTCCCAGTCGATGCCGAAGTAGCGCCCGGGCAAAACGTGCTGTGAAAGCCACTCCTGCGCAGAGTCGCGCAGTGGGTGGCGGAACTCATTGCCGATGACGATAGCCTTGGAAAAGTCGAACATCACGACGTCCTCTTGATCCATTTCACGGCGTACCAAGGTGGTGCGATACTCGGATTGGAGCTTTCGTTTTTCACTCGGTGATCGAGCGGGCCGGTAGATCCGTTGAGTTTGGTGTGGATTTTCCAGGCGGTCCCATACCCCAGACAGTTTTGAGACATTTCCGGATGGTCCTGCAATCCCTGGGTGAGATTCGCCAAGGCAATCCCGCCCGTCGCCGCGTAGGTGCCCCAGGCTCCGTCGCCGGGACTCCCCGCACGCCCAACCAAGAATCGGCTACGGGCGTCGGTCAGTTCCTCCCAGCCATCACGAACGGCCGCGTCAGCACCCACCGCCCGAATGGTGCCGATCGGATCGTCCCAGCAGTCGGTCATGATGACATTCGTGCCGTCGCCCACGGTTTGATAACCGACGACGTAGCCGGTGAACAGCGCCGTGTCGGCATTGGCTTTGAGCGGCGTCGAGACGTTGAATTGGTCGCCCGTCTGGGTCGAGCCGTCGGTGTCGTTCCAGTTGCACGCCTTGACGTACACCGTGCGCGACGCGGCGCCCGAGGCGTTCGTGAAGCCGGACTGGACTCGCGCCCACTGGATTCCGGCAGCAACGATGCAGAACCACTGCCGCTCCTGGCGGTCATACCAGATCTCCAGCAACTGATCCTTGGGGATCGGACTGCCGCCAGCGTTCCGCACGGTGACTGTGTGGGTGCTTGATTCCAGCACGCCCGTGTTGAGGTTCGCCCACCAGACGGTCATGCTGCCGGTGGAATCTTTGGCGATCGCATAGGTCGCCTTGGCCAGGGCTGTGAGCTTGAAGTTGCCCCAGACGATCTCCCAGCGCTGGCGAGAGAACGACCACTGGGCCCAGCCGCGGGTGCCGGGCACGCCGTAGCCGCCGGCACGACCGACGCCCAGGTAAAGCTTGGCCGTCTCGCCGGTGACCATCGGTGGATACAGATAATACTGTGTGCTGGTCGAGTCGTCGAGGAACTTGGCCCTGGCGTAGTCGTCGGCGGGCCAGCAGTCCTGCGCAATCTCGAATGCCCGAAGGCTGAGTTGAGGAGTGCCAAGGCGAACGATCGCCCACTTCTCACCGATGCCGGCCTCGCGCCAGAGGATCTGTGCGGCGCCGGCGTCCCGCAGGTGAAGCGTGCCAAAGACCCCATCGTCGACGTCGGCAAACAGTCGCTGCTCCTCACCGGTGGCGACCAGGACTTTCACAGGGCTGACGCCCGTGAAGACCGCCAGCCCGACCTGGCCGGTGGGAATCGGCTCGATGGCGATACAGAACTTACCGAAATGGGCCGGCAGCGCGGGGGTGACGCCTTGCAGCGAAGGCCGGGTCTTGAATTCGTCCGGTTCGTCCGTCGGCGTGAAGAGCACCGAATCGATCCCCATCACCCCAAATCGCGGCATGTCGGAGGCGGAGTTGTTCTTCACCGGCCGGATGCAGACATTCATGCTCGCGGCGCCAACGAGCGCACCGCCGCTTTCCCGCAGGGCATCGACATAGTCGATGGTGTCGAGCATGGCGTTCCAGACGTTGGCCGGCAGGATCCGCCGCTGGCCTGACTGGACTTTTGCGAATTGGTTGCCGCCGGCTGTCAATTTCCGATCCCCAATTGTGAGAAATCCCCGCTGTCATACACCCGCTCGATGTGGACCGAGGTCGGCCGCTTGACCAGCTTCTTGGCATAGGTGTCCTCGATGGTCCCGTAGCGGACCCAGAGATATTCCCAAGCCTTTTTGGCGATGCCGTTGATGTCGCCCACGACCAATCCGGCAGCGTCACGCGAGGCCGCGAAGCTAAAGGTCATCTCCACCAGGTCGGGGTTCTTGGCCGACTGCGAGCCCTTGGCCCCGTGGAACAGCACCTGCTTGATGCCAAAACCGCGAAACGCGGCCGCGTTCGTCTTGCCCGTCAGGTCGTAAAGCGTCTGGCTGTAAGTCCAGGTCACCGTTGCCGCATCGAGTTGGTGCGTCTCGGTCCACTTGAACTGTGGGACGATGATCTCGCAGCCCTCAACCGAGTCATCCGTCACCCCGATGGCGCCCTTGAAGTCGGGGGCCTGCTTGCCGGCCGGGGCGTAGTTGTGGATGTTCTCCTTGGACTGGGTAATCTTCTGGTTGCCGCCGGTGGTGTCGAATTCCCATTTCC
>Ga0073936_10012451_pt1 | contig 10127 bp, 9 predicted proteins | sample AliMusrvi5mmetaG_FD_87041 | JGI IMG/M metagenome (GOLD analysis project Ga0073936, IMG submission 87041) | Freshwater lake bacterial and archeal communities from Alinen Mustajarvi, Finland, to study Microbial Dark Matter (Phase II) - Alinen... | ecosystem: Environmental > Aquatic > Freshwater >... | reverse complement strand
TCCACACGCGGAGCCTGTGAGGAGGGACCAACAAAGCGACCGCTGAAGACGTATGAAAGAGACGGGTGGCGCTGGATGAAGCGCAAAAAACTGGGTAGAAGACACGGCTTGAGCAGGAATGGATTCTTCTCAAGCGACGGACCACCGAGAACCAAATGGCCCCCCCCTCCTGTCGGAACCACCTCGCCTGAGGGAAGGATGCGTGTTCCCTTCAGCCCTGTCTTCCTTGCCGCCTCAAAAAGGGCTACGACTGTTTTTTCGAGACTTCCCCAATCCGCCGCGGGTGGAAGATTAACCTCAATGACTCCAGGATCAGGTATCACCGACATGCTTAACCAGCCCTCCTCATCCGGTGGAGGATACCCTTCGAGTGCTATAGGGGGGGAGGATAGAGCAACAGCCGTATTTTCGATGGCCTGAAGCAGCTCTACAAATGAGCTAGCTGATGTAAACGGTGGCAGAAACAGGGTGAGAGACCCGTTCCGGATTTCTGCGGTGAGGGCCCGTGGGAGCGAGTTCTCAGGAAGCCTATGCAATGGCAACCGTAAACCGATAGAGCTGGTTCCGGGAAGAAGGACGAGCTCTCCGTTAGGAAAGACCCAATTGTCTGATTTCCAGACGCCGTCGACCGAGTCGAGCGGAAGCACACTTCCTACAGAACGGTGCAACTTCTCCCACCGTCTCCTCTGGGCAGTAGTCCATCGCGGTTGGAGGTATCCCTTTTTTGTACGTGAGTAGCGGGGTATAGGTTGGGGCTCGCCGAGAAGCTCGGCACCCCTCATCGCCTCCTCGACATCCTCATAAGCCGGGCGCAAGGTTCCCGGCACTCCCAATTGCTTGGCAAGTGCCGAGAGAAACCTTCGAGGAGAGATCGCCTTTCCTTTGCCGGGGATTCCGTTTGTAAGTAGCTCCTTGTCCCTCCAAAGTGGGCGATTTCCAGGTGCTCGAAGCAAGATCAGCCTCCAGCGAGGAACAGGCTCACCCGGATAGTGTTTCCCGTTGGAACGAAGGATCAAGCCTTCCTGAAAAAGGGTGCGCTGGAGCTCACGACAAAGTCCCCAGGCCAGGTCCAACTTTTCATCGCCAAGTGCTTCTAGGTTCCAATGCGTGGCGCTTGTATCCTCAGGCACGAAGGTGGGCTCTCCACCCTGGGTTAAAACAAGATCCGACAACATGACATCGGCCAGTTCTCCCTGTCTTCTCACCCCGCGGAGCATGCTCCCCTCTGTACTGGAAATATCATGTTTCATACGACTTCTCCCGGTAGCAGTTCCCGCGCTGAAATTGTGACATCGTGTGCGATGCAAAGGCCCTGTTTACCACAGTAGGATCCTTCCACGGGTGGAATTTCCCCCGCCGCGACAGATGTTGCCACAGCGACGTGATGCGCCCCTGCGAGTATTCCGTTCGTGGGGTCAAATCCACGCCAACCAGCACCCGGGAGGTAGAGCTCGCTCCAACCGTGCGTATGCGATTCGCCAGGAGTTCCCGGAGAGGAGCAGAGGTAACCGCTTACATATCGTGCGGCAATACCCAAGGAACGTGCAGCCTCCATGAAAAGATGGGCAAAGTCTCTGCATGTTCCATCACCGTGCTTTAAGGTTTCAGCTACGGTTCTTACTCCTGGTTCATGCCTTGCGGTGTAGCGGAAGAGTCCAGGAATTGCCCTGCAAAACCTTATCAGAACGTCAAGAGTTGAGGAACCCTCGGATCCGCTTTGTAGGAAGGGGCGGAGCATATCCTCCAGACTCTTGTCAGAAGCGACCTCCCGTGGATTAAGAAAGTGGTAAAGCTGGGACGACTCCCGCTCGTCGTAGGAAATAGGGAGATACATGGCTCGGTCATCAATAAGAAAGTCAAAGGGATTGGTAAGTTTCTGCTCAATGCGCAGACTACTGCTGATCACCAGATGATCAATCATGCTTGGAAAGGTTGCGAAGCCGACGATATTCCCCTGCACATCAAGATTCCACCTCACTGATGCTTCAGGATGAACTTTCACGGAGGACTGCAGAAGAAGAAGTCCCTGAGAAGATCTCGGAATCAGCCTGAGCAGGTGTGGCGTCAGTCCAACGTTTTCGGCGTACCGATATTCTGTTTTGTGATCAATCTGGAGAAACATCGTCGAATCCCGGGGAATGGAAGAGAGGGTTCATATGCTCCTCTTTGGGAGCATCTAACCGAAAAGAAATCCAAGAATCATGCTCAGTCTTGGCCTTGCAGGAAGCGAGAACAATTCTGAACAACAACGGTCGAAAGCCGATCTCAATAGCTGATATGGTTTGCGGTACTGCATCTTAGTCTGATCAAGCAAACCGCATACCATAAAACGAACCTGACCACTTGATCCTTGCGATTTGCTAGTCCAGCGGAGCAACAACTTGAACCTTCGCAACTCGGCTTTATTGTTTTTACCTCATCCATAAAAAACCTAGTCTTTGAATATGCAAACAATCCTAGTCACCGGTGGAGCTGGATATATCGGCAGCATCTGCGTCGAAGAACTCCTCAATGCAGGCTACAATGTGGCTGTTTTTGACAATCTAAGCGAGGGACACCGCCTCGCCATCGACACGAGGGCGACTTTTTTCCAAGGCGATCTTGCGGACATCGAATCTATCAAGCTGGCTCTAAGGGAATCCCAGGCTTCCGCTGTCATGCATTTTGCGGCCAATGCACTTGTAGGCGAGTCCATGACCAACCCGGGCAAATATTTCCGCAACAATGTTGGCAACGGTGTGAATCTACTCGACGCCATGGTGGCCGAGGGTGTGAAGCGCTTTGTCTTCTCCTCGACATGCGCAACTTTTGGAATCCCTGAATCGATGCCGATCGACGAGTCGCTTCCCCAAAAACCTATCAATCCCTACGGTGAATCCAAATTCATGTTCGAAAAGGTGCTGCGTTGGTATGGTGAGCTTCACGGCTTTACCTTTGTCGCATTGCGCTACTTCAATGCGGCTGGAGCGAGTGCGAATTTCGGGGAAGATCACCGCATTGAGACCCACCTGATTCCAAATGTGCTGAAGGTTGCCCTCGGCCAGAAGGATTCGGTTGAAATCTTCGGAACCGATTACCCGACCCCGGATGGTAGCTGCATCCGAGATTACATTCACATCATCGATCTGGCCCAAGCCCATCTGCTGGCTCTCCAGGCCAAGGAGAGTGCCTTCTACAACCTTGGAACCGGTGGCGGGACTTCGGTGAAGGAAATAATCGATTGTTGCAGGGCTATAACGGGGAAGGAAATTAAGGCTATCGAGAAACCACGCCGTCCAGGTGATCCTCCACGTCTGATTGCAGGATCCGAAAAGGTACGTCGCGAGTTGGGTTGGAAACCCAAGTATCAGGACATCGGCACCATCATCGAAAGCGCTTGGAGTTGGCATTTGAAACACCCTGATGGATACGGAGACTAAGGCAAAAATCGGGAGGTAGATGCCTCCCTGAGGAGGGATCCTTTGGGATTGAGACTCACCGCTTCCCTTCAAGTTTCATACTTTTTCATTTTTCCATGAACCTGATTGAAACCCACGCACATCTCGATTATCCGGATTTCTCAGAAGATATCGATGCAGTCGTGGCTCGGGCCGAAGAGGCTGGAGTGACAAGGATTGTCACCATTGGAACCGGTCTGGAAAGCAGCAGGAGAGCCGTCGCTCTGTCGGAACGCTTTCCAAATATCTTCGCCGTGGTTGGCATTCATCCCACCAATGTCAGGGAGGAGGGTCTCGACTTTCTCCCGGATCTCCGGCAATTGGCACACCATCCCAAGGTGGTTGCGATCGGGGAAACAGGCATAGACTACCACCATCTTCCTGAGGAGTTGAAGCCCAAGGAATGTTCAGCAGTTGATTTGGCTTTGCAGGCCCAAGGAATGGATGAGCAGGAAAGGCTTATCGCCGAAGGAGCCTGGAAGGGAGCACAAGCAGATGCCTTTCGCATGCAACTCGATCTTGCATCGGAGATGGGTCTGAACGTGGTTATTCATCAGCGCTCCTCCTGGAGCGATACCATCGAGGTGCTCCAAGAGTATACGGGAAAGGTTCAAGGTGTATTCCACTGCTTCGGGGGCACCCCGGAACAGGCTTACGAAGTGCTTGGGTTGGGGCATTTGGTTTCATTCACCGGTATCATCACGTTTAAGAATGCTGATCAGGTCAGATCCGCTGCAGCAGCAGTTCCGGACGACGGTTACATGGTTGAAACCGATTGTCCCTACCTTGCTCCTGTTCCCCACCGTGGAAAAAGAGCGGAGCCGGCCCATGCCCGTCTTGTAGCCGAAGAAATTGCCAAAGTAAGGGGGGTAACATTGGAGGAAGTCGCCAAGTCCACCAATCGGACGGCTGAGAAGTTCTTCCGATTCCGCAGATTCGAACAATGAGAATCGCCCAGTTCTTCTTTGCACGGAAAGGAAGGACGACTCCAGTCTGGGTGAAAGTTCTATGGGGAGTTTTGATACTCACTTTTCTTTGCACTGTACTTTTGGAATGGTCCTCCAGTCTTTCCAGGACCGGATGGGTAAGCGTCTGGAGCTACCGCGGGGTTTTCTTGAGCGGATGGTTGCTTACAATTCTGATCTCCCTGACAGCCCTCCTTTCGAGCACACTAATCGGACTTGGAATCGCCTTGGCCCGACGCTCACCGATCCTTCCTCTGCGCTACTTGGCGATTCTCTATATCGAGATCATACGGGGGACGCCTCTTCTGGCGCAGATTCTTTTCCTTTTTTACGTCATTGCAAATGGCATCGGTCTGGACGACCGTCTTTTAGCAGGCATCTTGATCCTATCCCTTTTTAGCGGAGCGTATCTTGCAGAATTGATCCGCGCCGGCATTGATTCCATACCTGCCTCCCAATTGGAATCCGCCCGGGCAATCGGTTTCACGACGCTTCAGACATACCGATATGTCATTGCACCACAAGCACTCCGCCAGATCCTACCACCACTTGCGGGGCAGTTCGCTTCGCTTATCAAGGACTCGTCTCTCCTATCGATCATAGGTATCGGTGAGTTTACTTTAGCGGCTCAACAGGTTAACTCCGCTACCTACCGGACCTTAGAGAGCTATCTTCCGCTGGCAATAGGCTATCTGGCTATCACTCTTCCCATTTCTCTGCTCTCAAAACTTCTCGAGAAGCACCTCCATTTTGAAAATTGACCTATGAAACTGGAAGTTCGAGGCATCACGAAACACTTTATTTCCGGATCGGAGAATCGAACGGTTCTCAAAGATGTCTCTCTCCGAGCGGATTACCCACATGTCCTGGTTTTGCTCGGACCGAGCGGGGGAGGTAAATCTACCCTGCTTCGAATTATTGCTGGATTAGAGAAACCTGACGGAGGATCCATCGTTTTGGATGGGGTAGAGGCACCCCTGTATGACGATACCCACGGTAAACTTCTCGAATATCGTCGCTCTCTTGGAGTGGTATTCCAGTCCTTCAACCTCTTCCCACATATGACCGCCTTCAAGAATGTGGCACTTCCCCTGATGATCGTTCATGGACTGAATGCGAAGGAGGCAAGCGAGCGCACACTGGGAGTAATGGACCGACTCGGTCTTATTGAGCATCGTGACAAGATGCCTTCCCAACTTTCAGGAGGACAACGTCAACGACTGGCGATTGCGCGGGCACTTACGGCAAAGCCACGGTTTCTACTTTTTGACGAACCAACCTCGGCACTGGATCCGGAAATGACTGCCGAAGTCCTCTCCTTGATTGCGGAGCTCAGGGAAACCAAGACGCCCATGCTTTTAGTCACCCACGAGATGGGTTTTGCTAGGCAGATCGCCGATCAGGTGGCGTTTTTGGCGGAAGGACGCGTTGTAGAACATGGGAGTGCCGCCAGCTTTTTTAAGGGTCCTGAGTCGGAACTGGCACAACGCTTTCTGGATAAGGTTCTGGCATACTGACTTACGTCAATACCCCGCTTAAAGGGTTGTGGATTGCCTCCAGCTGAAAATGACCGGAGTGGACAAAAAAAGACCCCGCCGTTGTCGGCGGGGCCTTCGTCAACCAGTCTAACTAAACCTTAAAAGGAGAGCCCTACACTAGCTCCACCCCAACATGTGCTTGGAGCGGTTGTGCCGTATCCCGTTGCAAGGTTGTGCTCCTGCAAGGAGTAAGCAACATAACCAGTGATCGAGACAAGCTTGGTAACCTGCCAGGTGACAGGAAGCTGGATTGCCCAGTTGTTGCCGCCAGTATAAGCCTTGTTATAGGCAGTTGTGCTTCCCATGGCGCTGTCATTATAGCGGAAGGAGAAGTTGTACTGGGTGTTCGGGTTGAAGGTAATTGATCCATCCTTCTTGAGGAAGGTCAGAGGAATCGTTGCAGCGATGGACGGGCTCAGGAAACTGGACCCAGCGTTAATTGAACCATAGCTGTAACCGATTGGAGTACCGAGCTCCTGATAGTAGGTAATGGAAGGAGTCCATGATGACCAGCTATTGGTATAGGTGTAGGCGATACTTTCGTTCACCTCGTTTTGCACACCCATTCCACCTGGCTTGTTACCGGGGACATTGTAGTAGGTATAGTTCTCATACCCTGCACCGAGCGTCCACTGTCCGATCGCGTGGGTATAGTTTACAGGGATATCCAATTCACGATAGTTCTGGATGCCGTTGTTGAAGGTCTTACCAACGCAAGTGGCAAACCAGATGGGCACCGAGAGTGTGTCATTGGCTGTGATGTGCCAGATAGGATTGAAGGTCGTCGAAAGAATGCCGGTATTTGGGCAGACGTTCACACCGCGATACATGTAGCGGCTGTCATAGTTCTCGCTGACGTTCAGATTGAACATCGGTGTTGCCGCTGGAGCAACTGCTGGGACTGGTGCCTTCACGTCCTTGCCTGTTGCGACGGAGTTTGTGTTCGTGTCCGCCTTAAGTGCGGCTGTAGTTGCCACCGCCGTAAGGGCGAATGCGGCAATGCGAGTCATGTGTTTCATGGTATGGTTACGTATGTTTAGGTTGGTTTAGGTTGGTTGCTGGAACTGGTAGCAATTCCGTTTTTACTTAAAAGCACAGCGCGTGCCAAGAATTTTTTTGTTATTCTCAGAGTAAACTCTCTATTTGCATAAATTGTTTGCAGGGTTTTTTACAGACATTGATCAAAAATGATCATTATGAGCGAATCACGAGTGAAACCAGAAACGTAGCTGGAGATGGATCAGAAATCTGTCCTTGCAGCTTCCAAGATCCTACAAATTGTGACTCTGAAATTGCAGCATTCTTAATCGTTCATTCATCGTCTCTAGTTCTAAAAAGTGTAAAAACCGCCACCTCTTCAAATGATACTTCCTTAGAAGGGCAATCATGAAGTAAAAAGCTGCCCCTTAGATCCCTACCTGTTTTCTGCACTTACCTTATTATGAAGCTCCCTGATACCGATCACTTTTGCTCAAAATCGATATTCGTGGCATTTTTCTTGGCAATTTCCATGGTCTCGCAGGTCAAGGCAGATCCCGTTGATCTTCCAAATCCTTTTAATTTACTCAATCAACCCCGACTTGCAGGAGAATTTCTCGGTTATCGTCCCAAAGCCGAGACAAATGGAGTCGTACTTTCCCTTCAGTCTGTCTCTGATATACTCGGCAGCACCACAGGAGGACAATCACAGGGTACAACTTACTCAGGTTTGCTGAATCTCGGTCTGTCCGTTGATCTGGAAAAAGCCCTCGGCTGGGAAGGGACTTCCTTTAAGAATAGCTGGGCTTGGGTTTACGGTCGTGATCAGTCACAAGTTTACATTCGCAACAGCCTCCCTGTCAGCAGTATTGCCGGCTTTCCCTCCTTCTACTGCTATGAACTCTGGATCCAGCAAAACCTCTTTCATGATGTTGTGTCGCTACGAGGCGGGTTATTGAATTTTGATAGCGAGTTCATGACCTCTGACACGGCCAATCTTTTTCTAAATACCGCATTCGGACCGATGTCACTCTTTACACTGAACGTTCCCAACGGCGGGCCTCAGTATCCCCAAGCAACCCCCGGGATCAGACTCGCTATCCAACCCAACTCATGGCTAACCCTTCGTTCCATCTTCCTGCAAGCAAACACGTTCCAACAACCCAATAATCTATTCAATTTTAATTGGAATTTTGGCCCCGCCGGAGGGTTGCTCAACATCAATGAGTCAACCGCTATCTGGAACAAAAATCCTGACGCTTTAGGATTGCCGGGCACTGCCAAAATCGGCTGCTGGTTTCAAACGGGTCAAGGGCCAACAGGAGTTGAGACGTTTTCCTATGGTTCCCCCAGCGCCGTTGCTTACAGCAGCGGCTTTTATGGAATCATTGATCAGGCGCTTTATCAGGTTCCCAAAAAAGCGGAGGAAAACGATTCAGGAAAGAACCCGAAATCTTCGCCTCAGACACCCCAACCCGCGGAGGATTCCTCGGTTAAGGGGCTCAACTCATTTGCCCAGATCGGTTTTGATCCTCAGGAAGTCAGCGTAAACTCGTTTTTTTCCTCCGTAGGGCTCGTATACACCGGATTGATTCCTACTCGAGATGCCGACAAACTGGGAGCCTCCTTCGCCTATGCTCAAATGAGCAATTATTTGCGAAACAAGGCCGGCGCGGCAGGAGTGCCCGGGGCCTCCTTTGAGGCGGTAGCTGAATTGACCTATTCGATCCGTTTAGCTCCAGCCGTCGCGATCCAGCCAGACCTTCAGTATATCCTTCACCCGGGTGGTACCCAGCAGTATGGGAATGCACTCGTTGTGGGCGCACGGGTCGTGGTGGATTTTTAAGCCATTTCCGAATAGCGCCTGAGCCCAAAGAGGCAAGGACATACATCTCCCCATGGGGTTGAGAAGTGTCAGGACGGAAGTTGCGAGTCAGGCTTCCAGAGCGCGGCGTTCAGGCAAGACCAGAGATGACCAATCCATCCCAGTAAAAAAATCCATAGAACCGCTGTAAAAACAAAAAAGAGCAAAGCGGATATCAATCGCCCCTGAAGAAGCTGCCCCAAGCCAGGAATGAAAAGACTGGATAGGGCCGCAATGACATTGCCCGCCGATCCTTGTCCGTTGCTCATGCATTAAATCATAAATCAACATCCGAGTCTGTCCAGTACGACGTGGCTTCGTTCTTGCCTGACCCGCCCTCTCGGATAAGCCTCACAGTATGGAGACTCTCTTCACCCCTGCTCATCTGCATCTGGCTATCAATCACATCCCTATCATTGGGCTAGCAGTCGCCTGCTTGCCTGTTCTGCTTGGAATAGTCTTCCATAGCAGAGGCGCGCTCGCCTCCGGTCTTGTAGCAGTCATTCTTTGCGTGGGAATGATGCCCGCCATCATGGAGACAGGGGAGTCGGCTCAGGAATCATTTGATGACGGCTCAATCGACCCTGGCATGGATCAGGTGGGAAAAGCGGCGTTTCGGGAACACAGCCATCGCGCAAAGGCGACCGCCCCGGTGGTCTATGCCGCGGGTATACTGGCGCTCGTCTCACTTCTCACCCTGATCAAGTTTCCGCGCCAGGCGGCATGGATCGGATGGGCGGTCCTTCTTGGCGGTGCCCTATCGATAGCGCTCAGTGTTTGGACCGCCGAAGCAGGAGGACGCATCCGTCATGTGGAATTCCGGCCCGCATCCAAGGTTTTGCCAATCCCATCACCCAGTCCATTATCAACAGGTTCACCATCGCCCATGCCGTCGGCAACTCTTCCGGAAACTTCTACTCCCATACCAAGTCCCACTGCGGGGACAAATTGATTGCGCCGAGACACATTGGGATCAATTCGATGAGTTGACAACTTGGCTGGAGAGTTCGCAGACGTGACTCGAACATCAAATTCCAAGGCGCCTCACGCTTGATCTCCAGATTTCCCTAGATCGCAAGGCTAGTTATTTAGAGCCGCCCGCATCTGTGCGAACCCCTCCAAGGTTTCATCCTCACTCATCGGTTGCGCCAAAATTTCCTCCATGCTGCCTGTCTCTACCCCCTCACCTGCGAGCTCCAAGAGGAATGGGCTGGGCGTGCATGAAACCATGCCCCCGAATTTTCTCCGTGAAGAGCAATGCGTGATCGTGAGTCGCTTTCGGGCTCGGGTAATGCCGACATATAGAAGCCGTCTTTCCTCCTCCACAGTACCCTCGGACTTGGAT